>WNEY01003126.1_pt1 | contig 12333 bp, 16 predicted proteins | sample 5400531 | NCBI WGS metagenome assembly WNEY01 (sample SAMN13153338, study PRJNA577476) | soil metagenome | isolation source: 200 cm saprolite under Douglas fir tree site 1 | place: USA:California | collected 2015-04-18
TTCCTGCAGGCGAGCGCGATCCTGCGCGCCGCCGAGCCGGTCAAGGCGGAGGTGAAGCAGCGGTTGCGGGCGATGATCGAAGCGTAGCCCGCCGCTCCGTGCCCCGGATGCGGTGCAGCGCGCAGCGAAGCGGAGCGGTGCGCCGCTGATCCGGGGTCCAGGTTGCGAGAAAAATTCTGGACCCCGGGTCTGCAGCGCACCACTTCGGGCTCCCCGTTGCGCGGAGCGCAACGGGGACCCCTGCGTGCTGCGCTGCGCCCGGGGAACGCTAACGGCGTTCTTGGAAAAAATCCTTGAGCAGCGCGGCGGCGTCGGCTTCGCCGATGCCGCCGTAGACCTCGGGGCGGTGGTGGCAAGTCGTCGACGCGTAGAGGCGCACGCCGCTGTCGACCGCGCCGCCCTTCGGGTCGGGGGCGCCGTAGTAGAGGCGGCGGATGCGCGCGAACGAGATCGCCGCCGCGCACATCGGGCACGGCTCGAGCGTGACATGGAGATCGCAGTCGACCAGCCGCTCGGAGCCGAGCGCCGCGGCCGCCGCGCGGATCGCCAGCATCTCGGCGTGCGCGGTCGGATCGCGATCGGCGAGCGTGCGGTTGAAGGCGCGCGCGATCACCGCGTTGTCGCGCACGATCACGCAGCCGATCGGCACCTCGCCGGCCGCGGCGGCGGCGCGGGCCTGCGCCAGCGCTTCATCCATGAACGACATGGGCGTGCTCGTTCCGCTCGGCGGAGTCTGCTATCAGGCCGGCACCTTATCGGCGAGCGTGCCATGAGCCGCAAGCAAGATAGACGCACCGCGCCACGTGGAGACTCACCCCCTCCCCGGCCCTCCCCCGCGGGGCACCCCGCGACGCAAGCGTCGCGGGGACCCCGAGGCGGGGGAGGGAGAAGCGGCGAGCGCGTTGCCAAGGTGATCGCGCGGGCGGGGCTCGCCTCGCGGCGCGAGGCGGAGCAGTGGATCGCCGCGGGGCGCGTCGCGGTCAACGGCGCGGTGATCACGTCGCCCGCCGTCAATGTCGGCGCGCGCGACCGCGTGAGCGTCGACGGCGCGGCGCTGCCGGCGCGCGAGCGCACGCGCCTCTTCCTCTATCACAAGCCGCGCGGGCTCTTGACGACGCGCGTCGACGAGCGCGGCCGCCCGACCATCTTCGCGGCGCTGCCCAAGCACCTGCCGCGGCTGGTGAGCGTCGGCCGGCTCGATCTCAACACCGAGGGCCTGCTGCTGCTCACCAACGACGGCGGGCTCGCCCGCGTGCTCGAATTGCCGCAGACCGGCTGGCTGCGCCGCTACCGGGTGCGCGCGCACGGCAGCGTCACCCAGGCGGCGCTCGAGCGGTTGCGCCAGGGCATCACGGTCGAGGGCATCCGCTACGGGCCGATCGAAGCGACGCTCGACCGCACCCAGGGCGCGAACGTGTGGCTCACCTTCGCCATGCGCGAGGGCAAGAACCGCGAGGTGCGCAACGTGCTGGGCACGCTCGGGCTTGCGGTCAACCGGCTGATCCGGGTGTCGTTCGGGCCGTTCCAGCTGGGCGAGCTTGCCGAGGGCGCCGTCGAGGAGGTGCGCACGCGCACTCTGCGCGAGCAGCTCGGCGAGCGGCTGGCGGCGCTCGCCGGCGCGGATTTCTCTCCGCAACCCGCGCTGCCGGCGAAGCGGGCAGAGACGAAGGCGCGCTGATGCGCGTCGTCGGCGGCCGATTGCGCGGGCGCACGCTGATTGCGCCGAAGTCGCAGGCGGTCCGTCCGACCGCCGACCGGCTGCGCGAGTCGCTGTTCAACATTCTGCTGCATGGCCACGGCGACCCGATCGCCGGCGCGCGCGTGCTCGACCTCTTCGCCGGCACCGGGGCGCTCGGGCTCGAAGCGCTCTCGCGCGGCGCCGCCTTCGCGCTGTTCGTCGACGACGGCGCCGAGGCGCGCGCGCTGATCCGCGGCAACGTCGAGGCGCTCGGCCTCGGCGGCGTCACCCGCATTTTCCGCCGCGACGCGACGCGGCTCGGTCCGGCGCATCCGCTCGAGCCGTTCGCGCTGGTGTTCGCCGATCCGCCCTACCGGCAGGGGTTGGCCGAAACGGCGCTCGCCGCCGCGCGCGCGGGCGGCTGGCTCGCGCCCGACGCGCTCGCCGTGGTCGAGGAGGCGCTCGATGCGCGATTCACCGCGCCGGACGGATTTGCAGAGATCGAGCGCCGGACCTATGACGACACGGTGTTGATATTCGCGCGTTACCGCACGTAACGGCCATCGATCACGTCGTCGAGCCTGACGCCGCGATCGACAAAGCCTTGCTCCTGGTACCAGCGCAGCTGGTCGGCGACGCTTGCCACGTCGAGCTTGCCGTCGCGCTCGATGAAGGAGAGGCCGATCGCGACCTTCTCGGGCGCAAGGCCGGTGTAGCGGGCGATGCTCGCGATGAGCGGCTCGGTCGCGCCCGTGCGCGCCGCCTCGCCGTCCTTGACGGTCGCCAGCAGCCCGTCGTGATAATCGCGCGTGGCGCGCCGGTAGGCGTCGAGGAAGCGGTTGACCAGCGCCGCGTCGCCCGCCGTGCGGGTCGCGGCGAACACGGCGCCGAGCTGCCACGGGGTCTCGTCGCCGACCCAGCCGAGCAGCCTGGCGTCGCCCGCGTCGATCAGCGCGCGCGCGACGGTGATCGGCAACAGCGCCGCGTCGGTGCGCCCGCCCTTGAGCGCGGCGGCCGCGTTCGACATCGACTGCAGCGGGACCAGCTCCACGTCCTTCAGGGCAAAGCCGTACTTCGCGGCGAGCAGGCCGACGCTGTAATGGAAGCTCGAGCCGACCTGGGTCATGCCGACGCGGTGGCCGGCGATGTCCTGCGGACGCCTGAGCCCGGCCGCGTAGGCGCGCGGATGCGCCAGATAGGCGATGAGCGGGAAGCCTTGCGCCTCGCGGCTCTGCCCGGCCACCACCTTGAGCGCGCCCTTGCCGGCGAGATTGAACAGGCCGCCGGTGAAGGCGGTGACGCCGATGTCGACGTCGCCGGCCGCCACCGCGACCGCGATCGGCTGCGCGGCGTCGAAGAATTTCAGCTCGATATCGAGCCCGGCGTCGCGGAAATAGCCGCGGTCGAAGGCGATGAAGACCGGCGCCGAGGACGACAGCCGCAGCACGCCGACGCGCAGCTTGGCGGGCTCCTGCGCGGAGGCGGCCACGCGGGCGAATAACGCCGCCGCGAGCGCGAGCATGCAGGCGAAGAGGAGCCGGGCGAGACTGGGCCGCATGCGCATCGGGATCGATCGGGAGCCGCCGGTGAATATCCGCCAAGGCGCACGTTTAGGGCTTAACGTCGCGGGTCGCACCCTATACCGTGCTGCTGGAGCATGTCCCGTTCCTTCGGAATCGGGACATGCTCTAGATTCATTGACGGGCGCATGTTCTTATCGGCGAACCGGTACCCACCCCGGATCAAGTCCGGGGCAGGCTTTCGCCGGAACATGCGCTAGGGCGCGGCAAACTGCCGGCCGGCGACACGAGCCGCCGCGCCCCCGGGCGCGGCTGCGACGAGGAGACGAGACGATGGTCTGCCGCATGCATGAACGGCGCGCGGCCGCATGAAGCCCAACCCGTTTCCAGCGCAATCCCGATCGGGCGGGTCGCGCTACACCCACCTGTTTGCTTCCATCAGCGAAGAAGACGACGGCTATACGGTCCAGATCAGGTTGTACAATCAGGCAAGGCCGGCGAATGCCGCCTGGGGCGAGGAGATAACGGATTCGCTGGAAACCGCGTCCATGCTGGTCGCCGCCCTGGCCGAGGAGTTTTCCATCCCGCAGGCGTGCATCAAGATCGAAAAACGCATGCACGACCTCGCCGCCGGCACGCATCATTAACGCTTGAAGGCGCGCGGCCCGGCTGCAAGCGCGCGCCGTTTCCCACGCCATCCGTCCCGGGGCCTCTGAATTGTTAGAGGTGGACGCCGGCCAACATGAGCATTGCCACGAACACGACAGCCGCGGCCGCCAGCGACCAAATGGCCACTTTCGTCACGAGGTCGGAAAGAGTGGCGGTCTTCATCATCGGAGCCTCCATCGGGACTCACGGATGCGCGGCGTCGACGCCGCAATCGGGGCAAGCTCCCCCGCAACACGCGCACCGCCTGGTGGGCGCGGCGCAATGCGACGCGAGCATTCGCTGAGAAACCAAATCGCGCCCGGCGACCGGCGAGGAGCGGCTTGCAGAGCGGACGGCGTTACTGCTTGAGGGCAGCCTGCGGCTTGAGAATCAATTCCGAACAGCTATCGACCAGGTCGGAGTTCGGATACGAGCCGCCCGGCAACGTCACCCAGTCCTTGGCAAAGAGATCCCGCCTCTGCCACGAATTGGTGTCCTTGAGCGTCACCCGTTTCGCGGTCAAGTCCGCCTGGGCATTGAACTTCTCGGCGCAGATCGGCGCCAGCGCGGCGACGACGGATTTTTCGGCCAGCGCGTTGGCAACCTTCAGCGTGGTCCCCGCGCTGGTCCAGCCGAAGCCGAACGCGAGCACCACCCACCACACGATGGCGCCGCCCACCGCTCCCCACAATGCCGGCTTCACCTCTGGAGGTAACGTCATGGATTTGTCCTTGTAATTGGAGAGAAAGGCTTTTCTCTCTGACCTTTCAACGATAGCATGGTTTGGCAAAATAAAGTGGATTATCGGGGGGTCGCGCCCGAACCAAATCACGAGGAGGCGGCGGGTATTCCCGAAATATTCGGCTTAGGACACTGCTATTGACCTATTATCCGTTCGTCGACACCGCGCGATCAGCGCGATCCGGCGGAGCCGGGCTGGCAATTGCAGGTTTCGATATTATATTGGGCTTGCTTTTTGTGGTGAAAGCCGGATGCAGCGAAAGGAGTGCGGGACAATGGCGGAAATCGACTACAACGCCGAGGCCGAGTTGTTCCCCACCCGGGGGCGCAGGACCAAGCGCCGCCCCTTTGCCTACAAGCGATTTGCCCACGCCGCGGAGGCGATCCGCTTCGCGATCGAGGAGCTCCCGCCCGAGCTTCTTCTCGGCGCCTATCTCGAGGTCGACGAGCAGCGATTCGACGGCGACGGAATACGGCGCTTGTACGCGAGCGACGAGTATCCGCTGGCGCGCAAGAAAGACGCCGCCTGAGACCCCTCGCGCCAGGCGGCAGGGGCGCTCGGCCGACGCGCCGAGGCAAAGCAAGCGGCGGACACGGCGATGACGGATCGAACGATCGAGCTTGATCAGCACCGCGGCATGGCGGCCCAGAAGGCCACCGAGGTGCGCCGCCAGATCGCCGAGGTGGAGGCCAATCGGCAGACATTGCGCGTCCGGCAGGAGGAACTGGAGAAGAACCTGCTTGCGGCGCCGGCGCTGAGCTGGCACGAGGCGAGCGAAAAGGCGCGTTATCTGCTCACGATTTTTTCCACCACGCAGGAGGCGCAGGATCCGCGCAGACAGAAGCTGATCGGCAACGTGCTCGACGACTTCGCGCGGCTGTCGCGCCACACAGCCGAAGAACCTCATCCGGCGAACGATTGATCCGTCGCAGCAGCGACCGAGGCAACCAGGGGAGCACGACATGGCAAAGGGCCAGAAGAGAAGCACGCGCGAGAAGAAGAAGCCGAAGGCGGACAAGAACAAGAACAAGGCCGTTGCGCCGACGTCACCCTTCGCGCCGGTTCGGGTGCAGGGAACGCCGGTCCAGGGTTATGGCTTCAAGAAAACCTGAGCGACGGGGGACCGCCCGCACGGGCGGGAGCGCGGCGTCGCTGCGACCCGGGACCGATAGGCGATGGCGCTGAACTTCCCCAACCTGAGCCGTTCCTTCGACGCGACGCGCCGCGCGGTGCGGTTCTGGGGCTACGACAGCGCAATGGAATTTTCGTTCTTCGTGACCGAGGATGCCTTGAAACGGGTGCAACCCGACATGCGGCACGACAGAGCGGGGATTCTCAACACCTTCGACAATCATCGCGACCTGATCTGCCGCACCGCCGCCAAGGTTTTTGCGCGCGGGCGCAAGGGCTCGTACGACCTCGTCCCGGACGATTTTTAGAGCATTTTCCGGAAAAGTGGGCACCGGTTTTCCGTAGAAAATGCGATCAGGTAAGGATTCTAGCGCGCTTTCTAGGTAAACATGCGCGGCCGTGGCGGCCCGGCGCCTCTTCCCGTCTCAATTCGTTTCTTGCGCGGAGCCGGAAGCGATCCGTCACGCACCGCCTGCTTGCGCGCAAGCTTGCGCGCCCGGCGCACCGCCTCGCCCTTTTCCCGCGCCGCCTTCTCCGACGGCTTCTCATAGAAGCGTCGCCGCTTCATTTCCCGGAACACGCCCTCGCGCTGCATCTTCTTCTTGAGAACGCGAAGAGCCTGATCGACGTTGTTGTCGCGGACGAGGACCTGCAAGACGCTCTACTCCTGGTTAATCGTTGCGGGGCGCCGGCCATGGGCCGGGCTTCGAGAGGCGCTGCCGATGTCGGTCGATTCGCGGGCAAGTTCCACCGGGCAGGCCCGAGACGCGGCAGATCTCCCTTGTCAAGGCGGGAGCACGACCGGTCTCTCAGCCACCGGCGCCTAGCCAAAAGCCGATGATGCCGGCAACATGGGCTCTCCGCCCGCAAATAGCCAGCCTTTTCGCATGCGCCGGGAACCCGCCGCCACCCGCCGCCTTTTTGGCCTTGCGGTTCCGGCACGAGCCCTCTATGTAGTCGCATTCGAGTTCGGCCGAACGAATTGGCCTTGCCGCGTCCAGCGCGGCTGACTGACGACATTCTCCCAGATCTCGAACCATCGGGCGTGCGTTCGCGCGCGGCCTATCGACCCATCGACCAAGGAAGCACTCGCATGACTATCGGAACCGTGAAATGGTTCAACAACCAGAAGGGCTTCGGCTTCATTCAGCCGGATGACGGCGGCAAGGACGTCTTCGTGCATATCAGCGCGGTCGAACGCGCCGGAATGCACAGCCTGAACGAGGGACAAAAGATCTCCTTCGAAGTCGTTGCCGATCGAAGGACCGGCAAGTCCTCGGCGGACAAGCTGACCGCCGTCTGATCGACCTAGAGCATGTCCCGTTCCTTCGGAATCGGGACATCCTCTAGAATCATTGATTGGCGCATGTTCTTATCGGCGAACCGGTACCCACCCCGGATCAAGTCCGGGGCAGGCTTTCGCCGGAACATGCGCTAGCCGATCCGCCGTCGCCTTGACCGCGGATGTACCGGCAAGGCTTGGGGCTGATGCCCGCGGCTGGTCTGCCAGTCGCGGGTTGTTTTTCATCGACCGGTTAGATCCTTTATTTGATCCCGCTACATCTCCCTTACGTAGAGCCCGCCGCTACGGAAGCAACGGGACTGATTCCTTGACGCTGCACTTCTGACAGGACGGGCCTGAACGCCGCAGGAAGAATCGGTCTAGAGCATGTCCCGTTCCTTCGGAATCGGGACATGCTCTAGAAATCTTTTCGTGGCGCATGTTCCGCCGGAACACGCGCTTTGGCGCGGTTCATCGTCGCGCCGCAATCCGGCCTTGATAGCGACGGCCGCTGGAGCCACAAGCGTTCCGCGGCTGTCGGCACTCTTGACCGTCTACGCCATGCCCCGCAATCGACGTGACAGAGCCTATCAACCCGCCGCCTGCTCTCGTCCATGCCGTTCCAGAGTTCATCTATTGGTTGAAAAGACACCTCAGCTCTGCTAGCATTCTCTAAAGCACTGAAGTGGGGGCAGTCAGTCCCGCGGCCCAGGCGAAGTTTTGTTTTGGCAAGGCCCCGTTGCTTCACCGCTGCGTCCGAGGAAACAGACATGACCGCACTGGTTAGGAGGTCCGATCGACTCGCCTTGGTGCGCTTGGCCCAGAAGCAGGACAAGGGGCGCCGCGAGCTGGCCAAGCTGGCTGCAAAGCTGCGGCGGCAGGCGACCGAGGCGGGGGCACAGTCACCGGAGCTTCACGCGAGGCTCGGCGATCGCCGCCATCGCATCCTCGGGAGTGAATTGTATGTCCGGCAGGGAGGAAAGAATCCCCTCACAGCCCTCCGCCATGGCGAATTATCTGCCTACGATTATGAGCGGGATGTCTTGGTCTCCGTCATCGGCGATCTGCAGACGGGAAAAGTCGTGAGTGTGATCGAGCATCCGCGCCTACAGCCGCCGCCCACCCCCGAGGAAGCGGACGAGGCCGCCGCCATCGCGGTCGAAGATCAGCCGTCGCTGGCGCGCAAGTGGCGCGCGGGCCAGCTTGTCACCAACGCGATTACGGCACGTGAAGCATCAATCGAAGGCCACCCCTGCTACGGCCATCGTGGCATCTACCTGTACTTCTGGACGCGCGGCGCAAAGGCGCGCCTGGTCGCAGGCCCCATTCTGATCGATCTCTCCGGACGACGGGTGCTCCAGCTCGAGAAGCCGGCAGCCCCGTCGGCGGATGAAACGAGAGGAAGACGTTAGCATGGGCCACGTCACGCATGCCGACTGGGAAATCTACTGGGAACTGCCGTTCACCGGCAGCCTGGCCGGCGGCGGGTTGATTATTGATTGTGCCTCCTACAAAGGTCGGATGGTCCTGTTGCGGGGCTCCGCGCCGTTCGCGATCGTGCCTTATCACCACGCGAGCGGACCGTTCTTCAAGGATGGGCTCGGGCCGGCGGGCGGCGGCGTCACCTTCAAGCCGCTCAAACCCGATGCGCCCGATCTTGGCACGTGGAACACGCCCCCCGGCGAATTCGCAGCCGACGAGTCGGAAGCCGTGACGGTGGAGAAGATCGCCGCCGACGGCATCGAACCGGCCAAGGCGGTAATCTGGGCCAAGCTCAACGTCTATAATTACCAATACATCCACCGCTGGGAATTCCACGCCGATGGCCGCATCGAACCGATGGTCGGTGTGGGCGGCGAGCTGCTCGGCTCGGACGATCCCGGGAAATTCTTCTATCGTACGAGGAACCATATCCATAATTTCTATTTCCGCCTCGACTTCGCACTCGACGGCAGCGACCAACACGTCGTCGAGGAAATGACGCATGCCGGGATTACCGACACCTGGAACGCCATCAGCAACGAGACCAAGCGGAGTGTAACGCCGCCGCAGTTCACGCGCTGGCGCGTGCGTCATCCGAGCAAGACCAACGTCGCGGGTCAGCCGGTCTCCTACGAAATCATCCCGGGATCGGTCGATCCGCCGGACGGCACCTACTCGACCGCCGACCTGTGGACGGTGATCAAGAAAGCCTTCGACGCGGAGATGGGCGCCGAGGTCGGAAACACTGACGCTTACCTCCAGGCGGGCTATGGAGGGGGCAACCCGCTGGCCGGCAAAGGAGTGATCCTCTGGCACGTCGTGCGCGAGCACCACAAAGTTGAACCTGACGCCGAGGACAAGATCACGGTGCCTTACCACTTCGGCGGATTCATCATCCGCCCGCGCGGTTTCCTCGACACGACCCCGCAGAAGCTCTACGCGACGGTGCCGGCCTCGCCGTAAATCGCCACGTTTTTCGCGTTGGTCTTCGTCAAGCTAATTCAAGTCCCGAGATAAGCGCCGTCGCGCGCGAGCCGCGCCTGCAGCCGGCCGACGTCGATCGCGCGCGGCACCACGTTGCCGGACAGCGCGAGCGCGGCGGCGGTGCCGGCCGCCTGGCCCATGACGAAGCAGGGACCGGAGACGCGGGCGGCGGACTGGCCGAGATGGGTCATGGCGGCGCAGCGGCCGGCGACCAGCAAATTGTCACGCTCGAGCGGCAGCAGCATGCGGAACGGCAGGTGATTGAATCCGCGTGAGCCGGGCTCGGCAAAGCGGAACACCACGTCGCCCGCCACGTGGTTCTCGATCGGCCAGCCGTTGACGCCGATGGTGTCGGCAAAGCTGGCGCAGCCGAGCACGTCGGCGTCGCTGAGCATGTATTCGCCCACCGCGCGCCGCGTCTCGCGGATGCCGAGCTGGGGCGGAATGTCGACGATATAGGCCTCTTCGAACCCCGGCACGGTGCGCAGGAAGGCGAAGGCGTCGGCGACCTGGCGGCGGCCCTCGACCTCGCCGCGCGAGAGATCGCCGGCGTCGGTGCCGTCGATAGCGCGGCCGTCCGGCCGGCTCACCTGGGTGAGATTGACGCGCCACTCGGAGGCATGTTTTTGCGGGCGCACGATCGGCGACTTGCGCGGGAAGCGCCGGCCGCTCGTTGCCTCCGCCTCGGCCATCAGGCGCGGGATCGTGCCCCAGTCGGCGCGCGCCGGATCGACCGCGTTCACGCGGAACATGGTGGTCGGGTAGAGCATGTTGCCGCAGCCGTCGCCGAGTTCGAACGGCGCGCCCGACCACGCCACGAGGTCGCCATCGCCCGAGCAATCGATGAAGATGCGGCCGCGCACCGCGCCGCGCCCGGACTTCGTCTCGACCAGCAGCGCGGCGAGCCCGGCGTCATCGGCGAGGACGCCGACCGCGAGCGCGTGGAACAACAACTCGGCGCCGGAGGAAAGCAGAAGGTCGTCGGCCGCGAGCTTGTAGGCCGCGGTGTCGTAGGCCTGGGCATGGATGCGGCCGAGCACCAGGTGCGGCGCGCTCAAGCCGCCGAGGCGATCGATGCGCCCGGTGAGGTCGTCGGCGATGCCGTGCACCACGCGGCGGATGTCGCCCGCCACGTTGGCATGCAGGCCGCAGAAATTGGTGACGCCCGCCGCCGTGCCCATGCCGCCGAGAAAGCCGTAGCGCTCGACGAGGATCGTGCGCCGGCCGCCGCGCGCCGCCGCCACCGCCGCGGCGATCCCGGCCGGCCCGCCGCCCAGCACCACCACCTCGTAGTCGCCGAGCACGCGGGTCTCGCGCGCGGCCTCGCGGAGGAAGGAGGCGGGATTCGAGGTGCTCAAGTCACAAACTCCGCGGATGAGGCTTCACCTCTCCCCGCTTGCGGGGAGAGGTCGGATCGCGAAGCGATCCGGGTGAGGGGGCGTCCGAGGATAGCGCACACTCACAGAGGCCCCCTCACCCCGACCCTCTCCCCGCAAGCGGGGAGAGGGAGGCCCGCACCGAGCATCATCGCCGCCCGAACAGGCGCTCGATGTCGGCGAGCCTCAATTCCACGTAGGTGGGGCGGCCGTGGTTGCACTGGCCGGAATTGGGCGTCGCCTCCATCTCGCGCAGCAGCGCGTTCATCTCCTCCGGCTTGAGCCGGCGCCCGGCGCGCACCGAGCCGTGGCACGCCATGGTCGAGGCGACGTGCAGCAGGCGGCGCTCGAGCGGCAGCGTCTCGTCCCATTCGGCCATGTGCTCGGCGAGATCGCGCACCAGCGCGCCGGCGTCGACCTCGCCGAGCAGCGCCGGGGTCTCGCGCACGGCGACCGCGCCCGGCCCGAACGGCTCGAGCGCGAGCCCGTAGCGCGCAAGCTCGTCGGCGCGCGCGGCGAGCCGCTCGACGTCCGCCGCGTCGAGCTCGACGATCTCCGGGATGAGCAGGATCTGCCGCGCCACGCCGGTCCGCGCGAGGCTCGCCTTCATGCGCTCGTAGACGATCCGCTCGTGCGCCGCATGCTGGTCGACGATGACGATGCCGTCGCGGGTCTGCGCGACGACGTAGGTCTCGTGCACCTGGGCGCGGGCGGCGCCGAGCGGCCGGTCGAGAAGGTCGGGCGCCTCGGCAAGCGCGGCCGCATCGGCCTGCGGCATGCCGACCGCGAAGGCGGCCTGGGCGGCTTCGGCAAAGCCGGCGGGCGCCGCCGCGGCGGCGAAGCGGCCGAGCGGGCGGGCGGGCGAGCGGGTCCAGTCCCAGCCGGCCGGCCGCGGCACCAGGCCGGGGCGCAGCGCGGCGATCGTCGCCGTGCCGCCGGTCGAGGCCGCGCGCCCGCTCTCGCGGCCGAGCGCATCCTGCAACGCGCGCACGATCAGCGCGCGCACCAGGCCGGGCTCGCGAAAGCGCACCTCGGATTTCGCCGGATGCACGTTGACGTCGACCTCGCGCGGATCGAGCGTCACGAACAAGGCAAGGATCGGGTGGCGGTCGCGCGGCAGGTAGTCGGAATAGGCCGCGCGCACGGCGCCGATCAGCAATTTGTCGCGCACCGGCCGGTTGTTGACGAACAGATATTGGCCGAGCGCGTTGGCGCGGGTGAGCGTGGGCAGCGCCGCGAAACCCTCGATCAGGAGGCCCTCGCGCCCGCCGCGGATCTCGATGGCATTGCCGCGGAACTCGGCGCCGAGCACGTCGACGAGGCGCGCGAGGCGCCCGACCGAGCCCGGCATCGCCACCGGCCAGGCGACCGGCGCGCGCTCCTCGACGCCGAGCGCAAAGGCCACGTCCGGGCGGCTCATGGCGAGGCGACGCACCATCTCGCGCACCGCCTCGGCCTCGGCGCGGTCGCTCTTGAGGAATTTGAGGCGC
>WNEY01003127.1_pt1 | contig 12332 bp, 12 predicted proteins | sample 5400531 | NCBI WGS metagenome assembly WNEY01 (sample SAMN13153338, study PRJNA577476) | soil metagenome | isolation source: 200 cm saprolite under Douglas fir tree site 1 | place: USA:California | collected 2015-04-18
CTGCGGTGCGGCCAACATTGCGCCCTCGTGGGTCGCCCACATTTACGAAGCGTTCCGCCGCGGCGCCCTCGAATCCGCGCGCGAGCAGCAGGACCCCCTGACCGAGCTGGTCTTGAGCCTTCGCGGCGGGGTCTTTCCATCGGCGATCAAGGCCGCCCTCGATCTGCAGGGCGTCTGCGAACCATGGCCGGCCAAGCCGATCGCGCCCCTCGACGAAGCGGCCAGAGCGACGCTTCACCATCAGCTGTCCGAGTGGGGCCTTCTGGCAAGGAGCTCCCAGGCCGCGGTAAGCTGAATTCGGCGGGAATTCCCTTCGGGGGTGTCCGTATGCGTTTGGCTGCAGCAGGCCTCCTCGCGATACTTCTCAGTACCGCGATCTCGCAACCGGTGAAAGCGGTCGGTGACCCGTACACCTCAGGCGAGCATGGTTACGACATCTCGTACCCGCAGTGCGGCCAGCCGCCGCCGTCGACCGGCACCTTCGCCGTCCTCGGCGTCAACTGGGGATCCCCTTTCAGCGGCAACCCATGCCTGGTCGAGCAGTACCTGAACGCGCCGCGCTCGGCGCCACCGTCGCTCTACATCAACACGGGATACGAGGACCAGTTCGTGTACCTCGTCACGCCGAGCTGCAAGAACCAGTCGCACTCCATCACCGGCCTCGACGTCGAACGGCGCGCGTGGGCCATCGGATGCAGCGAGGCGGAAACGTCGATCAACTACGCCTACTCGCTGGGCGTCTCCAGCATCGCGATGTGGTGGCTCGACGTCGAGATCATGAACAAGTGGTCGAAGAGCCTCAGCCTCAACCGCTTCACGCTCCAGGGCGCAGTCACGCGGCTGACACAGACCGACCTGCCGGTGGGAATCTACTCGTCATTCCCGATGTGGCTGATGATCACCGGCGTCAACGCGGTGCCCGGCAACATCAGCGCGGAGTGGAACGCGGCCCACTCATGCGCGCCGTTCACGCCGCTGGTGAACGTGCCTGTATGGCTTGCGCAGAGCACATACAACCACCTCGACCACGACTTCGCCTGCTAGAGGTTCGGTAGGCGCGTCAACCGCCAGAACCGGCCCGGCGGATAGATAACGGTCGCGGTGACCAGGGCCACATCGAGGTCGTAGTCTCCGAGCACCACATGCAGGCTGCCGGCGGGCGTGCCTGCATCAACTGGCTTGTCGACGTTCAGCGTCTTCGCCTGCAGTGTCTGGCGCAGGACCATGCCGGGCCACTCGACAAGGTTCAGGTCGGACACCGAGATCACGTCCGAATGCCAGCCCCATGCAGTGTCGTACGAGCCGACAGCCTGGTGACGCAACAGCTCGGTGCGAACGGTCAGCGCCGGCTGTATCACCCGGATCAGGCCGCGCGCGACGTCGAACGCCATCTGCAGCGTTGGCTGGCCCATGACACAGCCGAAGATCGTCACCGGGTGGCCGCCGATGATGACCTCGGCCGAGAACAAGAAGTTCGCGCCTTGCGCCAGGCCGGAACCGGTCTTGATGCCGTTGATGCCGTCCTTGCCCAGGGCGCCGTCGACGTTGTACACGACGCCCGCGACGGGCAGCTTCGCCTGGGGCTCTCTCACTATCTGTGCCAGCACCGGGTCGGTCATCGCGGCCATGCCGAGCGCCATCAAGTCGGTCGCAGTGCTCACCGTCTTCGGAGAGGAGCCGGCCGGATCGGCAAATGACGTTCTGGACAGGCCCAGCGAACGCGCGCGCTGGTTCATGCGGTCGACGAACGCCGGCACCGATCCGGCGTCCCAGCGCGCGAGCGTTTCGGCGATGTTGTTACCGGACGGGATCAACATCCCCTGCAGGGCCTGGTACTCGCTGAGAACTTCGCCGGACTGCACGGCAACGACAGACTGTTCCTGCGCCTTGTCGTTCTGGTAGCCCTGCACGTCCAGGTCGGTGATCGTGATCGACCCCCCCGTCTGACCAAGCGGGAACGGCTTGTCATGCATGACCACCACCGCGGTCATCACTTTGGCCACGCTGGCGGCAGGTATCGGCGACTCGTTGCCCGAGTCGGCCAGCTTGCCCAACCCGGAAACCCCAACGGCCGCCGAGCCGGCGCTGGGCCAGGGGAGGACGGGCGGCGTACCCAGAGTGGTTTTCTGGGCGGGGATCACGGACGAGGCGGTGACCTCCGGTATCGGGCGGAGGTAGTTGATGCCCATGGCCGCGGCGACCAGGACGACGAAGCCGACCGCGATCCGTCGCCGCATGCCGAAGAACATATCTCGGGCACACGCATCCGCGTCAGGCCAAGCCGCGCCTCCGCCGGATGGCGCGGTCCGCGAAGCCGAAGCCGAGATCGACCGTCACTCCGATGAAGAAGATGACGATCATCAGTGCGAGCAGCTGCTGAGCGTCAGCGAAGTCGTGCGCGAACTGGAGCTGCTGGCCGATCGATGGCTGGTTCGCGATGATGTTGATGATCTCGGCCGCCATGAGGCTGCGCCACGCGAACGCCCAGCCCTGCTTCAGGCCCCCTACGTAGCCGGGGAGCGCAGCCGGCAGGATGACGTACCGGTACAGCTGGATGCCTCGCGCCCCCATGACTCGACCCACGCGCACGAGCAACGGCTGCACGTGATCGACGCCGGCGAGCAGCCCGGTCGCGACCGCCGGGGCCGCACCGAGGATGACCACCACCAGCACCGCGCCCTCGGACTGCTGGAACAAGAGGATCGCAAGCGGCAGCCACGCGATCGACGGCATCGACTGGAGTCCGAGGATCGCGTGACCCACAGCCTTGCGCACGATGGGTGCGCGCGCCACTAGCACGCCGATCACGCTGCCAATCGCGATGGCGATTGCGTAGCCGACCAGCGCCCGCCGCAAGGTGACGGCGACCCCCGCATAGAAAGTGGGCTGGCTCAGGTCCTCGCTCAGGCGCTGGAAGACGGGCAGCGGGCCTGGCAGCAAGTAGTCAGGCCGCCAGCCCGACCACACGACCAGCTGCCACGCGGCGATGAAGAGCGCGAGCGCGGCGAGCTTCGGCCAGAGCCACGACCAAACCCGCCTCGCACCATGCGGACGCTCGGTTGCCTCGACGGTCTCGATAACGTCGTCCATTTCTCGAGCGGCCGGCTCAGTGGCCATCCGGACGCATCTCCTGCTTGAGGCGTTCGGTGATGCGGCCTGCGACGACTGCCAGCTCGGGCGAGTCGAGGCTTCGTGGTCGCGGCAGGTCGATCGTGAACTCCTGTGCGACCCGCCCCGGCCGGCTCGTGAAGACAAGGACGCGGTCGCCGAGGCGGACGGCCTCGCGCGCGTTGTGGGTCACGAAAAGGATGGTCAGCGAGCTCGCGCGCCACAGGCGGTCGAGCTCCTCGTGCAGTAGGTCGCGTGTGATCGCATCGACCGAACCGAAAGGCTCGTCCATGAGCAGGACGTCGGCGTCCTGCGCCAGTGCCCGCGCGAGCGCCACGCGCTGCTTCATCCCGCCGGACAGCTCGTGCGGCCGGCGCCGCTCGAAGCCGTGCAGGTGCACCCGCTCGAGCAGGTCGTGCGCCTGCCGCCTACGCTCGGACCCCGGCTTGACGCCGCGCAGCTCCAGTGCAAGCTCGACGTTCTGCGACGCGGTCAGCCACGGGAACAGCGCAGCCTCCTGGAACATCAGTGCCACCCGACCCTGGACCTCGAACCGGCCGCTCGACACGGTTTCCAGGCCGGCGAGCACGTTCAGCAGCGTGCTCTTGCCTGAGCCTGACGCACCGACGATGCAGACGAACTCGCCCGCCTGCAGGTCGATGGTCACGTCCTGCAGTGCGACGAGGTTGCGATCCCCGTGCGGAAATGTCTTGGTCAGCCGCTCGACTGCGACCGCGCGGCTGCTCACCGCGCCGGCATCGGCCTGTTGTCGGGCGTCCAGTGCAGGCCGCATTCCTTCACCGCGCCGTCCTCCCACCACCAACGTCCGGCTCGCTCATCCTCGCCGGGCCCGGTGGCGCGCGTGCAGGGGGCGCATCCGATCGATGTGTAGCCGCGCTCATACAGAGCGTGGTGCGGTACGTCGTTTTCTCTGATGTAGGCCCACACCTGTTCCTTCGACCACGTCGCGAGCGGCGCGATCTTGGTGAGGCCTGGATGCTCGTGATCGTCGGTCACGACCTGCGTCTGCGATCGGGTCGCCGCCTGCTCGCGCCTCAGGCCGGTGACCCAGGCGTCGTAGCCGCTCAGCGCACGCGCCAGCGGGCGCGATTTTCGGATCTCGCAGCAGAGCCTGCGCATCTCGACGGATTGGTAGAACGGGTTGGTTCCGTGCTTCCGGGTGAGGCTGCCGACCTCGGCTGCATCCGGCGCCACCACCTCGATCGCGATGCCGTAGCGATCGCGCACCACGTCGATCATGTCATGCGTCTCCTGGGGCAGCCGGCCGGTGTCCAGTGTGATCACATGCACCGGGCCGCCGGTGCGCGCGGCCATGTCGATGAGCACCGACGACTCAGCCTGAAAGCTGGCCACGATCGCTAGCTTCGAAAACGAGGCCTGCGCCCAACGCAGCACCGCCTCCGGATCCTCCCCCGACATGACCTCCGGAGGGGCTAACAGGTCCATCGGCCGCGGAGCATACCGGCTATAACGATTCTGCGAGCCGGACCGCCCCCGCGACGGGTTCCGCATCGAGCACGGTCCCTGATCCCACCCTGGCCGAAACCTTCGCCGCCAGATCCGGAAAGTTGGTGAGCAGGCCGCCGGCCATGACGACCGGGCCTTCCACGCCCACCCTCGCACCCGCGCGCAGAGCCACCGAGGCGAGCGCGTCGGCGGCGCTGTCGATGATCCGGGCCGCGCCCTGATCCAGCGCGACCGAATCGAACACCTCGCCGGCGAGCGCCGCCCACTGCCCGGCCTCGTGATAGAGCTGGACCCGCGAGATGGTCTCGAGCAGGTCGTCGCTCTCCGTGGCGACGAGTATTCGCTCACCCAGGACGCTGAGCTGCACGCCTTCCTCGCGGCGGCGCATCAGCTCGCGCAGAGCTTCGCGCACTATCCACGCGCCGCTGCCCTCGTCGCCCAGCATCCATCCCCATCCGCCGGCCCGCCCCTCGTCGCCGCGGTCGTTGCGCGCGTACGCGACCGACCCTGTGCCCGCGATGAGCGCGATCCCGACGTCGAGGCCGGCGGCGGCCAGGATGAGCCTGGTGTCGTGAACCACGAGCACGCGCGCGCCAGGCAGCAGCCTCGCGAGCAGCTCCTCGAGCCGGCGCCTGCCCGCGGGGACCTCTGCGCCCGCGGCGCCCGCACAGCAGGTTTCCGGATGCGGCGATCCCAGCTGTTCGATGAGCGAGGTCAGGCGTTCCTCGACCACGCCCGGATCGATCAGCGCCACATTCGCGCCAGGGGCTGAGGCCTCCGACACGACGCGACCGCCTTCGGACAGTCGCGCGCGGCTCGAGCTGCCGCCGATGTCGAGGCCAAGAACGAGCGGCGCTTCGGCGCCTTGCTTCACCAGGTTCGGGTGACCTTGTGCAGCGCCCGCGGCGCGTCGGGGTCCACCCCCCGCGCGAGCGCGACCTGGTTGGCAAGCAGCTGGCCGAGCACGATGAGGGTCATCGGCGTGAGCTCCTCGGGCAGCCCGCTGTTGATAAGCACTGAAGACTTCGCGTCGAGTGGTGCTGACTCCGCATCGAACAGTCCGGTGACCGCGCAGCCATAGTCGGACAGCCGCGCCGCGATGGCGTCGACGTCGGCCGCAACAGATCCGCTGGCGCCGACCAGCAGCACTGGAAACTCGTGCTCGACCACCGCGATGGGACCATGCACGAAATCGGCGATCGACCATGCGCGCGCGAGCACGTAGCTCGTCTCGGTGAGCTTGAGAGCGATCTCCTCCGCGGTGCACAGGTTGAAACCACGCGCAAGCACTATCGCGCGAGGCCCGCTGATCGCATGCGCGATCCGCGCCACGTCCGGCTCGGCGGAGATCGCGTCGCGCAGCTTGTCGGGCAGCAGGGCCAGGCCGTGCTCGAAATCGTGATCCGGCGTGATGGCGGCTGACAGCAGGGCGAGCGTGACGAGGCTTGTGAGGTAGGTCTTCGACGCGGGCACGCTCAGCTCAGGGCCGGCCAGCATCGGCAGCACGAAGTCGGCCGCGGCTGCCAATGGCGACTTCTCCACGTTGGTGATGGCCACCGACATCGCGCCCTGCCGCGTCGCCTCTTCGATGACCGCGATCACGTCGGGCGACGCGCCCGACTGCGAGATGCCGAGCACGCACTGGCCCTCGAGGCTCGGCGGGCTGGCGTAGTGCGTGAACATCGATGGGGCTGCGAGCGAGACCAGCGCTCGCTGCCGGCGGCCGAAGAGGTAGCGCGCGTAATCGGCGGCATGATCGGAGCTGCCACGCGCGGCGATCACAAAGCCCCGCAGCTTCCTGTCCTTGAACGCCCTGGCTATCGCCAGGAAAGTGTCTTGCGGCGCTTCGACCAGGCGCGCGGCCAGGTCGGGCTCCTGGCCGATCTCGTCGCGAAAGCGGCTCATCGGCGGAATCTCACGCGGCCCGCGACCATCGTCAGCCGAACACGATGCTCGCGATCGAGGACGATGAGGTCCGCGCACGCGCCCTCGCCGATGCGCCCGAGGAGCTTTTCGCCCAGCACGCGGGCCGGGACGGCCGAGGCCATGCTGACGACGCGCGCGACGCTCAAGCCAGGGATGGCGACCGACCGGCGGACCAGGTCCTCCATCGTCGACGCGCTGCCCGCGAGAGTCCCGTCCTCGAGGCGCACGACCGTCCCGTCGCTCACGACCTTGCGCCCGGACAGCGAAAAGCTGCCGGCGCCGGAGCCCGCGGCTGCGGTCTGGTCGGTCGTCAGGGCGATCCGCGCCGCGCTTTTGACCGCCGCCAGCTCGCGGATCACGGCCGGGTGGACGTGCTCGCCGTCGGCGATCAGCCCGACCGTGACGCGGCGGTCGAGCATGAGCGCCAGCGCGATGCCAGGGCGCCGGTGGTGCACGGGCGGCATCGCGTTGAAGATGTGAGTCCCGAACCGTACCCCTGCATCGATCGCCTTGCGCCCCTGTTCGAAGTCGGCGCCGGTGTGCCCCGCGCTCACCACCACGCCCTGCCGGCGCAGACGCGCGATCGCCTCGAGCGCGCCCGGCAGCTCCGGCGCGAGGGTGACCAGCCGCGGCTTGGCCCGGGCAATGACCTCGACCTGGTCGGCGGTCGGCAGCGCGAGCAGGTTGCGATCGTGAGCGCCGCGAAACGACGGGTTGATGAACGGGCCTTCGATGTGGGCGCCGAGGACTCGCGCGCCGAGCTCCTCAGCGGTTGCGACCGCGCCGGCGAATTCGGCGCCGGCCGCCACCGGCGAAGAGATCAGCGTGGGCAGAAAGGCGGTCACCCCGGTGGCGGGCAGCGCTGCTGAGATGGCGGCGATGGCATCGCGACCCTCGGCGGCGTCCCGGCCGCCGAATCCGTTCACCTGCAGGTCGATGAATCCGGGCGCCAGCAGCTCGCCGTCGTCCAGCACGATCTCCTCGTCCGCGCGTTCCGGCGGCGATCCCTTGCCTGCCCACGCGATCACCGCGCCGTCCGTCAGCACTCCGTCCGCCCCGGGCAGGCCGTGCACCGCGCCGCGAAAGAACGTCCTCACGCGCGCGACCTCTCGCCCAGCGCGGCCGCCAGGTCGCCGTGGTGCTCGTGGAGCCGCGCGACCGCCTCGTCCGCGCTGAGCCTGGAGCGAAGCATCAGCACCGCTGCCTTGGCGCTGCCGCCCGCCGCCACGAGCGTCATCTCGGCGTCATCGGCAGGCGCCCCGGTCAGGTCACGAATGAGCTTGACGGCGCGGCGGTGTTGCTTCGCGTTCGCGGCGACGACGCCGGTCATGCGCCCGCGATACGTGTGGCCCAGCTTCACGAAGACGCCAGTGCTGATCATGTTGAGGACGATCTTCTGCACGGTGCCTGACTTCAGCCGGGTCGACCCCGCGATGACCTCGGGGCCGGTCTCGATCTCGATCGCGACATCCGAGAGCTCGCCCAGCGGCGATCGAGCCGCGCAGCTGAGCCCGACGACCCACGCCCCTTGCGTCCGCGCCTCCTGCACCGCCGCGAGCACGTAGGCAGTGCGGCCCGACGCGCTCACGCCCACAACAGCGTCGCCGGCTGTCAGTCCCGCGGCTCGCGCATCGCTCGTGCCCTTTTCCGCGTCATCCTCCGCCGCGCCGTCGCCGGCGGCGTGCGCGTGCACGGCGTCAACGCCAAAGGTAGGAGCGACCTCCGCGGCGTCGAGCTCCGCGAGGCGCCCGCTCGTGCCCGCTCCGAAGTAGTGCAGCTTGCCGCCGGCGCGAACGCGCGAGGCGATCGCATCGACGGCAACCGCGATGCCGTCGAGGTGCGGCGCCACCGCCTCGACCGCGCGCCGATCCTCGGCGTGCATGAGCCGCACCACGTCCTGGGTGCTCATCGCGTCGAGCCTTTCGGAGTGCGGGTGAACGTCCTCGCTCACGGCCTCATCACCTCGGCGGCCGCGATCGCGCACACGCGCGCGGCGCCGCTGGTCGCGATGTAAGCGGCTGCGCCCGCCGGCCTGCACGCCGGCAGCCCCATCTCGACCACCACCGCGTCGGGACGCGCCTCCAGCAACTTCGCCGCGGCGTGCTGCTGCCACTCGTGCCGGTGGAGGTTGCGCACGGTGAGCACGAGGCTGCGGCCGTTCGCCTGGTGCAGGATCGGTGCCAGGTCGATCGGGCCGTCGCGATGCTCGAACCTCGTCACGCGGGCTCCACGGCCGGCCAGCGGTTCGGCGACTCCCCACGGGATGAAGCCCGACGCCATCGAGCTGTGCGGGCTGAGCTGGACCACGACGACGTCGTCGCCGACCCGCACGTTGCCGTCGACGTGAAGAGCCTTGCGCGCGGCAACGAGCCCAACCTCGCGGTCAGGCGCCTCCGCCTGCGCCGGCTGGGCAGCACGCCATTTCGCCAGCGCGTCGACCCGCGCCGCGGCTTCGTGCAGCCGGTCAGCGTAGACCGCCGCGACGAGCGCCCGATGCAGCTCGGTGACGATGTCCTCTTCCGCCAGGCCGCCGCCGATGCACAGCAGGTCGCATCCAGCCGCCAGGGCGTGCACTGCGCCTTCCCTGATGTCCGCGATCGCTTTCATCTCCAGGCCGTCCGTCACTGTCAGGCCGCGGAATCCAAGACCCGCCGGGCGGCCGTCGCGCAGAAGCGCGGTCATGATCCGCGGGCTCACGGTGGCCGGCTCGGCGCTGAGGGATGGAGCGACGATGTGCGCGCTCATCACCGCGTGTACGCCGGCCGCGATCGCAGCCTCGAAAGGCTGGAGCGCACCCGCGCGGGGATCGGCCCCGACGACCGGCAGAGCGAGGTGCGAGTCCACCGACGTATCGCCGTGGCCTGGAAAGTGCTTCACGCATGCGGCCACGCCGGCCGACTGGAGGCCCTCGACCCACGCGGCGGTGTGCGCTGCCACGGCCCCTGGCTCTGAGCCGAACGACCGCACGCCGATGACCGGGTTGGAAGGGTTGCTGTTGACGTCCGCGTCCGGCGCCAGGTCGAGGTCGACGCCGGCGCGCGCAAGCTCCAGGCCGATCGCGCGGGCGACCGAGCGGGTCAGGTCCACATCGCCGGCGGCGCCGAGCGCGAGGTTGCCGGGGTAGGAGCTCCCGGTCGCCGCCTCCAGGCGCGTGACATCCCCGCCCTCCTCGTCGACGGAGATGATCAGCCCCGGGTTCTCGGCGTGCAGCTGTTGGCAGAGGTTCGCCAGCTGCTCGGCCGAGGTGACGTTGCGAGCGTAGAGACACACTCCGCCGAGGCCCTCGGCCGCCCTGCGCAGCACCCATTCGGGCGCTTCGGTGCCGATGAACCCTGGCAGCAGGCAGCGCAGCGCGGCCTGTTCGACCGAGCGCGTCACCCCTTCACCGCGCCCGCGGTCAGACCACCTGTGACGCGTCTCTGCACGATCAGGAAGAAGACCACAACGGGCAGGCTCGTGAGGGTGGCGCCGGCCATGAGGCCGCCCCAATCGGTGCCGTGCTGGGTGGTGAACGACGCGAGCCAGATCGTGAGCGTCTGCTTCGACGAGCTGCTCAAAAGGACGTAGGCGATGATGTACTCGTTCCAGGCTTGGATGAAACCGAAGATCGCAGTTGCGACCAGGCCCGGAGCAACCAGCGGGAAGACGATGCGCATGAATGCGCCCACCCGCGACGCACCGTCCACCATCGCCGCCTCCTCGAGGTCGACCGGGATGTTGTGCACGAATCCGCGCAGCGTCCACACCATGAAGGGCAGCACGACCGCGAGGTAGTAAGCGATGACGCCGAGCAGGCTGTCGACCTGGTTGACGGAATCGAGCAGCAGGTAGATGGGAATGACAAGCGCGTTGAGTGGAACCATCTGCACGCCGATGACCATGACGATGAACGCGGTGCGGCCGCGGAATCCGAACCGCGCGACGGCGACCGCGGCGAGGAACGAGACAACTATGGAAATGGCGACGACCGTGAGCACGACGGTCAGGCTGTTGACGACGTCGTTCCAGAAGAAGGGCACTTGCATCGCGGAGATGAAGTTGGCGAACGTGACTGGCGCTGGGAACCAGTAAGGGTCGAGGCTGAGGATCTCCTTGCCAGGCTTCAGCGCCGTGGTGACCATCCAGTAGATCGGGAAGATCATCACGGCAAAGATGAAAAGCCCGAGCGCGTCATAGAACACGCGCAGCCCTGTGCGCCTCATGCGCCGGCCTCGTTGATCGAGCGCACGGTCTGGCGCACGTAGAAGAACGAGATGATCATGAGGATCACCACCATCACCACCGCCACGGCGGAACCCAATCCGAACTGGCTGACGCGGAACGATTCCTGGAACGAGAAGACGGAGATCACGTAGTAGTTCTCGTTGGGTCTCTGGTTGAGCATCACCCAGATCTGGTTGAACACCTGGAAGTCCCAGATGGTCGACAGGCTGAGCAGCACCAGCAGCAGCGGCTTCAGCGTCGGCAGTGTGACGTTCCTGAAGATCTGCAAGGCGCGCGCGCCGTCGATCTGCGCCGCCTCGATCAGCTCCTTGGGGACCTGCGTGAGGCCGGCGTGAAGCGTGAGCGCGAGAAACGGGATCGCGCCCCACACGACGACGACCGTGACGACCGTGAATCCCTGCACCGGGTTCTCGAACCAGTTGTGGTGGATGTAGTTGCCGGCGCCCACCTTAGTGAGCAGCCAGTTGATGACGCCGAACTCGTAGTCGAACATCCACTGCCACAGGTCGATCGCGGGGATGACCGGCGTGGCCCAGACGAAAACGAGGCCCGCCCCCAGCAGCACGCGCACGAAGGAGCTGACCCGCTCCATGAGCAGCGCGATGATCGTCGCCAGCGTCATCGAGAGCGCGACGTTGACCGCAGTGAAGATGAGGGTCACCTCGACGACGTACCTGAACTGCGGGTCGGCGATGATGTTCGCGAAGTTCTGCAGCCCGACGAACTGGCCCTGGTGCTGGAAGAGCTCCCGCAGCCCGTAATGCTGGGTCGACAGGAATAGAAGGTCGAGCAGCGGCCAGCCCAGGACGCCGAGGATGACGATGGTCGCAGGCGCGATCAGGGCGTACGGCAGGCCCTTGCGCGCCATGAGCGAACGAAGAGAGGAGGCTCCTCCGCGGGACCGGGTCGTTGCCGACGCGGCACCTATCGACCCGGCCGCTCGCATCGAAGCCTCCTCCTTATGAAATTGGTCTAACTACTTGCGTTCAGTATCTGCGCGATCTTGTCGCTTGCTGCCTTGGTCGCGTCGTTGATGCTTGAGTTGCCGGTGAAGATCGACGACAGCATGTTCTGCAGGACGTTGGCCGACTCGACGTTGGCCCAGTTCGGCGAGTTCGGGGTGAACCGGCTGTTCTTGGCGGCAGCCGCGAAGATCGCCGGCAGCCCGCTCGACAGGCTGACGAGAGAGGTCGTGTTGGGGATTACGCCGCCGACGGTCACCATCTGGCTCTGGAACTTCGTGCCGCCGAGAAGCTTGATCCACTCGCGCGCCAGGTCCTGGTGCTGGCTCTTGGCCGAGACGCCAAGGTCAGATCCACCGAGGAAGACGGGCGCTGTCTGGCCGGCTGTGTGGCTCGGGATTGGGAACGCACCGAGCTTCGGAAGCAGCGTCGGGTCGCCGGCCTTGGGGTCGGTGATTACTCCGACCTCCCAGCCGTTCGCGATGATCATCGCGATGTGACCCTGCGCGAATGCCTGGTCCTGCTTGGCCTCGTCGCCGGTCTTGTCCGCGCGAGAGAGCTGCCCGACCAGGTTCTTCAGGACCGTGAGGCCCTGCTGCGAGTTGGAGTTGTTGATCGCGCCGG
>WNEY01005545.1_pt1 | contig 12328 bp, 12 predicted proteins | sample 5400531 | NCBI WGS metagenome assembly WNEY01 (sample SAMN13153338, study PRJNA577476) | soil metagenome | isolation source: 200 cm saprolite under Douglas fir tree site 1 | place: USA:California | collected 2015-04-18
AAATGGGTGCGCCGCGAGGACGTGCCGGGCGAGGCGATCGACAAGGAGAAATCGATTTACCGCGCCCAGATGGAGAGCTCCGGCAAGCCCGCCAACGTGCTCGACAAGATCGTCGAGGGCAAGCTCGGGAGCTTCTATTCGCAGTTCGTGCTGCTCGAGCAGCCGTCGATTCGCGACGGTTCCGTGACCGTTTCGCAGATGATCGCGCAGACGAGCGCCAAGATCGGCGAGAACATCAACGTGTCGCGGTTTGCGCGCTTCCGCGTCGGTGAAGGCGCGGAAACGAACGCCTAGCGATGCTGTCGTTCCCGGTTCCGGGTTCTGCGTTCTGAGTTCGTGTTCCCCGTTCCCGGTTCCCGGTTCGCGTTCCCGTTCCGAGTTCCCGTTCCGGTTCCCGGTTCGGTTCGCCGTTCAGGTTGCGTCCGTCGCCATGACCCGGCGGAACCGGGACGGGAACTCGAACCGAACACGAACCCAGAACCCAGAACCGGGAACCGGGAACGACACGAAGACAGCTATAATTTCGCCAATGCCGTCCGACCCCGCCCGTCCGCTTCCCGTCTATAAACGAATCCTCCTCAAGCTTTCCGGCGAAGCGCTGATGGGCGACCAGCAGTTCGGCGTCGACCCTCTGGTCGCGTCGCGGATTGCGACCGACATCGGTGAGATTCAGGGGCTCGGTGTCGAAACGGCCATCGTCATCGGCGGCGGCAACATCTTCCGCGGGCTGGCGGCGAGCGCGCGTGGCATGGACCGCGCCACGGGCGACTACATGGGCATGCTCGCCACCGTCATCAATGCGCTCGCCTTGCAGGATGCGCTCGAGCAGCACGGCACCATCACGCGTGTGATGACCGCCATCGAAATGCGCGAGGTGGCCGAGCCCTTCATCCGCCGGCGCGCGATCCGTCACCTCGAAAAGGGGCGCGTCGTGATCTTCGCCGCCGGCACCGGCAATCCGTACTTCACGACGGATACGGCCGCCGCGCTTCGCGCCATGGAGATCAAAGCGGAGGCGATCCTCAAGGGCACGAAGGTGGACGGCATCTATACCGCGGACCCGGTCCTTCATCCCGACGCCACGAAGTACCCGACGATCTCGTACATCAAGGTCCTCGAGCGCGGGCTCAAGGTGATGGACGCGACGGCAATCTCCCTCTGCATGGACAACAAGCTCCCGATCGTGGTGTTCAATCTTCGCGAGCCGGGCAACGTGAAGCGCGTTGTGCTCGGCGAGCCGATTGGCACGACAGTTACCGCCTAGCGGAAGCCCGGAGGCATGAGAGCCTGCGGCCACAGGTGATAGCACATGGAATTCGACGATCTGAAGGGAATGTTCACCGAGGTGAAGGCACGCATGGACGGCGCGATCGATCGCGTCCGCCGCGACATGGCCAGCGTCCGGACCGGACGCGCGACAGTGAGCCTGCTCGACGGCATCCAGGTGGAGGCCTACGGCAGCCGGATGCCGATCAACCAGGTGGCGACCCTGTCGGTTCCCGAGCCGTCGATGATCATCGCGCAGCCGTTCGACCCTTCGCTCATGGGCGCGATCGAAAAGGCGATTCGCGCGTCCGACCTCGGCTTGAATCCGGCCAACGACGGCAAGGTCGTTCGCGTGCCCATTCCGGCGCTGACCGACGATCGCCGCAAGGAGCTGTCCCGCCACGTGCACAAACAGGCCGAAGAGGGCCGTAATGTCGTCCGGCAGGCGCGCCGCGATGCCAACGAACGTCTGAAGAAGCTTCTCAAGGACCATACGATCTCCGAAGACGACGAACGGAAGGGTCTGGAGCAGGTACAGAAGATCACCGACGAGCACGTGAAGCTGATTGACGATCTGCAGAAGAAGAAAGATCAGGACCTGCTTGGCCATTAGCCATTTGAGATTCGTGATTCGTGATTTGCCGGATCAACAATCAATCCCGAATCATGAATCACGAATCGCGAATGTCGTACTTCACCCATCTGGAATGCTCGTGGCCCTGCGGTCGGGGGCCGCTCGATCCCCGCGAGCGCCATTTTCTCTGTGCATGCGGCGCTCCCCTGCTGGCTCGATATGACCTGGACGCTGCGAGGTCGTGGCCAAAGGAGTCGCTCCGCGATCGGGAGCCGACGCTGTGGCGGTATCGCGAGATGCTGCCGCTCCTCGCGGGCGACGAGCCGGTGACGCTGGGAGAAGGGTTCACGCCGCTCATCCACGCGCGGACCCTCGGCGGCGAGCTCGGACTCGCGTCGCTGTTCATCAAGGACGAATCCCTCAACCCGACGAACTCCTTCAAGGCGCGCGGTCAGTCGACGGCAATCACACGGGCCAGGGGGCTCGGCGCGAAGACTGTTGCCGTTCCTTCCGCCGGCAACGCGGGCAACGCCATGGCCGCGTATGCCGCGCGCGCCGGCCTGAAGGCGCAGGTGTTCCTGCCTCGCGACGTCAAGGAGCCGTTCGTACTCGAGTGCCTCCTCTACGGGGCCGAGGTCACGCTCGTTGACGGAGTCATCACGGATGCGGGACGGGTGGCGGCCGAGCGAGGGGCGCCGCTCGGATGGTACGACGTCTCCACGCTCAAGGAGCCGTACCGCGTCGAGGGGAAGAAGACGCTCGCCTACGAGCTCGCCGAGCAGCTCGAGTGGCGATGGCCCGACTGGATCGTCTATCCGACCGGAGGTGGCACAGGCCTGATTGGGATGTGGAAGGCGTTCGAGGAGATCGAGACGATCGGCTGGGTGCCGCGTGGCAGGCGGCCGAAAATGGTTTCCGTTCAAGCGGAGCATTGCGCCCCGATCGTGCGCGCGTTCGAGCAGGGAGCGGAGCGAGCCGAGCCGTGGCCCGACGCACACACGGTAGCCGACGGGCTTCGCGTGCCGAGAGCGGTCGCCGATTTCCTGATTCTGCGCGCCGTGCGCGAGAGCGGCGGTACGGCCCTCGCCGTTTCGGACGAGGACATGGTCCGAGACATGGTTGAAATCGGCAGACTGGAAGGCATCAGCGCGGCGCCCGAGGGCGGCGCGACCCTCGCGGCCGTTCGCACGCTCGTCGCGAAGGGCGCGATCCAGCCGCACGAGACCGTCGTGCTCTTCAACACCGGCGGAGCGCTCAAGTACCTTGAGATTCTGAAATGAGCGATGGTGATGTGGCTTAGGGCTCAGGGCTCAATCCCCGAACGCCACACCGATCGCGCGGGCGGTCAGCAGCAGGTCGTAATCGAGCGGCACGGTCTTCGTGCGGCCCACGACCTCGCCCAGGGGTATCGGCACGATGTCGGGAGGATGGTTGGCCACCATCTTTCCGAACTGTCCCGCGCGCAGCATCTGTACGGCCTTGCCGCCAAAGCGGGTTGCCAGCGTCCGATCGAACGCCGTCGGCGCGCCGCCGCGCTGCAGGTGGCCGAGCACGACGTATCGCGTTTCTTTCCCGGTCATCTTCTCCAGCGCGCTCGCGCATCGGATGCCGGCGCCGCCCAGGCGCTCCACGAAACCGGCGCGGGCTTCCTGGACGATTGAGACTTGTCCGTCGAGCGGCCGTGCACCTTCGGCCACGACAACGATGCTGAAGCGGGCGCCCCAGCGCTCGCGGCTCTGAATGCAGTCAGCCACCTTGCTCAAGTCGTACGGAATCTCCGGAATGAGGATGACGTCGGCGCCACCGGCGACGCCCGCCTGCAGGGCGATCCATCCGGCATGGCGCCCCATGACTTCCACAACGATGATGCGACGGTGAGCTTCGGCGGTGGTGTGCAGGCGGTCGATGGCATCGGTCGTAAAACTGACCGCCGTGTCGAATCCGAAGCAACTGGTCGTGCCGTAGATGTCGTTGTCGATCGTCTTCGGCACGCCGACAATCGGAATGCCCTTCTTGTAGAACTCGTAGGAAATCGCGAGCGTTCCATCGCCGCCGATACAGACGAGCGCATCCAGCTCGAGCTTGTGGAACATCTCGAGCACGCGCTCTCCGTAGTCGAACGTGCCATCCGGCGTGGTGATCGGCTCCGCGAACGGATTTCCACGATTGACCGTGCCGAGAATCGTCCCGCCGCGCCGCAGGATGCCGGTGACGTCGCGCGGTGTCAGCGGTCGGGTTTTCTCGGGATAGATCAGGCCGTCGAAGCTGTCTTCGAGGCCGAGGACTTCCATGCCGGCCAGATGCGCCCCTTTGACCACGGCGCGGATGACTGCATTGAGGCCGGGGGCATCGCCGCCACCAGTGAGTATGCCGATCTTCTTGACAGTTGGCATTTCGTCGGACGTCGAAGGCGTGTGCGAAGTGCAGCTGATCTACCGAAGCATTTCGTCGACACCCGGTAGTCCGCTCCGTTGGAGCCGGTCCGGGACGTCGTGCTCAGCAGCTGATCGTGCAGAGCATCATCAGTTGATGTACACCAGAAATGGCAAAAAACGAGTATAGCATCGGCATCTGGATCGGCTTCGCTGCGTTGCGAGGGTCTCATCCGCATGCTAGACTTGGAGTTCGTGTTGCGCGGTAATTTGCCGCTGTGAGGCCGCGTTGCACATCTCATCCCCTTCGTGACAACCGGGCGGCTAGCTCAGCTGGGAGAGCGCCGCGTTCGCAACGCGGAGGTCGGGAGTTCGAGCCTCCTGCCGTCCACCAAGATTGCTCCATAAGCCGGGTATCAATCCCGGCTTTCTCATGTACGCGCTCCGTGATGATGCCCACTTCGTAACACCGGCTACCACGGCAAATGCAGTGAGCGGTTCATAAGCACCACACCTCGTCGTGGCGTCGTGCCTCGCCAGCATCGAATACGCGTGTCCCCGCTCGTGCAGCCACCCCAAAAACCGGGTGCGCTGCGGTCAGGTGCGGGCCTCCGCCTTGCAACATCGTGAACCGAGAGCGGAAGCGGAGGCTACAGATGAGCATTCTCGGGTGGATTCTCTTTGGTTTGATTGTCGGTGCCCTGGCCAAGCTGGTGATGCCCGGCCGTGACCCTGGCGGCATCATCGTGACGATCCTGCTCGGCATCGCCGGTGCGGTACTGGGTGGGTTCGTGGGCCGCGCGCTGGGCCTGTACGGTGAGGGTGAAGCGGCGGGTTTCGTGATGTCGTTCATCGGCGCCGTGATACTGCTCGCGATCTACCGAGTGATGGTAGGCAGGAGCTCGGTCGCCCGGCCATAAGCCGGGATGACCCCTGGCTCGGGCCGGGGGTCTTGGGCCTCAGGTCGAGTAGCCCGAGCCCCAAGCCCCGGCCCGTCATCAACCAGGGCACTTGAAACCTGTCACGTGAAACAGCCAGAATAGCGGCCGTGCCCGTTCCCCGCATTACTCGCGAAGATCTGAAAACCAGGCTTGAACACGTTGATCCCGCGGCGCGGCCGGTGTTGCTCGACGTGCGGCTGAAGTACCCGTTCGAGCACAGCACGACGAAGCTGCCCGGCGCGATCCGCATGCTGCCGCCCGCGGTCGATCTGACGCAGCTCCCCCGGAACCGCGAAATCGTCGCCTACGACTCCGACCCTGACGAGCTCGTCAGCTCCGGCGTCGCCGCCACGCTCATCAAGGCGGGCTACCGCGCCAGCGCCCTCAAAGGGGGCATCGTCGAGTGGCTTGCGGCGAACTTCCCTACCGAGTCGAAGGACGCGCCGAAGCAGGCCGCGCCCGAACCCGGTTCGCTCAAGGGCTAGCCTCGGTGGGCGGGCTGGTTAGCGTTCGGCCATGTCCGACTCCTCGACCATCCCGCTCGGGCGCGCGCACGTTCTCGCTTCCTCAATCCGCCGCGAGTTGTGGGACGCGGGGGTCGACCCGGAACTGGTGACGCCGGTCGGCAGGCTGCGGCGGTTCGCACCGGCAGTCTCCGAGGTCTCGTTGCTGGCGACGGTGCCGGCGCCCGACCAGCCGCGCGTGTTGGACGCGTTCACCCGCCTTCCTTCGTCCAGGCACGTCTCGGCGCGGGGTCCGACGTGGGTCGCGGTGGTGACCGCTCGGGGGTCGATCACGCTGCACGTCGCGGAGCACGAGGTGACGGGAGCGGCCCTCGTCTGGCTGACCGGCTCGCGGGCGCACGTCCAGCAGCTGGCCGCACTGGCTCCCCGCGACGGTCTTCGATTTGCGGACGCTCGCCTGTTCGACCGCGATAACCGCGTCGTGGAGACCGAATCCGAGGAGACGCTCTACGCGCGGTTCGGTCTCCCCTACATCGCGCCCGAGCTCCGGGAAGGAGAAGATGAGATCGAGGCCGCGCGTGAGGGGCGGCTGCCGAGGCTCGTGACCGAGCTCCACATCCGCGGCGATCTGCACATGCACACCACGTGGAGCGACGGCCGCGACTCGTCCGAGCAGATGGTGCGGGCAAGCCTCGCGCTGGGGTACGAATACATCGCCATCACCGACCATTCCGAGCGCGCCTGGTCGAGCCGCAAGCTTTCCGTCGAGGATGTTTCCGCACAGCGTGCCGAGATCGAGGAGCTGCGTCCGCGCTATCCGATGATCCGGATCCTGCACGGCATCGAGGTCGACATCATGAAGGACGGGACACTCGATTTCGAGGATGCAGTGCTGGCTGGTTTCGATATCGTGCTGGCGTCGCTGCACGATCACGGAGGTCAGTCGGGCGAGCAACTCATGGAACGGTATCTGAGCGCGATGCGCAGCCCGTTTGTCGACGTGATCACCCACCCGGCCGGCCGCTCGCCCGGTCAATGGTCTGGTTACGATCTCGATTACGACCGTCTGTTCTCTGCGGCGGTCGAAACGGCCACCGCCATGGAGATTGATGGTGCGCCGGGACATCTGGACATGGACGGCGCCGTGGCCCGGCGCGCCGCCGCCGCCGGCGTGACCGTCGTGATCGACAGCGATTGTCATCGCGCCGAGTGGCTGCGGCGTCAGATGCGATTCGGTGTCGGCACAGCGCGTCGGGGCTGGCTCGAGCCGCACCACGTCCTCAACGCGCGTCCGGTCCAGCAGGTGGAGCAGTTCGTGGCGCGCAAGCGCGCGCGTAGCGCCTCGTGACGAGCGCTTTACAGATGCGCCTGTTACGAGGAATCGGATTGGCGAGTCGAGAAGCTGCTGAGCCCGGAATCGCTGGCGATCATAGCAGCGGTACTCGGCCTCTGGGTCGGATCCCATTTCATCGGGATCGGCGAAATCATCGACATCGTACTTCTTGCGGCTGGTGTGTTCGCCATCGGGCTAGCCGTGTTCGATGGCGTCGGAGAGCTCTCCCAATTTGCGAGCACCGCCCTCGCCGCGACTGGCGACCACGATCTGGACCGGGCCGCGATGCACTTTGCCAACGCGGTGTCCATCCTCGGCATTCAGGCCGTCCTCGCCGTGCTTTTCCGTGGTGCCCCACGAGCCTATCGGGGTGGTCGGATCAGTCTCGGTCCCGCGCCCCCGGTGCTGCCGGGGCCCGCCTACCGGCCCACCTTGCGATCGACTCGCAGCATGCCGGCGGCAACGGGGGCGACGTCCATCTGGGGCGACATCATCATTTTCCCGTCTCGGCACGGCCGCAGACCGGCGCCTCGTGGCGCTCCACGAGAATGTTCACAGGGTACTCACACCGAAGGTCCATCTCCTGCGGCAGTTCCGCATCGAGAACAGAACTGCCTCGTACACACGCTCGACACTGAGCAAGTACCTCGAAGAGGCGCTCGCCGAAACTATTGCGCAGGTCGGCGTCAACGGCTTCGGACAGGTCTTCAAAGGCATCTCTTTCCCAATCCGCGAGAAATACGTCACGATCCTGCGTCCCGACAGGGTCCTCACCGCTTACGGGACGGAGATCGTGCTGCCCATCGTCCCGGAAGCCGCGGGCTTGTTCGCAGGCAGCCTTCTCGTCAGCGGCATGCGTTTCGACATGCACACAACTGAGGGCAGGCCGGCCCAGCCGGCGGCGTACGTACCCGAGGAGTATCCGCAATGAAATCCGTTTTCGCGCGACTGGGAGAGGCATTATCGGGCGGAAAGACCCGGCAGCCGAAGACACACCTCAGCCCGGAAGAGGCGGTGCAAATTGCGTCAGCCTATGCGAAGGCCCAAGGGCTGGACCTGTTCCGCGTGAGCCTGGTCCCACAGGACGTTCGCGACGTGGATGGCAAGCTTGTCTGGACTCTTCGCACGCCAACGGTCGGTCGATGGCTGACCGTGGGGGTCGATGACGCGACAGGTGAAGTCCTCGGCCACCATGTCCACGGCGTGCGCTGACTCCGACGACACGCACGATCTCGTCGCTCCCTGAGCAGAGGGCCACCCTCCGATTCGCTTCCAGCCACAGCGCAACACGGGCAACACAACACGGGCAACGCGCTTGACAGTGATTCACGGCGAGTTATAGCGTTGCCATCGACCAGATCTTCCGTTTGCAGCTCCGCTACTTCTGAAATGGAGGTCTCGATGAGTATTCCTGCAGGTGCACGCGTCCGCATGGCTTTGCTGCTGGTTGTCGTGTGGATCGCGTCGGCGTTGTGGGTCGGCCGCGCTCAGCAGCCGGGAGCCAATACCGGGGCAAACGATCCCAACAACTTCACCGGCAAGTCTTCCAGCCTCGATGCCAAAGGCATGGCCCTCACGAAGCGCGGATTCGAAGCCGGCGCGAGAAGCAATTGGCACCGTCACGAAGGGGGACAGGTCCTGATCGTCGACGAAGGCCGCTTGCGGTACCAGGTGGACGGTCAGGCCATGAAGGAGCTCGGATTACACGACACCGTGTATCTGCCCGGCGGCGTGGCCCACTGGCACGGTGCGGTTCCCGGCACACCCGCCACGCAGGTGTCGGTGCAATTAGCGGCGGGAATCACGTGGATGGAAAAGGTCAACGACGGCCAGTACAACGGGAAGGCGAAACGGTAGCAATGGACAGGCTGCGGGATCTGCCATCCGCAGAATCCCGCAGCTTTACAACACATCCCGCGTCCGGTGAGGCGGCATGCCTCGTCAGTGCCGTCGTCGTTGCCACCATCGCCTTCTGGGCCTACACACGTACGCTGGTGCCGGGCGTCGATCTTGGCGACACCGGTGGCTTTCAGGCGGCGGTGCTGTGGCCCGAGATCAGCGCTCGTCAGGCGTACCCGCTCTACTATTTCCTCGCCAGGCCGTTTGTCCTCGCCACGGCGCCTCATCACCCCGCACTGGCCCTGAACCTCTTTTCCGCCGTGTGCGCGGCGCTCGCGGTCGGCGTGCTCACCTGGGTGACGGCGGCGATCTCTCGATCCGTCACGGGCGGGGCTGTCGCGGGATTGCTCCTGACGTTCTCATACACCTATTGGCACCAGGCCATCATTGCCGAAGTCTATGCCCTTCACCTGCTGCTGGTCGGCATGTGCCTGGTCGTGTTGCTCGCATACCAGCGTCGCCCGACGAGGGCGCGCCTCGCGGCGTTCTTCGCCGTGTATGCGCTCTCGTTCGGCAATCACCTGTCGATGATCCTTCTGCTGGTGCCGTTCGCTGTGTTCCTGCTGATGACGATGACCCGGCCGTCTGAACTTTTCCGGCCGCGGACGCTCGGCATGGCACTGCTGATTGCCTGTGCCGGGACACTGCAGTACCTGCCGAATCTGATCGCGCTGTGGAGGGACATCGACGCGCCCGAACAATGGACGGACAAGCTGGCAGCGTTCTGGTTCGACGTGACCAAGGCAGACTGGCGCGAATCGATGGTGCTCGGCGTGGCGTCCGACCAGGCGCTCGACCATCTGGCGATGTTCCTCTTCGACCTGCGCCAGCAATTCGGTGTGTCTGGCGTGCTCGTCGCCTGTGTGGGTGCCGTAGCACTGTGGCGCACGCGCCGGCCATGGGGCGCACTCGTCCTGCTCGCGTATGGCGTCAACACCATGTTTGGTTGCGGGGTGGCTGCCGTCCTGCGCACACGGCGGGCCGGAGCAGGCCGTGCGCTGGCGATCTCCGCAACCATCGCCGCGATCGGGTACACGGTCTGGCGTGCGTATGACACCTGGCCCGTGGCCGACCGTCACGCGGACCGGCGCGCCGAGCAGCTCGCGGATCGGATGGTCTTCGGCCTCGACGAGCGCCGCGACCTTCTGATCACGCAGCTCGACTGGCAGGTTGAAAACGCGCTACTGTACCGGACCCGCTATCACACTCGACATGTCGTCTGGACCCGCTTGCCAGACGTCATGCTGCACTTTCCCTTTGTCGTTCGCGACAATCAGGCCATCGGCAGGGATGTCGTGCTGACGCCGGTTGCCGCCGCGCACGCGGCCGAAGCGTTCGGCCCCCTGTTCCCGCTTGCCGTGGACGACATGCTGCCGACGCCGACGCTGGCATCCGTTGTTGCGCGCATTCCGCGAGGGGCGCCGTACCTGCTTGCGCTGTTGACGCCCCCGAGCGAAGAGCGGCTCGATACGGAAATGTTTCGAGCTGCATTGGGACAACTCGCAGGCGGCCATCCTCCAACCCGGTATCCGTCCACGTACGAGGTCGTCGCGGGTCTGGCCGGCGAGTCGCCAAGCTACTATCGCTCTGCAGCCCGGCCGTTCCGCGAACGCATCAGCTTGGAGGATGCGACGCTCGACGTGCGAATGGAGTCGTGGCTTCCAACCGAGACGTTTCGGCGCGGCGGCTTCGGCCATATCGTTCGCAACCACCGGCACGTGCTCGCCCTGGAGCGCGGGGTGAGTCTGGTCTGGTTCGAGGCCCGCGGCGAGCCCTCTCCGCCCTTCTACGCCGCGGGTCTGTACGCTTCCCAACCACGGCTGCGGATTCTCACCGATGGTGTGCCGTCCGTTGCCGCGGCGCGCGAGTCTAAAGACTAAAGCTGGGCGCGAATCTGAAGACCCCGGGGTCAAATTGGCGCGACATCCGTAAACGGCGTGCTATCGTTGATTCAACTTGCCTGTCGGATTGCGAACCTGAGCCATGATGCGACATTTCACCGTGGTGTTGATGCTGGGGCTGCTGCCGCTGGCGGCCGGCGCGCAGTCGCGCCCCGCTCCCGAAGCGCTCGCGCGCTCGCTACAGCAGCGATACGAGGGCATCAAGGACTTTTCTGCGGATTTTGTCCACGCGTACCGGGGCGGCGTCCTGCGGCAACAAGCCAAGGAGCAGGGCACGGTCACGGTGAAGAAGCCTGGCAGGATGCGCTGGAACTACACCGCCCCCGAAAAGAAGCTGTTCGTCTCCGACGGCGTGAAGATCTATTCCTACGTCCCGCAGGACAAGCAGGTGATGGTCGCGAACGTGCCGGCCGCCAATGAAGCAACCACACCGGCGATGTTCCTCGCGGGCAAAGGTGATATTGCCAGGGACTTCAAGGCGAGCTACGCGGACGACAAGGCCGCGGGCGGATTGTATGCGTTGAAGCTGGTGCCGCGCCGGCCGGAGCAGGAATACGAGTCGCTCATTGTCATGGTGGACCCGCAGTCGCTCCAGATCCGCGTGCTCACGACGTTCGACACGCAGGGCGGCGAGTCGACGTTCACGTTCAACAACATGAAGGAAAACCAGGGAGTATCCGATAAGGAGTTCACGTTCCGCATTCCACGCGGCGTCGACGTGATTACCGATGGTGCATCGAGGTAGTCGTTTCGGCCTGATCGTGCTCGTAGCGGCCACCCTGTCCGCCTGCGCATCGGCAACCGCGATGCGCAGCGGCCGCCTCGCCGAGCAGGGTCGTGACTACGATCGCGCGGTTGTCGAGTACACGAAGGCGCTGCGAGACAACCCGACAGACGGTAACGCCCGACAGGGGTTGGAGCGGATGAAGCTGCGAGCCGCGCAGGAACACTTCACCCGTGCGCGCCGCCTCGCCGCCGCCGGCAATCTGGACGAGGCGCTGGTCGAGTACCAACTCGCCGCAGAATTGAGTCCGGGCAACCCGGAGATCGAGGAAGCGGTTCGAACCATACGCTCACAGCTCCGCAACAAAGTTGCCATCGCCCGCGAGGGCAAGACGCAGCTCGAGTCGCTGATCGAGCGCTCCAGGCAACTCGCGCCGCCAGGCCTCGACCTGCCTCCGGACGTCAAGCTGCCGGAGTCGCTGACGTTCCGAGAGGCGAGCTCCCGGGACGTCTACACGGCGATGGCACGGTTCGCGAACATCAACGTCGTCTTCGACCCGCAGTTCCGCGATCAACCCGTCACGATCGACCTGCGCAACACGTCGCTCGCCGACGCCCTCACGTCGGTGTCCACGGCCACGCGCAACTTTTATCGAGTGACCGTTCCGCGCACGATAACCATCATCCCGGATACGCCGGCCAAGCGGCGCGAGTACGAAGAGGAGATCGTCCGTACGTTTTATCTCAGCAACGCCGACCTGAAGGAAACGATCGACCTCCTGCGCATCGTCATCGACGCCCGCCGCATTGCACCGATCGCGGCGACCAACGCGCTGACGATCAAGGACACGCCCG
>WNEY01003129.1_pt1 | contig 12324 bp, 12 predicted proteins | sample 5400531 | NCBI WGS metagenome assembly WNEY01 (sample SAMN13153338, study PRJNA577476) | soil metagenome | isolation source: 200 cm saprolite under Douglas fir tree site 1 | place: USA:California | collected 2015-04-18
AAGCGCCTGCGCGAGCTCTACGACGGCCCGCTGACGGTGCTCGAGAACACGCGCTTCAACCCGGGCGAGACGAAGAACGATCCCGGCTTCGCGCACGAGCTCGCCGACGGGCAGGACCTGTTCGTCCAAGACGCGTTCGGCTCCGTCCACCGCGCGCACTCCTCGACGGTCGCGGTCACCGAGCTCCTGCCCGCCTACGCGGGGCTGCTGCTGGAGCGGGAGCTGGAGGAGCTCGGCACGCTGCTCGGCGAGGTCGAGCGCCCATTCGTGCTTGTCTCCGGCGGGGCGAAGGTCGACGACAAGCTGGGCGTGCTCCGGAACCTCGGCGGCAAGGCGGACACGGTGCTGATCGGCGGCAAGATGGCCGAACAGATCCGGGACGAGAACCCACTCGACTTCGAGGTCGTGCTGCCGGCCGACGTGGTCGCCGCGGCCGCGTTCGAGGCCGACGCCGAGTCGAAGGTGGTGCCGTACGACTCGCTGCCCGGCGGCTGGCTCGGCCTCGACATCGGCCCGGAGACGTGCGAGCTGTTCGCGGGGTACCTCGCCGAGGCGGGAACGGTCTTCTGGAACGGCCCGATGGGCGTCTTCGAGTGGCCCCGCTTCGCCGAGGGGACGAAGGCGGTCGCCGAGGCGGTCGCGGCGTCACCGGGCCACACCGTCGTCGGCGGCGCCGACTCGGTCCGCGCGCTTGCCGAGCTGGGCCTGACCGGCCGGATCGGCTGGGTCTCGACCGGCGGTGGCGCCGCGCTCGAGCTGCTGGAGGGCAAGGAGCTTCCGGGCGTGGCGGCCATTCCTTCGGCATAGCATCGGTGGCAAGCTCTCTCCGTGCGCGAGCAGCGGTGGGACGGCGCCGAGCGTGGCCGCGGGATTGGAGACGCGCGCGCGTTCATTCCAGGCGCGTCTGAACTTCTAGCGGCGATGCGGGCGAACGAATGGGTCGCCGAGGAACCGGAGACACACCTTCTTCCGCACCTACGGCGCGCCTGCGAGTCGCTTCCTCTCGAACTCGTCGATGCGCGGACGTCGCCCGACGGCACCTTCGAGGTCGAACTGCTCTGGACGGGGCAGCGGAATCGGCTCGGGAACGTCCGCGAGGCGATCTTCGGCCTTGTGGGGAGTATGGCCGAGAGCGCGACCTACATCAGGCAGCGCCGTACGGCACCTCTCTCAGACGTCGATCGGGTCGAGCCGGGCAGCGAGCTGCTCTTCGAGGTCGTGACCGGGATGATCGCGAAGGACACGTCCTTCGTCTCACATGGTCACACGTTGCACTTCCGGGTGGGCGACGTCTTCGCCGCGTAGCCCTGGCCCCTCCGCGGTGAGCCGGTGGCACAGGCCGCACGCGCGCCGGATAGATTCCGCCGATGCTGATCGCGGGCAACTGGAAGATGTTCAAGGGGCCGCGGGCGGCCGCGGAGTTCGCCCGCGCCTTCTCGGCGCCGGACGGCGTCGACGTCGTGATCGCGCCACCGTTCACCTCGCTGCGCGAGGCGGTCGCTGCCGGCCTCCAGACCTTCGCCCAGAACGTGCACTGGGCCGACGAGGGCGCGTTCACGGGCGAGATCTCGGCGCCGATGCTGAAGGAGCTCGGCGTCGCCGGCGCGATCGTCGGCCACTCCGAGCGGCGCCAACTCTTCGGCGAGACCGACGACGGCGTCGCGCGGCGCACGGCCCACGCGCTCGAGGCCGGCCTGCGCATAATCGCCTGCGTCGGCGAGAGTGAGGCCGAGCGCGAGGCGGGCGAGACCGAAGCGGTGCTGCGCCGGCAGGTCTCCGTGCTCGAGCCGCACGAGCAGCTCGTGATCGCGTACGAGCCCGTCTGGGCGATCGGCACTGGCAGGACGGCGACGCCCGAGCTCGCGCAGGAGGCCCACGCGCTCATCAAGTCGCTGCTCGACGCGCCGGTGCTCTACGGCGGCTCGGTGAAGCCGGACAATGCCGCGGAGCTGCTCGCCCAACCCGACGTGGACGGTGCGCTCGTCGGCGGCGCCTCGCTCGACCCCGAGTCCTTCGGAGCGATTTGCCTGGCCGCTTCCCGCTCGTAGCCCTCGTCGTGCTCGACGGCTGGGGCTGCGCGCCCGCGGGGCCGGGTAACGCGGTCGAGCTCGCGGACACGCCCGTCTTCGACCGGCTCTGGCGCGAGTACCCGCACACGACGCTGAAGGCGTCCGGCGAGGCGGTCGGGCTGCCGGAGGGGCAGATGGGCAACTCCGAGGTGGGCCACCTGACGATCGGCTCCGGGCGGGTGCTCGACCAGGACCTGCAGCGCGTCAACCGCTCGATCCGGACGGGTGCCTTCTTCGAGAACGAGACGCTAGTCTCGGCGTTCCGGCGCGCCCGCGACCGCGGCGGCGACGTGCACCTGCTCGGGCTCGTCTCCTACGGCGGCGTCCACTCGCACATCGATCATGTCCGGGCGCTGCTCCAGCTGGCCGCCCGGGAGGGGATGGCCGAGCGGACTTGGCTTCACGCCTTCACCGACGGCCGCGACGTCTCGCCGCACGCGGCCGGGAACGACCTCGCGGAGCTCGACCCGGCTCGCATCGCCACCGTCTCCGGCCGCTACTGGGCGATGGACCGGGACAAGCGCTGGGAGCGCACCGAGCGCGCGCTCGCGGCGATCCTCGAGGCGGAAGGCGCCGAGGCCGACGATCCGGTCGAGGCCGTTCGCCGTAGTTACGAGCAGGACGTGACCGACGAGTTCATCGAGCCGACCGTTCTCACGGGGCGCCCGCGCCTCGGGCCGAACGACGCGGCGCTCCACTTCAACTTCCGTCCGGATCGCGCGCGACAGTTGACGGAACGCCTGCTGTCACGAAACCTCGACATGTCGACCATGACGCGGTATCGCGACGATTTCGGCTGCCCCGTCGTCTTCGCCGAGCAGGAGGTGCGGAACACGATGGCCGAGGTACTCGCGGAGCGGGGCATCCGCCAGCTGCACGTCGCCGAGACCGAGAAGTACGCGCACGTGACCTACTTCTTCAACGGCGGCGAGGAGCGCGAGTGGCCGGGGGAGACCCGGATCCTGGTCCAGTCCCCGATGGAGGTCGCGACCTACGACGAGAAGCCCGAGATGTCCGCGCGCGAGGTCGCCGACCGCTTCGTCGGGGAGATCGGCACCGGCGAGTACGGCTTCGCAGTCATCAACTTCGCCAACCCGGACATGGTCGGCCACAGCGGCGTGATCCCCGCAGTCGTCACGGCCGTCGAGACCGTCGACGCCTGTCTCGGCACCGTCGTCGACGCGGTGCACGCGCAGGACGGCGTCTGCCTCGTCACCTCCGACCACGGCAACGCCGAGACGATGCTCGCGGCGGACGGCGTCAGCCCGCAGACGGCCCACACGACCAACCCCGTGCCGCTGATCCTGACCGCCCAGGGGTACGCGCTCGCGGCCGGCGGCGAGCTCTCCGACCTGATCCCGACGGCGCTGACCCTGCTCGGCGTGGACCGCGCGTCCGAAATGACCGGCCGCAGCCTCGCGGACGCGCTATAGTGGCCCGCCTTGTCGCTCGCGCAACCTGATTTCGGGGTTCTGCGGAAGGCGCAGCGAGGGGACGAGCGCGCATTCGCGCTGATCGTTCGCGCCTACGAGACCCCTGTCTACAGCTACGTGCTGCGCCTCGTCGGCGACCGGGCGCTCGCCGAGGATCTGACGCAGGAGGTCTTCCTGCGCATCTTCCAGGGGCTGCCGAAGTTCTCGCTCCGCTCGCGCTTCACGACCTGGATGTTCCAGGTGACGAAGAACCGCGTCCTCGACGAGCTCCGTTCGATCGAGCGCCGGCCGCGCTCGCTCGTCCCGCTCGAGGATCTGCCGCCGCTCGAGGTCGTGGACGCGCCGTTCGAACGGGTCGAGGCGATCGACGCCCTCTGGCGCGCGGTCGAGAACCTCAACGTCGACCTGAAGATGGCGCTGCTCCTGCGCGACATCGTCGGCATGTCCTACACGGAGATCGCCGACTCGCTCGAGGTCACGCTTGCCACCGTGAAGTGGCGCATCTACAAGGGCCGCGAGGAAGTCCAGCTCGCACTCGCCCGCGAGGGCATCACCTTCGGCACCTCGCAGGGCGCCGACGCCGAGGTCGAGACCGTCTAGCTATTCGCCGCGCTCGAGCCGCGCGGCGAGGACCTCCGGCAGGCCCGCGTCGCGGATCTCGCGCTGCGTCGCCGCGACGTCGTAGTCGACGCGGCGGAACTCGGCCGTTCGCGCCGCGAGGTCGAGCAGCAGGTAAGCGGCTCGCGGGTCACCGTCGCGCGGCTGGCCGACCGACCCTGGGTTCAGCAGCCACCGGTGCTCGGCGAAGCTGGCGCCGGAGCCGTCGGGCGCGAGGCCGCCCACGAGCTCCCCGTCGACCAGCCCGAGCGCCAGCGCGACGTGGCTGTGCCCGACGAGCACCAGCGGCCCGCTCGTCAGCTCGAACGCGGCCAGCGCGACGTACTCGCTGAGCACGTACTCCCAGACCGGGTCGCGCGGGCTGCCGTGGTAGAGCTCGACGCCGTCCGCGGTCGCGAGCGGCTCCAGCGGGTCGAGGAAGGCCTGCGCCTGCTCGGTCAGCACCGAGCGCGACCAGCGGGCGGCGGCTGCGGCGTCGTGGCTGAACTCCTCGAGGCCGAGCGCGCCGGAGACGACGAGATCGTGGTTGCCGGCGAGGCAGAGGGCGGCGGCCTCCTCGACGAGCGCGCAGCACTCGTTCGGGCGCGCGCCGTAGCCGACGATGTCGCCGAGGCACCAGACCACGTCTACGGGCTCGCGCTCGAGCTCGGCCAGAACCGCTTCGAGGGCGCGCTCGTTACCGTGAACGTCGGAGATGACGGCGACTCGCATGATTCGCGGTGTAACCGTAATCGTCGCCGCCGGGCTCTGGGTCGCGGCGGCGGTCCTGCTCTGGCGGACGACGGTCCCGGCGGGTCTCAGGCTGCCGCACGTCGACCCGCACGCGCTGCTCGGCGCCCGCGACCTGACCCGCGCAGCCGCGCAGGAGCGCTTCCTGCGCTGGGACTGGGTGGCCGCGACGCTCGCGCAGCTCGCCGCGCTCGGCTGGCTCGCGTGGCGGCCGCCGCGCGCGCCCGCGGCCGTGCTCGCCGCGGTGGCGCTGCTGGCCGCGTGGGCGGCGGGGATCCCGTTCGCGCTCGCGGCGCAGTGGTGGGAGAACCACTACGGGCTCGCGCACGGCGGCTACGGCGTCGTCGTCGACACGAGCGTCCTGTTCGCGATCGCGCTCGGCTGTCTGGCGATCGCCGCGCTCGTCGCCGTGGCGGCCCGGATCGGCCGGGCCTGGTGGCTCGTCGCGACACCGCTCCTCGTCGGCGCCGCGGCGCTGCTCCTGCTCGTGTCGCCGCTGCTGATGACCGGGCTCAGGCCGCTCGGCCACGGCGTCTACGTGCAGACGGTCAGCGGCTCCACGAGCGAGGCGAACGCGGAGGCGGTGGGGCTCGGGCCGACGAGGCGCATCGTGCTCTGGGACACGCTGCTCGACGGGCGCTTCTCGCACGCGGAGGTGGGCTTCGTGGTTGCGCACGAGCGCACGCACCTGCGGCGAGACCACCTGCTCAAGGGGCTCGCGTGGTTCGGGCTACTCGCCGCCCTCGGCACCTTCGTGATCTCGCGCCTCGTGCGGCTCGAGGCGCCGGGGGCGGTGCCGAAGGCGCTGCTGCTCGCGTTCGCACTCCAGCTCGCGCTCCTGCCCTTCACAAACGCGGTCTCGCGCCGTTACGAGGCCGAGGCCGACTGGGGCGCGCTCCAGCGCACGCGCGATCCGGCCGCCGACCGCGCGCTGATGCGCGACTTCGCCCGCACCTCGCTCGAGCAGCCCGACCCGCCGGGCTGGTCGTACGTGTTCCTCGACAACCACCCGACCCCGCTGCAGCGGGTCGAGCTCGCCCAGGCGTTCAGTCGTTATCGGGCGTCTCGGGCAGGTTCTTGACGCCCTCGCGGTACTCCCACTTGGAGAACGCGTCCTTCATCGCGTCGATCAGCTCGCGCGCGAAGCGGGTGGACATGTTGACCCGCGCGACCGCGACGCCCGGGATGTCTCCCTCCTCGACCTCGTGGTCGATGCGGGCGAAGGTGATCGTGAACTCGTAGTCCGAGAAGCTGATGTTCGCGAAGTTCGCGTAGACGCCCGCCATCTGCTGCGGGTCGAGGTGGATATTGAGCTGGCGCTCGCGGGAGTCGTCTTCCACGCCCCTACGATACCGCCGTGGAGACGAACCTCAGCATCCGCCGCTTCGGAGTCGCGGTCGGCGCGCTCGTCGCCGTCCAGCTCACCGGGATGGTCGCCTTCGAGATCGAGCTGCACGAGGGCTGGCTCCAAGCGCTCTACCGCTCGGTCGTCACGACCTCGCTGACGGGACTCGACTCGACACCGCGAGGAACGCCTGCGGTGATCACCTCGATCGTGCTCGTTCTTGCCGGCGTGGCAATCTTCGGGTACGTCGCCGCCTCGATCGTCGAGGTGATCGCGCGCGACGTGCTGAGCGGAGTCTGGGCGGAACGACGGAGGAGGCGGGCGATCGAGGCACTGCGCGACCACTTCATCATCTGCGGCTACGGGCGCGTGGGGCGGCGCGTGGCCGAGGAGTTCCGCTCGAGCGGCATCCGGTACGTCGTGCTCGACTACTCCGAGGAAGCGATCGCGGCCGCCCGGGAGACCGACGAGCTGTTCATCGAGGGCGACGGGACCGAGGACGATGACCTGCAGAGGGCGGGGCTCGCGCACGCGCGCGGGCTCGTCGCCGCCTCGAACAGCGACGCCGACAACCTCTACATCTCGCTGTCGGCGCGGGCGGCGCGCCCCGACTTGCTGATCGTCGCGCGCGCCTCCGACGAGGAGGCGATGAAGAAGCAGAAGCTCGCGGGCGCCGACCGGGTGGTGATGCCGTTCGCGATCGCCGGCCGTGTGATGGCGAACCTCGTCGCGAAGCCGCAGGTGGCCGCCTTCCTCAACATCGTCTCGAGCGGCGACGGGCCCGATTTCCAGTTCGAGCAGATCGAGGTGCGGGGGAGCTGCGACGCCGCGGGGAAGACGATCGGCGAGCTGCGCGTCGCCGACCGGACGGGCGCCTACATCGTCGCGGTGCACCACCCGACCGGGGCGTTCGACACGCGGCCGAGGCCGGACGTCGTGCTCGAGGTCGGCGACGTGATCGTCGGCGTCGGCACGAGCGACGAGATCCGGGCGCTCGAGGATCTGTTCGCGCCCCGCGAGGCCGTTGCCGGCTAAGAGCCCCTCTAGCGCCGTCGACAGGCTCGCCCGCTCGCTCGCCGAGGCCGCCGGCGCTCCGGTCGAGATCGAGCGCCCGAGCGACCCGCGGCACGGCGACTACGCGACGAACGCGGCGCTGCGGCTTGCCCCCGAGCGGCGGCGCCCGCCGCGCGAGCTCGCGCAGGAGCTGGCGAACGCCGCTCTCGCGCTGCCGGACGTCGAGCGGGCCGAGGTCGCCGGGCCCGGCTTCGTCAACCTCGTCGTCACGCCCGCCTGGATGGGGGCGGCGCTCGCCGAGATCCTCGAGGCCGGCACCGGTTACGGCGGCGGCTCGGCCGCCCAGCCGCTGCACGTGCAGGTCGAGCTGGTCTCGGCAAACCCGACCGGGCCGATTCCGGTCTCGGCCGCGCGGAACGGCGGCTACGGCGACTCGGTCGCACGCCTGCTCGAGTTCGCCGGCCACCGGGTCGAGCGCGAGTTCTACTACAACGACGCCGGGACGCAGATGGAGCGCTTCCGCGCCTCGGTCGAGGCGCGCCGCCGCGGCGAGCCGGTGCCTGAGGACGGCTACCGCGGCGACTACATCGACGAGCTGGCGCAGCTCGACGGCGACCCCGTCCCGCGAATGCTCGCGCGGATCGAGGCCTCGCTCGAGCGCTTCCGCATCCACTTCGACAGCTGGGCGAATCAGAGCGAGCTCGAGCGTCGCATCCCCGAGACGCTTGCTCTGCTCGAGACCTACGAGCAGGACGGCGCCGTGTGGGTGCGCTCGAGCGCGTACGGCGACGACAGGGACCGCGTCGTCATCCGCTCGCCCGAGCGGGGCGGCCTGCCGACCTACGAGGCGGCAGATGCGGTCTACCTGCGGGAGAAGCTCGAGCGCGGCTTCGACCGGGCGATCTACGTGCTCGGCGCGGACCACCACTTCCACGTCCGCTGGCTGAAGGCGCTCGCCGCCGCGTTCGGCTACGACCCGGTCCGTGTCGAGGTGCTGCTCTATCAGTTCGTCCACCTCACGCGTGGCGGCGCGGCGACCAAGATGTCCAAGCGCGCCGGCGACATCGTCACGCTCGACGAGCTGATGGAGGAGATCGGCGTCGACGCGGCGCGCTGGTACCTCGTCAACCGCGGCCCCGACCAGACGATCGAGATCGACGTCGACCTGGCGGCCGAGAAGACGCAGAAGAACGCGGTGTACTACGTCCAGTACGCGCACGCGCGCATCGCGGGGATCCTCCGAAACTCCGACGGCGCCGCCGTCGCCGCGGAGCCGCCGGCGGAGCTCGCCGACGAGGAGCGCGAGCTGGTCAAGCGGCTCGCCGAGTTCCCGCAGGTCGCGGCCGAGGCGGCGGAGCGGCGCGCGCCGCAGGGCATCCCGACCTACGCGATCCGGCTCGCGGACGACTTCCACCGCTTCTACCACGAGCACAAGGTGCTCGGCTCCGAGGCCGAGGCGTTCCGGCTCGGACTCTGCACGGCGACGCAGACCGTGATCGCCCGCTGCCTCGACCTGGTTGGGGTAGAGGCGCCGGACCGGATGTAGATGCGCTGGAACCTCGCCGTCGCCGCGCTCGCGACGTTCTGGGGCTTCGTGTCCGTGATCGTCGCCGGCGTCACGCTCGGCCCCTTGCCGCTGACCGTCTACAGGACGGGGCTCGCGGCCCTGGCGCTGCCCGTCGCGCTCGCCGTGCTGGGACGGCTCGACCTGCTGCGCGTGCGCACCCTGCGCGTGCCCCTCGTCCTCAGCGGTGCCGCGCTGGCTGCGCACTGGTGGTGCTACTTCGAGACGATCAAGCTCGCCGGGGCCGCGGTCGCGAACTTCACCGTCTACACGGCGCCGATCCTGCTCTCGGTGCTCGCCCCGATGGTGCTGCCCGAGTCGAGGAGCCGCGTCGCGCTCGCCGCGCTCGTGCCCGGCGGCGGCGGGCTCGTGCTGATCGCGCTCGCCGGCGGGGGCGGCGGCCACCACGTGCGGCCGCTCGCGATCGGGATCGGCCTGCTCGGCGCCCTCACGTACGCGGCGCTCGTGATCGTCACTAAAGCACTCACGCGCGAGATCCCACCGGTGACGATCGCCTTCTGGAACTACGTCGTCGCCACGGTCGTGCTCGCGCCGTTTCTCGCCGGCTCGAGCCGCGTGCTGCCGCACGCAGGCGAGCTGCCGTGGGTGCTGCTGCTCGGAGTCGTCTTCACCGCGCTCTCCGGTTTCTTCTACATCTCGCTGCTCGGGAAGGTGACCGCGCAGGCGACGGGAATCCTCTCGTACATCGAGCCGGTCTCGGCGGCGCTGCTGACGTGGGCGATCCTCGGCCAGCCCTTCGGCTGGCAGGTCGCCGTCGGCGGAGCGCTCGTCGTGCTCGCCGGAATCGCGATCGTGCTCTGGGAACCCGCTGATGTAGTGACGCTCGAGGCGCCATGCGTTTAGGATCCCTCCAACCATGAGCCCCCTGATCCCCGACCGCAACCTCGCGCTCGACCTCGTCCGGGTGACCGAGTCGGCCGCGCTGAACGCCGGACGCTGGGTCGGCCGCGGCGAGAAGGAGTCGGCCGACCAGGCGGCGGTCGACGGCATGCGGGCGATGCTCGGCACGGTGTCGATGAACGGCGTCGTCGTGATCGGCGAGGGGGAGAAGGACGAGGCGCCGATGCTCTACAACGGCGAGCACATCGGCGACGGCTCCGGACCGGAGGTCGACGTCGCCGTCGACCCGCTCGAGGGGACGCGGCTGGCGGCCTTCGGCCAGCCGAACGCGATCGCGGTGATGGCAGTCGCCGAGCGCGGCACGATGTTCTTCCCCGGCGCGGCCGTCTACATGAACAAGATCGCGACCGGGCCCGACGCGGCGGACGCGATCGACATCGACGCCTCGCCCAGCGAGAACGTGCGCCGAGTGGCCGAGGCGAAGGGGAAGGACCCGCGTGACGTGACCGTGATCGTGCTCGAGCGCGACCGCCACGACGCGCTGATCGCCGAGCTGCGGCAGTGCGGCGCCCGCGTGCACCTGATCCGCGACGGCGACGTCGCGCCGGCGATCGCAGCCGCCCACGGCGGGATCGCCGAGGTCGACCTGCTGATGGGCATCGGCGGCACGCCGGAGGGCGTGATCGCAGCCTCTGCGATCAAGTGCCTCGGCGGCGCGCTCCAGGGCCGGCTCTGGCCGCGGAACGACGAGGAGCGGCAGAAGCTGGTCGACGCGGGTTTCGACGTCGAGAAGGTGCTGACGACGGACGACCTCGTTCGCAGCGACGATGTCTTCGTGGCCGCCACCGGCGTCACCTCGGGCTCGCTCTTGCGCGGCGTCCGATACACGAAGGACGGCGCCGTGACCGACTCGATCGTGATGCGCTCCCGCTCGGGGACGGTGCGCCGCGTCGAGGCCGAGCACGCGCTCGAGAAGCTCAGCGCGCTCCGCGGGCTCGAGTACGCCTAGGCGCCCGCGGCTAGCGGAAGAGGGCGCTGTAGGCACTCAGCGCGAGCTGGCCGCCGAGGTGGGCATAGAGAACGGTGGAGTTCCCGTCGATCTCGCCGCTCCTCACCATGTCGATCAGACCCGCGATCGATTTCCCTTCATAGACGGGGTCGGTGATCATCGCTTCGCAGCGCGCGGCGATCTTGATCGCGTCGATCGTGCGCTCATCCGGGATTCCATACCTCCCCGCGTGGTAGCGATCCTCGAGGACGATCTCGTCGTCGCGTAGCTCGCGCCCGAGCTCCACCAGCTCGGCGGTCCGCCGAGCGATCCGCGCGATCTGATCATGCGTCTCACGCGGCTTGGCGGACCCGTCGATCCCGATCACGCGCCGCGGGCGTTTCTGGGCGGCGAAGCCGACGATCATCCCCGCCTGGGTGCTGCCCGTCACCGAGCAGACGACGACCGTGTCGAAGAAGACGCCGAGCTCGCGTTCTTGGCCTTCGACCTCCTGCGCCCAGCGCGCGTAGCCAAGCCCGCCCAGCTCGTGGTCGGATGCTCCTGCGGGGATGGCATACGGCGTGCCTCCGCGCGCCGTAACCTCGTCGAGCGCGCTCTCCCAGCTCTCCTTGAATCCGATCCCGAACTCGGCGGGAACGAGACGCACGTCTGCCCCGAGAATCCGACTGAGCTCGATGTTGCCGACCCGGTCGTACACCGCGTCGGGCCAATCAACCCAGCTCTCTTGGACGAGGACGCACTCGAGCCCGAGGCGCGCGGCGACGGCGGCCACCTGCCGCGTGTGGTTCGACTGGACGCCGCCGATCGACACGAGCGTGTCGCAGCCCTTGCTCAGGGCATCGGCCGCAAGGTACTCGAGCTTGCGCGTCTTGTTCCCTCCGAAAGCAAGGCCGCTGCTGCAGTCGTCGCGCTTCGCCCAGATCGTCGCGCCGCCCAGCTGCTCGCTCAGCCGCTCGAGCCGATGGACGGGCGAAGGCCCGAAGAGAAGGGGTACGCGTGGAAAGGACTCGAGGTTCATGCGCGTTCCTTTCGTCGTCGCTCGAGCGAGCGGACGATCTGCTCGCCGAGGGCGCTCCAGTTCTCGCGCGTAGCTCGAACGGCTGCTGCGACGTCGCCTGCTTCGGCGGCTCCGATGATTCGGCCGTGCATCTCGACCGAGCGGCGGCCGGGAAGCGACGCGAAGCGAAGGCGCTCGGCGCGCCTGATCAGCGGTGTGTAGCGCTCGATCGTCTCTCGCAACGGCCCGTTCTGCGCGACCGCGACGAAGACGCCGTGGAACTCGTCGTCGGCACGTAAGGCACCTTCCGCATCGCCCGAGCGCAGCGCGTCCGAGAACGTTCGATTCGCCTTGCGGAGGCACGTGAGATCCTCGTTGCCGAGGCGCGGCAATCCTAGCTCGACGGCGAGCTCGTGCATGCTCCGGACGACCGCGAGAGCGTCCTGAGTCGCCGCTGCCACGATGGGCGTGACTCGCGTCTCGACCTGCGGCTTCGACTCGATCAGGCCTTCGTGAGCCAGACGCGCGAGTGCTTCGCGTACGGGCGTGCGCGACAGGTCGAGGGCTACGGCGACCTCATCCAAGCGGATCGGCGCACCGGGCTCGAGCGTCCCGCTGAGGATCGCGTCACGAAGCTGAAGGTACGCCTCTTCCCGAAGCAGGCGTCGCGGGACAGCGGTCAGTT
>WNEY01003130.1_pt1 | contig 12322 bp, 7 predicted proteins | sample 5400531 | NCBI WGS metagenome assembly WNEY01 (sample SAMN13153338, study PRJNA577476) | soil metagenome | isolation source: 200 cm saprolite under Douglas fir tree site 1 | place: USA:California | collected 2015-04-18
GGCTACGCTTGCGTCGGGCTCGACATCAGCCCGAAGCTGGTGGAGCTCGGCCGCCGCAAATATCCGGGCGTCGAGTTCATCGAAGGCGACGTCGAGCATCTGCCGTTTCCGGACGCAAGCCTCGACGGAATTCTGTTGAGCGGCGTCGTGCACCACCTGCCCGATCCCTCACGCTGCGCGGCCGAGGTGTTCCGCGTGCTGCGGCCGGGTGGAAAGTTCGTGGCTTTCGACCCGAACCGCATGAACCCGTTCATGTGGCTCTACCGGGACCGCGCCTCGCCGTTCTACAGCTCGGTCGGCGTGACCGAGAACGAGCGGCCGGTGCTCGCCCATGCGGTCGCGGCGGTTTTCCAACGCGCGGGCTTCACGGTGTCGTCGCACTACCTCTCCGGCCTCGCCTATCGCTACGTGGCGTCGAGCCGGGCGCGGCTCGTCCTGCCGATCTACAACTGGATCGATGCCACCGTGTTCGGTCTCGGCATCCTGGAGCGGCTGCGACCTTTCGTGCTCACCGCGGGAGAAAAGCCGCCGCCTTGAACCATGGCACGCTCGCCCTCGATGACGCGCAAACCTAACGATCGGACGTCAAGCATGGCCGGCAAGTGGCCGAAGATACGCTCGCGCCAGACCACCACGGTGTCACCCTGGGTGAGCGTGATCGCGCGCGAGGTCGAGTTTTCGGCCGACGGACCGCCGCAGCTCTATCACGCGGTCGCGCAAGCCGATTACGTCGCGATCGTCGCGGTCACCCGGGATGGCCGCATTCCACTCGTGCGACAGTATCGTCCCGTGCTCGAGGGATTTTCCTGGGAGCTGCCGGCCGGCCTGGTCGATGGCGGTGAAGATCCCGCCGAGAGCTGCCGGCGAGAGTTGCTCGAGGAGACCGGGTTTTCCGCGCGCGCCATCCACCGCCTGGCCGATACGTCTCCGTGCACCGGGCGTCTCAACAACCGGATTCATTCCTTCTTCGTCGAGGCCGGCGCGCGCGCCGGCAAGTTCGATCCGGAGCCGGGCGTCAGCGTGAAGCTGGTGACGCCGGGGCAGCTCGTGCGCATGATCACGCACGGCGAGTTCGTTTCGCAGCTTCATCTCGGCGCGCTGTTGCTCGCCGAGCTGCATGGATTTCTGGCGCTGCCGCGGCGTGCTCGACGGCCGGCGCGAAGAAAGCGTCCGGGGCGGAAGTAAGCCTATTCTACTTTAGGCAACTCACATGATGGGGCTAATTCGCAGCCGGCACTGCAATGGGAGTGATCGTGCGTGCCGTCCCGTGCTCCTTGGCCAAGACCGCGATCACATTGGCCCGATGCAATTCGGTGGTATCCGCCGGAGCGCGCGGGCTCGCTCCGCACGCGAGCTTCTGTTCGCGGATCCGCCGATAGATGGGGTCCCAGGACGCAAACATGGCGCGTTCGTCGGATTTCTTCATGTAGCGCGGACTGAAGCTCGCCCGGATCGTCTCGAGGCCGCTGATCATCGCGTTGCGAGCTACGGTCTCGAGCTTGCTTGCATGGTCTTCGCTGTGAAACAGCCCACGCAACGCGCGCCGGATCGCAACCAGCAGGCCGCCCTCGCCGTCGCGTTTCCTCGCGCCGTAGAAGCGCCGGAACATCTTGAATTTCCAGATTGCCAGGTCGATCCGGCTCAGGTCGCAATAGGTCTGCGAGGGCACCGGCGTGAGCGCGTCGAGAATGTGCCGAAAATACTTGCGATCGATCGTGATGCGCCCCGCGTCATAGAGACTGTTGAACAGCTCGGTGCCCGGCAACGCCATGTAGAACGCGATCCCGATGTCGGTGACGCCGTGGCGCGCCAACTCGTCGAGGAAGGGCAGATTCTCCGCGATATGCTCCGGCCGATCGTGCGGAAACCCGATCACCAGCCACACCGCGACATTGAGGCCGGCGTCGGCGGCGGCATCGATGCTTTCGAACAGCTTGGACGCGGTCATCTTCTTCTTGATGAGGCGCCGCGTGGTGTCGGACCCCGATTCCGGCGCATAGGCCATGCTGGTCATGCCGGAGGCCTGGAGCAGCCGTGCCACCTCGGGATCGATCGCCTCCGAGCGGGTTCCGGTCGGTAATTGCCAGAGGATGTTCAAGTCGCGCCGGATCAGCTCCTGGCAGAACTTCTTGATCCAGTCCTTCTGGATGATCGCGGTGAGATCCTGGAACGGGAAATTGCCGGCGCCGTACCGCTTCACGTAGCTTTCGATCTCATCGACGACCTTGACGGGATCACGCGGAATCCAGCGCGGCAGCCACATATTGGGCGCCGAGCAGTAGGTGCATTGATAGGGACAGCCGCGGGTCGCCAGGATCGGAACGGTCAGGCGCGAGGAATACATGCCGCCGACGAACCGATGCCGATGATAGGTCGTGACCGAAAAGCTCTCCCAATCCGGGGTCGGGATGTCGTCGATCTTGGCTTGCCGCTCGCGCCGGGAATTGACCTTGACCGCATCCGCCTCGCGATAGGCTATACCCATGATATCGCCGAGCGGCTTGCGCGCACGCAGCGCGCGCACCAGCTCGACGACCGTTTCCTCGCCTTCACCGAGCACCGCGACGTCTGCCTTCGAGGTGAGCAGCGTGAATTCCGCCATCGAGGTCACATGCTCGCCGCCGATGACGATCGCCGCATGGGGGAACCGGGCGCGGATCAGGTCGATCAGCCTCACCGCCGCCGGCCACTCGTGCGTGAAAACGACCGTGATGCCGATGATGTCGGCCGCCGCGGGAATCCGCGCGACGACCTGATCGAGCCGCAGGCCGACGAGGTAGCCCTTGCAGTAGCTGGCGCGCGTGTCGGGCGCCTCACCGACGGCGTCGACGATGTGCACACCGAAGCCGGCTGCTTTCAGCGCCCCCGAGATATAGGCGAGCCCCAATGGCAATGTGATCGAGGCGGTCGAGAAACGAAACGCCTCGGCCGCCGGCGGCCTGATGAGGCAGATAATTGGTTTGCTCTTGATCAAGACTAGCCCCGCACCCGACTGAACCGCGGGCTTTATAGCATCTCCCCCGGGGGGCCGCGAAGACATATTTGATCTTGCCTCGGCTCGGCCCGTTCCGCGGGCCGCAGCAATAAAGCCCGCTGAATCAGCCTGATAAATAGACGCGATTAAGTAGCCGGGCGCCGCGCCTCGCCGGTCGATGGGCCACCATCCAGCGTGCGAACCATGCGGGCGAGCCCACGTGAGAGAGCGGCGCTCAGGCGATGGCGCGCGACCCACTCGGTGACGGCCGGGAACTTCTGCCGCGACAGGCCCAGTCCTTCCCGGTGGAGCCACACCGCTACGACCAGCAAGGTCAGCAGCCACGTCAGATAATAGTAGCGGGCATAGAGAATGAAGAAGAGGCCGACGCACTGTTGAGCCAACGTCGCCAGCGCGATCAGCCGCAGCCATGGATCGGCGCTTCTCCACAGTGCGACCCGCACCAGGACGACAATCGCCGCAAGATTCAGCGGAACCGTCACGACGGATTCCGCGGGGCCGGCGAGCCAAGCTCCGATCTGTCGCGCCGCCCGTGTCAAATGTCCGCCCGCGAAGTCGAGGCGCAGCAATTCGGCGAGCGCCGCCAGATAGGTCGATGGCGGCATGAATATCGCCGCGTTGACCGTGCTGGTGAACAGCACCAACACCCCGCCGTAGACCCAGTTGTGCAGCGCCATGCCGAGCACCGGCAGGAAGCCAAGGCACAGGCCGATCACGCGGCGGAATTGGTGCTGCCAGAGCGCCGCCAGGCCGGCGCCCCCGAGCAGAACTCCGGCCGCCGGCGCGAGATTCGGCCGCACGAACAGCGCCGCCGCAAACGCCAGGCCGGCGCCGAGCGCCGCCGCGAAGCGGTCACGCGGCCCGCTGTCCGCGCGTCCGAGCAGCGCAATGCACCCGGTCAGAAACAACGCGGCGGCGGCGGGATCGCCGAAGCCGCGCGCCGCCCACTTGATGTAGAGAACAAGACTCGACCCGAAGATGACCCCGATCGGAACGCCTGCAAAAACGAGCGCCAACGCCAGCGCCCACCGCAGCGGCAGGAAGCGCCGGAACAGGGTGAACACGAGGAACGGGAGCGCCAGCATGAGCGAGAGGTAGCCGAGATAGCTCTCGCCGAAGATCACGTGCTCCGCCGCCCGCAGATAACGCGTGCCTGGGGTGAAATAGAAGACCTTCTCGCCGCCTTCGAGCGCGCGGCCGACGTCGCCCGCGAGCAAGTGCTGAAGCATCGCGCGCGCGTATCCGTCATAGACCAGGCCATCGTCGCCGGAATCGAACGGACGCACGCCGCCGATGAAATTCGCCTCGGTGAAGAAGGCGACGACGAGCGCGATCGCGATGAACGTGAACGGCACGATCGTGCGCGCAAGGCGCACGCGCACCAGCAGGCCGAGCACGGCCGCACAGGCGATGAGCGCGAGCGCAGGCTCGACCAGCCGCCATAGCCGAATTTTCATGGTCGGCTCGAGCGTCATCGCGAGCGGCGGATCTTGCCGGATCGCCACGCCGAAGATACGACGTCCGATGTCGTCCGCCGTCAGGGTCTGGCAGGCCATCGAACGATGGTTGATCGCCTGGAAATCGCCGCCCGTGCCTTCCCAGAGGACGTCGCCGCGCCAGCACAAAGCGCTGCCGACGAATTGCGCCGGCAACCGGTACATGACGAACCAGGGCATCTCGAGCTTCCACCGGTGCACCAGCACCCAGAAGCGGCGGTCGCGCGAAGCGCGGTCGAGGTCACTGACGTTCGAGTTCCAGTTGTAGCGGCTCTCGTTGATGAACCCGAGCCGGAGCCAGATCGGATCGGCGAACTCGATCCCCGTCACCCGCCGCGAGAAAGCCGGATGATCGAAGATGCCGTCGGCCGAGAACGCGAACGGCTGGTCCGGAAAGCCCTGGCCGCGCCAGCAGCCGTCATTGCGAGGATCGCAGCGGCGCGCCGGCGGGTATCGGGCGTCGAGCTCCGCGCGCATGAAGCGGAAGGCGTCGGCCGGCAGGGCGGCTTCGAGCGCCCCGCCGGGGCCATCGACGATGAAGACGTTATGGCCTTCCTCGATGCGCGGCGCCGCCAGGATGAATTGCCCGAGCACGCACAGCGCCACCGTCGCGACCGCGCCGATCCAGCGCCGCAGGCGCGCCGACAGCGTCCCCGCAAAGATCAGCACCGCCGCGACCACCAGCAGCGCGTAGCGGAAAAGATCATTGATGGGCAGGCCGAGCGCCGCCATCACCAGCACCAGCGCCGCGAGCTTCAACCAAACCTGATGCGACGGTGGTATCATTCGTTCCTGGCTGCCCCGGAGGCCTTTCCATGCATCCCGTGCTTCGGCTCTACGAAGATATCCTCTCCAGCGAAGCCGCGCTCGCACTGCCTGCGAGGCCTCGCATGATTTTCGTCGTGCACGGATCGCTGACGATCGGCGGGCAGGCCTTGGGTGACGGCGAAGCCTGGCATGGCGAAGGCGCCGTGACGCTGCGCGCCGGCGCAACCGGCGCGGCTTGTTGGCGCTGGGAGCTTGCCGCAGGAGGCGCGGGTGACGGCCAAGCGGTCGGTCAAGGCGTCGCCTCGCGCGAAAAGCTCGCCGCCGCGCTCGAAACCTTGCCGAAGGGCGACCTGCTCATCCGCGGCGACAGCGTCGCCTTCCCGCCCGGCGGATGCGCCTATCTCCACACCCATCAAGGACCGGGCATCCGCTGCTTGATCGAGGGCGGCATCCGCATCGACACCCATGGGCGCTCGACCTGTTATGGGCCGGGCAGCGCTTGGTACGAGTCCGGGCCCGATCCGGTGTTCGCGCAAGCCGCCGCCGATCGGCCGAGCCGCTTCGTCCGGGTGATGATCCTGCCGCGCGAGCTCGTCGGAAAGAGCTCGATCCGGCTGGTCAACGAGGAGGACAAGACCAAGCCGCGCGCGCAGCAGTACAAGATTTTTGCGGATAGTCCGATCGCGTTCGGTCGATGACGGTGTGCTTTGCGTAGGTGGTGCAGGGGACTCGGTGCACAACTGGCATGGCCGCTATCGGAGCACAACCTGGCGGCGTGCTGACATCGCCGAGCTGACGCGATTGACCCGACTCGGACATCGGCGGTGCGGGGATAGCCAGCCTCAGACTCTATTCTCCAGCGTATACCCAAGTCGATATTCAAAGTCGCCCGAAAACGCGCCGAGTCAAATCCCAAGACGAATCACGACGATCTGCCCCTGTCGGTAGCTTTTGGAGTTGTCCGGTTTTGGTAGCACATCAATTGTCTGCTTTGCCGCCATTTTGGCAGAACGGCAGAACAAACCCAACTGGCATTTCAGCAGCGAATCCAAAGGGTGAAAACCCGCTGCCCATGATTCACTTTTCAAACAGGGCGTCGTAGGGTGGGCAAAACCGCCTGCTCTGCCGGCGCGTTGAAGCATGGCTCATGCGCGGTTTGCCCACCGAACCGAAGCCTCGCGCAAACGCCGCACGTCGGCGGTGGGCAAAAGGCGCACAACGGCTCGCTCAAATCGAGGTGGCCGTCAGGCGCCTTTTGCCCACCCTACGGTTTTCTTCACTTGTCAAACAGCCCTACTAGACATCCGTCTTCGCCAAGGCTTCGACGGATTACGTGCCCGCCGAAGCTTTAGCGAAGGTGGGTAGACAACGCTCCGCCGCCCGGGCACTTCGATTTTCGGGCGCCGGGCGTCGCCCTTTCCCCTTTTTCCTTTTCCCTTGCAGGCAAGGGAAATGGAGCGCCGGGAGGCGCCGGGTGCGTTGCGATCCGCACCCTGGCGGACTTTGCGAAGGTCCGCCGCGCGCCGTTACGGACGGCGCGCGCACCCCAATGACGTAGGGGTGCGGCGCCTCCCGGCGCTCCACCTGCGGCACCTCGGCCGGGGCCACGTTCTCCCCGCGCCGGCGGCGCCGCTTCGCACTTCGCCTTGGACGCTCGAGCCAGCGTTTCGGCGAGCGGCGAATCAGCATGTTCATGATATGTTCTATTAGGAATTCTGTCAAGCGCCCGATGACGCCCTGCGATTGCGTCTCGCAGGCTCTTTGCCCCACCCGCCTTGCCGGCGCGCCATCCCAATCCGGTCCGCCCTGGCTCGCCACCCGCGGCCACGATTATTTCGAATCCGTCCAACAGGTCGAAACGCATCTTGAGCATGTAGACATTGTCATCGTTGTCCTCGACATGCAGAATTCTGGTCACGAGACGCCCGCCGGCAGCTTCTCCGGTTGACGCGCTGCCGCGACGAGGTGTCGAATCTTGTCGATGAGATCGGCCGGGCTAAACTGCTCCTTGAGCAGGACCGTTTCGATTCCTGAATTCAATCGCGCGCGCTCTTCCGTGCTCAGGTCACGCGCGGTGATGACGATCACTGGAATGCGTCGCCATGCCGGTTGCTCCTGCAATGCGGCGACCAGCTGAAATCCGTCCATTTCAGGCATCATTAGATCGAGAAGAATGATATCCGGCGCATTTTCCGTGAGGCGATCCAATGCCACCCGACCATTTTCGGCTTCAGTCAATAGCCATTGCTGCGGTCCAAGCCAGCCGCGCAAGCGCTCGCGCTGGACTGGATCGTCCTCGACCACGAGAACCCGTGTCAATCCGCTCGGCGTTTTGAACCGTCGCATGAGCTCGACCAGCTCTTGCCGGTCGATCGGCTTGGTGAGATAGCCCACGGCCCCAAGCGTCATTCCCTGGCGGCGCTCATCGACAATGGTCACCATGACGACGGGGATATCGGCCAGCTCGGGATCACCTCGCAAGGCCGCCAGAACAGTCCAGCCGTCGAGGTCTGGCATCATGACATCGAGAGTAATCGCGATTGGGTGGTATTGCTTGGCTTGCCGAAGCCCCTCGCGTCCGCCCGCCGCGGTGATGACAGAAAACCGCGCCTGACGAAGGCAGTCCGCGATGAGGTCGCGCGCGGTTTGATCGTCGTCGATGACCAGCACGCATTCGTCGCGACGAAACTCGGGCACAGGTCCGCTGACTTCTTGCTGGCTCACCACGGACGCTTGGGCAACGGGCAGGCGAACGGTGAATGTTGATCCTTTGCCGATTTCGCTCGTTACCGTCACGTCGCCGCCCATCATTTTACAAAGGCGACGCGTGATCGCCAGACCAAGCCCGGTCCCGCCATAGTTGCGCGCGGTCGAGGCATCGCCTTGCGAGAATTCCTCGAACAGCCGCTGCATCTGTTCAGCGTTCATGCCGATGCCGGTATCGGTTACTGCAAACTCGATACAGTCTTGCTGCTCATGCGTCGAGCGGGTGACTCGCAGAATGACGCTGCCGCCCTTCGTGAATTTGCATGCATTGCTCAGGAGATTGAGAAGGATTTGCCGAAGCCGCATCGCGTCGGCTTCGATCGCCGGCAGGTCGCGCGGGCAGTCGACCGAGAGGCGATTCTTGTTCTGCTCGGCAAGCGGACGTGCCGTGCCGACGACTTCGTCGATGAGCGGTGGAACACTGATGTTCTCTAGATTGATTTCAAGCTTCCCCGCCTCGATCTTCGACAGATCGAGTATCTGATTGATCAGCCCAAGCAGATGGGTGCCCGCCCGATGCACCCGGCGCAGCGGCTCGACTGCCTTGTCGGTCCCAAAGCGCGGCGCGTTGGTCACCAGCATATCCGTGAGGCCGATAATTGCATTCAACGGCGTGCGCAGCTCGTGCGACATGTTGGCGAGGAAGCTCGATTTGGTCCGGTTGGCTTCGTCGGCAGCATCGCGCGCGGCGGCGAGCTCGGCTTCGTGTTGCTTCATTTCGGTGATGTCGGCATAGATCGCGACAACACCGCCGTTGGCGGTCTTGCGTTCGCTGACCTGGATCCAGCGGCCGTCGCTGCGGCGCTGGATGTGGGTTTCGCTCGCGGCGTGGTGGCGCGCGAGTCGCTCCGCGATCCAGGCCTCGCGGCGGCCCTCGGCATCCTTGATCAGGCCGCGTTCGGTGGCAGTGCGTAAGATAGCTTCGAAGCTCGTGCCGGGCACCATCACTTCGGCATGGGATGCAAAAAGCTCGCGATAACGGCTGTTGCAGACGATGAGCTTGTCTTCGGCGTCGTAGAGCGAGAATCCTTCGGATATGGTCTCGATCGCGTCGGTGAGGCGGGCTCGCGCTTCGCGGATCTCTTTAAGATTGGTCTCCTCCATCTCGATCGCCGTTGCGCGGAACACGCCCAACGCATCGGCCATGCGGCCGATCTCGTCGGTTCCGCCCTGCGGAAGCGGCGATTTGAGATCGCCTCTGGCCAAGGCCAGCATGCGATCGCTCAGCGCCGTGAGGCGAGCGACAATATTGCGCCCGACGTAAAGCCAGACGATCAGCCCCGAGCTGATCAGGCTGAGCGCGACGACGGCAAGCAGCCCTACGCGACCGAACTTTTGGACAGACCGCGTTTGCTCGGTGGCGGTCGCGATCCCCCTCTGCGATCCGGCCACCAGGGCGGCCACTTCATTGCTCAACTGGATCGATAATGCCGAGTTCTCGACCGTGAGCCGACGGCCCTCCGCGGTGGCTTCGAGCTCGACCCGTCGCACGGCCATGATGCTCGAATTTCCGATCGCGCTGGTCCGCAAGCGGCTGAGCGGGACGATCAATGCAAGCGAGACGTCAGGATCAAGGCCCGACACCAGATCGTCGATGCGCCGGACCGAGCGGTCGACTTGACCCTGAATGGTGTCGAGCGCGGCTTGTGTACCGGCGCCGGCGGCGCGGACAAGCGCCTCGAACGCGATCGCAGCCTCCTGCTGAATCTGCTCGAGCGGCGTGAGATCCCGAAGCACAGCGTTGAGGCGGTGGAGGGCGGCCAGGCGCTCCTCGGGCGTGCTCGCTGCCGCATCGAGCGAGCGCTGCAATGCGACGATGTGTCCCTTCAGCTCCTCGAATTTCGGAGTCCAGATGGTGCGGAACTGGTTGTAGGCATCGAATGTATCGCGGACGAGCGTGGCTTTGCGGTCGGCAGCAGCGATGCGGCGCTGCGCAGCCGATTTTAGTGCTGCGAGATTGACCGCTACCTGATTGAAGACAGTTTGGATCTCGATAAGCTTTTCGACCGTAAGCCCCTTATCCGGTAGATCATTGAGCAGTTGTGCGGCTTGCCTCAGTTCTTGCTCGACAGCCGAGGAAGCGCCGGCAAACTCCGCGGTATTGGTTGCCGCAAGCAGCGCGGGTCCGGCGGCGACGATGCGCTCGGTACGCCGCGCCAGCTCCAAGGTCGCGATGGCGGGAGGGACCGATTCCTCCGTGACCCGATGGAGCGCCTCGCCGATGGCGTAGAAGGCGTAGTTGCCGACCACCGCGGCGACCACCGCAAAGGCGCTGATCGTGATGAACGACAACAGCAGCCGTTCACGCAGGCCATAGCCGACTCTCGCCGGTCTCGATGCCTTCGCCGTCATTGACTCGTCCACCGGACAGAATTGTTGCGCCAGCCGACAGCAATGATGGGAAGAAGGATTGAGTTTGCCGGCCGTCGAACATACGATAGCGTACCAAAAGAAAGCCGTCGAGGGATCCTGGAGGATTGAAACATGCGGGTGGGATCACTTTGTTTCGGTTTTATCGCGACCCTGCTCGCCATTGCACCATCGACCAGCGTCCCGGCCGCCGGCCCCGATTGGCCAAAGTCTCTCACCTTGGGGACGGCCTCTCCGGGCGGGGTGTACTACGTTTACGGCGAAGCACTCGCGCAGATCCTGACCGAGAAGCTCGGCATTCCGGTCGATCCCTTGCCGACCCAAGGCCCGGTCCACAACGTGAAGCTCGTCGATAGCGGTGGGGCGCAGCTCGGGATGATTTCGATGGGGGTCGGCCTGCAGGGCTGGAACGGCACCGGCGACTGGACCGGCGGGAAGTCCTTCCGAAACATGCGCGCGCTGTTTCCAATGTACGATACGCCCTTTCATACCGTGGTCTTGCGGCGATCCGGCATTACGACCCTTGCACAACTCGACAAGAAGCGCATCGGCGTCGGGCCGAAGGCGGGCACCGGCGGCACCTATGTTCCAGCAATATTGAAGGTTCTCGGGATTTCAGCCGAAATAAGTCATGGATCACAGGACGCTGTGGCCACCGAGCTTTTAGCCGGGCGTATCGACGCTATCATGAGGCTGGGGGGAGCACCCAATCCGGCGATCCAGAAGACGGAGGCAAAGGAGCCGCTCACCGCCATCAGTCTGTCCCTGGAACAGATTGACGCCATCCGCAAAGCGATGCCGGAGTTTAGCCTCTCGAAGATCGCAGCCGGGGCCTACCGCCATCTGGAGAAGGATTATGTCACATTGGGAGTGTATAATTTCGCGATCGGACGAGCCGATCTCCCGGACGATTTGGTCTACCAACTGGTCAAAGCAGTCTTTCAGAACCAGCCTCGCCTTGTGAAAACGACTTCGGCAGCAAAGGACACCCTCCCGCAGAACGTTGTGAAAAACACCTTCCTGCCGTTCCACCCCGGCGCTGTCCGCTACTATCGCGAGGTCGGCGTCAGCATTCCGGATTCGCTGGTTCCCACAAATTGATTGGTCCGTCGCGCGAAATGCTCATCGATGCACTGGAGGATAGAACCATGCGGATGGGATCACTTCTGGGCCTTATCGCGACCGTGTTCGCTATTGCAACATCAATCAACGTCCCGGCCGCCAGTCCCGATTGGCCAAAATCGCTCACGTTGGGGACGGCTTCGCCGGGCGGGGTGTATTACGTTTATGGCGAAGCACTCGCGCAGATTCTGACGGAGAAGCTCGGCATTCCGGTCAACCCCTTGCCGACCCAAGGCCCGGTCCACAACGTAAAGCTTGTCGAATCAGGCGGAGCGCAGCTGGGCTTAATCACCATGGGTGTCGGCCTACAGGGCTGGAACGGCACCGGTGATTGGACCGGCGGGAAGCAATCACGGAACATGCGTGCGCTGTTTCCGATGTACGACACTTCGTTTCAATTTGCAGTGTTGCGTCGATCTGGAATTTCTACAGTCGCAATGCTCGACAAGCTTGATGTCGGTGCCGGTCCCCGTGCCGGAACGGGAGGAACCTATGTTCCCGAGATATTAAAAGTTCTAGGGCTGTCGGCCCGGATCGGCTATGGATCGTGGGACGACATGACCACTAAGCTTCTTTCCGGTCACTACAACGCGCTGGTGTTGACGGGGGGTGCTCCTTTTCCCGCGGCGAAGGAGTTGGAGGCGAAGGAACCGCTGAATTTCATTAGCCCGTCCGTCGAGGAAATTGATTTGATTCGCAAAGCGATACCGGAACTCACTCCCTCAATCATTGCTGCCGGAACCTATTCCTCTCTGGACAAGGATTACTCAACAATTGGGGTCTTCAATTTCGCAGTTGGCCGCTC
>WNEY01003134.1_pt1 | contig 12318 bp, 12 predicted proteins | sample 5400531 | NCBI WGS metagenome assembly WNEY01 (sample SAMN13153338, study PRJNA577476) | soil metagenome | isolation source: 200 cm saprolite under Douglas fir tree site 1 | place: USA:California | collected 2015-04-18
CGACTTCGAGCTCGCGGGTCACGAAGTCGAGCACGCCGCCCTGGACCTTCACTCCCACGGGGACCCCGGTGACCTCGAGGTGGACCTTCACCTCGATGGTCTTGTCGAGGGCCACCTCGTAGAAGTCCGCGTGGAGGAGCTGGCCCTTGACGGGCTCCCGCTGGCACTCCTTCAGGATGACCTTGCGCTTGTTGCCGCCGAGGTCGAGGTCGAAGAGCGTGTTCTCGCCGGAGGCGCTCCTCAGGATCGAGACGATCTCCTTGGGGGACACCGCCACCGGGATCGTCTCTTTCTTGGCCCCGTAGAGGACGCCGGGGATGAGGCCCTGGCCGCGCAGGCGCCGGTTCGCGTTCTTTCCGCTTTCGGTCCGGCTCTGGGCCGCGACCACGTACTCAGGCATTTTTCACTCCGTGGGCAAAGGATGGCATTACACGAACAGGCTCGTGACCGAGGTTTCCTCGTGGATGTTGCGGATGGCCTTGGCGAGGAGGTCCGCGATCGAGAGCACGACGATCTTGTCGATCCGCTTCTCGGGGGCGAGGGGGATGGAGTCGGTCACGATGAGCTTGGAGACCGGGCTCTTCGCGATCCGATCGATCGCGTTGCCCGAGAGAACCGCGTGGGAGCTGGAGGCGAAGACCTCCCGCGCCCCCGCTCCCTTGATGGCCTCGGCGACCTTGGTGAGGGTCCCCGCGGTGTCCACGATGTCGTCCACGATGAGGGCGGTGCGGCCCTCCACCTCGCCGATCACGTGGTGGACCTCCGCCACGTTCGGCTGCTCCCGGCGCTTGTCCACGATGGCGAGGGTGGCCTCAAGGCGCTTCGCGTAGGCGCGGGCGCGCTCCACCCCGCCCGCGTCGGGCGAGACCACCGTGAGGTCGGGCAGCTCGAGGCTCCACACGTAGTCCATGATCACGGGGGCCGCGAACAGGTGGTCCACGGGGATGTCGAAGAACCCCTGGATCTGCGCGGCGTGGAGGTCCATGGTGAGGATGCGGTCGCTTCCCGCGGCGGAGAGCAGGTCCGCCACCAGCTTGGCCGAGATGGGCACCCGCGGCTTGTCCTTGCGGTCCTGGCGCGCGTAGCCGTAGTAGGGGACCACCGCGGTGAGGCGCGAGGCGCTCGAGCGCTTGAACGCGTCGAGCATGAGGAGCATCTCCATCACGTTCTCGTTCACCGGGGGGGAGGTGGGCTGCACCACGAACACGTCCGCCCCCCGCACGTTGTCCTGGATCTGGAACCAGACCTCGCCGTCGCTGAACCGGTCCAGATGGGCGCGCCCGAGGGGCACCCCCAGGGAGCGGGCGATCGCCTCTCCCAACGCGGGGTGCGCGCTCCCGGTGAAGATCTTCAGCTCGCGCTCTCGGCTCATGTCTTCTCGGCTGATCCGACCCCGGCTCGTTTCCCTCGTCACGAGCGCCCTGGCCACGTCCGGGCCGGGTTGGCTGGGGCGGAAGGATTCGAACCTTCGAATACGGGGTCCAAAGCCCCGCGCCTTACCACTTGGCCACGCCCCAACGGGATCTCGGCGCCTCCCTAACCCTGGGAGGCGTCCTTTGCGGCCGGGGGGTCGCCCTCTTCCGGCGAGCCGGAGGAGGCGGGCGCCGCGGGAGATGTTCCGGACGACCCGACCTGCTGCTTGTAGACCCCCAGCACCTTCTCCTCGAGGTACTGCCGCATCTGGTTGTTGAGCGGGTGGGCGATGTCCTTGAACGTGCCGTCCTTCCGCTTCTTGCTCGGCATGGACACGAACAGGCCCTTGGGACCGTGGATGATCTTGATGTCGGTCACGACGAAGCACTGATCAAACACGATCGATACGAACGCCTTGAGTTTCTCGTCGTCCACCGGGATGACCTTGACGTCGGTGATCTCCATGATGTGCGCTCCTCTCGCCGACCCGTCTAGCGACCCAACGATCGGGCCCAGACCCTGCGGTACTGGTCCAGGGAGAGCGTCCGCGCTCCGATGACCGTGAAGCCCGCGGCCACGAGGGCGCTCCGGGCTCGCCGCGCACCCCCCGCCTCGGAGAACAGGCCGAAGTACGTCGACCCGCTCCCGCTCAGCGCGGCCAACTCCGCACCCGCCTGAACCAACACATCCCGGATGCGCTCCGCCCGCTCTTTGAGGACCGGAGCCTCGTCCAGGGCCGCTCGCTCGAGATCGTTGGTCAGGAGACGCAGGTCCTGCTTCCCCTCCAAGTCTCTCGATACAAAGCAGAAGATGCTATTACTGTTTCCCCGGGGTGTCAAACATTGGTCCAGGCGGCGGAAGACCGCCGCAGTCGACACGGGCAGCCCGGCGTCCACCAGGACCACGTGGGCCCGGACCTGGCCCGGCAGCGCGTAGACTTCGTCGCCCCGGGCCAGGCCCAGGACGGTCCCCCCGACCAGGAAGAACGGGACGTCGGCGCCCAGCTTGCGGGCCAGGACGTGCAGGCCCTCCGGGCCCAGGCCCAGCCGCCAGAGCACGTCGAGTCCCCTCAGGACGGCCGCGGCGTTGCTGCTGCCGCCCCCGAGACCGCCCCCCACCGGGATGCGCTTTTGGATCTCGATGTGTACACCCGCCTCCACTCTCCCGAACGCCCGGAGCGCCTCGGCCGCGCGCACCGCGAGGTTGGTCCCGTCCTGGGGGACGAGCGGGTGGCCGCAGGCCACGGTGACGTCCGCCCCTTTCGGTCGCGGCCGGAGAACGATCTCGTCCGCGAGGTCGATGGTCTGGAACAGCGTCCGCAGCTCGTGGTAGCCGTCCGCGCGCGTCCCGAGCACCTCGAGCCCCAGGTTGATCTTGGCGAAGCTGGGGAGGCGCAGGAGGCTCATCGGCCGCCCCACAGACGACGGGCCTCCGCGGCGTCGACCTCGCGGAAGGCGTCGTGCCCCGGCGCCACGAAGGCCTCGTCCGGCAGGGGCAGGTCCGCCTCCGCCTCGTCGACCGTGGCGCGCAGGCGGCTGCCGTCCGGGAGCACGGCCGTGATCTCCCGCGGCAGGGCGGCGCCCCAACGCGCCTGGTAGGAGCGCAGGCGCGGCGAGGGAACGCCGACCAGCAGGTCGATCAGCTCTGCGGGATCGAGGCCGACGCCGAGCAGCGCTTCCAGGTCGGCCGCGTCGGCCCGGCCGCGGAAGATCGCCCGGTCCGCCGGGAAGACGGCCTCGAGGGCGCCGTCCTTCGTCACCGCCACCAGCCGGGGGCCGGCCGGCCCCGGAATTTCGATCCGCAGGGCGTCGGGCCGCCGGAAGCCGAGGAGCACCCGCGTGCGGCCGCGGAACTCCGGGCCCTTGAGGGAGACGCGCAGGGAGGCGCTGTAGGTGGCCGCGGCCTTCGCCCGGTCGGCGACCCTCGCGGGCGGGGGCAGGGGCACGCTCGCACAGCCGGCCGCGACGGACGCACCCAGCCACGCCAGGCACCGCGGGCTTCGGCGCGCCCTATGGGGTCTGCTGCGCGCGCAGGCCCGACTGGGCGTCACGGATCTTGCGCTCCACGCGGGCCCGGTCCAGCTCACCCTCTTCGTCCTCGCCCCGAAGCGCCTTCTGCCAGGACTCGACCGCTTCCGCCGTGCGTCCGCGGCCTTGCAGGATGTCGCCCAGGTGGTCGAGGATCACCGCGTTCTTGTCCTGACGGCCGAGGGCCTTCTTGACCGACTCTTCCGCCGCATCCAGGCGGCCCAGCCGGAAGAGCGCCCAGCCCAGGCTGTCGAGATAGGCCGAGTTGTTGGGCTCCAGGGCCAGGGCGCGCTGGATCATCTCGAGCGCCTCCTCGACCTTCACGTTGCGGTCGGCGTTCATGTAGCCGACGTAGTTGAGGACGGGGGCGGAGTTCGGCTCGACCTTGAGCGCCTCCCGGAACACCACGTCGGCCTCGTCGTGGCGCTGCTGGCGCTCGAGCACCGCCCCGAGCTGGAAGAGCGTCCCCAGGTTCTTCGGCTCCAGCTCCCGCGCCTGGCGCAGCGCCGACTCCGCTTCCGGGAACTTCCTGGCCCGCCGGTAGAAGTCGGCCACCTGGGTCAGGACCTTGACGTCCTTCGGCGAGCCCTGGCGGAGCTTCTCGACCAGCGCGGTGGCGGCCTTCATGTCGCCCTTCTCGCGCAGGACCGTGGCCTCGAGGCCGGTGAGGTCGGGGTCGTCGGGGAAGCGGGAGCGCGCGCTGCGCACCTCGGTCAGGGCCTGGTCCAGCTGCTTCGCCAGGTACAGGGCCTCCGCGTGGTAGCCGAGGAGGGCCGCGTCGGGATCACCCCCCACGCGCTTGGCCCGCCCGAAGGCGTTCGCCGCGTCGGAGAACTTGGCCTGCTGCTGGTAGGCGAAGCCGAGGTGGATGAGGAACACCCGGTCCCGGCTCGCCGCGTCGGCCGCGTCCTCGCCCGAGTGATTGCGGGCCAGGATGGTCTCGAGCTGAGAGGCCGCGGCGGCGAAGTCGCGCCGGCCCTCCGCGATCTGGACCTTGAGGTAGGCACCCTGCAGGTAGGCGGCCTGCCGCTCGCCGGGGTCCTGGCCGAAGCCGCTCCCCGCTTCGGCGAGGATCGCGTCCGCCGCTTCCTCCGCCGCGTCGAACTCGCGCAGGTCGCGCAGGGCCTGACCCTTCAGGTTGAGGGCGAAGCGGTTTCGCGCATCGGCGCCCAGGACCAGATCCGCCTCGGCGAGCGCCTCCTTGTATCGTCGGGCACGGTAGAGGGTCTCCGTCAGGCCCAGGCGCACCCTCACGTTGGCCGGCTCGATCTCGAGGGCCTTGCGGTAGTGGAGCACGGCCTGGTCGGTCTGCTCGGCCTGGGCGTAGATGTCGCCCAGGGTCTGGTAGACGCGGGGCGAGCCGGGCTGCAGCTCGAGCGCGTCCTTGAGCGCGGCCGCCGCTTTCTCGGGCTGCCCCGCGGCCAGCAGGTGGGTGCCGACCTGGAGGTGGGCTTCGAAGCTGCCGGGGTCGAGGCCGACGTAGAGCTGCCAGATCCGGGCCGCCTCCTTGTGGTCCTGGAGCTGCTGCCCGTAGAGGCTGGCCAGGGTGACGAGGGTGTCGCGGTCCGCCGGCTGGAGCCGGACGACCTCCTCGAATTCGGCCGCCGCCTTGCGGAGCGATCCATCCCCGCCCGGACCCGCGGCCTGGAGCTGATAGAGTTGGGCCAGGGCGAGATGCGCGTCGGAGTTGTCCTTGTCGAGCCGGACGGCCTCCCGGGCCTCGGCCAACGCATCGTCGATCTTCCCGGCCTCGCGGAGCAGCCGCGCGGTTTCGACGCGGATCGCCGCCGAGCCCGGGTCGAGCTTCTGCGCCTTGCGGTACTCCTCGAGCGAGGTCTGGGTTTCCCCAGAGAACCGCGCCTGCAGCCCGAGGCTGAAGTGGTAGTAGGCCTCCGAACGGTCGCGCAGCTCGGGGACGGGACGGGGCGGCGGGGCCGGCACCGGCTGCGCCGCCGTCAGCAGGATGAAGACGAGGCTCGTCATGAAGCTCCCTGAGGACCCCCTTCAAACGATTCTCACACGCCGTTCACGAGGGAGTCAAAATCCTCACACGCCATGCGGGCCCGTCAAAGGACCGGGCCCCCATGGATCCCGCCACGCCCCGGGACATCCACCGGGAAGCGCCGCCCGCGGCGCGCCCCGGCAGGATGCCCCGGGCGCGTGCCTCAGGCCGCGTACTGGCTGGTCTTGTACTCCTCGAGGATCCAGGTCTTCACCCGCTTTACCTCGCCCGGGCTGCCTTCGGCCGATCGCAGATAGTCGAAGTAGCGGCGCTCGTTCCCCGCCCCGAAGGCGCGGGACGGGAAGGTCACGTAGACCTCGCCCTCGGGGCTTCGCCACAGGCAGAACCCCACCAGCTTCATGCCGGTCAGGGGCCCCAGGTTGTCGTCGAAAATGAGCTCCGCCTCGCACACGAGGCGCTCGGGGGCGTTCTCCTTCGTCACGAACTGCACACGCATCTCTTCCTCCAATCAGGCTCGCCGGCGGGAGAGAGGACCGGCAGGTCATCACGGGGCGTCGGAGTGAATCCGCCGCCCCCCTTGAACCGGGGGGGCTCTCCGGCCCCCCCAGACCCCTCGTTCGTCATCGCGTGTGCGGCAGCGAGGTGAAGCTAGCACGGGGAGGGGGCAGGCCGGGTCCACCGGCGCTACCGGGCCGGCCGGCCCTTGCGCTAGACTCGCGCGCATGGCGATCCATCCGGACCTGCTCGAGCTCCTGGCCTGCCCGGTCTGCAAGGTCCCGATCGAGGTGGTGAAGGACGGGGCGGGGCTGCGCTGCCCCCAGTGCAAGCGCGTCTACCCCGTGCGGGACGACATCCCGATCATGCTTCCCGAAGAGGCCACCGTCGAGGAGTAGGCCCGCTCTTCGCCGGGGAAGCGGAAGAGGAGCCGAAGCGGCCTTGACCCTCGAGCGCAAACAGCTCGCCATCGTGGCCTCCCTGGCGGCCGTGGTCTTCGTCTCGATCTTCGCCACCCAGACCCTGCTGTGGCTGGGGCTGCTGGTCTTCCTGGCTCGCCTCGTCTCCAGGCGGGTCAGCTTCCCGCGCACGCCCCTGGACGGCCCCGTCCTCGCGTTCTGCCTCTGGACGCTCCTCTCCGCCTCTTTTTCCGTGAACCCCGCCCTCTCCCACGAATCCGCCAGCAAGCTGGTGCTCTTCCTTCTCTTCTATCTGGCCATCGACACCCTGGCCTCGGAGGCCGCCCGCGAGCGGGTGCTGACCGCGGCCCTTCTGGGCGGGCTCGCCCTCGTGAGCCTCACGATCCTCCAGTACTTCCTGCTCGGCTTCGACACCCTGAGCCTGCGGCCGCGGGGCCTCTTGGGCCACTACATGTCCGCCTCGGGCCTCACCATGGGGGTGGTCGTCCTGGCCGCCGCGCGGCTCGCTCTCGCGCGGGAGTGGCCCCGGCTCCATCCCAAGGACGGCCGCCTCCTGGCCGGACTGGCGGTGGCGGTGGCCGTGCTTTCCGCCACCCAGGCCGCCGGGGTTCCGTCCTTCCGCGTCTCGCCGCTCATGCGCCATGGCATCGGGCCGGAGACCTTCTTCGTGCTCGGGTTGGCCTTGACCGGTGGTGCCCTGGCGGTCGCTCGTGGCCGCTGGCCCGAGCCCTCGACGGCGACCCTGCTCGCGATGCTGGCCCTGCCCCTGGGCTCCCTCGCTCTCGTCCTCTCGCAGACCCGCAATGCCTGGCTGGGGGCGGTGGCCGGCCTCGCGACGGTGGCGGTGGTGCGCGCCCCACGGACCTTGTGGCTGCTGGCCGCGGCGGTGGTGGCCGTGCTCGCGGTTCGGCCGGCCACCGTCATGAACCGCCTGACCCTCGAGGACGACAGCAGCCGCGACCGCTACTACATGTGGCAGGCCGGGATCGACATGATCGAGGACAAGCCCGTGTTCGGGCAGGGGCCGGGGATGATCCTCCTGGTGTACCCGAGCTACCGCTGGCCCGAGGCCCCGAACCCGCGGGCGCCCCACCTCCACGACAACGCGCTGCAGATCGCGGCCGAGCGCGGTCTGCCCTGCCTCGTCTTCTGGCTCTGGTGGGTGGCCGCGGCGATGGGCGACGCCTGGCGCGAGGCCCGCCGGGGAGCCGCGGCGGGGGCGCCTCTCTCGGCCTCCGCGGTGTGCGAGCACGCCTGGCCTGCCCTGGCCGCGCTGGGAGTGCTGGTTGCGGTCCTGGCCGCCGGCCTGTTCGAGTACAATTTCGGCGACTCCGAAGTCCTGATGTTCGTCCTCCTGACCGCGTCCTTCCCCTACGCCCTGCGCCGGCAGCGCGCCCTCCTCGCGGGCGCCCCCGCATGAGGCCCGCCCGCGCCCGGGCCCTCCTGAAGGCCATGAGGGAGAGGCGGGTGCTCGTCCTCGGAGACGTGATGCTCGACGAGTTCATCTGGGGCAAGGTCGCCCGCATCTCCCCCGAAGCGCCGGTCCCCGTGGTGGAGGTAAAGGACCAGAGCTTCCACCCGGGCGGGGCCGGGAACGTGGCCACGAACGTGCGCTCGCTGGGGGGCGCGGCCATTCTGGCGGGCGTGATCGGCGAGGATGCGGCCGGCGAGCGCGTCCGGTCGGCGCTGGCCGCGGCGGGGGTGGAGCCCCTGCTCGTCGCCTCCCCGGACGGACGGCCCACAACGCTGAAGACCCGCATCATCGCCCACCACCAGCAGGTGGTGCGCGCGGACCGCGAGCGCTCCGACGAGATCCCGGACGGCCTCGCGGCCGTCCTGTTCGACGGCACCCGGCGCATCCTGCGTTCGTGCCAGGCGGTCGTCGTCTCGGACTACCAGAAGGGCGTGGTGACGGCCGGCCTGATGAAGCGGCTCCTGCCCCTGGCCCGCCGGCTCCGCCTCCCCGTGCTCGTGGACCCGAAGGTGGGGCACTTCGCGCGCTACCGCCGCGTCACCCTGGTCACTCCGAACCAGCTCGAAGCCGAGGAGGCCACCGGCCAGACGATCCGCTCCGCCGCCGACCTCCTGGCCGTGGGCCGGCGCCTCCTGTCGATGCTCGGCTGCGGGGCCGCGCTCATCACGCGCGGCGAGCACGGCATGAGCCTGTTCGAACGGGCGCGGCCGGCGGTCCACATACCCACCGCCGCCCGGGAGGTCTTCGACGTGACCGGCGCCGGGGACACGGTGATCGCCACCCTGGCCCTCGCCTTGTCGGCGGGCGCCGGCTTCGCGGAGGCCGCGGTCCTGGCGAACTACGCGGCCGGGGTGGTAGTGGGCAAGCTCGGCACCGCCCAGGCCACGCCCGACGAGCTGCTGGCCGCGGTCGAGGCCGGGCCGTGAGGGTCGCGGTGGTCGGCGCGGGGCCCGCCGGGGCGCTCCTTTCGTACCACCTCGCGCGCGGCGGGGCCTCGGCTACGGTCTTCGACGCGTCCCACCCGCGCGAGAAGCCCTGCGGGGGGGGCGTGACCGGCAAGGCGCTGGCCCTCCTGCCTCCCGCTCCTGCCTCCGATCCCCTGCCCGCGCGGTGGGTGTCCTCCTGCCGGTTCGACTCGGGCGAGGGGGAGCGCGTGGACGTTTCCCTCGACCAGCCGGTTGCGGTCTGCGCGCGGCGCGAGCTGGACGCGTGGCTGCTCCGCCAGGCCACTTCGGCCGGCGCGCTTCACGTGGCCGAGCGCGTCACCGCGGTGGACGCAGCGGGCCGGGTCGTCACGTCTTCCGGGCGAGCCGAGACCTTCGAACTGATCGTCGGGGCCGATGGCGCGGGCAGCCTCGTCCGGCGGACCTTCCTCGCGCCCACGCCCCCGGCCCGGCTCACCATGGCTACCGGCTGGTTCGCCCGTGGGACCTCGGAGATGCTCGTCCGCTTCACCCCGGGCCTCGCCGGCTACCTCTGGCTCTTCCCCCGCCCCGACCACGTCGGGGTCGGCATCTGCGCGCCCCTGGCCGCGGTCCCCACGCCCCAACTCCTCGCCCGCCTCGAGCGCGAGGTGTTCCGCTCGTTCCCCGCCCTCATCGAGGAAGAAGGCGGCCGCTACGCGCACACCATCCCCTCGCCCTCGGCCGACCCCAAGAGCCTGGCCGAGATCGCCGGCCCGCGGTGGGCCCTGTTGGGAGACGCCGCCGCCCTCGCCGACCCGATCACCGGCGAGGGGATCTACTACGCGCTGAAGTCGGCCGTGCTGCTGGCCGAGGCGCTGCGAGCCGATGGCTCGCCTTCCCGATATCCCGAGCGGGCGCTGGCGGACTTCGGCCGCGACCTGCTGAAGGCGGCGGCGATCCGGGACCGCTTCTACGGCCCCGGATTCGCTCCTCGGATGATCCGCTATTGCGCGCGGAGCGCGGCCGTCCGGCAGGTGCTCGCCGATCTGGTCCTGGGCGAGCAGGGGTACGTCGGGCTGAAGCGTCGGCTGCTGCGCGCTTGCCCGCGCTTCCTGCTCGAGGCCGGCCTCTCGACCCTCCGCCCGGCCGTCTGACCTGGTCGTTATCCCTGGGTCGGAGCCGCCGGGGTGCTCGGCGTCTCGGCCGGTCCTCCACCCCTCGGCCCGCGATGGCCCTTGAAGCCGCCTCGCCCGCCGGGGCCGCCCCGGTGGGACGCCTTGAAGGCGTCGAGCCTCGTCTTCTGGTCGTCGTTCAGCACGCCCTTGAGCCGCTGCTCAAAAGCCTCGTGCGCCGCCTTGACCTTCTCGCGGTGCTGCTTGAGGGCCAGGGTCGCCGCCCCGACCGCCGCCGGGTCCGGGTTCTCGGCGTCCATGGCTGTCCGAAGGCGCTGGTGCAGCTCCCGGCCTTCCTGCATCAGCGGTTCCATTTCCGTCTTCTGCTGCTCGTGCAACGACTTCCAGGTCGCCTGCTGCTCTTCGGTCAGGCCGAGGTATTCGGCCATGCGCTGAAAACGGGCCTCTCCGCGACCCGGCCGGCCAGGCCGTTGCGGCTCGACCGCGGCCCAGGCCAGGCCCGCCGCCAGAACCGTGGCCGCCAACGTCGTCATTCCCAGGATCTTCTTCATCGCCTCTCCCTCAGCCCCTCCCTTGTGTTGGACCGCGTTTCGGGCGAATCGGTTGAAGGCGACCCCTGCCTCGCCTTCAATGCCGGAAGTGACGGACCCCCGTGAAGACCATGGCCAGGCCGTGCTCGTCGGCGGCCGCGATCACCTCATCATCTTTGATGGAGCCGCCGGGCTGGATGACCGCGGCGGCCCCCGCGCGCGCGATCTCGTCCAGGCCGTCCCGGAACGGGAAGAACGCGTCCGAGGCGGCCACGGTGCCCTTCAACGGGAGCTGGGCCTTCTGGGCGGCGATCCGAGCCGCGTCCACTCGGCTCATCTGACCCGCTCCGACCCCTACGGTCTGCACCGCGTTCGCGTAGACGATCGCGTTGGACTTGACGTGCTTGACCACCGTCCAGGCCAGGAGCATGGCCTTCCACTCTTCGTCCGTGGGCTTGCGCTTCGTCATGACCTCGCACTTGTCGCGCTCGAGGCGATGCAGGTCCCACTGCTGGGCGAGCAGGCCGCCCATCACCCGGCGCAGGTCGAAGCCCGAGACCTTGTGGATGGAGGTCGTGTCCATGTCCATCACGCGGAGGTTGGGCTTCTTCGCCAGCGCCTTCTTGGCCGCGGGCTCCAGGCCGGGGGCGATCACCGCCTCCACGAAGACGGACGCGATCTTCTCGGCGGCCGGTCCCTCCAGCCGCCGGTTGAAGGCCAGGATGCCGCCGAAGGCCGAGGTGGGATCGCAAGCCCACGCCCGCTCGTAGGCCTCTCGGGTCCCCGAGCCCACGGCGGTGCCGCAGGGGTTCGTGTGCTTCACGATCACGCAGGCGGCGTCGGGCAGCTCGGTCACCAGCCGCCAGGCGGCGTCCAGATCGAGGATGTTGTTGAACGAGAGCTCCTTGCCCTGGACCTTGCGGGCCGCGGCCACGGAATACAGGGTAGACCCGAGGTCGCTGTAGAACGCGGCCCGTTGGTGGGGGTTCTCGCCGTAGCGCAGGTCCTGGACCTTCTCGTAGTTCAGGGTGAGACGGTAGGGGAACACGTCGTCGGAGTCGGCCACGCCGTAGGCCCCGTCCCGGACTTCGACCTGCGCGAAGTAACCGGCGATCGCCGCCTCGTAGTGCGCCGTATGGCGGAACGCCTTCTGCGCGACGAAGAGCCGGGTGGGGGCGTCGATGCCTCCCGGCCGATCGAGCTGCTCGAGCAGTAGCGCGTAGTCGGCGGGGTCCACCACCGCCGCCACGTGCCGGAAGTTCTTGGCCGCCGCGCGCAGCATGGCGGGGCCGCCCACGTCGACGTTCTCCACCGCCTCCTCGAAGGGCGAGCCCTTCGCGACCTTGTCCTCGAAGGGGTAGAGGTTCACCACCACTACGTCCACCGGCGCGATGTCGTGCTGGGCCAGGGCCTTCACGTGCTCCGGCCGGTCCCGGCGGGCGAGGATCCCGGCGTGAATGACCGGGTGCAGGGTCTTGACCCTTCCGTCGAGGATCTCGGGGAACCCGGTGACGCGCGCGACCGGCACCACGGGGACCTTGGCCTTGCCGAGGTCGGCGGCCGTGCCTCCGGTGGAGACGATCTCGAAGCCGCGCTCGGCCAGCCCGCGGGCCAGCTCGACGATCCCGTCCTTGCGGTACACGGAGAGCAGGGCTCTTCTGTTCATTCGTCGACCCCCCCTCCCTGATCTTTCATCGACCCCCCACCCTATTCATTCATCGACCCCCCACCCTATCCCTCCCCACGTAGGGGGAGGGAAGCGCTGCTTCCGCGTCGGGCTCCGCGCCTTCATCGACCCACCCCCCTATTCCACTTCTCTTGAGTCGGGGGACGCGGCGCCTCGTCCCTCTGAGGCGGATTCTCCTCCGGCCCGCGGCGGACCGGCGGCGGGAGGGGGGGGGCGCCCTCCTGGGGCGCCACCTGGCGCGGCCTCGGCATGCGGGTGGTGTCGCCCCGGGC
>WNEY01005068.1_pt1 | contig 12318 bp, 10 predicted proteins | sample 5400531 | NCBI WGS metagenome assembly WNEY01 (sample SAMN13153338, study PRJNA577476) | soil metagenome | isolation source: 200 cm saprolite under Douglas fir tree site 1 | place: USA:California | collected 2015-04-18
TATAAAGTCCCGCGGATGTTCCGTGAGGACATTATGGAAGCCCTGAAAGAGGGCTACCCGGAACGGTTCAAGGAACTCATTGAGCAGTATTATCGCCATATCGTCCGCTAGGCGTGTGTCAGCGCGTGTAGTAGGCCAATATGTGATCCTCGTGGTGTTAGGCGTCTGTCTCATGTGGCCCGCGGTGGCCTGGAGTACGCGTCAGCAGGAGGAGCCAGAACCTGAGGCGGCCAGCGAAGGAGAGGTGTTGCTGGAGCGCTGGCAGCCCGAGGCAGCCCGCCAGTGGGCTGAAAAACGCCTGGCGAGTGAACCAGAGCATCCGGTATGGCGTTTTGTCCTGGGGCAGGCGCTGTTTGAATTGGGGCGTTATGCAGAAGCGCTGGAGACTTTTGAGCGCCTGCTCCAGGTCGCCCCGCACCCGCGTATACAGGCTTACCGTGAGTTTGTGGCGGCGACTATCCAGAGTACCTCCACGCTCCAACCCATGGAGACAGCCCATTTTCGGATCTTGCTTGACCCTGAGAAGGACGCGGCGCTGGTCCCCTACCTCAGTGAGGTGCTGGAACAGAGTTACCAGCGTTTGGGCGACATTTTTGGCTTCACACCCACCGAGAAGATACGCGTTGAAATCTTTCCTACTACGGCAACGTTTTACCCGGCCTCGAGCCTCTCAACCCGTGACATCGAAGTCTCCGGAGCGATTGGTATCTGCAAGTTCAACAAGATTATGCTGCTCTCGCCACGTAATCTGGCGCATGGATACCGCTGGACGGACTCCTTAAGCCACGAATATATCCATTATATTGTGGTGCATCTCAGCGACAATCACGCGCCGATCTGGCTCCATGAGGGGATGGCGAAATTCTTTGAATCGGCCTGGCGTTTGCCGCCAGGGACCGGGCTCGATCGCCGTTCGGAGAGTTTGCTGGCCCATGCCCTCAAGCACAACAGCTTTGTCGGCTTTAAAAACATGGACCCATCCCTGGTAAAACTCGATACCACCTATCAAGTGCAACTCGCCTACGCTGAGGCATCCTCAGCCATCGATTTTATCGTGCAGCAGCTCGGGGCTCAGGGTGTAGTACGGGTACTCGCGGAGCTGCGTCAGGTAAAGGGGGGAGGCGCTGCCGAGGCGGTGACACGGGTCATGGGTGTGCCGTTCGACACCTTTCAGGAGCGTTGGCGGCAGTTCTTAGCTGCCAAGCAGCTGCAGGAGCACCAGGGTGTGCACTTACCCCGCTTTGACCTGAAACAAGAGGGCAAAATGCCGCAGGACGAGTTGCAGCAGGAACTACAGTCCAGTACGGCGCGCCTGCATGCGCGCCTGGGTGATCGCCTGCGGCAGCACGGCCGTGCGCCGGCTGCCGCCATGGAGTATCGTCGCGCCCTCGAGCAGGATGCCTATTCGCCGTATCTGCTCAACAAGCTCGCGCTTGTCTTGATGGCCCAGGGCGAGTGGCAACAGGCCCTGCCGCACTTACAACGGGCGCGTCAGGTGTCCACTGATGATGCCGCTACCTACACGAACCTTGGACGGCTGCACATAGCCTTGCAGGACTATGAGCAGGCGCGTCTGGCACTGTCAGAGGCGGTGCAGATCAATCCCTTTGATCCTGCGTTGCATATGTACTTGGCCGAGAGCTATCGCCAGCTCGGCCAGGCCGACAAGGCGCAGCAGGAGCAGCAATTGTTCGAGACACTACAGAGGACGCAGTAATGGCGACAGAACACGAACCTGATATGCCAGCGCTAGAGCACAGTATGGACGATCCCGAGCACGTCGCTGCCATCGCAGAAGTGGCGCAACAGCGACAGGCCATTCTGCAGGAAGTCAAGAAGGTGATTGTGGGGCAGGACAGAGTCATCGAGGAACTGCTTATTGCGCTCCTGGCGCGTGGGCATTGTCTCCTGGTGGGCGTGCCTGGGTTAGCCAAGACCTTGCTCATCAGCACCCTGGCCAATGTGCTGCACCTGCGCTTCAATCGCATCCAGTTTACGCCCGATCTCATGCCATCGGACATTACGGGCACGGATATTCTGGAAGAAGATCCGGAGACGCGGCATCGTCAGTATCGTTTTTTGCAGGGTCCAATCTTTGCCAATATCGTGCTCGCTGATGAAATCAACCGCACCCCACCGAAAACCCAGGCGGCGCTGCTGCAGGCGATGCAAGAGTATCGGGTCACGGCCGGTGGTCGGACGTATGAGCTTGACTTGCCCTTTTTCGTCCTGGCGACGCAAAATCCTATCGAGCAGGAAGGCACCTATCCCCTGCCCGAAGCGCAACTCGATCGTTTCATGTTCCATATCGGTATTGATTACCCAAGTTATGACGAAGAGATTGACGTGGTGCAGAACAGTACTGCAGAATGTCGTACGACGGGTGCCAGCGACGCGCTCGGTGGTCGGCTACGCCGTGCGGCTGGCGCAACGTTCACGGCCGAATCATCCCGAAGCGCCAGCGTTTATCAAGGAATGGGTCAACTGGGGGGCTGGTCCACGGGCCTCGCAGTATCTCATCTTGGGTGCCAAGGCGCGCGCCATCATCCATGGGCGCTTTGCCGCCTCCGTCGACGATGTGCGTGTGCTGGCTCCCTCCGTGCTGCGCCATCGTATCCTGACCAATTTTAACGCCGAGGCGGAAGGTATTACCTCGATGGCCATCATTGAGCGTTTGCTCGACGTGGTGCGGCCCGAGGAAGTCGACGTGGCGATGGCTTCGTAAGCAGAGGGACACTATGCCGACCGAGACAGCACGCCGGGGTTATTTTGATCCACTCGTCTTAGCCAAAATCGCCACCATGTCACTGCGGGCGCGGCATGTCGTCGAGGGCTTGCTGAGCGGGTTGCACGATAGCCCGTACCGTGGCTACAGCGTCGAGTTTGCCGAACATCGGGAGTACGTCCCGGGTGATGAAATTCGCCACATTGATTGGAAAGCCTACGGCAAGTTCGACCGCTATTTCATCAAAGAGTACGAAGAGGAAACCAACCTCAGGGCCTACCTGCTGGTGGACGCCAGTGCGTCGATGGACTATGGCTCGGAGGGCCTCAGCAAGTTCGACTACAGTTGCTATCTGGCCGCTTCCCTGGCGTATCTGATGCTGCGTCAGGGGGATAACGTCGGTCTGGTGACGTTCGGTGCGCAAGTGCAACGCTATATTCCACCGCGCAATGGTGTGCAGCATATGCACGCCCTGGCCAGTCATCTGGAAGCGACGCGACCACAGGGCGAAACCCATCTCGACCAGGTGTTGCGCGAGCTCGCCGGCAAGCTGACCAGGCGCGGCATGATCATCGTCATTTCGGACCTGTTCGATGACCCCGAGGTGATCATGCGGGCGCTGCGCTACTTCCGGCATCGACGCAATGAGGTCATGGTGTTTCACATCTTGGACAAGAACGAGTTAGAATTTCCCTTTCAGCGTCTCACCGTTTTTGAAGACATCGAGGACACTGCCGTGCGTGTGTTGTCCGACCCGCGGGCGATTCGGGCCGCCTATCTGCAACAAATGGAGCTTTTTATTGCCGAGTATCGGCGTGCATGTCGGCGTGAAACTATTGATTACAGTCTATTTCCGACCACAACACCGCTTGATGTGGCCTTGACGCGCTATCTGGCGCGGCGTCAATAGGAAGTTCTACACAGCCATGGGCCTCACCTTCCTCCAACCGGCTTTCTTATTGGGCACTCTGGCCGCCGCCGTGCCGGTGATTATTCACCTCATTTACCGGCGCCGGGCCCTCGTGCATCGCTTTCCCGCTGTGCGCTTTCTCCTCCTGGCAGATAAACGCACCGCCCGCAAGTTTCGCCTCAACCAATGGCTGCTCCTGGCCCTGCGGGTTGCGGCCATTCTCTTGATCGCTATCGTGCTCGCCCGACCACACATGACCGGGAGCGATGTGCAGGCTGCAGCCTTCACGCCGCCACAGGCGACGGTGATCCTGGTGGACAACAGTTTAAGCATGCAATATCGCGACGGACAGGAGACGCGTCTGCAGCGGGCCAAGGCGCTCGCCAGTCGTCTCGTGCAGAGCTTGGCCGCGCCAGATAGCGCTGTCGTGCTACCGCTCCTCACTACCGATGAGGCAGCTAACGCGCCAGTTTCTTTGAGTGGTGATCGGGTGGCCCTGCAGGAACAACTCGTTGCATTACAGCCAAGCCATGCGACGGTGGCCCTGCCTGGTGCTTTCCAGCATGCCTTCACCCTGTTGCAGGAAAGCCCTATGCCACGCCGTCGGCTGGTCTTCTTGTCAGATTTGACCATGCACGGCTGGGAAGATTTCCATTTGTCACGCTTGTCGGTCGTCCCAGAGCACGTCACGCTACATTTCATCCGCCTGGGAGGGCCACAACGCGACGCCAATGCTCTCATTAGCGATGTGCGCATTAGCGAAAAGCCGTTTATCGAGCATGCGCCACTCGACCTCACGGCTGTGGTGCAGAATCGCAGTGCTGCAGCGCTCCACAACGTGCGTGTTGACTTGCTGTTAGGGTCAAATCTTGTGGGCCAGCAACTGGTCGACCTTGGTCCTGATGAACAGATCACTGTACCCTTTCGTATCGCGGCGCCAGCAACTGGCTTGCATTGGGGGGAAGTCCGCCTCGAAGGTGACGGGTTTGCCGAGGACGATCACTTCTATTATGCTCTGCGTACGGTGACGCCAGTGCACGTGTTGCTGGTGGATGGCGACCCAGGCACCTCGTTGTTTGACAGCGAGATTTTTTACCTGTTGCATGCACTGCAGCCGCGTGGCGTCCTGGGACGGCCACTGTTTTATCCCAAGCCCATACCATGGGAAGGGCTCGAACAGGAGCGCCTCAGTGACTACCAGGTCATTGCGTTGTGCAATGTCGAAGCCCTCACACCACAGGTACGCCAACGCCTCTACCAGTTTGTCGTTGAGGGTGGAGGGTTGCTCTTTTTTGCCGGTAATCATGTCGATCCAGTACGCTATAATGCCATGTTTTATCGCTCTGACACCCTCTTGCTGCCGCTCGCTTTGGGCCAACCGACACAACGCCAGCAGGACCAAGCGCTGACGATTGCCACGGTGGAGAGTACGCACGAGGCCCTGGCCACTTTCGCTGGTGCGGAAGCGCTGTTACAGCGCGGGAAGTTTTATCGCTATCTCACGATGGAAGGACTGAACACCGTCCCAGGTGTCAGGGTACTGCTGACCTTGCAGGATGGTCGTCCACTCCTGGTCGACAAGGATCTGGGGCGTGGCCGAGTGTTGTTCTTCGCTGCCAGCGCCGATCGGGACTGGACGGATCTGCCAACGCACCCGGCCTATGTACCGCTGATTCACGGTCTGGTAGGATACGCGGCGCGCTTGTCAGCAGCGGCGCAGCGTCCTGGAGCGATCATGCCAGAGCCCATGCGCCTGCTCGGTCGCGAGGAGGACGATGACACGACGGTCACCATCCACACGCCCGATGGCCAGGAGCGCCTGACGCGCTACACGCGGGATGGTACACTGACAGTAGCGTCCTATGCATCCTATACCGTGCCTGGTATCTATCGGCTGACGACCTCGGCTGGCACCGATTTTCTGGCGGTTAATGGCACGCGGGCGGAGTCGAACTTTGAGAAAATCCAGGCCGCGGATCTGCAGACGAGGTGGCAGCCCCTCTCGGTGGTTATTGAAGAGGAGGAAGCCCTTGGACAAGCTGCCGCCGGTTCTGTATTACCAACAAGGGAGTTGGCGAGCCTGGTGCTCTTGACTCTGGTAGTCGTGCTCGCGGTTGAAAACGTATGCGCCAATCGGTTGTAAGGATCAGAGACTCTACGACGATGACATCACGCCGTGCCTTCTTACACCAGATGCTCCATTGGGCTATCGGCATGCCTGCTGCTCTGGGGCTCGGTATCATACGAACGCCCCCGGCAGAGGCCATGCCAGCGTCGAATACGTTTATTCTGGCGCAGCTGCAGTACCGTGGTGGGCAGTGGGATCCGCGGCCACGGGCCACCATACCCTTGATGCAAGAGGTGCGTTTACGCACCAGTGTGGAAACACGCGATGAGCGCCAGGTCTTGACGTTGCGCGATCCAGCGCTGTTCGCCTACCCGTTTCTGTATATGACCGGCGAGCGCAGCTTCGAGCCCTTTAGCGATGAAGAGTTGGAGATTCTCCGGCGCTATTTGCTGTTTGGCGGTTTGTTGCTGATTGACGATGCACGCGGCAACAAGGGGAGAGATTTTGATGCCAGCGTCCGGCAAGAGATCGCGCGGCTCTTTCCAGATCGGGCGCTGAAGATTCTCCAGCCTGAGCATACGGTCTTTCGCACTTTTTATCTGATCCGCACCATCGGTGGTGTGCGTGTCGTCAATCCCTACCTGGAAGGCGTGCAGGTGGAGGATCGGACGCCACTCATATACTGTCAGAACGGCCTGGGGGCAGCCTGGGAGCGCGATTATCTGGGCCACTGGGTGGCGGCATGTGCTCCGGGTGGAGAAGCGCAACGGCTCGAGGCATTTAAACTTGGGGTCAACTGCGTGCTGTACGCTTTAACGGTGAACTACAAGCAGGACCTGATTCATCTACCCTTTATCCGTAAGAAACTGGGATGATATACTTGCCATTGTATCCCTTTGTGTGGCATACCGCGTCAGGCACATTCCGCAGCAGCCTGACCTGGGAGATGACGCTGTCTTTCACTTTGACACTCGCCATTGCCCTTGGTTTTGTGCTGCTGTTGCTGCTGCAATGGCGTGATCTGCGGCAGCGCGTTGCCCGGCCAGTACGCTGGGGTCTCTGTCTGTTGCGCGCCGTGGCGTACCTGCTCGTGCTCGGTATGCTGTTGAATCCAGCCTTACTGATCCAGAAAGTCTTGCAAATTCTGCCGCCGTTGGTCGTGATGGTGGATACGTCCGGCAGCATGGCCCTGTCCGAGCCTGGAAAACCCAGTCGTCTGCAACAAATACGGGACTATTTGCGCGGCGGTGCGCATCCTACCTTACCTGCGCTCGAGCAGCACTATCAGGTCAAGCTGTACCAGTTTGACGACACGGCACGTGCCCTCCCCGCCGAACGTCTGGCAGACGTACAGGTGGGCGGGAGGAGTACAGATGTGCTCGGCTCACTCACCGCGGTGCTGGAAGAGCACCGTGCCACACCACCGGTAGGGGTGTTACTGTTCAGTGATGGAGCGCACCATGGCTCTGACACTGGCCTGGGACACCTGCGTCAGGCTGGCGTCCGGGTGGTCACCGTTGGCGTCGGCACGCCAGCGACGTATCGGGATATTCGCATTGCGGCGGTGCAGGCGCCCACGTTAGCGTTTGTGCACTATCCGACGGAGGTCAACGTCACCCTGCAGGCGTGGGGGTATCGTGGCGAGTATATCCCGGTGATGCTGAAGCGGGCTGGTCGTGTGGTAGCCACCAAAACGGTGCCGGTCACTGCCAACGTCTTCGAGCAACAGGTGCAATTTGAAGTTGAGCCGGAGGAGGTGGGCGAGTTTACCTATACGGTCAGTGTCGCACCGCATCTCGGTGAAGCGCTCACCGAGAACAATCATATGGATTTTCCCCTTTCGGTGGCCCGTGATAAGATCCGCGTGCTCTTAGTCTGTGGCAGTCCAACCTGGAATTATCGCTTTTTGCGTCAGGGTTTGAAGCAAGACCCGAGTATTGATCTGATCTCCTTCGTGATCTTGCGTACGCCTACCGACGTGGTCAATGTGCCAGAAAGTCAGCTGAGTCTGATTCCCTTTCCTACCCAGCGCCTGTTTACCCAGGAACTGAAAAATTTTGACCTGATCATTTTTGAAAATTTTAGCTATCAGCTCTATTTTCCCTGGTACTACCTGGAGAACGTGCGCAAATATGTCCAGGAGGGTGGCGCCTTTGCCATGCTTGGTGGCACGCTCGCCTTTGGGCAGGGAGGGTATGCCGGGACCCCTATCGAGGAGATTTTGCCGGTCTCCCTGCGCTCAGACCGCAACGACTATCGGCCAGGCACCCAACGCATGGTGCTGACGGAAGAGGGCAAGTCCCATCCCATCACGCGCCTGTCGCCCGATGCCAGTGAAAATCAGCGTATCTGGGATATGCTCCCCGAACTCGATGCGCTCAATGTGGTAGGACCAGCAAAGCCCGGCGCCACTGTCCTGGGAATCAGCAGTGGCCGTGCGGACGACCGCTCAGCCGCGCCCTTGCTGGCGATGCAGCGCTTTGGCGAGGGGCGCACTCTGGCCCTCATGAGTGACTATGTGTGGAAGTGGAACTTTCAGATGGCGGGGCGGCTGGATTCGAACCAATACTACCTGCAGTTTGTGCGCCAGATGGTGCGCTGGCTGATCCGTGATCCGGTCCTCAAACAGGTGCGAATTATGGCTGATGCCAGTGAGTTCCCCGTCGGCAGTGAGGTCACCGGGACGTTGCAAGTGCTACAAGATGACTATCGTCCTGCAGAGACTGCGACCCTCAGCACCAAGTTGCGTACCCCAAAGGGGACAGAGGTACCAATGCAGTATGTGCCAACAGGCACTGCTGGGGAGTACCGCTATCGTTTTCGGGCTGATGAAGAAGGCATTTACGAACTCGACGTGCAAGCCCAGGTTGGTGGCAAAACCCATGAAGCAAATCGCCTGCTCTTGCGGGTCCAACGTCCAGGCGATGAAAATCAACACGCGGCACCCAATCATGCGCTCTTACGGGACATTGCCGAACGTACCGGCGGTACCTTTTTTGCCCTAGACGATCCTGCCCGTCCCTCCGTGGCCAGTGTCAGCGAATTTTTTGGTGGGACACCAAGTTATAAAGTGCTCGAAGAGACACGGCTCCGGCTGCGCGAGACCCTCCCCCTGTTTCTGGTCGTCTTGGGAGTACTGGCGCTGGAGTGGTGGTGGCGCCGTCGGGCTGGCTTGCTCTAGGGGTGACGGAGGAGGGCGCGGACAGGGGCGCCATCGCCATCTTGGAGCAATAACGGTAAGGCGAGCAGCTCGTATTCTCCTGGCGGCACAGTCCGTAAATCGAGCCCTTCCAAGATGAGCACACCCGCCCCCAGAAGGATACGATGGACTGGAAAGTCCTGGCACTCGAAGGCGTCAACTGATAAATAATCGATGCCTACCAGTTGCACCCCTAAGTCCACCAGCAGGTGGGCTGCCGACGCTGTGAGAGCGACATAATTGGTCTGAAAGCCTGTCGTCTCCCACAGTGCCGAATTGGGTGTTTTGAAGAGCAGACGCTGTGTGCCAGCCAGACCCAGAGGCCGGAGGTCATCTGCAGTGAGGTGTGTGGTCGCATCCGGGAAGGCACAGACTCGGGCTGGCCCCATGCACACGTGCGGGGCAATGCCGTCAATAGCCAGACCGGCTTGGAAAAAGTGGCGTGGGGCGTCGAGGTGTGTGCCAGTATGGGAACTCAGGACGAGACGGCTGACATTCGCTGCATCCCCCCAGTGCAGTTGGGCTATGGGTGTGATCGCAACGGCTGGATCACCCGGATAGACGGGCAGAGACGGCGATAGGGGCACTGTGATGTCATAGATACGCATACAGAAACTCGCGTATAATTAAGCGCTCAGCGCTACGTTGCTACGAGAGGAAGATGCCATGTTAACGCCAGAAGAAATCCGTGCGCTACGCGCATACACGGAAATGACCCAGATACAGATGGCACAACTGTTTCGTGTCCGTCCGGCCGATGTGATTGCCTGGGAAAATGGCACGTTAGAGCCCGACGCAGACCAAATGGTACAACTTGAACGTCTCCAGGCTTCCAGAGCCAAGAAGATGCGTTTTAAGTTTAACTGAATCCTCGGCTCAACCGGCTCGCGGGAGCCCGTTAGCGGAGTTGTTTCAACTTCTCTGACGCCTTTTGAGCCTCGGGAGAGTCGGGGAATTTTTTCAGGACTTGCTGGAGGAAATACCGTGCGTTTCTGACGTCCTTCAGTTCGGCGAAGGCATATCCCTCCTTAAGCATAGCCGCCGCCACTTTGGGGTCCTTGGGATACTTCTGGACCACGTCGTCGAAAGCGACAATAGCTGGATCGTACTGTTTCTGGGCATAGAGAGCTTCCCCAATGAGATACTGGGCGTTCCCTGCTTGGGATGACTTTGGGGCTTGCTTCAGGAATTGTCGAAAGTTCACCACAGCACTATCGTAATTCCCCTCTCTATACTCTTTGAGACCCCGCTGATACAACTGGTCAGCGACATTGCTCTCCGCTGGGGGATGGGGCGTCACGCTTGCGGGCGGTACTGCTGCGACCCGCGGTTGCGGTGGCGGTCCCGCCTGTGGTGGCGGGGGCGGAGGTATCACAGGTGGCGGGGATGGATTGAGTGGATTTGCGACAGCAGGAGGAGCCGGCACAGCCGGAGCAGACTCTGCTGCTGAGGGTGGTGGCGATGTGGGAGGCGTAGTACTGCGACGTGAGGCAAGCTGTTGTTCCAGAGCACTCAAGCGGGTTTCAACATCTGCCAGCTTGGTAGTGGAGACTGCCTCACCACTTGTACCACGCCCTACCCGGTGCTGGGTCTCCTGAATGTCACCCTGTAAGCGTTGCAGTTGTACCCGCAACTCGTCCAGGGTGGCCGCAGTGCGCGCCAAGTCGCGTCGCGTATCCTCCTGGGACTTGCCAAATTGGGCTACGCGATCACTCAGAGTCTGCAACCGTGCCTCGACAGTCTGTTGGCGTTCGCTACTCTGACGCTCCAGCGCTGACGTGTCAGCCCGCAGGGCTTGCACATCTCTGTCACCCACACAGCCCGTGATAAGACCGGGCAGGAGCAAACTCCCCAGCACGAACAATCGTTTCATAGGTTTACTAGTACTCTACTGACCAGCGACTACAAAGTGATCACGCCGATTCCTGGCCCAAGCCGCTTCATTGTGCCCTGGATCGAGAGGGCGTTCTTTCCCATAACTAATGGTCGCCAGGCGTCCGGCACTGATGCCGGCAGTGGTCAGGTACTGCTTGGCAGTATTAGCACGACGCTCACCGAGTGCCAGATTATAGGCCTCCGTGCCACGCTCGTCACAGTGCCCCTCGATCTGGGTCCTCACAGAACCATTTTCATTCAAAAAAGCCGCTTTTCTATCCAGGATTGCCCGAGCATCAGGCCGTAGATCATACTTATCAAAATCAAAATTAATATCCTGGTTCTGGAACTCTTGGATCGCCTGCTGGAACGTCCTACTAGGAACCGGGGCGGGTGCCACAGGAGGCCCCGGAGGAGGCCCTGGAGGAGGCGCTGTGGGCCTGGGCTGCGCCTCAGCGGTGGGGGGAGGTGGCTCTTCCTTGTGGCAGGCAGTGAAGAGAAACGTGAGGAACAGGGCCACCAGTGTCACACTGGAGAGGACAGGACGCATAGCCATCGATCTTCCTCCTTTCTGGGTGAGTAACATTACCGCGCCGTACGCGCGACCCACTGTGACGTCAGACACGCTGGGCCACTAGCGGGCAGCAGGTGATTCGCCTGGCCGTCCTGGCGCATCATATAGCGCTGCCGGGAACCACCCTGCGTGCTGGTGTACATCACAAAACGACCATTGGGCGCCCATACGGCGCCGTCGGGGATACCGCCTCCATTACTTATGCGTTGTTGCCCACTGCCATCCGCACGGATGGTGTAGACGCCCAGGGAGCGGTCTCCCTCGGCACGCCCCACGAAGGCGATTGCATTATCGCGTGGTGACCAGGCCGGGGCAGTATTATAACGCCCCTCATAGGTCAGACGCACCGGACCACTCCCCTGGATATCAGTCACATAGAGCTGCGGGGAGCCAGAGCGGTCCGACACAAACGCAAGACGTTGCCCATCTGGAGCGAAGCTGGGAGACACGTCGATCCCCCAGTCATCGGTCAAGCGTTTCATCTTTTTGCTCTGTGTATCATACAGGAAAATCTCGCTGTTGCCATCAATAGTATGGCTTAAGGCCAAGTAACGTCCATCGGGCGACCACGCCCCCGCCATGGCAAGACCTGAGCCAGAAGTCAGGCGTTCCTCTGCACCGGTCAACAAGTTACGCAAATAGATGTTGGGGGAGCCAGAGCGGTGTGAAGTATACGCCAGAAGCGTACCGTTTGGCGAGAGCACTGGCGCCAAATTCCACGCCCCATCCGCCACCAGAGGGCGTGCTCCATAGCCATCGTAGTCCATAAGGACGATGTCTTTACTCCCCTTGCTTTTCCCCGGGCTGACGCATAGTACCTGCGTATCAAAAGGGCCGGCCTCGCCAGTGAACTCACGAAACACCGCGTCACTAAAGCGATGCGCCATTTCCCGATGGCGGATTTGCGGACCAGCAAAATTATTGCTGATCCTTACGCGTTGTTCAGCGACATCGTGCAAGGCGAATT
>WNEY01003135.1_pt1 | contig 12317 bp, 8 predicted proteins | sample 5400531 | NCBI WGS metagenome assembly WNEY01 (sample SAMN13153338, study PRJNA577476) | soil metagenome | isolation source: 200 cm saprolite under Douglas fir tree site 1 | place: USA:California | collected 2015-04-18
CGGCGCGGTCGGCGCGGTCGGCGCGGTCGGCGACCGCGACTAGCCCTGGGCTGACCAGCCTTCCCGTGCCGCTGATGACCTCGACGCCCTCGGCGGCCAGCCTGGCCGCGACGTCGGCCGACTGGGCCTGGGCCAGCCGGCGGATGCGGGAGTTGATCTTGGGAGCGTCGGCCCAGGCGTGGGATGGATGCTCGTTGGCCTGGTCGGGGGTGACGGCCTGGCTGAGGGCGGCAGCGTGGTCAGGGGCGGCGGCGCCGAATCTGATGCCCAGATCTCTGGTGCCTTCGAGCGCGGCCATCATGCTCGAGGTCGCGATCAGCGTCTTGGACGGGACGCAGTCCGCCAGCACACAGGCCCCGCCGAGGCCGGTGTCTTCGATGACCGTCACCCGGGCGCCAAGCTGGGCGGCAACCAGGGCGGCCTCGTAACCCCCTGGGCCGCCGCCGATGATGACGATGCGCGTTCGCGACTGGCTCACGTTACTTAATTCTGTCCTATCCAGGCCATACCTGAGACCCCCAGGCCTCCCATCTGGCCCGAGAGGCCTTGACCACGACCCCCGACCAAGGACACATGAAGCAGCAGTGCCAACCTCTGCACTTGCGCCTCCCAAGCCTCGTACGCTAATCAATCGTGGCGTTGTACGCGGCCTACGGCAGCAACATGGATCCGGCGCAGATGACCGAGCGCTGCCCGCATTCACCCCAGGCCGGCATCGGATGGCTCGAGGGCTGGCGGCTGACCTTCGGCGGTGAGGATCTCGGCTGGGAAGGTGCGCTGGCCACCGTCGTCGAAGAAGACGGTGCCCGGGTCTTCGTCGTACTCTACGAGGTGTCAGAGAGCGACGAACACGCCCTCGACCGCTGGGACGGTGCGACGCTCGGCTACTACAGCAAGCTGAAGGTCAGGGTGTCGGCCCTGGACGGGGACGTGCTCGCCTGGCTGTACGTGCTGACCGACTATGAGGGCGGACTGCCGTCGGCGAGGTACCTGGGCCTCATGGCCGACGCCGCCGAGGCCGCGGGCGCGCCTGGAGACTACGTGACCTCGCTCCGCACTCGACCCTGCCGCTCAGTCGGCCCCTGACCCATTCCCGCCAGTTCTGTGGGCGGAACCGGCAGTTCTGCCGGTCAAGTTGCCAGCTAACCTCCTCGCCCGGAGCCCGGCTTGTTTCTTAGCATCGGAATCGAAAGAAGTAATCATTCGCGAGGAAGGTCCGGAACTTCTTCTTCCGCCTCAGAAAGGACAGTCGATTGCGTTATCGCATAGCTATTATCCTCGCCGCGGCGATGGCCGTGCTCGGCCTCTCCGCCTCTGGTGCCTTCGCTAGCACGGTCCCCCCGGGGCTCACCAAGGTCAGCTGCACCGCCATCGACAACTTCGCGTATCATGTCCTGACAAATGATAATCATACGGTCGGTATCGACTACCAAGGCACCGGAAGCCTGACCAAGGTTACGACGAGTCCCGGCGACTCCACCTTCGACTGCGTTGGCGGAGGGACGGACTATCTGGACATTCACAACAACGCCGGCAACTGCATCAGGATGCGTGATGCGAGTAACAATTACACGATGATCGAAGAAGTTGGCTGCGTACCCAGCAACACGAACTATGAATTCCAGGCTTGGTTCGACAACGCCACAAACCGTTACGAGTTCCAGAACATCCATTTCAACAAGTGGTTGGCTGTCAATTGCCCGCCCGAGAACGGTAGCCAGGTGCTCGGCGTGAACAACGTCTCTGGGACCTGCGTTAAGTGGCAGCTCTCCTAGCCAACTAGCGACATAGCCATCAAGGCCCAGGCCAGGGAGTTCATCTCCCGCCTGGGCCTTGTCGCGTAGCGGCCTACTGGACCACCAGGCAGACTACGAAGGCGATCGTCGGGGCCAGGACGGCGGCGAGTGAAGGCCAGGACCAGCCGCCGCGCACGTACTCCGGCGGGTCGGCCGCCGCTGTCGGCTCGGGCGCGTCAGGATCGATTTCCTGGCCTTCGGCCGACTGGCTACCCGATGTGTCGGCCGCCTGTGACTTGGCTGACGCAGCGCGTCCTGAGGCTGTTTTAGCTTCGCCTACGGCGGCGTCACGGCTGCGGGCGCTGGAGTCCCGCGAGGCCGTGTCACGCCCCTCTGGGTCATCTGCTGGGCGCGGGTCGCAGGACGCCTTCCGGCCATCGTCACCATGGTCATTGTCACCGCTGCCGCCGTCGCCGTGGTCGACGTTGATGTCGACACCCTTCATGACCGACCTGAACCGCGCCTCTTCCGACATCGCGGCGAGTTCCCTGGCCATGATCTCGGCTGTGGTCATCCTGACGAGCGACTGGGCCTGGTCCGGCATCCTGGTGTAGCCGCTCGGCTTGGCCCGCTTGCCCTGGTCCCACTGCCAGGCGCGCAACTGGGCCCTGGCCCGCGTGCGTCGCGGTGAGGAAAGCGCCCAGCTGTACACGGTCTTGTCCTTCTTGGGCGGCGGACGGGCGCACTGGACCTCGACCGAGTCGGCGAGATAGACGCCGTGCACCGCACCCCAGGGGATGTAAAAGGTGCGGATCGGGTTCCTGACCTTGACGCCCCTGTTGCCGGCGATCACCGCCGGCCACAGTGTCAGCGCGTAGACCGCGCCGGTCACCGCCAAGCTGCCAAAGACGATCTTGAGCGTGAGGAAGTTGTGCCCGTGGCCCTGGATCACCAGGTCGAGAAGGCTCAAGATGATGATGCCGACCCACGTCCACCAGATCACCTGGGGCGTGGTCATGCGAAAGACCCGCCTGCCGTCAGCCCTCTGCTTGCCCGCTGAGGTAAGCGGCGTCCCGGTCGGACTATCTCGCTCGTTCGGTACGGACACGTCTGCCTGCGCTCCAGTTAGCGGCACCTCCCGGCGGCACGATGGACCTAGCGCCGCCGGAGGTCGCTGCATCGACAATTCCGACTTCCACCCCACCATATGCACCAGCCAGCAGGACAGACTCCGGCCGTGCGGAAGCCGCAACTGTTACGTTGCCCAGCCGAAATCGTTATCAGCCGCGCAGCTCAGACCGCGACCGAGCTAATAACGGGCCAGCGAGCGTCACATCTTCCACGCTAGCGCGGACGACAGTCACCGCTTCGTCGATGGGCCCGACCACCGGGGTCGGCCCGCAGCCCTCGCCGAGTGCCATCATCGCCGTCGCGGCCATCACCTTGATCCCGACCGCGATGCAGCGCTCGTCGACGTCGAACAGCGGCTGGTGAATATCGAACTCGTTAATCGAACCCGGCGTGCGGGTACCGAGGCGGAACAGGCTGCCCGGGATCGATTCCAGATACCAGGCGAAGTCTTCGCCACCGAGGCTCTGCGGCGCGGCGGCGATGGAGTCGCTGCCGAGCACCTGATCGGCAGCAGCGGCGACCATCGCCGTGGCTAGCTCGTCGTTGACCGCGGGCGGCACATTCCGGTCATACTGCAGGTCCGGCGTGACGCCGTAGGCACTGGCCACCGACTCGACCAGGCCCTTGAGCAGGTCAGGCGCGGCGTGCCAGGCAGTGTCATCCAGGCACCGTACGGTGCCTTCGATCACGCCCACGTCCGGGATGGCGTTCGGTGCGCTTCCCGCGCTCACCCGGCCCCAGACCAGGCTGAGCCCAGACCTCGGGTCGATCCGCCTGGACAACGCGGCGGGCAGCTCGGTGATCATCTTCCCGAGCGCGAATACCAAATCGGCGGTGAGATGCGGTCGCGCGGTGTGGCCGCCTGGCCCCGTCAGCTTGATCTTGATCTTGTCGCAGGCGGCCGTGATCGCGCCGACTCTGGTCCCGATCCGCCCGACGTCGAGCTTGGGATCGCAGTGCAGGGCGAACACCCGGTCGACCGATGAGATGCCGCCGGCCGCCAGCACGTCCAGAGCACCGCCAGGAGCCTCCTCAGCCGGCTGGAAGATCAGCCTGACTTTGCCGGGCAGCGCGCCCGAGGCGGCGGCGCGAGCCAGGAACAGGCCGACTCCGACCAGGATCGTGGTGTGCACGTCGTGCCCGCAGGCATGGCAGGCACCAGGGTTGAGCGACCGGTAACTCACGGACTTCTCATCGATGATCGGAAGCGCATCGATGTCCGCCCGCAGCGCGACAACGGGAGGCTCGTCGGCATCGCCACCGATGTCAGCGATGATCCCGGTGCCCTTCGGCAAGATCGCGGGGCGCAGGCCAGCGCCTTCGAGCAGCATCGAGATCCGGCGGGTTGTGCGGTGCTCGGCGTATCCGACCTCGGGATGGGCGTGCAGATCGCGCCGGAACTCGATCAGTTCCGACTCGTGCACGGCTAGAAACGCGTCTAGCTCGCCGGTCAGGTCGTGCTCAACCATGCGCCCGCTCCCCCATGGCAACGATCAGGCCGCAACTACGCTGACTTCGCTGGAAACGCGTGCTTCGCCGGTACCGCATGCTTCGCTGGTCACCGAGCGTCGGACTCTGCCGCGCCCGCCATCGCCTGCGCGGCAGTTCCCGTCGCCCAGCCAGGCCAGTCGCCTTGATCTGGCTACGGCAGATCCCACGGGCAAGGAGCGTGTCCATTCGGTCCTTCAACCTGTCGTATCGCGGCCAAAGGCCGGCGGTACCCATGGGCCCGGTGCCTGGAATTAAGAAAATCCGCGCCGACAACGCGAACGACGCGAATCATCTACCCACCGCTGGATCAACAAACGTCACCAGCGGGCACCTTGCCCAGAGGTACAGCATTCTTGCTGACGTAACCGCGATTTTTCGATCACACCTGCGGTTCTGATCACACCTGCGCTTGGCTTGTTTTTAAGCGCTGCTAGAGGCACCCTCGTCGCATCTTCACCGGCGCTGCGATGTGCTCCGGCATAACTAAGCATGGTAGCGCCAGACGCCGTCTGACGCTGCCGTTGCCCGATTGTGACCGGCCCGCAACCAACCGGCCATGCCGTCCCTAAGTACGCATTTGTGGCCTCTTAGTAGACGTCGGCGGGCTGGTAAATGCCCCACACCTCGCGCAGCGCGTCACATACCTCACCGACCGTCGCCCTAGCCTGCAGAGCCGCACGGAGCGGATACAACATATTATCGCGACCTGCGGCTGCTCGCTTGACGTCGCCGAGGTTGCGGCTGACCGCACCGGCGTCCCTCAAGGCGCGCAGCGCGGCCAGCCGCTCAGCCTGCTGGCGCTCGATCGCCGGGTCGACTCGCAGCGGCACGTAGCTCTCCTGCTCATCCGAGATGTACTTGTTCACCCCTACGACAACCCGTTCGCCCGAGTCGATCTGCTGCGCCACGCGGTACGCCGACCGCTCGATCTCCGCCTTCTGGAAGCCCTGCTCGATGCCGGAGACGGCGCCGCCCATCTCCTCGATCCTGGCGATCAGCTCCGCGGTGTGCCCTGCGACTTCAGCGGTCATCGACTCGATCGCATACGAGCCAGCCAGCGGATCTACCGTTGAAGTCAGGTCGGTCTCCGCCGCGATCACTTGCTGAGTCCGCAGCGCGAGCCGGGCGGCGCGTTCGGTCGGCAGCGCGATCGCCTCGTCATAGGCGTTGGTGTGCAGCGACTGCGTGCCCCCGAGCACGGCGGCCAGCGCCTGGATCGTCACCCTGGCCAGGTTCACCTCAGGCTGCTGCGCGGTCAACTGGACGCCGGCCGTCTGAGTATGGAACCTGAGCATCTGCGATTTCGGATCACGCGCCCCGAATTCCTCACGCATGATTTGCGCCCATAGCGAGCGGGCGGCGCGGAATTTGGCGACCTCCTCAAGCAGCGTGCTTCTGGCGACGAAGAAGAAAGACAACCTCGGGGCGAATTCGTCTACCTCAAGCCCAGCCGCCAGCGCGGTACGCACATATTCCTTCGCATTAGCGAGGGTGAAGGCGATTTCTTGCACGGGCGTGGCGCCCGCCTCGGCCATGTGATAGCCAGAGATCGAGATCGTATTCCAGCGCGGGATATTCGAGCCGCAGTACGCGAAGGTGTCGGCCACCAGCCGCAGCGAGGGCCCTGGCGGATAGATATACGTGCCGCGGGCGATGTATTCCTTCAGAACGTCGTTCTGAATAGTGCCGGTGAGCTTGCCTGCCGGTATCCCTCGCTCGCTGGCGACGAGTTCGTAGAGCAGCAGCAAGATCGCCGCCGGGGCATTGATCGTCATCGAGGTCGACACGGAATCGAGCGGCAGGCCGTCGAGCAGGGTGTGCATGTCCTCGATCGAGTCGATCGCCACGCCCACCTTGCCGACCTCACCGCTGGCCTGCGGCGCGTCCGAGTCGAAGCCCATCTGGGTCGGCAGGTCGAACGCAACCGACAAACCGGTCGTACCCGCCGCGATCAACTGCCGGTACCGGCGGTTGGAGTCGGCCGCCGTGGAGAAACCGGCGTACTGGCGCATGGTCCAGGGCCTGGTGACGTACATGGTCGGATACACGCCCCTGGTGAACGGGTATTCCCCTGGCTCGCCGAGGTCACGGGCCGGGTCGAAGTCCTGCAGTGCCTTAGGACCGTAGACCGGCTCGATTGGGTCGCCTGACTCCGATATCGCCGCCATGGAACAAGACTATGACCCCGCACTCTTGGCCCAAGCTAAGTCGAGAGTGCGGGGTCACGTTGGCTCGCTAGCAGGCGGCCATCGGTCAGGGCGTCACGAGCATTGGTCGATGGCAGGCACAGCAGCGAGGTCTTGTGAATGCGCACGAGACCTTTGCCGCTCGGCAGGATCTTCTCCACCGCAGTTAAGTACCGCAAGCCCGATCTTCGGTACGAATCCGTTAGGGCTGAACTGGTTGATCAGCCTGACTGTTCCTTGCCTGGGGATCTTGAATCCCGGACTCGAATCCGCACCATTACTCGCATGGAGACGGCCGGGCGCGCACGCCGATGGGCCCGCCGTCAGCAGGGTGGGATTCTCCAACGCGGCCAAGATCGTACGACGGCCGCATCGGCAAAGTCCATAGTTGTTCGGCGGAGCTTTGCCAAAACCGTTCTGCCCTTGGCGTTTGGCTGGTCGCCGACTCCGGGCACATTGCCGATCGGCGGCCGCGGGTGGCCCAGACCGGCTAATCTGTGGTCGAGTTATCACGACGCGTGACATGCAGGCTCACGGGGGCACATAGGCTGCATTGTCATAGCCAGCGCGGGCAGGAAGCTAACGGTAGCCGTCTAGATCAGGGGAAGCCAGATGAGGTCATACGCCGGACGGACGGCCATCGTCTTGGCCGTGGTGGCGTTGAGTTCGGCGTTCGCCATTGTCGCCCTGCCGGCAACTGGCGCGATCGCTAAGCCGAAGCCAAAGGCTCCCGCGCACCCGGCCCCCGCGGGCAAGAGGCCAGCGACTAAGAAGCACCCCGCGCCGCCGCCGTCGCCCGCGCCGGACGCTCCGGCGAACTGGCGGCAGATCGGCGGTCCGCTGATGGCCAGCGGCGGCATCGTGGTGAACTACCCGGCTGGCCGCCACCCCCGGCAGCTGCCCAAGGTACCCGCCTTCGCCTACGTCATCGCCGACGCCGACACCGGCCAGGTGCTCGCGGCCAAGGACGCGCACGGCCTGTTCCCGCCGGCCAGCACGCTCAAGGTTCTCACGGCGATCACCATGCTGCCCAGGCTCGACCCGAACGCCCAGGTCAAGGCCAGCAAGCTGGCCGTCTCGGTTGAGCCGAACATCGTGGGCCTGGTGCGCGGCCGTACCTACCGCGTGGCGGATCTGTTCCGCGCGCTGTTGCTGATCTCCGCGAACGACGCGGCCGTGTCGCTAGTACAGGCGGCGGGGTCGTTCAGCAAGGGCATGGCACTGCTCAACGCCGAGGCGCACCACCTGCAGGCCTACGACGTGGTTGCCAAGCAGCCAAACGGCCTGCCCGCAGCCGGTCAGGTCGTGTCCGCCTACGACCTCGCGCTGATCGCCCGGCAGGCGCTGTCGATACCGGCGTTCATGAAGTACGACTCAACCTGGTCGGCCAAGTTCAGGGTCAACAAGAAGAAGTGGGTCGATCTGGTCAACCAGAACTACCTGCTCACCCAGTACAAAGGCGGGATCGCCGGCAAGATCGGCTGGACCCAGGCCGCCGAGGCGACCTACGTCGGCATGGCCAGGCGGCACGGCGTCACGCTGATCGTGACGATCTTGCACTGCACCCCGCTGCAGGAGATCGTCTCGGCCGAGAAGCTGCTCAACTGGGGCTTCGCGATGGCCGGTCATATCGAGCCGGTCGGGACCCTGGTGCCGCCGCTCGCGCCCAAGCCCGTGCGTTCGGCAACCAAGCACAGCGTCGTCAAAAAGCCCCACGGGCCTAGCCATCCGGTGGCGATCGGCCGGTCCCTGGCCAGCCGGACGGACGACTCCAAGTCCGGCCAGCTGACCGTGGGCGTCACGCTCGGGTCGGTCCTGTCCGTCGGCCTGGCCGGTTTCGTCCTGTACCGCCGCCGCCACCACCTAGCCACCGAAACACCAGCCACCGAAACACCAGCCGCCGAAACACCAGCCGCCGACCAGCCAGTGAGTGGCCCGAGTGCCTCGGCGGACGCCTGATTAGCGGGCGGCTAGGAAACCGACTCGCTCCCGGACCAGTGCCATGGTCGTCCGTGCCACTTCTCCAGCCCGGGAAGCTCCATCAGCCAGGAGGCGGTCGAGTTCGGCCTCGTCGGCGAGCATCTTCTCGGTGCGTTCCCTGATCGGGGCGAGCGACTCGACGACGACCTCGGCTAGATCCTTCTTGAACGCCCCGTAGCCGGAACCCGCGTAGCGCTGCTCGAGGTCAGGCACGGTTTCGCCGGTCAGCGCGGAGTAGATCCGCAGCAAATTCGTCACCCCGGGCTTGTCTTCTTCGTCGGCCTTGACCTCAGAGCCCAGGTCGGTGACGGCCCGCGCGATCTTCTTCCTGATCGAGGCCGGGTCTTCGAGCACGTCCACGATCCCCTGCGGAGCCGATGCCGACTTGCTCATCTTCACCGACGGGTCCTGCAAGTCAGCGATCTTCGCTACGTCCTTGACGATGTAGGGGCCCGGCACGACGAACGTCTGGCCGTAGCGATGGTTGAACCGCTGGGCCAGATCCCTGGTCAGCTCCAGATGCTGCCGCTGGTCTTCTCCCACCGGTACCTGGTCGCTCTGGTAGAGCATGATGTCGGCGGCCTGCAGGATCGGGTAGGTGAACAGGCCGACGCTGGCTTGGTCAGCGCCCGACTTCTGGGACTTGTCCTTGAACTGGATCATCCGGCTGGCCTCGCCGAAGCCAGTCAGGCAGCTCATCACCCAGGCAAGCTCGGCGTGCTCGGGGATGTGGCTCTGCACGAACACCGTGCAGCGCTGAGGATCTAGCCCAGCGCCGAACAACTGCGCGGCCGCCACCCTGGTTCGCCGGCGCAGCAGGACCGGGTCCTGCGGAACCGTGATCGCGTGCAGGTCAACGACGCAGTAGAAGGCGTCGTAGGTGTCCTGCAGCGCCACCCACTGGCGGATCGCGCCGAGGTAGTTGCCGAGATGGAAGGAGTCAGCTGTCGGCTGGATACCGGACAGTACGCGGGGCCTGGGCATGGCCGAAGTCTAGTCGCCCGGCCCTCCCTCACCGGCCCTCGCGCCGCGCCGGCCGGGGCTCGGCGCGCCCGGGCCCGGCGCGCCCGAGGCGGGTCCGGCGTCCCCGGGCCGCGAGCCTCCGGGACCAGGTGCCGGGGCGAGGCCGTTGGACAGCACCGGGACGATCTCGGGCGCGCCGAGCCTGATCGCGTCGGCGTCGGTATCGGTGTCCGCCTCCTGGGATTTGCGCTCGGCGGCGATCTCGACCCGGTAGTTCTCCAGTTCCCTGGCCACCTGCTTGGCCCGCCACTTCATCGGCCCGGCCATCAGCTCGGCGACCTCGTCGGCGGCGGACACGCCCCGATCCCAGGTCTCGATCGAGATGTGGGTCCGCCTGGTCAGGACGTCGTTCAGGTGCCTGGCGCCCTCATGCGTGACCGCGTAGACGACCTCGACCCGAAGGTAGTCCTCGGCGCCCTTGATCGGCCTGGCCAGGCTCGGGTCGGCGGCGATCAGGGCGAGCACCTCGCCGATCAGCGTCCCGTACCGGCGCAGCAGGTGCTCGATCCTGGCCACGTGCAGGCCGGAGGACTTCGCGAGAGCCGCCCTGGAGTTCCACAGCGCCGGGAAGCCGTCGGCTCCGGCGAGCGGCACCAGGTCGGTGCACGACGGGGCGACCTTGCCGTCCAGTCCGTGCGCCACCGCGTCCACGGCGTCCATGGCCATCAGCCGGTAGGTGGTGTATTTGCCGCCGGCGATCATTACCAGCCCAGGCACCGGGTGTGCCACCGTGTGCTCACGCGACAGCTTAGAGGTCGAGTCCGACTCACCGGCCAGGAGCGGCCGCAGCCCCGCGTAGACGCCTTCGACGTCGTCGTGGGTGAGCGGCACCGCGAGCACCTTGTTGATCTGGCCAAGTATGTAGTCGATGTCGGTCCGGCTGGCGGCTGGATGCGCCTTGGACAGCGCCCAGGCGGTGTCGGTCGTGCCGATGATCCAGTGCCGCCCCCATGGGATCACGAACAGCACGCTCGTCGGCGTGCGCAAGATGATCCCGGTGTGCGACTGGATGCGGTCCCTGGGCACCACCAGGTGGATGCCCTTGGACGCGCGTACATTGATCGACCCGCGCCCGCCGACCATCGCCTGGATCTCATCGGTCCATACGCCGGTGGCATTGACCACCTGCTGGGCCCTGATGAGTAGCTCTGTGCCTGACTCCAAGTCCACGGCACGGACGCCGGTCACCCTTTCTCCCTCTCGCAAGAAACCGGTGACCTGGGTTCGCGACGCTACGCGAGCACCATATGCGGACGCGGTCCGCACCAAATCGACTACGTACCTCGCGTCATCAACCTGGGCGTCCCAATAGAGCAGGGCGCCGGTGAGCGCCGACTTGCGCAGCGCGGGCGCGAGGCGGAGGGCGCGGCTTCTGGTGAGCTGCCGGTGCACGGGCAGCCCTCTGACCTGGCCGCGAGCGACGCCGAGGAGGTCGTACATGCTGACGCCGGCGCCGATGTAGGCGCGTTCCCACCCGTAGTGGGTGAATGGGAACAGGAAGGAGACTGGCTTGATCAGGTGCGGCGCGATTCGCTGGAGCAGCAATGCGCGTTCGGTAAGCGCCTCGCGCACCAGGCCGATGTCGAGCTGTTCCAGGTACCGCAGTCCGCCGTGGATGAGCTTGCTCGACCTCGATGAGGTGCCGGAGGCGAAGTCGCGCGCCTCGACAAGGCCGGTGGACAGGCCTCGGGTGACCGCGTCCAGCGCGGTTCCGGCCCCGACGACGCCGCCGCCTACGACGAGTACTTGCAACTCCTGGCGTGCCAGTGCGCTGAGCGCGGCCGCGCGCTGATCAGGGCCGAGTTTGTTAGATCCGCCCGTTATCACAGTCAAACGCTACCTGCCGGTAGGCGCTGTGAACACGCGCCGCCCCGAGTGTTCGTTGGCCTGGCCTCAGGGCGTCAGCACGAGGGTCGATCTGGCGTCAGCGCGCGGGCGGCGCGGAGGCCGGGGTGACGGTGACCTCCACCCGCTGGAACTCCTTCAGATCCGAATAACCGGAGGTCGCCATCGTGCGGCGCAGGGCGCCCATCAGGTTCATCGAGCCGTCCGCGACGGTCGATGGCCCGAGCAAGATCTGCTCCAGCGTGCCGATCGTGCCGACCTGCAGCCGGGCCCCGCGCGGCAGCTCAGGGTGGTGGGCCTCGCTGCCCCAGTGATAGCCGTGACCTGGTGCCTCGGCGGCCTTAGCCAGCGGCGAGCCGATCATGACCGCATCCGAGCCGAGCGCGAGCGCCTTGGCGATGTCGCCGCTGCGGGTCATGCCGCCGTCGGCGATCACGTGCACATAGCGACCGCCCGATTCGTCCAGGTATTCGCGCCGCGCGGCGGCAACATCGGCAATCGCGGTCGCCATCGGGACCTTGACGCCGAGCACGGCCGCCGTCGTCTGGCCTGAACCCCCGCCGAAGCCGACGAGCACCCCGGCGGCGCCGGTACGCATCAGGTGCAGCGCCGCGGTGTAGGTCGCGCAGCCGCCGACGATCACCGGCACGTCGAGTTCGTAGATCAGCCGCTTGAGGTTCAGCGGCTCGGCCTGGCTGGACACGTGCTCGGCCGAGACCGTGGTGCCGCGCACGACGACGAAATCAGCCCCGGCGTCGATGACCGCCTTGTGGTAGCGCAGCGTGCGCTGGGGCGAGAGGCGGGCACCGATCGTCACTCCGGCCGCGCGGATGTCGGCGATCCGCTGGCCGACCAGATCATCGTTGATCGGCTCGGAGTAGATCTGCTGGAGCCTGGCCGTCGCCGCCTCATCGTCGAGCGTCGC
>WNEY01003136.1_pt1 | contig 12317 bp, 11 predicted proteins | sample 5400531 | NCBI WGS metagenome assembly WNEY01 (sample SAMN13153338, study PRJNA577476) | soil metagenome | isolation source: 200 cm saprolite under Douglas fir tree site 1 | place: USA:California | collected 2015-04-18
TCGATGACCAGCGGGCTGGTGCCGCTATTGGACTCGACGCCGGCGACCTTGCCCGTCCCGGGCATCTCTGAGTGAATGTAGTTGCCGTAGATCAGGCCGGCGTCGGCCTGGATGGCGCCGATGACGGCCCATCGCGCGCCGATGGCGTCGAGATCTGCCGCGGCCTGCCCGAGGACCGCATCGACGGACTGCATCTGCCCTACCCGCGGGCCGGCAGCCGCAGACGATTGCCCGCCTCGCCGCTCGGCCTGCGGAGCCACGCCTGCACCCTGGCCTCGATCTCCTCATCCGAGGACGACGGGTTCTCACGCCGCACCCTCTGTCGGTACATTCGCACCCCGGCGTCGCACAGGTCGAAGACCACCCGGAACTTCTCAACATCAGCAGCGGCCATGACGCCATTTTAGGCGCGTCAAGCCGTCCGTCCTGCCTAGACGCGCTGTCTCCCAGTCCCTCAGGCGACCTGAGGGATGCTTCCGGTCGCGGGACTGCCATAGACGGCACCAAGGCGGAGCGCTAGCGTGTTTTTAGGGGAAGCATCTGCCTCACGCTAATCATATTTTGGCCTGGTAACCATACTTGCGGACCAGGCGCGGCTATGAGATGTCGGCTTTATCGATCCGTGACAACTTTCTCTGGCGCCTTGGTCGCATCCTGCGCGCATGTATTCGCTGCTAGGACTTAGGAGTACGATACTTATAAGTACGATCCTAAGAGAGCTGGGGGGCATGTGTTCGCCAAGCCGCCTGACATGTTCGACCGTGACGAGGAGTGGGCCGCCCTGTCCCGGTTCGCTGCAGACGACCGGCAGGGCGCCACGCTCGGGGTGGTGTCGGGGCGGCGACGGCAGGGCAAGACTTTCCTGCTTGACGCGCTGAGTAAAGCGGACGGCGGTTTCTTCTTCGAGGCGACCGAGGCCACAGGCACCGAGTCGCTGCGGCAGATCGGAGCCCAGTTGGGCGACTACACCAGGGCCTCGATGCCGCCGCGCCCGGCAGACTGGCGTGAGGTCCTCGACGCGCTCCTCGCGCTCGGCGAGGACCGACCTGTCACGGTGGTCATCGACGAGTTCCCGTACCTGGCGAGGGCGAACCCGGAACTGCCGTCCGTGATCCAGGCCGCGTTCGGGCCGCGCAGGGATGAGCGGCTGCGTTCGCGAACCCGGCTGCTGCTGTGCGGCTCGGCGATGTCGTTCATGGGCCGCCTGCTGTCCGGAACGGCCCCGCTCCGTGGCCGGGCCGGGCTGGAGATTATCGTGCCGACCCTGGACTACCACCTGGCCGCCCAGTTCTGGAGGATCGACGATCCGCACCTCGCGGTCTTGCTGTACTCGATAGTCGGCGGCACGCCAGCCTACCGGGACGGGGTCGCGGGCGGTCGCGGGCCACAGTCCGTGGCGGACCTGGACTACTGGGTGGCGGAGAACGTCCTGAGCAGGTTCAGCCCGCTCTTCCGCGAGGCCCGCTACCTGCTTGCCGAGGAACCCGACATCAGGGACAACGCCGTCTACCTCTCCGTCCTCAGCGCCGTCGCCGAGGGCAACGGCACCCGTGGCGGCATCGCTGGTTACCTGGAGCGCAAGGCCACCGACATCTCCCACCACCTGTCGGTGCTCGAAGACGCCGGCCTGCTCGCCCGCGACGTCGACGCCTTCCGCCCCGGCCGCAGCGTCTACCGGATCAGCGAGCCGCTGATAGCCTTCTACCACGCGATCATGCGGCCCGAGTGGAGCCGCCTGGAACGGCGCGGCCAGGCCGCCCAGGTCTGGCGCGACAGCGCCCACCGGTTCGCCACCAGCGTCGTCGGCCCGCGATTCGAGCAGATCTGCCGCGACTGGATGCAGGCCTACGCACCACCCGAGATCAACGGCATCCCCGTGTCCCAGGTCGGCAGCGGCCTGGTCAACGACCCGGAACAGAAGAAGTCATACCAGATCGACGTCGCGGCCTTCGGCAACGACGCCGGCGGCCGGCGCGTCCTGCTCGCGATCGGCGAGGCCAAGTGGGCCGAGACGATCGGCATGGGGCACCTCGCCCGCTTGCGCCGCATCAGGGACCTCCTGGTCCGCGCCGGACGGCCCGGCGCGGAAACCGCCCGCCTGCTCCTCTTCGGCAGCAGCGAGCCCTCCTCCCAACTTCGCACCCCGGCTGCAGACGGCGACGTTCAGCTCATCGGCCTCAATGACCTTTACGCATGAACCTGGTCCAGATACGACAGCGCGAAGCAAGGCCTTGTTCCTTGGCGGCCGTTGCGGTGTCGGGAAGACCAGCATCGGCTACGAGATCCACGCCCAACTGTCAGCCGCTCGCATTCAGCACTGCTGGTCGAAGGCGACAATCTCGACATGGCGTGGCCGACTCCGCACGAGCACGGCCTGGCCCTGGCGGAACAGCATCTGGCCGCGATGTGGGCCAACTACCGCGCCGCCAGCTACCGGCGGATGATCTACACGAACACGGCGAGCGTGTTCGAGGAAGTGCTGAGTGAGCTGACTGCGGCGATGGGCGACAGGCCTCACGTCACTGCCGTGCTACTGACCTGCAGTGACCCGACAGCACGCCAGCGGCTCGCCCAGCGGGAAATCGGTTCAGAGTTGGACCGGCACATCGAGCGCAGCGGTCTGATGGCAGGCAGGCTGGACAGGCGCGCCCCTGCCTGGGTGCATCGCGTAACTACCGACAGCCGGGCCGTCACCGATATCGCGGCTGAAGTCATAGCCCTGACCGGATGGGCGGACGGCCAACCCAGTGGCTGACCTTAGGTAAGAATCAGTAAGGTGTTCTCGGCATACATAGGTCTGGCTGATTGGCTTTGCTGCGGCTGGATCGGATAGAACCGCGCGGACGCCGCTTGACGGAGACGACACCTAGCCCGCCCGCTACTGAAGCATCCGCCTAGACGCGCGCGATGTTCGGAACGCTCGTATCGAACCCCAGACATTGGCAATCTCCGGACATGCCTTTATTATGCCGGCGGCGCGCTACCAGATACGGACCCGAGCCGCGGGCTCGAGCCACAGCTCGTCAGTGGCGCCGACACCAAATGCGGTGTAGAACTCGTCGAGGTTCCGCGCAATCTGGTTGCAACGGAACTCGCCGGGGGAATGCCGGTCGATGGCGAGCAGCCGGATCACTTCCTCGTCGCGGGCCTTGTGCTGCCAGGTGCGGGCCCAGGACAGGAAGAAGCGCTGCGCGCCAGTCAGGCCCTCGATCACCGGTGCCTGTTCGCCTTGCAACGACACCAGATAGGCCTTCCACGCTATGCCGAGGCCTCCCAGGTCCCCGATGTTCTCCCCGATCGTCAGCGCTCCGTTGACTTGCTGGTCAGGAGTCTGCTTTGGCGCCAGGCCGTTATACTGCTCGATCAGCGACCGGGTCCGGGTTTCGAACGCTTGCCGGTCCTGTGCGCTCCACCAGTCAGTGAGCCTGCCGTCACCGTCATACTTCGAGCCTTGGTCGTCGAAGCCGTGGCCGATCTCGTGACCGATGATCGCGCCGATCGCGCCGTAGTTGGCCGCGTCGTCGCGGCCCGGGTTGAAGAACGGGTCCTGCAAGATCGCAGCCGGGAACACTATCTCGTTCATGCCCGGGTTGTAGTAGGCGTTGACCATCTGGGGGGTCATGCGCCACTCGCCGCGGTCGACCGGTTTGCCGATCTTGTTCACCTGGCGGCCGAACTCGAAAGCATGAGCGGCCCGCACGTTGGCCATGAGATCCGTCGGGTCGATCCGCAGGCTGGAGTAGTCACGCCAGCTCGCCGGATAGCCGATCTTCGGCGTGAACTTCCCCAGCTTGTCCAGGGCCCGCCGGCGGGTGTCTGCCCCCATCCATTCGAGTTCGGTGATGCTCTGGCGGTAAGCCTCCAGGAGGCTGGCCACCAGGACATCCATCCGCTCCCGGGTCCCAGGCGGGAAGTGCCGGCCCACGTAGGCCCGGCCGACAGCTTCCCCCATCGCCTCCTGGACCAGCGAGACACCCCGCTTCCAGCGCTCACGCAACTGAGGGGTGCCGCTCAAGGTGCGGCCGTAAAAGTCGAAATCCTCCTTCACGAAGGCCTCGGACAAGTACCCGGCAGCGCTGTGGATCACCTGCCAGCACAGCCAGTCCCGCCACGCAGGAACGCGTTCGCCGGTCAGCAACGAGGCCAGCCCGGTGCTGAAGCTTGGCTGGCGGAGCACGATCTCGTCGAAGGCGCCGGCGGGCGGGTCCAGGGCCGCCAGCCACCCGCGCAGATCCGGCCCCTTAGACAGCATGCCGGTCCAGGTGACCAGGTTGTAAGTCATCTCGCGGTCGCGGGTCGCGACGCTGTCCCAGTGGTGCCCGGCCACCGCCGTCTCCAGCGCGAGCACACGGCTGGCTGCCCGGCCGGCGTCCGGCAGCCCGGCCAGCTCGAACATGCGCCGCACATGACCGGCGAACGCGTCGCGGATGCCCGCGAACCGCTCCTCGCGGTAGTAGCTCTCGTCCGGCAGCGAGAGAGCAGCCTGCTCGAAAAACACCAGGTAACGCTCCGGGTTGCCAGGGTCGGTGTCAGCAAAGAGCCGGTACAGACCCCCGATTCCCAGTCGCTGCAGCCGCCCGAGCGTCTCCGTCAGCTCCGGAACGGAGTTGACGCCGCGAGCCGCCGCCAGCGCCCCGCTGATGGGCTGCGAGCCAAGCAGCTCTGCCCGGTCCGCGTCCATGAAGCTGGCATACAGGTCGCCGAGCTTCCGCTCCTCGCTGCCTTCTGGTGCCGACGCGGCCTCTTCCACGATCTCGCGCACCGCGTTCTCGGCCTCATCAGCCAGAATCCGGAACGCGCCGTCGCCCGCCCAGTCGGCGGGGATCTCGGTCCGCGCAAGCCACCGGCCGTTGACATGCCGGAACAGGTCGTCTTGCGGGCGGATGCCGGGATCGAGCTCGTCGATCGGGATACCGGATGGGAGTGTCATGCGCTCTAGCGTAGGACGTTCTACGTACGATCAGCGGCGGCCGGGAGGCGCTGCGCAGCGGTACTACGCGAAGAGTTCCCGGTCGCGGATCTTGTGGGCATCGGTGTAATCCTCCTGCCACCAGGGAACCTCGCCCGGGTTCCGTGGAGGCTTGGCGAGTACTAGCGGCTTCGCCTTCGTCGCGGCGCGCTGAAGGACCCGGAAGTGGTAGTGGTCGAAAATGCGCAGCGTCTCGATCATGTAGGAGACGGCGATGCGGCGATCGCGAACGAGCAGGAGGTTCTCTCCGTTCTGGGTATCGGCCGATCCGGAGAAGTTGTACGAGCCCAGGTAGACGCGGGCCGTCGGCTGGTCGAAGTCGATGGCCGTGAACTTGTGGTGCATGCGGACCCGCCACCCGCCGTCGGCTCCTTGGAGAAGGGCGGCGGCACGTCACCTTCCAGCTGGGACGGGCAGACAGGCGAACGCCCGTCGGGCTTCTGGAGATCGAGGCCGCCGACCTTCCGGTCCGAGATGCCGTAAACGAAGATCGAATCGTCCCCCGATACCTTCTTGATCGCATCCAGGATCGGACCGTTCGTCTGGTACAGGAAGGCGAGCGAGTAGAAGAGACTGGAGACGGTATTCGTCCCGATGTCGTTGCCGATCGAATCGAGGAGCGCATTGGACGGAGCATGGGGCGAGAACGCGACCTGCGCGTCTATTCCGGCCAGCCCGACCGTCTGCCAGTTCGCGGAGCCGGAATCGCCGAACGCGGATGGTGCGCCAGACCAGTAGCTGTCGAAGGCGGCGGCGAACGCGGCAACGGCAACGGGGCCGGCGGTCTTTGCCGAGGCGAGCCCGGCCAACTCGGCGCGCAGGCCGGCGCCCGGCTCCGCCAGGACGGTTCACTTAACGGACTAAACAAGCATAAGGCGACTATCCGGGAGTGGGTCCGAAAGATGAATGCGCCTATTCATCCCCGGAAATCAAGATGAAAGCGCATATTCATCCGTTCCGGAAGATGATCATGGCGGACCGGGCCTGGGGCGAGCGCGGCCAGATGGCATTCGCGTGAATGATGTGACCTGAGATGACTCACCACTCTGGCTTCCATGCTTGCACCTGCGCGTTCACGGTCCGCCAAGACCAGCATTGCGCACCAAACCGGCTGCCGGAGTTCACCGAGTGCGCACTAAATGAGCCAACTCGGGACGCCGGGGGTTTCGGGGGGGTCGGCAGCCGGCTGCGGCTAAGTGGCGAGCGGACCAGCGCGGCCCGAAAGAGTCCCATTCGATGGTCCAGTAGGTCATCCGGCGCCGGTTCGTGAGCCAGCGGACTCCAGCGGCCAGCAGGAGCGCGAGGATCGCGAGACCGGCGACAGCGAGGACTTCGATGGCCACGACCCGAGCCGAGATTAGGTCGGCGGTGACCGGCTGCCGGCCGGTAAGCCGACCATCGTGGTCGACCCAGATCGGCACGGCCGTACCGGATGGGGTGCCTGGCTCGGTCGGGATCATGCCGGTCATGACGCGGCCGGCGGGAGACCGCCAGCGTCCACGCACCCAGACGGCCTCAGAAGAGCTGTAGCCATAGTAGTGATCGGGCGCGCGCTCAAGCAGCACGGCCTTGACCTCACGCCAGGACTGCTCCTGCCTTATCTGGCCGGTGTTGGTCGACTGCGCGGCGCGCCCGGCCATCGGCGCCAGCATCGGCGCGACGGCGAGGAACCCGATCGCGAGCAGTATCCACACCGCCCGTTCCATCCGGTCGATGCCACGGCGCAGCGGATTCCCGTCCGCGCCCACGAGCTTGACGGCCCGCCGGCTCCCCCAGCGCGCCAAGTCCGCCAGACCCCCCGCCCGTCGCACAGAGCCAAGCATTCCCCAGGCCGGCCAGTTATCACACGCCGTTGAGATTAATGATCTTTGTCCTCCCGGTGGTTTTCCGGGAGGACGGCCAGCACAGCCCAGCCGGCCAGATCTCACCACGATTCCTTCCAGCTAGATTCATTGACTCGCTAGGTCCACCCCCGATGACCTGCGCCGTGGTAGCGTGCGCGACTGACGACGGGGGGTCAGCGGTGCACGGGGGGCCGGGCGCTGGATCCAAGCTGGATCCGTTCAGGACCAAGCGCTTCTTCCTCGGCGGCGTTGCCGTCGGGGTTATCGTTATGTCAGCGGCCGGCCTGGCAGCGGCGCGACTAATCGAATCACCGAGCCAACTGGCGGCGCGGACGGCGGCACCGGACGCCTCGGTGATTACCGGGGTCGCTCAGGTGCGGGTGCTGCGCGACCCGATCATGCTGCCCGGCCTCATCCGGCCTGGCCACACGGTCACCGTCCGGGCGGCGGCGCCATACCCCAAGATCACCGTCACTAAGATGCGCACCAGTCTGGGTGGCCAGGTCCGGCCTGGCCACGTGCTCGCCGAACTCGACGGACGCCCGGTCCTGCTGCTGCACGGCAACCTGGCTCCCTACCGCGACCTGCACGAAGGCGACACCGGCCCGGACGTCGTCCAGCTGCAGAAGGCACTGGCCAGCCTCGGGTACGGCGACTACGACCCGGCCGGGTTTTTCGGCTGGTACACCTCGCAGGATCTGGTGGTGCTTTACCAGCACCTGGGTTATTCGGCCCCGATGTACCGGCCTGAAGTCAAAAAGCCCCGCCAGCCCGGCGTGCCCGCCCCGGTGCCGACCGCCTATCTGCCGATGAGTGAGGTCAGCTACATCCCGACCTCGTCGGCGCTGGTGATTCTGGCGAGCGCGCGGGCCGGATCGGTGCTGGCCCACGGCCATGTTCTCCTCAAGCTCGCGACCGGGAACCCGTACGTGACTGGCATCATGCCGGCTCGCCGGATCAGCCAGGCCAGGATCGGCCTGCGGGCGCGAATCGTCTCGGTTTTGCCGCGCCTGGCGACCGGCGGTGTGATCGCGAAGATCACCCATATCCCCGCCTACGCCGGGCATGGCCCCGGGCATCCCTGGTACCAGGTCGTGGTCACCATCAAGCGCCCGATCCCGGTCCGCCTCGTCGGCACCAAGGTCAGGCTCACCCTGTGGGCGCCGGTGACCAGCGGTCCGGTGCTGACCGTGCCGCTCGCCGCGGTATTCGGCGGCCAGCAAGGCCGGTCGCCCTACGTAGTGCGGATCGCCGCCGACGGCCAGCGGCAGGAAATCGCCGTACGCACCGGCCTGGCCGCCAGCGGCCTCGTCGCCGTCGCTGCCGTCCGGCCGGGATCGCTCAGTCCAGCCACGCGAGTGCTGATCGGAGTCGGCAAGTGAGCATCACCCTGCTACCTGATCCTGACCAGCCGGAAGACGATTCCGGACCGGCCTCGGCATCCACCGCCGTGCTGCCTGCGGGGGGTTCCGGGGGGTCCCGCCCACTACACCCCCCACCCACCCCCCGGGCCAGCACCGTGGACGCCACCCCCATGATCGAACTGCGCGGGGTGCGGCTTCGTGGCCTTGACCTGCCATCCGATCTCGACCTGACCGTCCGGCCCGGAGAGCTGGTCACGCTCACCGGGCAGTCGAAAGCCGACCGGTCGGCGCTGCTCAACGTGCTCGGCTTGATCGACCGGCCCGCAGCCGGTAGTTACCTGCTGGACGGCACCGACACCGCCAAGCTGCGGGATGCGGAGCGAGCCGCGCTGCGCGCCCGGCAGATCGGCATGGTGTTCGCGCACAAGAACCTGCTGCCTGGCCGGTCGCTGCTCGACAACGTAACGCTGCCCCTGGTCTACGCCGGAACGCCCAGGCGGCAGCGGCTCGCGGCCGGGATCGATGCGCTTGGCCGGGTCGGATTGACCGCGCTGTCCCGGCTGCCAGCCGATCAGCTGAGCGCGCTCCAGCGAACTCTGTGCGCGGTTGGCCGGGCGCTGATAACCCAGCCGGGCCTGCTGCTCTGCGACGACCCGACCGCCGGTCTTGACCAGGCCGAGGCCGAGCATGTGATCGGTCTGCTGGCCGGCCTGCACCGAGAGGGCAGGTCGGTGCTGATCGCCACGGCCGATCAGCTCGCGGCCGCTTACAGCTCGAAGTCCGTCCAGGTCGGCCGGCCATGACCGCGCAGACCCGCGCTAAGACCAGGCTCAGGCCAGTCGATGCGGCCGGAGAGGCATTCTCCGGCATGGTGACCGCTCCTGGGGCCGCGATCGCGACCGCCCTGGTGGCGCTGCTTGCGGTGGGCTGGTTCGTGGCGGCGCTCGGCTTGACCAGCACGGCGACCGGAGCCGTGACCTCGGCCTTCGCCGCCCGGCTGCCGACCACCGTGCGCATCACCACCTCGGGTTCGCGCCTGCCGGCTCCGCCTTTCCCCTATCCGCCGGCCGCGATCAAGCGGGTCGAGGCGCTGTCCGGAGTCGTCGCCACGGGCGTGTACTGGCGGGTCGGGCTCAGTCAGGCGGTCTCGGTACGGCCTTATGTCACCCGGAAGCCGCGCGGCCACCCGGTCATCGCCGCGACTCCCGGATTCCTCGCGGCGGCCGGGGCCCAGCTAAGCAACGGACGGGCGTTCGACGCCTGGGATCAGGCGCGCGCCGCGCCGCCCTGTCTCGTGGGATCGACTCTCGCCCGGTCGCTCGGGCTTACCGGACTGGCGAGTCAGCCTCGGATCTACATCAATAACCTGGGTTGCGTTATCGCCGGATATATAGCCCGTTCGAGCAGGCAGCCTGGCATCCTGCGGTCGGTAGTCATCCCGGCGGCGACCGCAGAAGCCGTGTTCGGGCCGCCTGACCGGCGGGCTCGGCCCACGCTGCTGATCCAGACCAGGCCGGGCGCGGCTGGCCTGGTGGCCAGCTTGGCGCCGTACGCGATCAGTCAGAGGGCTCCGCAACGGTTCTCCGCGCGCGTGAACTATGGCCCGGCGCTGCTCCGCCTGCAGGTAGCCGGGGCGCTGGGCGGGCTGATCGCGGCCGCCGGCTGGACCGGCCTGGCCGTTGGCGTGCTGGCGATCGCCGGGCTGGCGATGTTCTGCGGCTGGCGACGGCTGCCTGAGTATGCGTTGCGGCGCGCGCTCGGAGCCCGGCGACGGCACATCCTGGCCCACGCGCTGGCCGAGTCGGCCGTGCCCGCGCTTATCGGCGGCCTAGCCGGCACCAGCCTTGGGGTGGCGGTCGTCGCGGCAGTGGCCCTGGCCAATCACTGGACGCCGGTGGTCGCGCCGCTGCTGCTCTGGCCGACGCCGGTGGCTGGCGTGGCCGCCGCGATGATCGCCTGGCTGGTCCCGGCCGCGGTGGCCGCCCTGACCACGCCAGCCGATGGGCTAGCGAGGCTGGCTCCGGCCTGAGTCGGCGGGCCTGAGCCTCAGTCAGCTGGTCGGCGTCGCCGGGATCACGTAGTCGACGCTGACGCCATGGCGTGAGCAGTTGAACAGCAGCCGCCGCAGCAGGTGGGCCGGACAACCGCGGATCGCACGCGGTCCCACGAGTAGTACCGCATCATGACGGCCGGCGTTGATCGCCGCCGCCAGCGCGGCGAGCGCTGTCTCGCTGTCGGCCAGAACACCTGGCCAATCCTCGTCGAGATAGACGGTCGGCTCCGGCCATCCCTGGGCCGCGATGAGATCGACGACGGCGGATCGCCGGGCGTTTATGGTCGCCGGGCAACAGCCTGGATCGGTGCGGACATAGGCGGCGGGATGCTTGGTTTCCGTCATCGAACGTTAACCTCCGGCACCTCGGCGTTATCGCGATGACAGGCACCGACGATCGGGCGGGTGGCCGGGCGACCGTTTTTCCAAACCCCGAACATGTACCCTCGGCATCTTTCAAAATCCCGAACAGGCGACCCCGGCATCTGACACTCTCAGTTATGTGACAAACACTTATCGTAACGAGCGCGCTGCGCGGGCCTTCGGCCGGCCGACGGTAATCGCGCTTTCGATAACGCTCTGGCTGCTCGCAGCCGGTTTCTGGCTGGTGCTGGGCAACGGCTCGCTGGCGCACGCGGGGCCGGTCAGGCACGTCCCGGTCTCGCAGCACAGCCCGAAGGACAGCCAGCAGCACAGCCCGAGTGTTCGTCCGCCGGCCGAGCCTGGCCTCAGCATCAGCATTACCGACGGGCGCACGTCGGCTGCCCGTGGCGACCGCCTGCGCTACGTCGTCATGGTCAAGAACTCGGGCGCGGCGACCGCCAGGAACCTGCGCATTATGCTGACGCTTCCGCCGTACCTGTCGGTGAATTCGGCAAGCCAGCGAGCCGTGGCCAATGCCGGGAAGGTGACCTGGCGTTCGAGCGTGCGGCCTGGTCACACGGTTTCGTTCAAGGTGGCGACGATTGTCGGCAAGACGCCCAGGGGGATGGGGCACCTAGCGGTCGTCGCCTGCGCTGACCAGCACACGGGCACGCCGGTCGTCTGCGCGGCCCATCTGGACCGGCTGCCAGGAGCCGCCGGGGCTACCTCCAAAACTTCGGGCACGGCTCCAGGAACGGCCGGCGGCTCGCCGGGCGCCACGGGCCCGAGCGGCGGCCTGACCCGCTACCTGTTCGCCGGACTGGCCGTGCTCGCGTGCGTCCTGCTCGCCGCGCTCACCGCCAGGCGGATCAGAGGCCGCAAGCAGCCAGGCCACGCCCGCTAAACGTTCGGCATGAATTAACATTAACGTCGCGAGAATCGGTAATAGGGTCGGTCTCAAGCGAAGTTCGGAAATCTCCCGGCCGCGCAGATAGCGAATAGTGCCGGAATTGCCGAGAAGCATTCGGCATCAATCTTACCGGCCGGTCCGCCGGCGTGTCTTCGCCGAGAATAACAACGGACCGTTTATCGTCATCTGCCGTGGGTATCCGACTACCCAGAGTTCATCGGCACTAACCGACTTTCGTAATAGGCCGGGGCAATACCTGGCTGCACATGGGGGATTCATGCGACGATCAATGGCAATCGCGTTTACCGCCGCGACGGTAGCGGGGATAATTCTCACGCCCACGGCCGCCTTCGCTGCCAGCGATGGCACCGCGGCCGCGCACCACGCGCCGGCCGGGAACAGGCAGGCGGGGTTCGACCCGCCCACGACAGTGACGTTCGCGGTCACCAGCGGCAGCCTGGGGATGACCGTGCCGGGTTCCGTCGACCTCGGTTCCGGGGCGCCCGGCACCGACATCAGCGGCCCGCTCGGCGCGGTCAGCGTGCAGGACAACCGGGCGACGCTCACCGCCGCCTGGACGGTAACCGCGTCGTCCACCAACTACACGACGGGCGCCGGGGTGGGCAACGAGATCATCCCGGCTACGGATGTCGGCTACAACCCGGGCACCATCACCCATACCGGCACCATCACGCCCGCCGGGACCGCCATCACGATGACGAATGGGGCGCAGACCGTCGTCACCGGATCCGACGGAAGCGGCGATAACTCGGCAACCTGGGATCCGGCGATCACCATCCACGTGCCGCCCTCG
>WNEY01003137.1_pt1 | contig 12316 bp, 11 predicted proteins | sample 5400531 | NCBI WGS metagenome assembly WNEY01 (sample SAMN13153338, study PRJNA577476) | soil metagenome | isolation source: 200 cm saprolite under Douglas fir tree site 1 | place: USA:California | collected 2015-04-18
CAGGCAGCCGAACATCGCCTGACGCGTCGGCAGTCGGGCGGGCACGTCTGCGAGCCGGAAACGCGCGACCTCTTCGACGACGTCGATCTCGCGGGTGACGTCACGAGCACGCCACGTGGGAACCGACACCTTCTCACCGCTGACGTCGAACTCCAGCCGCCGCAAGATCGCGTGCTGCTCGTCCGGAGGGGTCTCGATGCCGAGCACGGCGTCGGTTCGTTCCGGGCGGAAGCGGACCACCGGGGGCTCCGGCAGACCGTCGTGGACGTCGGCGTGGCCGACCCAGCTCGCACCCGTCAGCTCGACGATGAGCTGCGTGGCGAGCTTGGCCGACTGCTCGGCGAGATAGGGATCGACGCCCTTCTCCCAGCGGTTCGAGCCCTCGGTGCGGAGCCGCAGACGCTCCGACGTGCGGAAGATCGTGTACGGCTCGAAGTTCGCAGCCTCGAGCAAGATCTCCGTCGTGTCCGCGGCGATCTCGGAGTCCTCGCCGCCCATGATCCCGGCGAGCGCAACCGAGCGTTCGGCGTCGGCGATCATCAGGTCATACGGCTCGAGCTCTCGTTCGACACCGTCGAGCGTGCGCAGCTTCTCGCCGGCTTTGGCGCGTCTCACGACGATCCTGCCGCCCGCGAGCTTCGCGTAGTCGAACGCGTGCAGCGGGTTGCCCAGCGCAAGCATGACGTAGTTCGTGATGTCGACCACGTTCGAGATCGGTCGCATTCCAGCGGCGAGCAGCCGGGCCCTCAGCCAGACCGGCGACGGACCGATCGTCACGCCACGGAAGAGCCGGCCGATGTACCGCGGACACGCTTCGAAGTCCTCGATCGTGACCTCGAGGGGCTCCTCGGCTTCCCGGTGGGGATCGGCGCCTGGAGGCGGTGCAAGCTGCAGGTCGTAGAGCGCAGCCACCTCGCGGGCGATCCCGTACACGGCAAGCAGATCCGGCCGGTTGTGGCTCGTCTCCAGCTCGAGCACCGTGTCCGTGAGCGGCAGCACGTCCGCGAGCGGCGTTCCCGGCTCGATCCCGTTCGGCAGAAGCATGATCCCGCTGTGATCCGTGCCGAGCTCAACCTCGTCCTCCGCGAGGATCATCCCGTCGCTGAGCTCGCCGCGGACTTTGCGCCGCTCTAGCTGCAAGCCGTTCGGCAGCACTGCGCCGGGCAGTGCGACGCCGACCGTTGCGCCCGCTCCGAAGTTCCACGCTCCGCAGACGATCTGGCGCGGATCGCCCTCGCCCACGTCCACCTGGCAGAGCTGCAGCCGGTCCGCGTTCGGGTGCTTCACGGCATCGAGCACGCGGCCGACACGGAAGAGCCCGAGGTTGCCGTCGACGTCTGCGACACCGACCGTCTCGATCCCGTCGAACTCGCACGTCGAGATGACGAGACGGTCCGCGAGCTCCGTGATCGGCATCTCGATCGGGACGTACTCCCGTAGCCAACTAATCGGCACCTTCATGAGTGGCCCTTCCGGCGGCAGTGGTGGATGCCCGGGTCGCGAGCACCAAGCCACGCAAGGACGCAGGGAGCGCTCGGGCTGGTTTGCCCGAGTGCGACTGAGGACGCGGCGTGGCGCAGCGTGATCGCGGGCTGGACGCCGCCGACTGTCGCCGGGAGGGCCACTAAAACTGCCTCAGAACTCGCAGATCGTTTTCCCAGAACATGCGGATGTCAGGAATGCCGTGGCGCTGCGCCGCGATGCGATCGAGGCCTAAGCCCCACGCGAAACCGGACCACTCCTCGGGGTCGTAGCCCATCTTCTCGAACACGGCCGGGTCGACGGCGCCAGCACCGCCCATCTCGAACCAGCCCGTGTACTTGCAGAACGCGCACCCCTCGCCTGCGCACAGGAAGCACGTGACGTCGAATTCCACCGACGGCTCCGTGAACGGGAAGAAGCTCGTTCGCATCCGAACGTCGCGGTCCTCGCCGAACATCGCGCGGAAGAAGTGCATCAGCGTCCCTTTCAGGTCCGCGAGCGTGATCCCCCGGTCGACTGCAAGCGCTTCGACCTGGTGGAAGTTCGGCGTCGAGCGAGGGCTCGGGGTGTCTCGTCGGTACGTTCGCCCCAACGTGGCGATGTAGATGGGCGGCTGACGCTCCTCCATCACGCGGATCTGCCCGGTCGAGGTGTGTGTGCGCAGCAGTGTGTCGTCGTCGACGTAGAACGTGTCGCGATGGGAGCGCGAGGGATGCGTGAGTGGCTGGCTGAGCGCGTCGAAGTTGTGCCAGACCGTCTCGACCTCGCGGGTGTCGACGATCTCATAACCCAGCCCGAGGAAGATGTCCTCGACTTCACGCCTGATCTGCGTCAGCGGATGCAGGCGTCCGCGCCGCAGCGGTGTACCGGGCAAGGTGACGTCGAGCTGCTGGTCGAGCTGGGCCAGAGCGCCGCGCTCGAGCTCGGCCTCACGGGCTGCGAACGCTTCCTCGAGGCGCTCTCGCACGGCGTTCAGCGCCATGCCGGTCTCCCGATCGCGGACGTTGCGTAGCCCGACTTTGAGCTCGCTCTTGCGTCCCAGCCAGGCGGTTTGGGCCTCGGCCAGCTCGCCGGCCGTGGTCGCTTCCGCAAAACTCTTCAGAGCCGTGTTTGCGTACTCCTCCCAGTCCACAGGGCGAATCTAGCCTTTGAGCAGTTACGACGCGATAGCCGAGCTGTACGACCCCTGGAGCGCCAGCGTCGTGGAGGATGTCGGCTTCTACCTCGAGGAGGCGCGTCGCTCGGGCGGGCCGGTCGTCGAGCTCGGAGTTGGCACGGGGCGAATCGCCGTGCCGCTCGGAGCCGACGGGATCAGGGTGATCGGGGTCGACTCTTCTCGCGGCATGCTGGACGTGTGCGCCCGCCGAGCGGCGCTCGCCGGCGTAGAGCTCGACCTGCGGGTCGGCGATCTACGGGACCCACCGGTGAGCGAGCGTGTGCCACTCGTGATCTGTCCATTCCGCTCGCTGCTCCACATGCATACCGACGAGGACCGCCGCAGCGTGCTCGACAGCGTGCGACGCATCCTGCTGCCGGGCGGAGGCTTCGTGTTCGACGTCTTTGCGCCCGCCGCAAAGGACATCGCCGACACCCACGAGCGCTGGCTCGAGCGCGAGCCCGGCATCTTCGAGCGAGCATCCTGGAACGAACAGGAGCGGACGCTCACGCTCACGGTCCGCGGCGACAGCGGCGAAACGACGATGGCCCTCGCCTGGCTTTCGCCCGACGAATGGCGCACACTGCTAGAGCAAGCCGGCTTCGACGTGGAAGCGTGCTACGGCTGGTTCGACCGCAGCCCGTACAAGGGCGACGAGGACACGGTCTGGATCACCCGCCGCGCCGTCTGAGCTCGTAGAGCGCGATCGCGCCGGCCGCGGCGACGTTCAAAGATTCGGCGCCGGCCGCGAGCGGGATCGTCACGCGCTCCTCGCAGGTCGCGAGGACGTCATCGGGGAGCCTTTCGCGTTCCGCTCCGAGGACGAACGTCGTCGACCCGGACGCGTCGAGCTCCGCGGGCGCGACACCTCCGTGTGCGACGAGCGCGACGCGGCGTCCCGACGGTTCGTCGAACCCGACCAGCGGCACGCGGAAGAGCGCCCCCATCGAGGCGCGCAACGCTTTGGGGCCCGTCGGATCTGCGGAACCGTCCGAGAGGGCGACGAAGGCCGGGCCCAGCGCATCGGCCGAACGGATGAGCGTGCCGACGTTGCCCGGATCCCCGACGTGCCAGAGCGCGAGGCCGACGTCCGGGAGCAGAGCCGGCCGTGGGAGGTCCAGGCGCCGGAAGACGCCGAGCACGCGCGGCGGATGTCCCAGCGCAGACACCTCGGCCAGCAAGGCGGGCTCCACGTTTTCGCCGGCGACAAGCAGTTCCACCGGCTCGATCCCGGAGTCGAGCGCCGCCTCCACGAGATCCTCACCCTCAGCGACGAAGAGTCCGAGCTTCTCGCGCCAGCTGCGGTCGTGCAGCTTCCGGACGAGCTTGAGCTTCTCGTTCTCGCGAGAGGTGATCAGGCGGCTTCGGAGCCGAGCGCCGACTTGGCCTTCTCGGCAATCGCGCCGAAGGCCTGCGGATCGCTGACGGCGAGATCGGCGAGCACTTTGCGGTCGAGCTCGATCTCGGCCTTCTTCAAGCCGGCGACGAACTGGTTGTACGAGAGCCCGTTCGCGCGGGCTGCCGCATTGATCCGCATGATCCAGAGGCGGCGAAACGTCCGCTTCTTGTTCTTGCGGTCGCGGTACGCGTAGGTGAGCGAGTGGTCGACTTGCTCCTTCGCGTACTTGTACGAGGACTTCTTCAGCCCCCAGTAGCCCTTGGCCTGGTCGAGAACCTTGCGCCGCTTCTTGCGGGAGGCGACGGAACGCTTGACGCGTGGCATCTACGATCGCCTCGCCCGTTCGCCGAGCATCGCCTTCAGAGCGCTCACGTTGGCCTCCGCCACCGGCTGATCCTTGCTGAAGCGCCGCTTCCGTTTCGAGGTCTTCTTCGTCAGGTTGTGGCTCTTCATCGCCCGGCGGCGCAGCAGCTTGCCGCTGCCGGTGACCTTAAACCGCTTCTTCGCGCTGCTCGATGTTTTGATCTTGGGCATCTCTTTTGACTCCTGCATTCTTTGTTGGCGCCAGCACCATGGTCATGTTCCTGCCGTCGAGCAAAGGCTGCGATTCCACCATCCCGATCTCCTGGACGTCCTCCGCGAGCCGCATCAGCAGATCGCGGCCGCGCTCGGGATGGGTGGTCTCGCGCCCTCTGAACATGATCGTCACCTTCACCTTGGCGCGCTGGTTCAGAAAACGCTGGACGTGGCCTTTTTTCGTGTTGTAGTCGTGAACCCCGATCTTCGGCCTGAGCTTGATCTCCTTGACGTTGATCTGCGTCTGGTGCTTGCGGGCTAGCTTGGCCTTCTGCTCCAGCTCGTACCGGTACTTCCCGTAGTCCATCACCCGGGCCACCGGCGGATCGGCCTGGGAGGCAACCTCCACGAGGTCGAGCCCCTTGTCGAAGGCGTACTGCATCGCTTCCTTCGTGGGCTTGATCCCGAGCTGCGAGCCGTCGTCATCGATCAACCTGACCTGCGAGGCGCGGATGTAGTCGTTGATCCGTGCCTGCGGAGCGGGCCTCGAAGGCGGTTCAACCGTGCGCCTCGGCCTCAAAGGGCTATCACCAAACTAGATTCGATCCTTTCTCTTGAATTTACGCCCGAGCCAGGCTGAACCCTGGCACGGGAGAAACAAAGAAGCCGCTGCACGCAGCGGCCCAAAATCCTCGTCCTTGCGACTCGGTTGAACCACGCTGAGCTCAAGCTCGCGAGGTGAGGAACGTGGGCGCTCCTGCTTGCAGGCCTACAGGTTAGCAACCTCTGAGATTTCCGCACGGAGGCCGTCCAGGCTGAGGATCGACTGCTCCCCGCCCCGCTTCCGCACCGCCAGCGAGTCGGCGGACTCCTTGTCCCCGTAGACGATCACGTAGGGGATCTTTTCGACCTCGGCGTCCCGGATGCGCTTGCCGACCGTCTCGTCGCGCTCGTCGACCTCGACCCGGTAGTCCCCCAGCCCCTTCTCCTTGAGCTCGCGGGCCGCCTCGCGGTGGTCCTCACCCACCGGGATGATCCGGATCTGTACCGGTGCGAGCCAGAAGGGAAACGCCCCCGCGTAGTGCTCGATCAGGATCCCGGTGAAGCGCTCGAGCGACCCCAGCAGCGCGCGGTGGATCACGACCGGATCGTGCTCAGCGTTGTCGGCCCCGAAATAGGTGAGCCCGAACCGCGTCGGCATCTGGTAGTCGAGCTGGATCGTGCCCATCTGCCACGACCGTCCGAGTGAGTCGGTCATGTGCAGGTCGATCTTCGGGCCGTAGAACGTTCCCTCGCCGGGACTGACGACGTAGTCCATCTGGTGACGCTTCAATGCGGCCTCGAGCGCCGCCTCTGCGCGATCCCACTGCTCGTCCGTGCCGAGGCGCTTGTCGGGCCGCGTCGAGAGCTCGGCGCTCGCCGTCACGCCGAACAGGTCGTAGAGATACCGGGCGTACTCGACCATCCCGTCGATCTCCTCCTGAATCTGGTCTTCCGTGACGAACACGTGGGCGTCGTCCTGAGTGATGTGCTTCACGCGCAGCAGGCCGTGCAGCGTCCCCCCTCGCTCGTCCCTGTGCAGGGTGGACGACTCCGCGTAGCGCAGCGGCAGCTCGCGGTAGCTCCGCCGGCGGCTGCCGAACAGAAGCATGTGGCCCGGGCAGTTCATCGGCTTGAGGGCCATCGCCTTCTCGTCCTCGTGGCTCTTGACGAAGAACATGTTCTCCTCGTAGTTCTCGTAGTGCCCCGAGGTGATGTAGGTCTCGATGTCGTACAGGAGCGGGGTTTTCACCTCCACGTAGCCGCGTTTTGCGTTCTCGCGGCGGCGCAGGTCCTCCAGCTCGTTCCAGATCACCATCCCCTTCGGGTGCCAGAACGGCGAACCGGGCGAGTTCTCGGCGAGGTGGAAGAGGTCGAGCTGCATGCCGAGCTTGCGGTGGTCGCGCCGGCGCGCCTCTTCCAGCCGCTCGAGGTAGGCGTCGAGATCTGCCTGTGAGTAAAACGCCGTCCCGTAGATCCGCGTCAGCTGCGTGTTCTTCTCGTCGCCGCGCCAGTAGGCGCCGGCAAGGCCGGTGAGCTTGACGGCTTTGATCGGCTTCGAGTTCTGCAGGTGCGGCCCGCGGCACAGATCGGTGAAATCACCCTGCGTGTAGAAGGAGATCGGGCCCTCCGCCGTTCCGACGAGCTCGACCTTGTACGGCTCGCCCTCCGCCTCGAAGCGTTTGCGCGCCTCGGCGGCAGAAACCTCCTCCCTGCTCCACTCGCGACCTTCCTCGAGCTCGCGCCTGATCTCTTCCTCGATCCGCGGCAGATCCTCCTCGCTGATCGCCTCCGGGAATTCGAAGTCGTAGTAGAACCCGTTGTCGATCGGTGGGCCGATCGCGATCTTCACGCCGGGGTAGAGCCGGCGCACGGCCTCCGCGAGCAAGTGCGCGGATGAGTGGCGGAGGACCGAGAGCGCATCCGGATCGTCCTTGTCGCGCGTCGTCAGGATCTTGATCGGCTGGCCGTCCTCGAGCGGCAGCCGCAGGTCCTGCACGCGTCCGTTAGAGCGAACGAGGACGGCCTCGTCTGCAAGCTTCGGTCCAATCGCCCGCGCGGCGTCGAGCCCCGTCGCGCCCTGCGGGAGTTCGAGTTCCGAATTGTCGGGTAGAACGACTTTCATGACAGAACAGGATAAGGAACACCCGCGCGAGGACGACCGCAACGACGAGACCGACGAATCGCCGGTGCCGGATCCGACGAAGATGGACCAACCCTCTGAAGACGATCCGCAGGCCGATTAGGGTGCCCGCGCGGCAGGTCCGCGCGAATTGTCAAGTCTCTTCCACCGCATTTCGCAGATTCGCCGGCGCCTTGAGCCAGTAGCTCTCTCGCAGCCATTCCAGCGCACTTTCGAGTGTCTCCTCGTCGGAGACCTCCGTCGTGACCCACCCATAGCGACCGAGATACCGCGCAACACTGACATGCGGGAAATGCAGCGCAATTTCCCTCTCTTCAGGCGTGAGCTTCACCGTCAGCGTTACCGAAGCGTCTCCGTCCGACATCGCTGCAAACATCTTGTTGTCGCCAACCTTGAAAACCGGATGTCCCCAAGGCGAGTCTTCGTATGTCGCCGGAAACGACAAAGCGAGCTCGCGAATACGCGGTCCGTACGACATGTGTTGTATTTTCATCGTTTCGTAGGGAATCGTGCGGGGTACGCAACGCGCGATTCGAACTGCTAGGAGGGAGAGATGCCTCAAAACATACGAGACGTCATGACCTCGAGTCCGTGCACCATCGACGCAGAGAAGTCCGCTGCGTACGCCGCGAAGATGATGCAGGAGGAGGATGTCGTCCTCTCACGATCGTCGAGGGCGACAGGTTGATCGGGATGCTGGCCGACCGTGAGATCGCGACGCGGGTCCCAGCAGAAGGGAGAGACCCCGATCATGTGAAGGTTCTCGACGTGGCGTCGAAGCAGCTCATCACACTCGTTCCACGGCAGGATCTGGATGAGGCGCTGCGAATGATGGCCAAGCAGCAAGCAAGCCGCTCGTAGAAGAAATCTCCGATCAGGAGGGCAGATGTCAAGCATCGAAGAAGGGCAGTTCTTCCCGAGGCAGGTGGAAGACGAACAACCGCAGGAGAGCCTGGTGGGCCAGGAGCCCCAGGTAGAACAGCAGCAGCAGGAAGAGGAAAGCATCTCCAAGGTGCAGTCTTCGAGCCGCGGACGCCGCAAGCGCAAGACAGCGGCAAAGAAGTCCACGGGGACACGCAAGCGTAAGACCGCTCCGCGGAAGCGGAGCACGGCGAAGAAGCGCAGCACGACCAAGAAGCGCAGCACCGCCAAGCGCCGCAGCACGGCGAAGAAGCGGGGCACAACCAAGAAGCGCAGCACCGCCAAGCGCCGCAGCACGGCGAAGAAGCGCGGCACGGCCAAGAAGCGCAGCACCGCCAAGCGCCGCAGCACGGCGAAGAAGCGGGGCACAACCAAGAAGCGCAGCACCGCGAAGAAGCGCAGCACCGCGAAGAAGCGCAGCACCGCGAAGAAGCGGGGCACCGCGAAGAAGCGGGGCACGACCAAGAAGCGCGGCACCGCCAAGCGCCGCACGGCGAAGAAGCGGACGACTGCCAAGCGCAGCACCACCAAGCGCCGCAGCACCGCTCGCCGCCCGGCGGCGAAGAAGACCGGCACCCGCCGGCGCACGACCCGTCGCAAGACGCGGTAGCTGAAAGCTCAGCAGAACGAAAAGGGCCCCGCTCGCGCGGGGCCCTTTTTCTTGCCGCACCTCTTTTGAAAGCTAAGGGCGGGCCAGGGTGATCGGCGGAGTGGTGAAGGTCTCCCAGTCGGCCGAGTTGCTCGCATCGCCGAGCGCCTTGAGGACGCTCAGCTTGAGGATGTAGCGCCCGTTCGGGACGGCCTTGCGATGGTCGCCGTTCCCGCCGCCGCTGTCCTGCGAGCGGGTGCCGTCCCAGTCGAACTCGAAGAAGGTGATCGCGGTCGAGTTGCGGCCGAGGAAGTCCTGCTGCGTGACGTAGTTGAACACCGGGTGAACGGCCGAGCCGTCCGCCTTGAAGACCTGGATGTTCAGCTTCCGCACCTGATGGTTCAGGTGGAAGAGCAGGATCGGGATGTCACTCCCGCGCAACGTGAACGTCGCGCCGGCCGTGCCGAGGCGCGAGATCCCGGCTCCCAGACAGGTATCTCCGGATCCGGCCCTGACCTGGAACACCGCCGGCAAGCCGCAGTTGGCCGCGGTCAGGACGGGCAGCGACTGGTAGTCGCCGAAAAACCCCACGTAGGGGACGCGGAGGGTCACGCCGCCGCCCCTCGGAGTCAGGACGACATAGCCGCCGTAGAGGCTCTTGTCGCGCCAGGCTCCCGCCTGGATGTTCACGTTGACTGCTTCGCTTCCGCCCGCGGGGACCGTGACGCTCGACGAATCGAACGTTGCCGTGTTGGTCCCGGGAAGGTACGAGAAGTTGAACGGATACACCATCGCGGATGGCCCGGTACCGACCGTCGTGACCTCGGAGAGGTCGTAGGTGACCGGCGCTGTCCCGCCGTTGGTGACCGTGAGCTGAGAAGCTCCGCCGGTTCCCTCACCAAGTGAAATTTTAGACGGGCTGACCCAGGCAGGCGTGCTGACGGCGTCCACGATCTGCGCAAGGCCGGCGCCTTGCCGCCAAGTGGGCTCGAGCCCGTTCACCGAGTCGTTGTTCAGCCCCTTGGGCAACGCGGTGTTCATGAGCAGCGTTCGCACCATGCCGGGGCTGATGCTCTTGTTCTTCGCCTGGAGGATCAGCGCCGCGAGTCCGGCGACGTGCGGTGACGCCATCGATGTACCGCTGATCGTGTTGTGGCCGCCGAACTGCTGGTGCGGCCAGGTCGAATAGATCTGGCCGCCGGGACCGCCGAGGTCAGGCTTGAGACCGAGCTCGGCATCGGTTCCGAAAGAGCTGAAGTCCGAGATCAGGCCGGCGGTTGCAAGAGGCGTCTCGAGGACCTGGTCGGTCCAGGTCAGGGTGTGATTCGCCCCGAGGCCGTTGAAGATCGACGTGCCCGCGGCCAGGGTAACCCCCGCGACGGGAATCGTGACGGGCTCCGCACCCGCGGGTGCGGGCGCAACCGTCGGGCTGAACGCTCCCGCAGCACTGTTGTAGAGCACGACGCCGATCGCACCTGCACGCTGGGCGTTGATCGCCTTGTTGTAGAAACCGCAGGTCCCTCTGCGGATGAGAGCGATCTTGCCCGCCAACGCTGTCGAGAGCGGGGCGACGCAGCCGGCGTTGGCGGTCGCAGGTGTTCCGGAGGCGACGAGCTCGGCACTGCCGGACTGCGGCACGGTCGCGAGCGAGCCTGCCGCACGGTTGTACGTGTACATCGTCCCACCGACGTCGAATGCGGGCAGGGTCGCCTTCGTATTGTCGAACGACGCCACACCGATGACGTTGCGTCCGACACCAGGCGCGCCCGCCGACCAGAGCTGGCCGCCGTTCGCACCACTGTTACCGATCGAGGCGACGACGGTCACGCCGGCGTCGGCGAGGTTGTCGGCCGCCACGGCCGTCGGGTACTGCGGCCAGTTGGTGAAGGCCGCGCCGATGCTCATGTTGAGCACGTCGGCGTGATCGGCCAGCGCCAGTTCCATGGCGTGGATCATCACGTCGCTGTCCGTGCCGCCGTTGCAGCCGAAGACCTTGTAGGCGAGCAGCTGGGCGCCCGGAGCGACACCGACAACCTGGCCGTCCGCCGTATGTCCACGCCCGTCGGCGGCTGCGATGCCCGCGACGTGCGTGCCGTGTGCGGCATCGGAGGTGCCGGCGCCGAGAACTTCCGCGTGGTCGGCGTCGTCGGGATTACAAGGAAGAGGATTCGGGTCCGGATGCGGAACGGGCTGGAAGGCCGGGCTGGTCTCGGTCGCGTTGTACGTGTCACCGACGAGGTCGAATCCGCCGCGCACCTTGCAGCCCGGGCCGAAGCAGCCGCCGAACTCGGGGAGCGTGTAGTCGAGACCGCTGTCCATGATCGCGATCGTCACGCCGGAACCGTCGAGGCCGAGTTCGTTCTGCGCGATGTCAGCTCCGGTGAGGCCGACCGCGTTCTTCAAATCGACGTCGGAGCCGCCGCCATTCTCCGAAACGAGATCGGGCAGTGACAGCGTCTCGACTGGGTAGACGGCCTTCACGCCCTGAACCGAGCGGAGAGTGGCGACCTGCGACGGGGCAATCGAGACTGAGACGCCGTTCCAGAGGGAGTCGTACGCGTAGCGCTCAGTGAGCTTGACGCCGTCGGCAGCCGCGTTGGCCTTGAACGTCTCGCGCTCGGCCTTGAGCGCCGCCTTGCTCGTGCCCTTCACAGCGGGGGGGCTTGCCAGCTCGACGAACCACTTGGTGGCCGTCTCGTTCGCTGCACCGCCGATCAGGCTCCCGTTGGAGGAGCCGTCTCCCGCACTCGCCGGAGCGACTGCAAGACAGGTGATGCAAAGAAGCGTGACCGCGAGCCGCAGAGTCCTACTCAACTTCCCTCCCGTTTCCGTTCCGTCAATGTCAGAGCCCCGCCGAGACGCCTCTCGGCAAGTCAGATCGTGGGAGATATCCAAACTCATGTCAAAAAACGTCTACCCCTTTCGGGTGCCCCGATTCCGAGGGGATTTTGCGCGCACGACAAGCGAGAATCATGCGCCATGCCGATGCCGGCTCCGCCGGCGTCGGCCACGAGCGTCGGGATCGAAACTAGAGAGCCGATCGAAAATCATCATGGCCTGCGCAGCAGGCCGGATTTCGATCGGCGATGGGCGGTACTGGGCTCGAACCAGTGACCCCCAGCTTGTCGAGCTGGTGCTCTCCCAACTGAGCTAACCGCCCTGGTGAATGCGCCAGTCTAGCCGAGGCTCAAAAGATCTCCGGACACCACGGGTGTCGGTCCCAGCGGAAGAGCGCGTCAGCCCGCTCGACGGCACCGGCTTTCAGCTCGATCACCCGGCCCGCGCGCCGCAGCGCGGCGAACGAGACGCCGCCGAGCAGCGCGGAGCCGAGCGATTGCACGGGCAGCGACAGCTCGGCTGCGTCTTTGCTGCGCTCGGCGCGCCCTCCGGCCAGTTTCCACCGTCCTTCGTTCCACGGACAGAACTCGTCGGCGACGTCGAAGACGATCGACACGTCGTCGGAATAGCTCCGGCCCGAAAGCCCCGCGCCGACGTCGACGAGGCGGACCCAGATTCCGTCACCCATCCGGTAGCGCATGCGCCGTGGCGTCGCCAGCAGCAGGAACAGTG
>WNEY01003138.1_pt1 | contig 12314 bp, 11 predicted proteins | sample 5400531 | NCBI WGS metagenome assembly WNEY01 (sample SAMN13153338, study PRJNA577476) | soil metagenome | isolation source: 200 cm saprolite under Douglas fir tree site 1 | place: USA:California | collected 2015-04-18
TGAACTGATTGCGCGGTTGCAGGCAGGCGATCAGGACGCGTATGAGGAACTGGTTCGGACCCACGGCGGCCGGCTGCTGTCGGTGGCACGACGCTTCGTCCGCAACGACGCGGATGCACAGGACATCGTCCAGGCCGCGTATCTGAGCGCGTTTCGTAGCCTCCGTCAGTTCGAGGGCGGCTGCCAGCTCTCGACGTGGCTTCACCGCATCGTCGTCAACACGGCGCTGATGAAGCTCCGGACGCGCCGGCGGAAGCCGGAAGAATCGATCGAGCTGCTGCTCCCGTCGTTCCAGGACGATGGGCACCACGTCGAGCAGTTCTCGGAGTGGGGCGCGCCGGCAGACGTCCTCCTCGAACGCGAGGAAACACGCGCGACCGTGCGCGCGTGCATCCAGCAGCTCCCGGACAACTACCGGCAGGTGCTGCTATTGCGCGACATCGAGGAACTGCCGACGCAGGACGTGGCGCAGATGCTCAAGATGACGCCGACGGCCGTCAAGGTGCGGCTTCACCGCGCCCGTCAGGCGCTCTCGACGCTGTTGCGGAAGGAATACGCGCGACCGGCCGTAACGGTCTGACGCGGCGGGGCATCGAAGCATCAGCCATGCCGCGCGATCCGTTCGCCCTCGACGATGTGGCCGCCAGTGCTCGACTACTGATGGAGTGGGCGTTCGCGTTGCCGGCGTATCGCCGCCTCTACCGTGAAGTGCGCACCGATCGCGATCGCGGCGACGCGCCTGACCGATGGTCGTTCGAGGATCGCGTGTTGAACGCGCTGAATATCGCGATCCGTGTGACGCCCGCAGACATCGAGCGCGTACCGGTCCGTGGTCCATTGGTCGTCGCCGCCAACCACCCGCACGGTATTCTCGACGGCCTGGTGCTGATGTCGATCCTGCGCGCCATTCGACCGGACGTCCGCGTGCTGACGAATCATCTGCTCGCCCGCATTCCGGAGCTTCGTGAATTTTGCTTCTTCGTCGACCCCTTCGAAGGTCCCGCCGCCACCGCGCGCAGCCACGGAGGTCTGCGCGCGGCCCACCTCTGGCTCCGCCGCGGCGGAGCGCTCGTAGTCTTTCCGGCGGGCGAGGTGGCGCACGGACCAGTCGTCGACGGATGCCACGCCGAGTCCAGCTGGAAGCCGACAGCAACGCGACTGGCGGAAGCGTCGGGCGCTCAGGTGATGGTCGCCCACATCACCGGAGCGAACACTCGACTGTTCTATGCCGCGGGCCGTATCCATCCGGCGATGCGAACAGTCTTGCTCGCGCGTGAGCTCCTGAAGAAACGCGGCTCCACGATAACGGTGCGTCTCGGCGCGCCCGAGACGGCCGCTACGAAGGACTTCAGCCCGACGGCGATCGCAGATGAAGTCCAGCAACTGCCGCCCGACGCGTGCCTCGTCGAGAGCGGCGCGTTCCAGGCGTTCTGCGCGGACGCAGCTCGGATTCCCGAGACGCTGCGCGAAATCGGGCGGCTTCGCGAGATCGCTTATCGCGCCGTCGGCGAAGGCACCGGGCGCGTTCTCGATCTCGACGCGTTCGACCAGCACTATCGTCATCTGTTCGTGTGGGACCGCGAACGGCGCCTCGTCGTCGGCGCCTACCGTCTGGGGCTGACCGATCGGATCGTCGCCGAACAAGGCGTGGACGGGCTCTACACGCGCACGCTGTTCCGTTACGACCAGGAACTCTTGACGCGAATAGGCGGGCCGGCGCTGGAGCTCGGGCGGTCGTTCGTCCGTGTGGAATATCAAAAGCATCACAACGCGCTGCTCATGCTCTGGAAAGGCATCGGCCGATTCGTCGCCAGGCATCCACAGTATCGCTTTCTCTTCGGGCCGGTCAGCATCAGCGCGCGCTACTCCGACACGTCGCACGGGCTGCTGACGGCATTCCTCCGGCAGAATCATCTCGACCGCGAGCTCTCGGCGGTCGTCGACGCGATCAACCCGGCCCGCGTCGTGCCCGCGCCAGACGCGTGCACGCTGGTGACGCGGAGCGTCGACGACGTGAATCAACTCGTCCAGCGCGCGGAACGCGACGGCAAAGGCGTCCCCGTGCTGCTCCGGCAGTACCTCAAGCTGAACGCGCGGCTGATCGGGTTCAACACCGATCCGGCGTTCGGCGACGCGCTCGACGCGCTGATGATCGTCGACCTCACTGCGGTCGATCCCGGAATTCTCGCGCGGTATCTGGGCCGGCCGCAGGCAGCCGCATTCCTCGCGGCTCATCACAGTCAACGACACACACGCGCGGCTTGAATCTGGGATTCGGGATTTGGGATTCGGATTCGGGATTTGCGTGATTCGGGGTTCGTGACGCGACCGCAGCGTGACAGCGTGATCCGCGAATCCCTAATCCCCAATCCCGAATCCCGTCACTTGGCGTCCGAGGTGCGCGCGGACAAGACCGACCAGCCGGCCGAGCGAACTCGTGGCCGCTCCTGCTCGCCGGTTGGCGGCGCCGATCGCGAAGATGATGGACCATTGCTGGAAGAGGACCCGATACGCCGCCGAGAGCGAGCCCCGCGGATCGTAGATGTTGGTCGATTCCGCCGTGACGCCGTTCAGCTCGACGACCGATAGGTCGAGGCCCGCCATGAACGCATCAACGTCGGAATACCGGATGTCGAAGCGTCCGACGAAGAATCCCGGATACGCCTGTGCGATCTCGTCAATCCGGCGCTCGAGCTCGGTCGTGATCAGGCGCCCGCCGTCGCGAAACGTTGTTCCCTGGCAGTGATTGCCCGCGATGGCGAGCGGAAAGCGCTCGCCTTGCGCGAGCACGTGCGTGAGGACTTCGCTATGCCTTACTGCAAACGTGTCGGCCTGCAGCCGGTACCGCGGATGCGTCCAGATCAGCATCTCAATCGTCGACCGACCGTCGCCGACGAGCACAGGAAACTGCTTGTCGGTGACGGAAAAGATCCGGCCGCGCGGCGAGCTCGGCGTGCGGTAGTAGAAGACGCCCGCCTCGAACGGCCCCGGATGATAAGGCTGCGCCAGCACAGCATCCGTCACCGCATCCAGATACGCGCGCACCTCGTCCCAGCGCCGAACGAGCCTCACGCCGACGCCGCGTTGTCCGACGTCGGGCTTCAGGACGAACGGAAGCGACCAGCCCTTCGCGTCAGCGACGGCGAGCAACGTGGACACGCGATCGTCGACCGCCGCTGGCGCGATACGCGTCGACGGGATCACAGCGTCCTGAGGAAGCTTCGCCAGGATATCGAACTTCGATTCACCAACCAGGCCGCCGTCCGGCATTCCCGGATTCGCGGCGGTGATCGTCGACAGGCCGCGATGCCACACGGCCAGACAGGCGATCCACACCGCCACCGGCACGTAGAACAGCCACATCGGCCAGAACTCCCAGCGACGCCATCTCGCGAATCGAGCCGCGAATCGAATGCGATGCGGCTTCGACCCAACGGTTCGGCCGATGTACAGCGCTACGGCGATCGCGCCGGCCAGCGTCAGCCGCGACGTCCAGCGGCTGCCCACCAGTGGAGCGATCCGGCCGACGAACGCGTCGCCGAGCGTCGCGGTCAGCAGCACGATCGTCGGCGTCCATAACAACGCGCCGACGAGCGCCCACAGCATGAAGATCGGGCCGGACACTCGTAGAACGCCCGACACGACGTAGAGAGCGAACCGCGTGCCAGGCAGGAAGCGACTCGCCACGATCGCGCCGGCGGCGTGGCGAGTGAGCCAGTCGCGAGCGTCCTCGACGTTCTGCGTCCGGAGCCGCCGCGCGGTCCACGGCCAGGCAAGCGCCGCACGTCCAAACACACGGCCGATGGCCCAGAGGCCGACATCGCCCACAAAAATCCCCGCCGTGCACGCGAGGATGCCGGCGCTGACGCCGACTTGCCCGCGCTGAATCAGCAATCCGGTCGCGATGCAGGTGAGATCTTCGGACACGAACGTCCCGAATATGATGCCGAGCAGGGTGATGATCGTCATGGCTGGTTTACGTGAGGCGACCCTTTCAGAGTCGCCAAGGCGAGGCTGAAAGCCTCGCCCTGCATGTCGAAGGAGGCGACTCGTACTCCATCCGCGCGCCGCTCTCGTCGAGATCGATCGTCGTCCGGCTCACTGTCGCCGCATCGTCGCGCTCCATCCAGACGCTGACGTGCCGGGCGCCCGACCAGAGATGACGGTGAAAACAGAACTGGCCCGCCAGCCTGTCGGCGGCGCCCATAATCAAGCGCTCGAACAGCAGCCGACGCGGCGGCTCGACGATCTGGTCGCCGAGCGACGACGAAGTGAAGAGCTGCGGCGCCGAGACGTCGAAGCAATCGCACGTGCAACGTGTCGATCCGCTCGTGAACGACACGCCGCGTTTCCGATTCGACAGCACCACTGTGAAGGGCTCGAACTGTCGGCAGTCGAATCCGCTGACGGCCTCGACGGCCGCGTCCATCGAGCCACAGGCGAGCAGCGCAGGGACGATGACGCCGCGGCTCAGCGCCGCTTCGCGGCGAAAAGGCGCGCGCGGCGCCGTTCGATTGAGCAGGACGGCGGCCAGCCCACTGTCGTTCACGCCGATCCACGTCCCGCCGCTCGACGGATCGACCGGATACATCGCGGAGCCGGACGGTGTCCGGCGCGACGCCGGCGGCAGCGCGCCAGCGCGAGATCGCCGCTCGTCTCTGTTGCACACGATGCGCACGCCGTCGGCGCGCGGCACGATGGTGACAGTGCACATCCGAAGCGCCCTTCAGCCGCGCCGCGGCGTCGACGGCGCGTAGCCGAATCCCGCCGGCGGCGCGATCCCGTGCAGCGCCAGCACGGCGGCCATGGTCGCCTGATGGTGAATCGTGTGACTGAGCACGAAGACGAGCTCGCGCCCGAGCGTCGACCAGCCGGCAATCGATTCGCCGGACGGGTCGATCATCGCCGACACGTGAATCGGTTCGTCCAGCGAGCGCATCGGCCAGCGGCCGAGCGCGGCTTTCAGCCGCAGAATCTGTTGCAGCGCGGCGCCCGGATCGGTCTCGACCGCCGTGCCGCGCCGCCGGTGGTCGTACGAGAGCGTGCTCGACGTGTCGGCCGACAGCAGCGCCGAGACGTGGTCGAGACAATGCCGCACGTGCTCGCCGAGCGTGCCGGACGCGTGGCTTTCGACCGACGCGGTATAGACGTCCGATGGAATCTCGAGCAGCAGCGCGCCGATTTGATCCAGCCGCTCCCAGAGCGGCCACGTGGGCGGCGACGACGATCGAGCGGCGAGTGCAGGCAGCGGCATGGTTCCAAATCCTTCCGGCGCGGCGAGTCCGCGGCGCGACAGCAACGAGACGATCGACCGTTGCGCCTCGATCGTCGCGCTGACCACAAACGCAAGCTCGGTGGCGAGCGTCGACCACCCGATCTCGAAGTCCTCGGGCGATCGGCTCGCGTGTTCGACACGGACGCGCGAGTCCAGCGGCAGCCGCGGCCATCCCGCGGCCGCCGAGCGGAGCGCGCGCAGCTTTCTCAGCGCAGCCACCGGGTCGACGGCGAACGACGGCGCCGGCACGTTGTAGGAGATCGTGTGCCCGTTGCGGCCGGTGATCAGGCTGTCGATCCGACCGAGGCTGGCGGCGACTTCTTCACCGATCGTCGATCCCCGATCGCCTCTCAGGCCGGCGTACACGTTGGTCCGGATTCCCAGGATCAGCGACTCGAACTCGTCGAGCAGCCGCGTCAGCGCCTCGCGCGATGTCTTGTGGCGTGGCGTGGCGCTCGGTTCGGCAACGGCGAGGTTGATCACGTCAGCACCTCAGACGAGCTCGAAGTACCGGCCGACGACCGCAAGCTGCGCGCGCCGGACGAGCAGCACGATCGCGCTGCCGACGAACGCCGTCAGCGCGAGCGCGAACAGCAGGCCGCCGTCGCCCTTCACTTCGATGCCGAGGAGCGTAAGGTGCGTCAGGATCGCGCCGGCCATCGATGCCATCGCGAGCGCGGCGCCAATGGGCGCCGCCGCCGGGATGAGCAGCAGGATCGATGCGATCAGCTCGATCACGCCCGATCCGATGCGGCCCCACGGCTCGGCGCCGACGGTGGTGAAAATGTAGACCGACTCCTCGGCGCCGGCGAACTTGAAGAACAGCGTCTGGAGCAGGATGACGGCGACGGTCAGCTGGGCCAGCCAGGTGACCACGGTCTGTGTGCGGGTGAGGTGTAGCATGCCCGTTAGATGACCGGGAAACCTCGCGGTTTCACCGGCATCCAAGGGGCTGTATGACGACCACCGCCGAACACGCTCGCCTCGAAGAAGACCGCACGAAGCAGAAGTACTGGAAGCGCTGGGGCCCCTACGTCAGCGAGCGCGCCTGGGGCAGCGTCCGCGAGGACTACAGCGCCGGCGGCACCGCTTGGGACTACTTTCCGCACGACCACGCGCGGTCGCGCGCCTACCGCTGGAACGAAGACGGTCTCGCCGGCATCTGCGACCGGCACCAGCGGATCTGCTTCGCCGTCGCCTTATGGAACGGGCGCGACCCGATTCTCAAAGAGCGGCTCTTCGGCCTGACCGGCAGCGAGGGTAATCACGGTGAGGACGTCAAGGAGTACTACTTCTACGTCGACAGCACGCCCACGCACTCCTACATGAAGTTTCTCTACAAGTATCCGCACGCGGCGTTTCCGTACGCGGATCTGGTCGAGGAGAACCGCCGCCGCGGGAAGCAGGCGTCCGAGTACGAGCTCGTGGACACCGGCGCCTTCGCAGAGAACCGGTACTTCGACGTCGAGGTGGAGTACGCCAAGGCGGACGTCGAGGACATCCTCGTGCGGATTCGCGTGACGAACCACGGTCCGCAGGCGGCGTCGATCGACGTGCTGCCGACCATCTGGTTCCGCAACACCTGGTCGTGGCATCCAGATCTGCCACGGCCGTCGCTCACGCGCGCCGGCGGCGCCGTCGTCGCGCTGCGCGAAACAAAGTACGGCACACGGTACGTGCATTTCGACGGAAACGCGCCGCTGCTCTTCACCGAGAACGACACGAACGGCGAGCGCCTCTACGGCACCAGAAATCCGACGCCTTACGTCAAGGACGCGTTCCATCGCTTCGTCGTCGACGGCGAGCGGACGGCGGTGAATCCCGCCGAACGCGGCACGAAAGCCTGCGCGCGGTACGCACTCACGATTCCTGCCGGCGAGACCGTGACTGTCCAGGCGCGCTTCAACGATCGCCAGCCGGGCGCCGCGGCCGAGTTCGGCAACACATTCGATACGATCTTCGACCGGCGGCAACGCGAGGCCGACGACTTCTACGGCACGGTGATCCCGTCGCCGCTCTCGGAGGACGCGAGGCGCGTCGCGCGACAGGCGCTCGCGGGACTCCTCTGGTCGAAGCAGTACTACCACTACGTCGTGAAGCACTGGCTCGAGGGCGATCCAGGGCAGCCGCCGCCGCCGGCCGGCCGCGAGCATGGCCGCAACCGCGAGTGGACGCACCTCTACAACGCCGACGTGATCTCGATGCCGGACAAATGGGAGTACCCCTGGTACGCCGCGTGGGATCTCGCGTTCCACTGCGTCCCGCTGGCGCTGGTCGACTCGGAGTTCGCGAAGGATCAGCTGTCGCTGCTGCTGCGCGAGTGGTACATGCACCCGAACGGCCAGCTCCCGGCGTACGAATGGGCCCTCGGCGACGTAAACCCGCCGGTGCACGCGTGGTCCGCCTTCCGCGTCTACAAGATCGAGCAGAAGCGCCGCGGCAAAGGCGATCTCAAGTTCCTGGAGCGCGTCTTCCACAAGCTGCTGCTCAACTTCACGTGGTGGGTGAACCGGAAAGACGCGGAGGGTATGAACGTCTTCCAGGGCGGTTTTCTCGGCCTCGACAACATCGGCGTCTTCGATCGCAGCGCGCCGCTTCCGACGGGCGGCCATCTCGAGCAGTCCGACGGCACGAGCTGGATGGCGATGTACTCGCTCAACATGCTCGCGATCGCGCTGGAGCTCGCCAGGCACAATCCCGCGTACGAGGACGTGGCCAGCAAGTTCTGGGAGCACTTCCTCAACATCGCGCACGCGATGAGCGGCGGACGGCTGCACGGCGGCGAGGGGCACGACCTCTGGGACGACGAGGACGGCTTCTTCTACGATGTCCTGCATCTGCCGGACAACTCGCGCAAGCCGCTCAGAATTCGATCGCTCGTCGGATTGATCCCGCTGCTGGCGGTGCAGACGCTCGAACCAGACGTGCTCGAGCGGCACGGCGCATTCCGGCGCCGGCTGGAATGGTTCGTCGAGCACCGGCCCGATCTCACCGGCAACGTGGCGTGCATGGCAACACCGGGACACGGCTCGCGCCGCCTGCTCTCGATCGTCGACGGCGACAAGCTGCGCCAGATGCTGCGCGTCATGCTCGACGAGCGCGAGTTCCTGTCGCCCTACGGCATCAGGTCGATCTCGCAGATCCATCGGGACCACCCGTATCTGCTGCGCGTGAACGGCAACGAGTACCGCGTCGACTACGAGCCGGCGGAATCGACGACCGGCCTGTTCGGCGGCAACTCGAACTGGCGCGGCCCGATCTGGTTCCCGATCAACTTCCTGATCGTCGAGGCGCTGCAGAAGTTCCACCACTACTTCGGTGACGACTACAAGGTGGAGTGTCCGACCGGCTCCGGCCGCATGCTGACGCTCGCCGAAGTCGCCACCGAGATCTCACGCCGCCTGACGCGCATTCTCCTCGACGACGCGAGCGGCCGACGGCCGGTGTTCGGAGCCGTCGAGCTGTTCCAGACGGATCCGCGCTGGCACGACCTCATTCCGTTTCACGAGTACTTCAACGGCGATACCGGCGCGGCCGTCGGCGCCAGCCACCAGACTGGCTGGACCGCGCTCGTCGCGAAGCTACTGCAACAGAGTGGAGAACCACATGAAGGCGATCGCAGTCGTTCCCGGCCAACCCAACAGCGTGCACCTCGCGGAGCTCGCGAAACCGTCGCTGTCTGACGTCACCCACGGACGCGGCGTCCTGGTCAAGGTGCTGCGCGTCGGCGTCGACGGCACGGACAAGGAGATCAACGCCGCAGAGTACGGCGCAGCGCCGGACGGCTACGACTTCCTCGTGGTCGGCCACGAAGGATTCGGTCAGGTCGAAGCCGTCGGCCCCAACGTATCCTTCCTGCGGCCGGGCGACTTCGTCGTCGCCACCGTCCGCCGGCCAGGCAAGAGCCTCTACGACGCCATCGGCCTGCAGGACATGACGACCGACAGCGAGTACTTCGAGCGCGGCATCAACCTGCGCCACGGGTATCTCACCGAGTACTACGTCGAGGACGAAGAGTTCATCGTGAAGATTCCGCAGGGGCTGCGAGACGTTGGCGTACTGCTCGAGCCGATGACCGTGGCGCAGAAGGGGATCACACAGGCGTTCGAAATTCAGCGCCGGCTCAAGGTGTGGCGGCCGCGCACGGCGGCGGTCATGGGCACCGGCACGCTGGGACTCCTCGCGACGCTCGTGCTCCGGTTGCGTGGCCTCGACGTCACCGCGTTCGGACGGACGCCGACGCCGTATCTGAACGCCCGGCTGCTCGACGCGATCGGCGCGCGCTACGTCAACACCGCCGAGCGGAGCATCACCGACGCAACGAGGGAATTCGGGCCGTTCGATCTCATCTTCGAAGGCACGGGATCGTCGGCGGTCGTGTTCGAGAGCATGCAGGTGCTCGCGAAGAACGGCGTGCTGGTGCTGACGAGTATCACCGGCGGCAATCGGCGGCTCGAGGTCTCCGCCGATCGGATCAACCTCGAGTTCGTCCTCGGCAACAAGGTGATGGTCGGGAGCGTCAACGCGAGCCGCGAGAACTTCGAGACCGGCGTCCGTGACATGTCCCAGGCCGACGCGGAATATCCCGGATGGCTCCGTCAGCTCCTGACCGATCCAGTACACGGCCTCGACAACTATCGGGACCTCTTCGAGCGCTTGCAAAATCCGAACGGTGCGATCAAGATATTCTGCGAGGTGACCCCGTCGTGACCTGTCGCGAGTTCGCGGACTTCATGGCAGATTATCTGTCCGGCGAGCTGTCGGCGGACGCGCGCGTAACGTTCGAGCATCACCTCGCGCTGTGCGCAAACTGCCGGAACTACCTCACCAGCTACGAGGAGACCGTCAAGCTCGGGAAGGCGGCATTCGACGACGAGCATGCCGCCGTCCCCGCCGAGGTGCCGGAGCAGCTGGTCAAGGGGATCCTCGACGCGAGCGCTCGCCGCTGACGTAACCACGCCCTCCGTACAGGCATCCAAGCGGCATGCGCGCGCTGGCAGTGCCCCTGCGACTCCGCTCGACGGGCGACGCGAGCCGTAAGGTCACGTGGCTCGAGCTGTTCTTCGATCTGATCTTCGTCGCCGCCGTGGCGCAGGTCGCAGCGCCCCTGCGCGATGCGTACTCGCTCTCAGGCCTCTTGCGATTCACACCGCTGTTCGCCCTGATTTGGTGGGCGTGGACGGGCCATTCGGTCTTTTCGACGCGATTCGACACCGACGATGTCGTGCAGCGGGCGTTGACGCTGGTGCAGATGTTCGCTGTGGCGGCCATGGCGGCCAATGCGAAGGACGCGCTCGACAGCCGCGCGTCAGCCGGCTTCGCCGCGGCCTACGCGGCTGTCCGGTTCGTGCTGGTCGCGCAGTACTTCCGCGCGCGGCACGTACCTGGCGCGCGTCCGCTCGCGATGCGGTATCTGCTCGGTCACGGCACTGCGGCGGTGCTGTGGCTCGCGTCGGCGCTCGTCCCAGCGCCGGTGCGGTTCTGGATCTGGGCCGCGGCGTTCGCGATCGATCTCGGGACGCCGTGGCTGGCGGTCCGGTATAGCGTGCAGGCGCCACCGGACGCCGCTCACCTTCCGGAACGGTTCGGCCTCTTCACGCTGATCCTGCTCGGCGAATCAGTCGTCGCCGTCATGCAAGGCATGGAAAGTCAGGAGGATTGGACGCCGGCCGCGGCGCTGTCGGCCTTTCTCGGCATGGGCATCGCGTTCCTGATCTGGGCCTGGTACTTCGACGGCGTCGCTGGCGCCTCCGAACAGCCGGTTCGCTCGAGACGTGATGCGCTGCGGTTTCACATCTGGACCTACGCGCACTTCCCTCTCTACCTCGGCATCATCGTCACGGGCGTCGGCATCCAGCGGATCGTGACCGCCGCGTCGCGCCACGCGTTGACGTCTGCGGAGGCGGCGCTGCTGACCGGCGCCGCGGCGATGATCATGCTGGCGATGACGCTGATCGGCGCGGCGTCGGCGACCCGCCGTCATCGCACCCCGCGACAGATCGGCGCGCAGGTCGCCATTGCGGCCGTCACGCTCGCGTGCGGAGCCACTGGCACGTTGTCGACACCGCTCGTGATGATCGTCATGGTCGCGTCGGCGTACGCGGCGCAGCTCGCGCTGTCCGACGGCGTCCGCCTGCCTTCGCCGAATCCGTCGCCGTTGACGCACGCCGTCGCTCCGGCCCCTTGAAACCGCGCGTCCGCGCACGGCATCGAACAGCCATGTGGATGGCACGGCTTGTCGCGATGCTCCTGCTGCTGTGCGGATACGCCGCCCGCGCAGCGGCCGATACACGGTTCGACGTCGGGCTGCTGCTCGGATCGACGATGGCGACGAACGAGACGCCCGTGTTGCAGTTCGATCGCGGCACCACCTATCAGGCCACGTTCGGCTGGAACGTCTGGCGGCGCGGACCGGTCCGGCTGTCGGTTGACGTGCCCTTCATCGCGTCACCGGCTTTTACCGTGACGACCGCCGGTCGGTCGCTGCCGCTGGAATACGCTTCGCTGTATCTCACACCGGGCGTCCGCGTGACCGCGCTGGCGCGCGGACGCGTGGCGATCTTCGGTGCACTGGGCGCCGGGTACGCGCGCTACAGCGAGTCGAAGCTGCGCGCGGATCGCAGTCCCAACCCGCAGCAACGCGACACGAATGCCGGTGCTGTAGCGTTCGGCGGCGGCGTCGACGTGCGCGGCTTCGGCTGGCTCGGATTCCGCGCCGACGTGCGCGACGTCTACACGGGCGCGCGCAACTTTTCGCTCGCGACGCCGGGCAACCGCGTTCACAACGTCGTGGCGTCTGGCGGATTCGTCGTGCGATTCTGAGGTACGCACATGCTGCGTGCCGGCTCGTCCGCGCGCGTCGCCGTCGTCCGGGCCGGCGCCGTCGGAAAAGCCCCCGCTCGCCTGCGCGCGGGCGGCACCGCGATCGACGTCGATCGCTCGAGCCTCACCACCCACGTGTACAGGTCTGGAGTCTTCTCGCGTTAGAGCGTGGTTTCTGATCTGTATCGAATGGGATTCGACCCGAAGACGCGCGATT
>WNEY01003139.1_pt1 | contig 12311 bp, 11 predicted proteins | sample 5400531 | NCBI WGS metagenome assembly WNEY01 (sample SAMN13153338, study PRJNA577476) | soil metagenome | isolation source: 200 cm saprolite under Douglas fir tree site 1 | place: USA:California | collected 2015-04-18
CTCGATCTCCAGAAGCGCTTCTTCGACCACTTCCTGAAGGGCGTCGACACCGGTTGGGACAAGACGCCGCCCGTGACGCTGAACATCCGCCATCCTGGCGAGAGGTTCGTGCGGCGCGATGAGCAGGGGTGGCCGCTGGCCCGCACGCGGTGGACGAAGTTCTATCTCGATCCGGCGACGATGGCGTTGACCGCCACGCCGGCCGCGGGCGACCAGGTCGAGTACGAGGCGCTGGGCAACGGCGTCACGTTCTCGATGACGATGGAGCGCGAGACCGAGATCACCGGGCCGATCGTGGCCAGGCTCTTCGTCTCGTCGTCCACCACGGACGCCGATCTCTTCCTGATCGTCCGTGTCTTCGACCCGGCTGGAACGGAGCTGACGTTCTTCGGCTCGACCGATCCCAACACGCCGATCGCCAACGGCTGGCTTCGCGCGTCACATCGCCGACTGGATCCTGCGAAGAGCACGCCCTGGCAGCCCTATCATCTTCACGATCGTCTCGAGCCGCTCACCCCGGGCCAGGTCTACGAGTGCGACGTGGAGATCCTGCCCACCTGCCTCGTGGTGCCGGCCGGCTGGCGCGTGGCGCTCACGGTGCGCGGCAAGGACTACGAGTACGAGGGCGAGCTGGACGAGTTCGGGAAGACGTTTCACTACAGCACACGAGGCACCGGCGGTATGACTCATAACGATCCGATCAGCCGCCCGCGCGACGTCTTCGGCGGCACCGTGACGCTGCACGCCGGCGGCGATCGCGCGTCCTACGTGCTGCTGCCGGTCATCCCCGAACGGTGAAGGCGCGGCCGCTCAGTACGGCTCGATTCTCCACACCGGCCCCATGAAGTACAGCGGGCCCTCGGCCTTCAAGAACGCGGGGGCTTCGCCGGACAGGATCCAGCAGCGCACACTGGGAACATCGGAGACCAGCAAGGACGCAAAGAGGCCAAGCTCGGGACGGATGACGTAATGGGTGGCCAGCATCGACGCGTCGTTGAGCTGGACGCGCTCGTCCGCCATCGGCGTGAGTCGAAGCTTGATCACGCGCGGCTTCGGCATGAAGACGACCATGCTGACCATTTCACCCGCGCCGGAGGGCAAATTCTTGAGGATCAGCGACAGCATGCCGTTGTAGGCGTCCTCGGGAAGCTCCAGCTTGCCGTCCAGGATCTCTTCGGGGCTGTCGTCATCGGCACGATAGCGAACCGAATAGTGCCCGGTCGGCCGGTCGAACGACACGTTCACCGCTTCCGGGAACGAGGGCCCGCGCTGAACCAGACGGTAGGCGAGCAGCCGGAAGACACTGCGCTGGGAGAACACGACCGTCTCGTCGTGGAGCGAGCCGTCCTTGAAGCGAAATGTCAGCCGGGTTTCGACGCGATCGTCTCGCGCCACCTGGACGAAGTCACCGAAGGCCAGTGTCTGGCCATCGAGGGATCGGACGACCGGGAAGCCGCGGGTGAGGCCCTCCGAGAACCGAACGGTCACCGGCTCGCCCCAGGCAGTGGCCCAGAGCAGGACGGGGAGGCCGAGGCCGAACAGTGCCGCTCGCAGGACTCGCATCCACCGTCAGACTAAGCCGCGTTGCAGAGGACGATAAATCTATCCCGCGATATAGAAACCTATATCTCCGGATAGACGTTGGCCGCCCAATAACTCTGGACGGTCACCTTCCCGTTCGAGGCCGTCAGGAAGTGCCCGGGGGGAAGCTTGCTGATGCCGCAGATGATGGAATGCGGCTCGGGAACGAGATCGAACCCGAACGAGCGCGACACCGTCGCGAGCTCGAGCTCGTGGTCCACCGCCGGGTGCACCAGAACCGCCGGTAGTTCCGAGCCGAAGATCAGCCAGCCCTTCGCCACCGCGTAATAGAGTCGCTTCTTGCCCCGGCGATCTCGCGCCAGGAAGAGCTCCTCGCGCCGCTGATCCCAGATGGCGAGCGCGAACACGCCGTTGAACCGGGGAAAACACTGGTCGCCGTATTCCTCCCAGGCGTGGGCGACGACCTCGGTATCACAAGCCGTGGCGAAGCGATGGCCTCGACGGACCAAGCCGTCACGAACGTCGGGGAAATTGTAGATCTCGCCGTCCAGCACGACGTGCACCGACCCATCCCCGTTCGTGACGGGCCGGTCCCCGCTTTCCAGGGACATCACGCGGGGCCGGGCCACGCCGAGTCCAAAGCGATCGTCGACGTAGTACCCCCACGCGTCGCCGCCGCGGTGCTGCAGTGACCGGGTCATGCGCTCGAGGACACTCGGGTCGGGTCGCTCGGTCGAGGACGCGATAAAGCCCGCGATTCCACTCATGGCGACACCTGCAAGTCCAGGGCGCAGAGAACGCCCAACAGTGTGTACAGACGCGCGACTCCAATACGCATTCCGCCTCCATTGCCCGGAGGAACGTGGTCGTGTAGACCGCCGCGACCGGCACCATCGGGCCGGGCGGCAGCAGCAGCGACTTCAGGCGGCGAGCGTTACGAAGTCGGAGGAGCTCGGGCGGTGCGCGGAGAGGGATCGGTGAGGTCGGCGGCCGTATCGTCGCCCGGAGAAACGACGGCGACGACGACATCGACACCGCCGTTGCTGCTGAGCGGTGCGCTCTCGATGACGCTCTGAAGGCTGATCGCCGCCAGGACGTCACTGTCGAATTCCCCGTCGTAGATGCCGTCCGTCCACGCCTCGTAGGTGCTGGCACCCGCGAAAGGTGTCAGCACGATGACGCTGAGGAGGAGGACGTTCAGGAGAATCCGCGTGTACATCCCGTCGAGCGTAACCCACAGAATTGAAACCGACAAGGTAAAGTTCGCTACTCGATCCCGTACTCTCCCCACTGGGCGTCCACCCGGTCCAGGTCCTCCTTGGGGGGGATGGAGCGGGCCGGGAACGCGTGCTTCCGCGTCGCATCGACACCGATCTTGGAGGACGGCACGGTCTTCCGCTCGTCGGAATCGGCCCCCTCGGACACCGAGGGGTCGAGCGCCACGCCGGCGGTGTCACGGTTGATATAAATGTCGCGGGCGGGCTGGACGTGCCACGACATGGCCCACAGGACCTGGAAGTAATCACGCACGTCGATGTCCTCGTCGACGACCACCACCCACTTCGACCATGAGGGATCGTAGGCCCACACCGCCCACATCGCCCGCTGGGGCAGCCCCGGGTGATCGCGGCGCAGCGAGATGGCGAGAAACGCCGCGCCGCCGCCCGCCTCGAGCAGATGGACGTCGCGCACGGGAAGACGAAGATCACGGCTCAGGTGCTTGAAGAGCGCCACGTCGCGCCCGGTGCCGCGGATGCAGCTCGACTCGCTCGGCGGCATCTGGCTGAAGAACGCCTGATAGATGGGATCGGTCCGGTGCGTGATGGCGGTGACCTCGATGACGAAGCTCGGCCCCGACGCCCCCATGTAGCCGGTGTACTCGCCGAACGGCCCCTCCTGCTCGCGCACGCCCGGCGGGATGAAGCCCTCGATGACGATCTCGGCGTGGGCCGGCACTTCGAGATCGTTGGTCTCGCAGGCAACGACCTCGAGCGGCTCGCCCCGCAGGCCGCCGGCCACGCCGAACTCGTCGCCGCGGACGCGGGCCACCGACGTCAGCGGCACCGGCGGATCGCAACCGATGACGACGGCGCAGGGCGTCGGCTTGCCCTGCTTCTCGTTCTTCATGATGTGCGGATACATGTCGCGCCAGGCGTTGCTGAGGAAGATCCCGTACTTCCGCGGCCCCTTCTGCATCAGCCGGTACGTCCCCACGTTGCGCTCGCCCGTCTCGGGATCTTTCGAGACCACGCACGGCGCCGTGACGTATGGGGCGGGATCCTGGCCACGGGTCCAGATGCAGAGCGGCAGCTTCGTGATGTCGGCCTGATCGCCCTTGAGGATGACGTCCTTCACCGGGCCGCGGCTCACGCGCACCGGAGGGATCGGCTTGGTCTGAGCGTTCGCCCACTTGTCGGCGATCTTGTCCACGCTCGTTTCGAGCGCGAGGGCATAGACCTCGGGCGAGGCGCCGAGAATGCCCGCCACCAGCGGCATCGAGAAGCCTTTGATGCGCTCGAACATCATGGCGGGCCGGCGCGCCGGCGGGATCCGCTGGAACACCCGCCGCATGACGGCGGTCACCTCCCAGTCCGGATCCACTTCCTTCTTCACGTGGTGAAGCTTGCCGCGCTGCTCGAGCGCGCTCAGATAGTCGCGGAGATCCTTGTAGGCCATGGCCGGAATTATAATTGACGATCGTGGCCGGTCCCATGCCCAAGAAATACTCCGGACGACCCCTCAAGCGGCTGGAAGATCCGCGCCTGCTGCGCGGACAGGCGACGTTTCTCGACGACCTGCGCGTGTCCGGCTTCCGCCACGTGGCCTTCGTCCGCAGCATCCACCCTCACGCGCGCTTCCGGGTGGACACGTCCGCCGCGCGCGCCATCCCCGGGGTGGTGGGCGTCTTCCTGGCCGCCGATTTCCCACAGGTGAACGAGATACCCGTCGTGATCGATCACCCCGCCCTGCGCCCCTGCCGCCACCCTCTGCTGGCGCGAGACAAGGTCCGCTACGTCGGTGAGCCGATCGCCGTCGTGGTGGCCCAGAGCCGCTATGTCGCCGAAGACGGCGCCGACGCCGTGAAGGTCGAGTACGAGCCGCTCCAGGCCGTGCCTGACGCTCGTGCGGCCGGCGCCGCGGGCGCCCCTCTCCTGCACGACCACCTGGGCGACAACGTCGCCGCCGACTTCGTCGTGCGGGTCGGCGATGCCGACGCGGCGTTTCGCTCCGCGGACGTGGTCACGCGAGCAACCTACTACGTCCACCGCTACACCGGAATGCCGCTGGAAACCCGGGGCGTCGCGGCGGACTGCGATGCCGGCACCGGTGACCTGACGCTGTGGTCATCGACGCAATGGCCTCACACCCTGCGCGACGTGCTGCGGGGCGTGCTCCGCCTGCCCGAGCCCCGGATCCGCGTGATCGCTCCGGACGTCGGCGGCGGATTCGGCGTCAAGCAGGAGATCTACCCCGAGGAGCTCGTGCTCGCTCTCCTGGCCATGCGCCTGCACGGGCCGGTGAAATGGATCGAGACGCGCCATGAGCATCTCACGACCGCCGCGCACGCGCGCGAGCAGTGGCACGACATCGAGCTGGCCGCCCGCCGTGACGGCACCATTCTCGCGATGCGCGCCGAGATCCTGGCCGACATCGGCGCGTACACGCGCAGCCTGGGTGTTCTCTGTCCGTCGATCACGTCGGCCAGCCTGCCCGGAGCCTATCGAATCCGCGACTACACGTGCCGGGTACGCGCGGCGCTCACCTGCAAGGCACCGGCGGCGGCCTACCGTGGCGCCGGCCAGCCCGAGGCGACTTTTGCCGTCGAGCGCGCGATGGATCACCTGGCGCGCGAGCTGAGGATCGATCCCGCCGAGCTTCGAAGGAGGAATTTCATTCGTCGCGATGAGTTCCCGTGGGACGTCGGGACCGCGTCGGCTCAGGTTCCCCTGATCTACGACAGCGGCGACTACGGGGGCGCGCTCGACACCGCGCTGAAGCTCTCCGGTTACGAGAAGCGCCGGGACGAGCAGGCCGTCGAGCGCGCCAAGGGCGCGAGCGGTCGACTCCTCGGCGTCGGCATCGCCAGCTACGTCCTGCTCACGGGGCTCGGGCCCCACGAGGGCGCGGTGCTCCGCGTGAATCCCAGTGGAGGCGTGCTGCTCATCACGGGCGCCTCGCCGCACGGTCAGGGCACGGCCACGATGCTCGCTCAGGTGGTGGCCGATGAGCTTGGCCTACAGCCGGACGACGTCGTGGTGAGGCACGGCGACACCGCGCTGATCCCGTTCGGCGTCGGGACCTACGCGAGCCGCAACGCCGTGATGGCGGGCAGCGCCGCTCTCGTCGCCGCGCGCGCCGTCGCCGCCAAGGCCCGCCGGCTGGCCGCCCACCTGCTCGAGGTCAGCGACGCCGATCTCGAGCTGGCCGACGGCGTCGTGCGCGTCGTCGGCGCTCCCAATCGCCGGCTCTCGCTCGCCGATCTGGCCACGGCCTGCGCTCCGGGCTCGCCCCTGCCCGACGGAATGGATCCGGGTCTCGAGGCCACGCACTACTTTCCGGCGCCGCGGGCGACCTTTGCCAGCGGCGTCCACATCGCCACCGTGAGCGTGGAGCGCGAGACCGGACGCGTCGAGATCCTCGACTACACGGCCGTGAGCGACGCCGGCCGAGTCATCAATCCGCTCATCGTCGAGGGACAGATCCACGGAGGCGTGGCCCAGGGCGTCGGGGGCGCCCTGTACGAAGAGCTGGTGTACGACGACCACGGTCAGCCACGCACGCAGTCGCTCCTCGAGTACGTGATGCCCACCGCCGAGCAAATCCCCCCGATGAAGATCGCCAACCTCGCCACGCCCAGTCCCCTCAACCCGCTCGGCGTCAAGGGCGTGGGCGAAGCCGGCGCGTTGGCCCCACCGGCCGCGATCACGGCCGCCGTCGAGGATGCGTTGCGTCCCTTCGATGCCCGCATCACGGGCACTCCGTTGAGGCCGGAGGACATTTTCCGGCTGATGCGCTAAGTTACCGCTTCAATCGTGGACGCGCTGATTCGCGAGTGGCTCAACGTCGGGCTCCGCTGGGTTCACCTGATCGCCGGGATCGGCTGGATCGGCACCTCGCTCTACTTCATGTGGCTCGACGCGGCCCTCACGAAGCCGAATCCGTCGCGGGCGAGCGTGGAGGGCGAGACGTGGCTGCTCCACAGCGGCGGCTTCTATCTGGTCGAGCGGCGCACGCTGCCACCGGGGCAGCTCCCCTCGCCGATCCACTGGTTCAAGTGGGAAGCGGCCATGACCTGGCTCACGGGGTTCCCGCTGCTGGTCCTCATCTACTACACGACGCGCGGCGTGTACCTCGTCGATCCGGCCGTGTCGTCGATCACGCCGGGCGCGGCCGTCGTGGTCGGCCTCGGGCTCCTCGTGATTTCGTGGGCCGTGTACGACCGCCTGTGGACGTCGCCCCTCGCCCGCAACGGCGGGCGCGGCGCCACCGTGCTGTCGTGGGCCCTCCTCTTCGCCGTCGTGTACGCGCTGACGCGCGTGATGAGCGGCCGCGCCGCCTACATCCACGTGGGTGCGATGCTCGGCACGATCATGGTCGCCAACGTCTGGATGCGGATCGTCCCCGCCCAGCGCGACCTCATCGCCGCCGCCGCGGCGGGCCGGACGCCGCACGCCACGCTGTCGACGCGGGCGAAGCAGCGCTCGACCCACAACAGCTACGTGACGTTCCCCGTGATCTTCATGATGCTCAGCCACCACTATCCGGCGACCTACGGGCATCCGCTCAACTGGCTGATCCTGTGGTTGCTGATCGTGGTCGGAGCCGGCGTCCGCCACGTGATGATCGCCCGCGAGAAGGGCCGCCCGGCCGACTGGTGGCTGGTGCCGGTGACCGCGGCCCTGGCCGTGGTCGTCTATCTCACCTCCCCGGCGTGGCTCGGTCGACCGATGCGGGGCGGTGATCCGGTGGCCTTCGCCTCCGTGCAGGACGTCATCGAGCGCCGCTGCGTCTCCTGCCACTCGCAGGCGCCGACCGACGACATCTTCCGCATCGCGCCCAACGGCGTCACGTTCGACACGCCGGAGAGCATCCGGGCCCGCGCGGAGACGATTCGCGAGCGCACCGTCGTGCTCAGGAACATGCCGCTCGGAAACAAGACGGGCATGACCGACACCGAGCGCGGGGTGCTCGCGCGATGGCTCGAGCAGGAAGCCCGATGATAGTATCGCCGCCATGAAATCCCTCGGACTCGTCGCGGCGCTCGTCGTGCTCCTCGCGCCGGTGGCGGCCGCGCAGCCGTCGGCGAACATCGGCACCAATCCGCCGGGCAGCATTCTCTACGTCGTGGGCAACGCGCTGGCCAAGGTGGCGGCCGAGGCCGGCACGGCCAAGCTCACGGTGCAGCCCTACTCCGGCACCAGCACGTTCCTGCCGATGCTGGAGTCCGGTGAGCTGGAGCTGGGCGTGAACAACGCGGTCGACGTCGGTCTCGCCTTCAACGGCCCCAGCTACAAGATCGGCGGGCGCAATCCGTTCCCTCACACGCCCGGGCTGCGCCTGGTAATGCGCAGCGCGCCCCTGATGGTCGCGCCCGTCGTGCGCCGTGACTCGCCCATCAAGACGATCCACGACGTGAAGGGCAAGCGGCTCACCGGCGAATATCCGGCCAATCTCGCCATCTGGTACAACGTCTTCGGCGAGCTGTCGAGCGCCGGCCTCGGCTTCAAAGACGTGCGCGTGATCCCGGTGGCCGGCCTCAACGAGGGCATCGACGCGCTCATCCAGGGACGCGCCGACGTCTCCACCTATGGCCTCAACGGAGCGAAGGTCCGCGAGGCCGATGCGGCCGTCGGCGTTCGCCATCTTTCCATCGACTGCTCGCCGGACGGCGAGAAGAGATTACGCGCGGCCGTGCCTGGCTACTATCCGCGGCGCGTGAAGAAGGAGGAGGCGGCCGCCGTCGTCGACGACAGCATCTGCGTCGTGGCCGGACTCCTGAAGGCCATCTGGGAGAACGGCAGCAAGCTCGGCCCGTTCCACCCGCTCCTGCGCGAGTGGAGCCGAGACCGGATGATGGGCGCCGACGTCACGATCCCCTATCACCCGGCTGCGGTGCGCTTCTACCGCGAGCACGGCGCGTGGAACGCGGAGACGGATCAGACGCAGCAGCGCCTGCTCAAAGCCGGGCGCTGATCCGGGCGACGGCCTCTTCCGTCTGCTCGCGGGAGCCGAAGGCGGTCAGGCGGAAATAGCCTTCGCCGCTCGGGCCGAAGCCCGAGCCCGGCATGCCCACGACGTGCGCCTGGACCAGCAGCTTGTCGAAGAACTCCCACGACGACAGCCCGGCCGGCGTGCGTACCCAGAGATAGGGCGCGTTGCTCCCGCCGTACACGGTGAGCCCGGCCGCCGTGAGCCCGTCGCGGATGATCTCCGCGTTCTCCATGTAGTAGTCGATCAGCTTCCGCACCTGCTTCTGGCCGTCCGGTGTGTACACGGCCGCCGCCGCCTTCTGGACGATGTACGGCGCCCCGTTCGACTTCGTCGAGGTACGGCGGAGCCAGAGCGTGTTGAGGCTCACCTTCTCGCCGGCCGCCGTCCGTCCCTGCGCTTCCTTGGGCACGACCGTGTAGGCCAGGCGCAGTCCGGTGAATCCCGCGCTCTTGGAGAAGCTCCGGCACTCGATGGCCACCTCCCGCGCGCCGTCGATCTCGTAGATCGAGTGCGGCACGTCGGCGTCGCGGATGTAGGCCTCGTAGGCCGCGTCGTAGAGGATGGTGGCCTCGTGGGCGAGCGCGTAGTCGACCCAGCGCTGGAGCGCGTCACGCGTCATTACGGCGCCCGTGGGATTGTTCGGATAGCAGAGATAGATGAGATCGACGCGCCGGTCGGGCAGCGCGGGCAGGAAGTCGTTCTCGGCGGTGCACGGCAGATACACGAAGCCCGCGTAGCGCCCGCTCTCGTCGGCGCGGCCCGATCGCCCGGCGATCACGTTGCTGTCCGCGTACACCGGGTAGACGGGGTCCATGAGCGCCACCACGCACTCGGTGGCGAAGATCTCTTGAAGGTTGGCGCTGTCGCTCTTGCCCCCGTCGCTGATGAAGACCTCGTCCACCGCGACGTCGATGCCGCGCGAGCCGAAATCGTGGTGCGCGATCTCGGAGCGCAGGAAGTCGTAGCCCACGTAGGGCCCGTAGCCCTTCAACGTCTCCTCCTGCCCCTGCTCGCGGGCGGCCTGCTCCAGGGCCTGAACGACCACCGGTGGCAGCGGCCGCGTCACGTCGCCGATGCCCAGCGAGATGATGCGAGCGTCGGGATGCGTCTCGCGGAAGACTTGCGTCCGCCGCTTGATCTCGGCGAACAGGTAACTCGCCTTGAGGTTCAGGTAGGACTCGTTGATCCGGGGCACGGGCGAATTCTAGCAGACGCGCCGATCGAGCCGCGCGCGCGGTGAGACGGATCGTAGTTGTCATGCGACCAGCTTCGCCCGCGGTACAGTAGCGTGACGTGGACGCCCGCGACCTGAGTCACGGCCTCTTGTGGTTCGTGGCGTTTCTGTTCTCGACGACCGTGCACGAGGCCATGCACGCGCTGGCGGCGCTGCGCGGCGGCGATCGCACGGCCTACCTGGGCGGGCAGGTCTCGCTGTCGCCGCTGCCCCACGTCCGCCGCGAGCCTATCGGGATGCTCGTCGCTCCGTTGCTCACCGCGTTCACCAACGGCTGGGCCCTGGGCTGGGCGAGCACGCCGTACGATCCGGCCTGGGCGGCCCGCCATCCGCGAAGGGCGGCGGTCATGGCCGCGGCGGGTCCGGCCGGGAACCTGGTCATCGCGCTTCTCGCTCTTCTGGGCCTCAGAGTCGGCCTGCTCGCCGGCGTGTTCGTCTCGCCCGGCCGCGTGAGCTTCCATCACCTCGTCGAGGCCGCAAACGGGGCCCCGTGGCTCGCAGCCGTGGGAGAAGTCCTGACCGTTCTCTTCGTGCTCAACATCTTCCTCTTCTTCTTCAACATGCTGCCGTTCCCGCCGCTCGACGGTGGGTCGGTGCTCGGCGGCTTCCTCCCCGGGGGCGCCGCGCAGGCGCTCCGTCAATTCGCTGCGAATCCGATCTTCTATCTGGTCGGCATCCTCGTCGCCTGGCAGGCGTTCCCGTACGTCGCCGGCCCGCTCTTCAGGGCGCTGCTCAGACTGGTGCACCCGCACGACCGCTACTTCTGATCGAGGCCGCGTAGACCGGACGAAAACCGCGTAGTCCCGCCCTTACAGCTTCACGTTCCGACGGCGTCGATCGCCGCCTAAGTAGCTAGTCTTGAAGGCTCAATGAGTCGTGGCCTACTTGATGCACTGATGCGGCGCATGGATACGAGATCGACGAGCGAGAATCACCCGAGGGGCGCGAGCCGCCGCGTCTGGCCGCAGGAGCGTGAGTGTCTGGTGTGTGGAGAGCGCCGGTGGGCGCAGTGGGCCGGCGACCGACTCCACAACCGATGCCGCCGCGATCTACGACGAGTCGATACGTCCCCGGAGCATCGAGTCGCCCACACCGGCTGAGTCGCACCGCGCGTCAGGCGCCCTGCGCCAGCGCCCCGTCGATGATCACCTGCAGGTGAGCTCGGTTCCGCAGCGACCCCACCGACCGTTTGTGATCCGCTGATTTCAGCACCTGGCCCAGGACCACGTGGGGATGATGGAGACGACCGAAGAGATCGGCCAGGAAGGCCGCGTCGTCATCGCTCACGTCTGAAAAGGGCGCGCGCTTGCGTACCACGGCGAGGGCGGCCAGGAGGCTTTCCTTTCGGTCCCTGGTCCCCCGGTAGGTCTTGAGATAGGCCTTCGCAAAGACGATCTGAACGTCCTGCTCGGGCCTCATCCGGAGGATCAACACCGCAGCGGCGACAAGAAGGGCGAGAGCCAGCGTCAGCACCAGGAACTGTACGCTCATCACAGGTCTCCTTGCCGGATGGTCGGTGGGTAACTCGACTATCAAGGCCTGTGCCGAAGAGAGAGCCCCTGTGTTTTCGATGAAATAGCCGGAGCGCAGCCCGCGGCCCGACGTCACGGAGCCGTGCGCAATGTCAGGAAAGCGAACAGACGAGCCGCGGGGCGTCTCGAGATTTCGCGGGGTGATGCGCCCGGTTGACCTAGTCCAACGCTTCGAGTAACTTCGCGCCACTCTTTGCCCCGGAGGGGAGCTATGGCGCGCCCGGTTCGCTCCCGTCCCGTCCCGTCCCGTCCCGTCACGGTCACGCTCGTCCCTTCCCCGATCCCGTCGGGCGGCGTCCCTGCACAGTGTCTCGTTATCCTGGGGCTCACCCTCGCGGTCCTGACGGCGTGTGCCGGGACTTCACATCCCCCAGGGACGGCCGCCCTCGGTGCGCCTGAAGAGCAGAAGGTGGCACGGCCGATTCGGGACGCGGTCGCCGCCGTCCTGGCGCGCCTTCGTGGTGGTGCCGCTCCGGCCGATCTTCGGGCGATTTCAACCGAGTTGGTCCACGTCAACGACGCCGGCGAAATTCAAGTGTACGTGATCCTCATCGAATTCCGGCCGGAGTACGTCGCCCAGCTCGTGACGACCGGCCTGAGGGTTGAGCTGACCCTGCCCGACTACCGCCTCGTTCAGGGTTGGATCCCCGCCAATCTCGTCGACCGCGTCACCGGCTTCGATTTCGTCTCCGAGGTGAAGCCGCCCGGTTACCCGGTACCCCGCAGTGGGTAACAGGTTGCTTGCCGCTCTCGCATGGATCGCGCTGCTCGCACTTCCGGGCTTCGCGTCG
>WNEY01003140.1_pt1 | contig 12311 bp, 7 predicted proteins | sample 5400531 | NCBI WGS metagenome assembly WNEY01 (sample SAMN13153338, study PRJNA577476) | soil metagenome | isolation source: 200 cm saprolite under Douglas fir tree site 1 | place: USA:California | collected 2015-04-18
ATCGCGGCGCCGCGCGCCCAGCGCTTTGCGGATCCCGATCTCGCGCGTGCGCTCAGCGACGGCCATGAGCATGATGTTCATGATGACGATGCCGCCGACGACGAGCGAAACCGCGACCAGGCCCGGGAGCGCGACGAACAGGACCCGGCTGATCTTGGCCCAGAAGTCGAGCACCTCGTCGGCCGTCTCGAGCGTGAAGTTGTCCGCGTCGCGCGGCCGCAGATGCCGCCGGACGCGCATGACGGCCTCTGCCTCCGCCATCGCCTCCCGCATGTCCGCCGGCGAGTTCGCCTTGACCGCCAGGGCGTCGATGACGCCCGGAGGGTTGATGAAGCGTTTCACGGGCGAGCCCGCGGGGGCGACGGCGAACTTGTCGAGCGACAGCCCGAAGAGATTTCCCTGACGCTCGACCACCCCGATCACGCGGTATGGCAGGTCCCGGATCCGGACCGCCCGGCCGATCGGGTCGCGTCCCTCGAACAGCTTGTCCGCGAGCTCATACCCCAGCACGACGACGGGTGCCCCGGCGCGTTGCTCTTCCGCCGTGAACGCGCGGCCGTGCTCAATGGTCAGATCCTTGATGTCGAAATAGCGGTCGGTCGCGCCGGTGAGGAGCACGTCCTGCGCCGCCCGCCGGCCCGCGGCGATCCGGACGCGCGTGCTCGACTCCCAGCCGGTGGTCGCCGCGACCGTCAGGGCCCGCGCGACGGCCTCCCCGTCCCCCAGCTTGATCCGCGGCCGCCGGACCCAGCTGCGCCACGTCGAGTCCGTCACGTTGCCGAGCTGGACGTCCGGGTACTGGCGCAAGCGGAACGTGTTCACGCCGAGCACGGTGCCGGCGAACTTCTCGGTCATGTACCGGTTCATGCCCTGCACGACAGACACCACGGCGATGAGGAACATCACGCCGATGAAGACGCCGATGATGGAAAAGGCGCTCTTCAGCTTCTGCGTCCGGAGGGTCCGGAAGGCGAGTCCGACCGCCTCGGCGAACCGCACTCAGACGGCCTTCTTGGCTTTCGTCGAGTCCGCCTTCTCCTTCAGGCGCCGGACCCGCGCGCCATCCTTCAAGTCGCGGATCGCCTGATACGGGCCGGCGGCGATCGTCTCGCCCACCTTGAGCCCGTCCAGGACTTCGAAGTACTCGTCTCCGGCGATGCCGACCTTCACCGGCCTGAAGGTGGCGATCCCCCGATTCACGACGAACACGCCTTCCGTCTCCCGCTTGCGGCGCGCCATGGCGCTGGTGTCGGCGGGTCGATCCTCCGTGGACAGAGGCGTGTTCTCCCGCACCGTCAGGGCGATGATCGGGACCGACAGCGCCTGGCGGCGGGTGTCCGTCACGATGCGGGCCGTGGCGGAAAGGTCCGGGCGCACGTCGCTCGGGGGGTGGTCGAGGGTGACCTCCACGTCGTAATCCACCGCCCGATCGTTCAAGCCGGTGGACGTCGCTGCCGGGGTCTGCGTCGAGCTGTTGGAGATCTTGGTCACCCGCCCGGTGAACGTCGTGTCGGGGAACGCATCGATCGAGACCTCCACCGAGTCGCCGCTGTGGAGCCGGACGACGTCGGTCTCGTCCACCCGCACCTTGGCCTGGATCACGGAGAGGTCCGAGATCGTCATCAGCAGACCGATGTCCTTGGAGAAGGTGCTGGGGACGGCCACCTCGCCTTCTTCCACCGGGAGCCGCGTCACGCGCCCGGCCATCGGGGCGACGAGGTGCGTCTTGCGGAGATTGTCGCGCGCTTCTTGGACGGCGGCGCGCGCTTGATCCACCTGGTGCTGCGCCGCCGTCAGGTTCGCCTCCGCGACTTCGAACGCCGTCTGCGCCTGCTCGAGCTGCTCCGGGGCGACCAAGTTGGGGCTCTGGTCGCGCAGCTCCTGGGTGCGCCTCAGGGCGCGCTGGGCCTGGTCGCGGTTGGCGCGCGCCTGCACGACCTCGGCCTCCGCGGAGGAGTACGCCGCCTGGGCGCGCTGCAGATTGGCCTCGTACACGGTGGGGTCGATCTGCAGGAGGAACTGCCCCTTCGTCACGCGATCGCCCTCCCGCACCGCGATCCTGGTGATGCGGCCGGTGATATCGGCGCTCAGGTCCACCTTCTTCTTCGGCTGGATCTTGCCGCTCGCGGTCACCGCGGCCACGAGGTCGCGGCGCGCCACCTGCTCCTGCCGCACCTCCGTGCCGCGGTCGCGCTTGGCGCTCACGCTCGCCACAACCAGCCCGACGAGCAGGAGCGCGCCGGCGCCTCCCGCGAGCAGCTTGTTCCGCTTCGACATGCGAGACTCGTCCTCTCCTAACGGAGGTGCCGGCCGACGGCGGCTTCCAGCGCCGCGACGGCCCTGTGGTGGTCGTACACGGCGCTCACGTAGTCGAACTCCGCGTTCAGCTGGGCCACCTGCGCGTCGAGCAGCTCGAAGAACGTGCCCGAGCCCACGCGGTAGCGCTCCGTGGCGAGCTGCAGCTGCTCGCGCGCCGCGGCGCGGCTCGTGTCCTGGATCGCGACGGCGCGATAGGCCGTCTGCAGCGTCAGGAACGCCTGGCTGACCTCGGTCCGCACGGCGAGGCCCCGCGCCCGCACCGATTCCGCGAGGTCGTCGCGCTGCGCCTTGGCCTGCGACACCTGGAGCGGGCGCGCGAAGTTGGTGAAGATGGGGAGCGTGATCGTGAGCCGCGCCTGGAACGGCTGGTGCGTGAAGTGGAAGGGATACAGGGCGTTCTGGTCGCGGATCGCCTGCTCCTGGGCGGGCAGCCCGGCGGCGATCAGCGAGCAGTTGAGCGGGGTCTGGGCCGAGTTGAGCCAGGCCGTGTTGTAGTATTGGCACAGCGCAGCGTTTGTGTCCGCCTGCGCCTGGGCGGCCGCGATGGACGGATTGATGTCCGAGAGCTTCTGCGTGAAGCCCGACCACCCGGCCGACAAGGCCACCGACGGCCCGTAGCTCGACGCCGCCGCCCGCACCCCCCAGGCCGCCGCGTTCTCACGTGCCCGCAGCGCCTTGAGCGGCGGGTTCTGCTCCTCAGCGATCGCGAGCAGCTCGTCCAGCCGCCACGCGGGTGCCTCGACGCGGAAGCTGTCCGTCAGCTGCACCGCCGCCAGGTCCGCGGGAGCGGGGACGCCCATGATTTCGAAGAGCCGCAGCTTCTCGACCTCGACGGCGGTGCGGGCCCGGAGCGACCCGACCTCCGCCTGCCCGCGCGCCACCTCGGCCTGCCGCACGTCGATGAGCGTGGAGCGCCCGACGTCGTAGCGCGCGTGCGCGAGCTTGAGAAACTCGTCGTCACGATCGAGCCGCGCCCGGGCCAACCGCGCGTTCTCGCCCGCCTGCAGCACCGTCAGGTATTGCTGCGTGACGGCGTTGACCAGGGTCGCTTCCGCGCCAGCGATGTCGGCGTCGGCCGCCGTGAGCTGCGCGTGTTTCAGCCCCGGTTGGGCGAGCGTCGCGCCGGAGAGCTGCCAGTTCAGGCCCACGCTGTAGTTGGAAGACCAGGTGGCGACGTTCTGCGAGAAGCTCGCGGTGAGGAAGGTTTGCTCTCCCGGACCGGCGTAGCCCCCGCCCGCGGACGCGGTCACCGTCGGAAGGAAGCTCCCCCAGGCGTTGCGGACGCCCCAGGCCGCCGGGGCACGGTCGTGCAGCGCCTGCCGATAGGCGGGGCTGCTGTCGCGCGCCAGGGCGATCGCGTCGGCGAGCGAGAGGCCGGCGGTGGGGGAGACGGGAGAAGGGGGGACGGAGCTCTGGCCCAGGGCGAGGACCGGGCACAGCAGGAGCGCGGCGGCCAACGGCGCGTGTCTCATCGGCATCCTGGCAGACGTGGGGGTCGGCTCGCACCCCGTACGCGCGATCGCGCCTCTCGGTTTCGAGCTGCGACCCCGCGCGCTCGTGGTGCTCGTCGCTGGGCGAAGGTAGCGGGACGAAACAAGGCCGGTCAAGCAGGCGGCAGCCGTTCGACCCGCAGCCGCCGCGAAGGGATTTCGACCTTCAGCAAGCGACCGGCGGAGTCGAGCCAGAGGTGCACGACCTGGTTCGGGCCTCCCGTCGCGGTGATGTGCCGTAGCGTTGCGGGGTCGCGGTTGAGCGTGGTCGCGGCGGCACCGAGATCCTGCACCATGAGCTCGTCGCGGCGTCCGGCGCGGGGCACGAGGGCGGTGATGCGGACCGGTTGGGCGCGCGCCTGCCGCGCGGCGAACAGGTAGGGGGCGTAGACCGAATCGTCGAGGACCACCGTGCGGCCGACGACGGGAAACTCCCGCGCGCGCTCGGAGCGCCGGCCGAGCATGCGCACGGTGAACCGGTTGCGCGTGGCCTGCCCCAGGATCCGCAGGGGCTCGCGCGGGTCCGCGGCGTCGAACTCGAGGCTCAGCGGCTGCGAGTCGCCCTGGACGGTGACCGTCGGCGACAGGACAACGATGGGGCGCACGCGGTCGTAGCGGATCGAGGCGGCGAGGGTCCAGCCGCTGCCGCCGAGCCCGACACGCGCGGTACCGAGCCGGAACGCCTCGCGGGCGATCTCCGCCGTGTCCTCGCGCACCACGTACGTGCCCTCGTCGAGCAGGGCCTGGAGACCGAGCAGGGCGATGAGCAACAGGCTCACGCCGCGCTCTCCAGCACTCGCGTCGCGATACGCTCGTAGATCATCTTATACAGCCGCTCACCCTTGTCCCGGGTTGCAAGGGTGGGCCGCCCGACGGAGCCTGGGCTTGCCTCCGGGAGCCGGTGCCCGCGGCCGAAGCGCCGGCGGGCGGCGTCGAGCAGCGGGAAGTCCCGGGCCTGGCTCATGTCCACGAGCTCGGGGGCGACGTACAGCAGCAACGACGTGTCGAGCTCGCTGCCGTGCATCGGCGTGTCGGCGTCCTCGAGGTGGCCGCTGAAGTCGAGGGCGAACACATCGACGGTGAGCACCCGCGCTTGACGGGTGCGTAGCGTGGACAGCGCCTCCTGGTGCGGGTCGTACCCGTGGGCCGTGAGGATGATGAAGGCGTCGACGCCGGCCTGCTCCCACGACCCGAGGAGGTCGTTCATCCAGCGGTGCAGGGTCTTGCGGCGCACCGAAGCGTTGCCCGGGAAGCGCCGCCGGCTGACGGAGTTCACGCCGTATTCGACGGTCGGCGCCCGCAGGATCTGGAAGTCGGCGGAAAGGTCGTCCGCGAGGCGCTCGACGATTATCGTGTCGCACCCCAGCGGCAGGTGCGGGCCGTGTTGCTCGCACGTCCCGACGGGCACGAGCAGGCGCGGGTCACGCTCGAGGGCGAGGCCGACGGCGTCAGGAACGAGGCTCTTCAAGTGCAGCGGTCCCCTCATGTCGTGATCCCCGGGTGTCTGGCCTGCGTCGCGGCCGCCGAGTGGCTGCACGGCGGCGGTGCCGGCTGGGCGTGGGCGGCGGTCGTGGTGGCCGTGGTCCCGTGGCTCGGCGGTCGACCCCGGGGCGTGGCCCCGGGGTTGGCCGCGCTCGCCACCGTCGCGCTCGGCGGCCTGCTGGTGGTGGGCGTGCTGCAGGTGCGGCAGGTCGAGTGCTGTTGGCCGGCGGAGCGAGAGCACCGCGTGACGCGCGCATCGCAGCAGCTGGCGGCGACCCTCGCCGCCTCGGTGGCCGAGGCGCGGCGCCTGGCGGAACGCGGGGCGGTGGCGGCCTTACTCCCGCGGCACGCCGCGTTCCCCCCACTGCGCGACGCGCTGGGGAGAGGGACCACGCGCCTCGAGCGGGGGGTCGTGATTCTTGCGGCCGACGGCGAGCCGTGGGCTTGGGCCGGCCGGCACCGCTTCATCCCCGGGGTGGACACCGCCGAGCTGCGCGCCGTCATCACACCATTCTACGTCTCGCTCGAGGCCCGCCGCCAGACGTCGGTGGGCGGCACGGCCGTAGGGACGGTGCTGCTCGATGCCTCGCCCGCCGTGCCCGATCGCGACGGGGCGGTGAGCAGGGTGTTTGCCCGCGACCAGGGCGTGGCGCTGCGCTTCCTCCCGCCGCGCCTCGCGCCCGCGGGCTCCGACGTGTTCGACTACACGACGCCGCGCGGCGACACGCTCTTCAGCGTGCAGGCTGCGCCGCCCACCCAGGGCGACGCCAAGCTGGCGAGGCTGACACGCGCGGCGGGACTCGCCGGCGCCGGCGTAGCCGCCGCGCTGCTCCTGCTGCTTGCCGCCGCCTCGCCCGGTCGCTGGCGCTGGCTCGCCGCGCTCGCTGGCGGCTGGTGCTTGATACGGGCGCCCTTGTTCTCCCCCGCCACCTTCTATCGCCCCATGCTCGGCATGTTCAGCTCGTCGACGGGGTCGCTCACGGTGCTGGCGGCGCTGCTGTTGTTCGCTGCGGGCCTGCTGTGGCGGCGCGGCAGCCCGCGCCGCTGGTGGTCGCTCGCCGCGGCGGCGCTGCTGATCCTCGCCGCGCCCTTCGTGCTGCGGGACCTGGGGCGAGGGATCACGCCTCCCGCGCGGGGGGTGAGCGTTCCCCTCTGGCTTTCCTGGGAGACGGCCCTCGCGGTCACGGGCATGGCGCTCATCCTGCTGGCCGCGGCGTGGGTGCGCGGGGCGACTGAGCCGCGGCGGGTGCCGTGGATGCTGCCCGCGGCGTGCGCCTGGGCCATCGTCGCCGCCGTCGCGGGCCTGTGGCTGTGGGATCCGGAGGGCGCGTGGCCCGACTGGTACACGTACGTGTGGCTTCCGGCGCTCGCCGGTGTGCTCGTGCCGGCCCCGCGACGTTGGGCGGTGGTGGGAATCGCCACCGTAGCCGGCACCGCGGCCGCCCTGATCACTTGGGGCGCGGCGGTAGAGGGCCGCCTGGCGCTCGCCGACCGCGATGCCAGGAGCCTCGGATCCGAGAGCGATCCGCTTGCCGCCGCCCTGCTCGAGCGGATGGGGGCGTCCGTGGCGTCGCTCGGGGCGCCGCGCACGGCGGGCGATCTCTACTCGCTGTGGCTCCGCTCGCCGCTCGCGGCGGAAGACTACCCGACCTACCTCTCGGTATGGACCCCGGCGGGCGAGCCCCGCGCCGAGCTGCCGCTCGCCGCCGTCGGCCTGCCGCCGCCGCTCGTCGCCGGCCTGGTCCGGTCGTCCGCGACCCCCGCGGGCCCGCGGGTGGAGCGCGTCGCGGCGATCCCCGGGGTGCACTACGTGCTGGTGGCGCCGCTCTCGAGCGGCGACGTGCTGGCCGTTGCCGTCGGGCCGCGCTCGAGGCTCGAGCCGTCGAGCCGGGTGGCGCGCTTCCTACACGGGGAGGTGGCCGTCGCGCCTCCCTACACGATCTCCCTGTCGCTCCCCAGCCAGGCGCCGGCAGCCGCGAGCGCGGGAGTCAGCTGGACGCGCGCCGGCTGGATGGCGCGCGGCGAGCGCCGCATCGAGCTGCCGGGGGGGGTACGGCACGTCCATCTGCGCGTCGACCTCCAGGGACCGTGGGCGCTGCTGGTGCGGGGAGCGCTCGTAGTCGTCGTGGACGTGGCGCTGCTCGCCGCCTGCTGGCTGCTCGGGCTGATCCTGGCGGAGGGGTGGCGTCCCACGCGGCCGCGCCTCCTCTGGGCGCTGCGGACGAGTTACCGCCTGCGGCTGACGGCGACCCTCGCCGGGTTCTTCGTGCTGCCGGTGCTGGCGTTCGCCTTCTGGAGCTTTGCGCGCCTCTCCGATGAGGTCCGCGACGCGCGCGACCTGCTCATCCGGCAAACGCTCAAGGACGCCGCCACCACCGCGGGCGCCCTGCCGTTCGAGAGTCCGTCCGCGGTGCGCAGCGGCGTCATCGAGCTGGGGAGACGGCTCGATGCCGACCTCGGGCTGTACCGTGACGGCATGCTCGCCGGCACGGGCACACCGGTACTGGACGAGCTCGGACTGGTGGACCCCTACCTCGCACCGCCCGCATTCGAGCGCCTCGCACTCGAGGACGAGCTCGACCTGATCGCCGACGGCAGCACCGCGGGCCGGCCGATCCGGATCGGCTACCACGTGGTGGTGGCCGGCCCACCCCGGTCCCAGGCGATCCTCGCGGCCCCGCAATTGCTCGACGACGAGGAGGTGCGCCAGGAGCAGGAGGACCTCGCCCTCGTGCTGGTGCTGCTCATCGGCGTCGGGCTGGTCGCTGCGGTGTCGCTTGCGGGATTGGCCGCGCGCGGGCTCGCGCGCCCGGTCGCGGCCCTGCGGGAGGCGGCCGTCGCCGTGGGGCGCGGCACGCCCCTTCCCCCCTTTCCCCCTGGCGCCCCGCGGGAGTTCGAGCCCGTCATTATCGCGTTCGAGCGCATGGCGGCCGATGTGCGCTCGAGCCAAGCGGCGCTGGAAGAGGCGCGGCGGCGCACGGCGCAGGTGCTCGCGAACGTGGCGACGGGCGTGATCGCGGTGGATGGGAGGCTGCGGGTGACGCTCGCGAATGGGCGCGCCGCGGAGCTCGTGGACGCGGGGGGGAACGCGCTCGAGCCGGGCACCGAGCTCGCAGGCGCGGCGGGCGGCGACTGGGTCCCCGTGTGGAACGCCGTGCGCGCCTTCGTCGCCGGCCGTACCGCCGACATCGTGGAGCGTGAGTTCCCGATCGGGGGACGGCAGATCCGCGTGCAGATCGCTCCCCTTGGGCCGGAGGCGGAGGGGTGCGTCGTGGCGCTCGACGACGCGACCGCGCTCACCCGGGCTGCGCGCGTCCTCGCCTGGGGAGAGATGGCCCGCCAGGTGGCGCACGAGATCAAGAATCCGCTGACGCCCATCCGGCTCGGCATCCAGCATCTGCAGCGCGCCCACCGCAAGGACGACTTCCCCGCCACCCTGCGCGACACCGCGGCCCGCATCCTGGCGGAGATCGACCGGCTCGACGCCATCGCGCGCGCCTTCTCGCGCTTCGGGTCGCCGGCCGCGGAGACGCTGCCCCTCGAGCCCGTGGACCTTTACGCCGTGGCTCGCGAGGTGGTGCAGCTCTACTCCCTCGGCGGTGTAGCGGGTGCGGCAAAGGTGCAGCTGGAGGGGACGCGGGGAGCAGGGGGAGGCGCGCCCGTCCTGGCACGCCGTGACGAAGTGAAGGAAGTGCTCGTCAACCTCCTCGAGAACGCGCGCAATGCGGGGGCCCGACGCGTCTTGGTGCGGGTCTCTGGGGACGGTCGCGAAGTGGCCGTCGCGGACGACGGCCGCGGCATTCCGGCCGACCTCCTGCCTCGCGTGTTCGAGCCCACCTTCTCCACCACCTCGAGCGGCTCGGGGCTGGGGCTTGCCATCGCCAAGCGGCTGGTCGAGAGCTGGCGTGGGACCATCGCGCTCACCAGCACGCTCGGCACCGGCACCACGGTGACCATCACCCTGGGTCCGGCTGCCCCCCCCCTCGGAGCGGTCCCAAAGTGACGCGGCTCACTAGCGCAAACCGCGAAAACCCTTATCCTGGTGCGGCTTCCTGTCCGCCACCCGCTCCGCCGAGGCCACTGGTGCGAACAACCGTCGTGAGCTCCGGGCTCGCCGCTCTCCTGCTCGCTGTCGCCGCCCTCCCCCTCCCGCTCGCCGGGCAGGGGCTCCTCACCGATGCCAGGCGGGCCGGCATGGCCGGGGTGAGCCTCACGCTGGACGGCGCGCTGACGCGCTACAACCCTGCCTACCGGGCGGTGCCGCCCCAGGCGGTCCACGGCGGAGCGAAGGCCACGATCCCGATTCCTCTAGGGCTGATTCAATTTTTCCATGACCACCCGATCTCGAACCTGCGCAACGATCCTCTGTTCCACCCCGATTCGGCACGGTTCAACCCGATCGAGCTCGCGGATCTGGTGCTGCACTTGCCGCTCAATTACGACGTCAGGAAGGTGCCGACGCCCACGAACGACGTGACGTTCGGCATCGGGAAGGACTTCTTCCAGGCAGATCTGGGGAAGGCGCAGAGCCTCATTCCGGCGGATCAGTTCGGGATCACCGGCTCGAGCCGGCCGCTCTCGATCGGGCCCAGCTTCCACGGCATTTCGGTGGGCGTGACCGGCTGGCTGCACGACGACGTGGAGTTTCAGCTCGACGACTCGCTGCTGGCGTTCCTGAAGGACGCTCACCAGGCCCACGACAACACCACCTACAGCGTGTTCGGCAACGTCCTCGCTGAAGGCGGGTTCGCACCATCGATCGGCTACTCGGGCCGCGTCTACGGCAACGAGGACCGCGGCCTGTACGTGGGGGGTGGGGTCCACTACTACCTCGGCGTCGCGTACGGCAGCTCGCTGGTCGACACGGCCGGGTTCAAGACCGGGTCGCCGATCTTCTCTGGCACGAACCCGCTCACGCCGCAGTTCTCTGCGACGACCAGCTACTCGAAGTACGGCAACACCTTCGGGCATGGCGTGGGCGTGGACGTGGGACTCGCCTGGGTGACGGGACCCATCGTGTTCGGCGTCGGCGTCAACGACATCGGGGCGACGATCACCTGGCCCGACACGCGCATCGAGCACGTGATCTACGACACCAGCACCAACAAGTTCGTGAACGACTTGCCGCCCCGGCTGGGCGTCGAGACGAAGACGAAGCTCCCGGTGACCTACCTCGCGAACGTGATCTATACGCTCGGCGGCACGACGGTGGGCGCGGACCTGTTGGACAATGGGCGGGGGACGCAGATCCACGTCGGCGCCGAGCAGCGGTTCGGGCCGTTCGCGGTGCGGGGCGGGGTGGCGCGCGATCAGCGCAAGAAGGTCGAGTTCGGCTGGGGCGGCGGGCTCCGCTTCGGGCCCTTCGGGCTGGACGCGGGGTTCTGGACCCACTCCAACGCCCTGTCGGACCAGCGCGGCATCACGATGGCGACTTCACTCTCGATCTACTAGGAGATGGCGATGCAGAAGACGACTTGGGTCGGAGTGACGTTGATGGTCGCAGGACTCGGGGCTGGCTGCGGTCAGGGACGCCTGATCTTCAACGTGGATGTCTACAGCTTCCTGAAGAGTGCGAACAGGGACACGGTGCCTTATTACGCGCCCCTCCCCCCGGGCGTGCCGGACACGATTCCCGTTCAGACGGTGAACTTGCCCCCGACGGGGGCCGGATCTTCGATAGTGGACTCGGCGAGCCTCACGGGCACTGTCGCGTTCGTGGACGCACAGGGAACAGGCTCGGTCTCGTACCAACTTTTCATTGACACGGCTCGCGCCGTATACACGCGGCCAGCGCTTTTGACGGTGTCCTCGGGGTCAGTGAGCCCCGGCGATTCGATCAATACGCCCTTCAGTCTGAACATCCCCGCGGCGATCAAGCCGTTCTTCACGAGCACGCAGATCTATGTCGGCGTGCGGCTTGCCGGCACGGCCACAAGTCCCCCGTTGCAGGGTCGCGCACGACTCACTGCGCTCCAGCTCAGCGTCGCGCTGCAAGACAAGATCTTCTAAACGGGCGGGAAAAACGTAGAGGGACGACGTCGTCCTTCTACGTCGTTTCTCCACGCTCTGCTTCGACGCCTTGTCTCCACGCCTTATATTGTTCCCGTGCCCGATTATCACCGCAGGTCAACGGTCGTCGTCGACGTCGGCGGCGTGAAGGTGGGAAGCCCCCACCCGATCGTCGTCCAGTCGATGACGAACACCGACACCGCGGATGCGGCCGCCACCGTCGCCCAGGTGCGCGCGCTCCACGAGGCGGGGAGCGAGCTGGTGCGCGTCACCGTCAACAACGAGGCTGCCGCGCGCGCGGTGCCCGCGATCGTGGCGGAGGTGGACGTCCCCGTCATCGGCGACTTCCATTACAACGGTCACCTGCTCCTCACCGCGTACCCGGCTTGCGCGCAGGCGCTCGCCAAGTACCGCATCAATCCGGGCAACGTCGGGGCCAAGCGCCGCGACGAGCACTTCCGCACCATCATCGACGTCGCGCGCGAGCACGACAAGCCGGTACGCATCGGTGTGAACTGGGGGAGCCTCGACCAGCAGCTCCTGACCGAGATGATGGACGCGAACGCGCGCGCTCCCGAGCCCCGCGACGCCCGCGACGTGACCCTCGACGCCATGGTGGCGAGCGCCACCCGCTCGGCCGAGCTCGCCGAGCAGTGCGGCCTCGCGCACGACCGCATCTTTCTGTCCGCCAAGCTCTCGGGCGTGCAGGACCTGGTCGAGGTATACCGCAAGCTGGCGCCGCGGTCCGATTACCCTCTGCACCTGGGCCTCACCGAGGCTGGGATGGGGACCAAGGGCGTCGTCGCCAGCACCGCCGGTCTCGCCATCCTGCTCCAGGAAGGGATCGGGGACACGATTCGCGTCTCCCTCACCCCCAAACCGGCGGGCGATCGCACCGAGGAAGTGCAGGTCGCCCAGCAGATCCTCCAATCGCTCGGCCTCCGCAGCTTCACTCCCCAGGTCACGGCATGCCCCGGCTGCGGGCGCACGACCTCGCACTTCTTTCAGACG
>WNEY01003141.1_pt1 | contig 12310 bp, 11 predicted proteins | sample 5400531 | NCBI WGS metagenome assembly WNEY01 (sample SAMN13153338, study PRJNA577476) | soil metagenome | isolation source: 200 cm saprolite under Douglas fir tree site 1 | place: USA:California | collected 2015-04-18
TGCCGATCGACGAACAGATCGGCGGTCGCGCCGTAGACGAGCTGGTAGCCCTCCTCGGCGACCTGCTCCCACTGTGTTGCAGCGACGCCCTTGCCGTTGACGTGGCCCGAGACCGAGACCTGCTGGAAGAAGATGTATTTGATCCCCCGCTCGTCGATGAGGTTCCGAATCTGCCGGATCTTCGCGTGGCGCCCTGGATCGTGGCGAGCGTCCTCCAGCGTCGGGAAGGGATCGGGAACAGGACCCTTTGCGAGCACGCGCTGCACTTGGGTCGGACCTGATTCAACAACTGCCATGGCCGGACTCCTTTTTTCGCACGAGGCCTCGCCTCTCGGCGACTACCGCAACTCGATGGAAACCGGCGAGCGCCGCCGCACCCATCGTACGCGTCATAAGGCGGTGTCTAGAGCGGAGGAGGAGGCGCTGTCAAGAGCAGTTTGCTCTAGTCGGCGATCGGAGTTCCGTTTTCGCAACACCGCCGGCGCGCCTTGCCCCCGTGCCGGTGCCGGTGCGATGCTGGGACGGCTCATGGGCTGCTCAGCGATCGGGCCCGACGAGATCCTTGTCGGGAGACCGTTCACCGACCCCGAGTTCACGCGGCGGGAGGCGGAGGTCATGCGTGTGATGTTGACGCGAGAGCAAGAGCACGCGCATGCCTGGCGCGGCGACGACGGTCGACGCGAGGGCGGGCAGATCGTGCTCGAGCACGACGACAAGGGGCGCCGGCATCTGCTCGTCGTGCCGGACACGCTCGCGCTGGTCGAGGCGCGCGGTTTCACCGCTGTCGGTTTCTTTGGTCGGCCGCGCGACGACGTCGACCACACTGTTCTGTTCGAGCTGGAGGACGAGCTCGTCGCCCGAATGGGCGACTACGGCGCTGTCGGCTTGCTCAGCTACTACGACGTTGAGTTCGTGAAGGGAGCCTATGGCAACCTCGTGCTGTTCCGGACGCCAGAAGTCCCGAGCGAGTGGTCCGCGGATGCCGTTCACCGCCGGGCGGTTGAGATCTCACCCCACCACTACTACGAGATTCGCCTGCACAAAGGCTCGGTCGCGGGCCGTCTGCTCGACGGCGGTGACCTCTTGATCGTCAGCACGAAGTACCTCGACTTCAAGGGCCCAACGCCCTGGCAGGGCCTCCGGCGCAGTGGCCTGCTCGCCCAGCAGGGCCAAAGCGCCCGAGGGCATAGGCTGATGCAGTGATCCTCCGGCCGTTCCTGTTCAGCGAGACTGCCTGCGCCAGCTACCTGTTTGGCTGCACGACCAGACGAGCGCTTGCGGTCGTCGATCCGCACGAGCAGCTCGTGGACGCCTACCTCGCCGCCGCCGAGGAGATTGGCTCGCCGATCGTCGCGGCCTTCGAGACGCACGTGCAGGCCGATCACGTCTCGGGACTGCCGGCGCTGGTCGCGGCAGTCGGCGCGACCGCCTACCTGCCGGCGGAGGCGGGCGTCGAGTTCCCCCACGAGGAGCTGGTCGACGGCGCGGTCCTCGAGCTCGGCAACACCGTCGTGCAGGCGATAGCGACACCGGGACACGCGCCCGCGCATAACGCCTACCTAGTCGCGGACCGTCGCCGCGGCGACGAGGAGCCCTGGCTGGTCTTCACAGGCGACTCGCTGCTTGTGGGCGATGTCGGCCGGCCCGACTTGCACGCGCAGGGGGAGCCGGCGGCGCTTGCACGGGAGTTGTACACGTCGATCCGCCGGCTGCTCGAGCTCCCTGACGGCGTACTCGTGTACCCGAGCCACTACGGCGGCTCGGTCTGCGGTCGATCCCTCTCGGGCAACCCGTTCTCGACGATCGGCTTCGAGCGCCACCACAACCGGGCGCTTGCCGCCGGCGACGTCGACGCGTTCGTGCGCGAACTGCTCACCGACGTGCCGCCACCACCCGCCGGCCAGGCGGCGATTGTCGCGGCGAACCGGACGGGCATCGCGACCGCCCGCGCGTGAGCGACGTTCGGCTCGGGCTGCGCGCGAACGCCGCGCAGTTCGTCCTGCTCGTCGGCCTCAACGCGCTCGTCGGCTCGATGGTCGGGCTCGAGCGCAGCGTGCTGCCGCTCGTCGGTAAGCGCGATTTCCACCTCGCCTCGCACACCGCGATCCTCTCTTTCGTCGTCGCTTTCGGCGCCGCGAAAGCACTGACCAACCTCGGTGCCGGCGCGCTCGCCGACCGTGCCGGCCGCAAGCGCCTGCTTGTCCTGGGCTGGCTCCTCGGGTTGCCGGTCGCGCCGCTCATCGCGCTGGCGCCGAGCTGGTGGCTGATCGTCGTCGCGAACCTCCTGCTCGGGGCCAACCAGGGCTTGGCCTGGTCGATGACCGTGGTGATGAAGATCGACCTCGCCGGCCCGGCCCGGCGTGGTCTTGCGCTCGGGCTGAACGAGTCCGCCGGCTACCTCGGCGTTGCTGCGACCGCTCTCGCCAGCGGCGCGCTCGCCGCCACTATCGCCCCACGCACCGTCATCTGGGTCGGTGCGCTCGCGATCGCAGTCGCGGGAACCCTGACGGCGGTCGTGTTCGTCCGCGATACGGGCCCGCACGTCACGCACGAGCAACGCGGCCACGGCGAGCGGAAGGCAATGCCGCTCAGAACTGCATTCTCCGAAGGGAGCCTGCGCCACCCCGTCCTGCGAGCCTGCTCGCAAGCCGGCCTCGTCAACAACCTGAACGACGCACTCGCCTGGGGGCTCGCCCCCCTCTACCTCGCAGCCCATGGTGCAAGCGCCGCGAGGATCGGCGTTGTGGCCGCCGTCTACCCCGGGGTCTGGGGGTTCCTGCAGCTCGTCACCGGCTGGCTCTCCGACCGCACCGGCAGGAAGCCACTGATCGCGGTCGGGATGCTCGTCCAGGCGGGCGCGCTCGCCCTGCTCGTCGCAGGCGGGGGCGCCTTTGGGGCCGCGCTCGCGGCGGCCGGACTGCTGGGCCTCGGTACGGCGCTCGTCTACCCGACGTTGATCGCCGCTGTCTCCGACGTCGTGCAACCGCGCGACCGCGCCTCGGCCGTGGGCGTCTACCGCTTCTGGCGCGACAGCGGCTTCGTCGCCGGAGCGCTCCTCTCAGGCCTGGTCGCTGATGCGCTGGGGAGCGGTAGCGCGATCGCGATCGTCGCCGTCCTCACGGCGGCAAGCGGCGTCTGGGTCACGGCCACTCCCTGGACGACGGGAGCTGAGGATGACCGGACGATTCCAGCCGATGGCAAGAACGATCAGCGGCGACCTACTCCGCCGGGCGCCGCGAAGCGGGCTCGAGCGTCTCGAACGTGATCCATTGTCGTCAGTCCCTCCAGCCGGCGTACTTCTTCTCTTTCTCTTGAACGTTGTCCCCGAGAATCGGATGCAGCGACAGGTCAGGGGAATACCGGCTTGCAGGAACAGTCCGGCCCAAGCCCTCAGCCATCGCGCGGACGTGATGTGGGGCTCCGCCGCAGCAGATGCCGATGTAGTCGACGCCCGAATCTCGGGCTGACACCGCGAAGTCCGCCAGCTCGAAGCGCGTGCAGAGAAATGGATCGAGCGCGAGTGGAAACACCCGAGCACCGTTCCCGTCCCGAAGCGATTGAAAGGTCGGTTGCTCGGGCGTCGTCCGATAGGGGACAGGCTGCGCAGCGACGAAGCAATCGACCGAAGCCCTGATCTTGTCGATGATCGGCAGCATCGTCTGCGGGCCGCGCGAGCAGTTGAGACCGACGACATCGGCGCCTCGGTCCTCCAGCCGCCGACAAGCCTCGTCAAAGTCGTGGCCGTCGATCGTTTGAGCTTCCGACGAGGCGAAGCTGACGAGAGACGGCAGGCCGAACTCCTGGATCACCTCTAGGCCGATGAGCGCCTCGCCCACGTAGTCGTTCGTCTCGGAGATGATGAAGTCGGCTCCCTCCTCGACCGCCCAGCCGACCTGCTCGCGGTACATCTCGCGAACGATCTCACCCGAGCTCTTCGGAGCCTCCGGATCGTAGACCCAGGTGTTGCAGATGTTGCCGGCGACGAGCACGTCCCCATCCTCGGCGGCTTCCTTCGCCAGACGAACGGCTTGCCTGTTCAGCGGCTCGAGGTCCTGCTCGCGTCCGATCGTCCTCAGCTTCTCCCGGTGGCCGTAGTAGGTGAACGCCACCATCACCTCGGCTCCAGCGCGCAGCAACTCTCCGTGGAGCTCGCGCACGGCCTCGGGGAAGTCGAGCACGACCTCCGGCACATAGGGGCCGCTCTTCAGGTAGCCGCGTCTCTCCAGCTCGAAGAGGTACCCCTCGGCTCCCAGCACCACCCCCTTCTCGAGGCGCTTGCGTAACGCGCGCAGGCTCTTCTCCTTGGTCGGTCGGTGAGTAGAGGACTGATCGGGAGGCGAAGATCGTACTCCACCGCACCGGAAAAATCCCCGCCGGACGCGAGCAAGGCCGACGGCGTCGCGCTTAGGTTCGATCGTCTCTCGGGTGCTGGTTGTCGACATGCGGGCGGATGCCTAGACTCGGAGGATCGATGGCCTCTGAGGGAGAGCGATCGCGGACATCAGCCGCGGAGATCGTCTTCCGGAACGTCACCAAGCGCTATCCGGGAGGGCGCCCGGCTGCCGTGAGCGACCTCTCGCTGGTGATCCCCGCCGGGGAGATCTGCGTCCTCGTCGGTCCTTCAGGCGGCGGCAAAACGACGGCGATGAAGATGGTCAATCGGCTGATCGAGATCACCGAAGGAGACATTTTCATCGACGGCCAGAGTGTTCGCAGCCTCGACGTCATCGAACTGCGCCGGCGCATCGGCTACGTCATCCAGCACGTCGGCCTGTTCCCCCACATGAACGCGGCCGACAACATCGCCACCGTTCCCCGGCTCCTCGGCTGGTCGAAGCCGCGGATCCATGAGCGTGTGCGCGAACTGCTCGAGCTCGTCGGGCTCGATTCGGAGCATGACGGCAGCCGCTACCCGGGCCAACTCTCGGGTGGACAGCAGCAACGGGTGGGCCTCGCACGTGCGATGGCGGCCGATCCCAGCGTCATGTTGATGGACGAGCCTTTCGGTGCGATCGATCCGATCACGCGGGAGCGCCTGCAGGACGAGTTCCTCCGCTTGCACCGGGAATTTCGCAAGACGGTCATCTTCGTCACGCACGACATCGACGAGGCGATCAAGATGGGGGATCGCATCGCGATCCTCCGCGAGGGTGGCGTTCTCGCTCAGTACGACACACCCGATGCGATCCTCGCCGGCCCCGCCGACGACTTCGTCGCGCGCTTCGTCGGCGCCGACCGGAGTCTCAAACGACTGGCGCTGAAGCAGCTCTCCGACATCGAGCTCGTGCCGGTTCCGAACGGCGACCGGCCGCCGCTCCCGCGTGTTGCCGATTCCATGACGCTGCGCGACGCACTCGCCTGCATGCTTGGTGAGGGGACTCGCGAGCTGGTCGTCGTCGACAAGGAAGACCGAGCCGTCGGGCTTTGCTCGGTCGACCAAGTGGCGGCCCTGCTGGCGTCGCCGGTCACGAAGGTTTCCGAATGAACCCGCTGCCCTCGCTGATGCTTGCCGCAGGAAGTCCGCCCGTGATCCCGAACTACGGCGGGCCCCCCGGCGGAAAGCACGGCTGCATCGCCCGCAACGGCACGTTCTGCTGGGGCTGGGTGAAGATGCACTGGGGGGACATTCTCCAGCCGCGGCTGCTCGAGCATCTCCAACTCACCGCGATCGCGGTCGGGATCGGATTCGCGCTCGCTTTTGCCATGGCCCTCTTGGCACACAGGAAGCGCTGGTTCGAAACACCGTTCGGCACCTTCTCGGCATTCCTCTACACGATCCCCAGCCTCGCGCTCTTCCAGCTCCTCGTGCCGTTCACGGGGCTGACGGTGGTGACGATCGAGATCGGACTCGTCGGCTACACGTTGTTGATCCTGTTCAGGAACACCCTCGAAGGACTGCGTAGCGCGCCACCGGACGTGCTGGAGGCCGCGCGCGGTATGGGCCTCACGCGCACGCAAACCCTCCGGCGGATCGAGCTCCCGCTTGCGCTCCCGGCGATCTCGGCCGGCCTCCGGATCGCGGTGGTGACGACCATCAGCCTCGCCACCGTTGCTGCCTACATCACGCCGCTCGGGCTCGGCCAGCCGATCTTCTACGGGCTCCAAACCGATTTCACGACCGAGTTCGTCGCCACCGGGGCGCTCGCGATCGCCCTCGCAATCGCCGCCGACGTCGTGCTCGTCGTGGCGCAGCGCCTGCTCACGCCGTGGGCCCGCGGAGGGAGGCTCCGCACGTGACCCTCGCCTATGACGCGTTCAAGCTGCACACGTTTGCCGACGCGTTCCGCTTCATGGCGGACAACTCGGGCCTGATGTGGCAGAAGACGGCGGAGCATCTGCAGATCAGCGGTGAGGCGATGGCGATCGCTCTCGTGATCGCGATCCCGCTCGGCGTCTGGCTCGGGCACCTTCACCGCGGCTCGTTCATCGCGATCAATCTCTCGAACATCGGCCGGGCGCTGCCCAGCCTCGCGGTGATCGCAATCGGGCTCGGCATTTTCGGCATCGGTACGACGAACGTCGTCTTCGCGCTCGTCGTGCTGGCGTTCCCACTGATGCTGACGAATGCCTACGTCGCCGTCGACGGGGTCGACCGGGCCGCCATCGAGGCTGCGCGCGGCATGGGGATGAAGCCGCATCAGATCCTGCTCAAGGTCGAGATTCCGCTCGCCCTGCCCCTGATCTTCGCCGGGATCAAGACGGCGGCCGTCTACGTCGTGGCGACGGCGACCCTCGGGGGCGTCGTCGGCGGCGGGGGCCTCGGCGACATCATCGTCAATCAGGCGAGCTACTTCCTGAAGGGCGTGATCGCAGCAGCCATCGCGGTCGCAGTGCTGTCCTTCGCCGCGAGCTTCGCATTCGCTGCGCTTCAGCGGGCTGTGACGCCTCGCGGCCTGCGCCGTAGAGCAAAGCTGATCGAACCCGATGTCACGACGGGGGTGGCTGAGGTGGCGACGACATGAGAGAGTCCGCACAATCGACAAGGAGGGCGACGATGGGGAGCCGGATCACCTGGCGCGCCGGGGTCGTGGCAACCGCCGCGTTCCTCGCTGCGCTACTCGTTTTGACGCTCGTGGGAGCCGCCGGCGCGAGGGTCGCTCCGCAGGCGGCGAACACGCGCGCGGCCGTAACGATCTCGCTCGGCACCAAGGACTTCACCGAGGAGTTCGTGCTCGGCCAGCTCTACAAGCAGGCGCTCGAGCACAAGGGGATCAAGGTCGACTACCACGAGAACATCGGCGGCACCGAGATCATCCAGACGGCGCTCCGGAGCGGAAAGATCAACGCGTACCCGGAGTACATCGGCGAGATCGACCAGACCGCGTACCACCAGACGAAGCTGCCGAAGACGGCGCACGGCTGGTGGCTGCTCGCCAAGCGCCTCCTCGCCGCAGACGGGTACGCGTTGTCGAATGCGACGCCGTTCTTCGACGTCGACGCGATCGCCGTTCGGAAGGCGGACGCCAAGAAGTACCATCTGAAGACCCTCTGGGACCTCAAACGGCTGCAGAACTCGGCGCAGCGCCCGAAGAACTTCTCCATCGGCGCCCGACCCGAGTTCAAGAACCGCGAGGAGGGGTTCCTCGGAATGAAGCACGTGTACAAGCTGACGAAGCTCAAGTACCTGAGCATCGCCACCGGCCTCACGTACCAGGCGCTCGACCAGAAGAAGGTCTTCTGCATCAACGTCTTCTCGACTGACGCGCAGCTCGCCAGCGGGAAATACGCGGTGCTGAAGGACCCGAAGCTGATCTTCGGCGTCCAGAATGTTGCGGTGATCGTCAAGAACGATGTTGCGACTTCGCAGGTGATGGGGATCATCAACGCGGTCAGCGCGAAGCTGAGCCAAGCCGCGATCCTCGCCATGAACAAGGCCACTCAGCTCAACAAGCAAAACCCCGCCGACGTCGCGAGCAAGTTCCTTGCCGCGAACGGGCTGTAGAAGCAGCTAGTGCGCAGCGGCCTCGCCTTCGGGCGAGGCCGCTGAAGCCGACAACGAGCCCGAGCGGATCAGCTCCCGCACGGCTGTGGGATGCTACGCGGCAAGACCGGCGAACACATGTCAGAGCGGAAGGAGCAAGGCGACGGCCCGCTTGCCTGGCGGAACGGTGCGTGACGTCGTCGTCGTGGGCGCAGGCATCGCCGGGCTGGCGGCAGCGTGGAGCCTGCGCGACCTCGACGTCCTCGTGCTCGAGCAGAGCGACCGGATCGGCGGGCGGATCCGCTCGGAGCGCCGCGGTCGCTATTGGCTCAACTTCGGCGCCCACGTGTTTGCCGGTCAGGGGACGGCGACGGATCGGTTGTTGCGAGAAACGGGCGTCGAGACAGCCGAGATCCCCGGTGTTCTGACTGCGGTCGAGTTAGACGGGTGCGTCGTTGCCGGCGGCCACGTCGAGACCTACCCGTTTCGACTGCCGCTCTCGTTGCGTGAACGGCTCGCACTCGTCCGCACCGGCGTGCGTGTGCGGCTCGGTGTCGCGCGCTACGACCGGATCCTGCGTGACGGCGACCCGCAACGCGTGCTCGCCTTCCTCGGCGACAGCAGCTTTGCGGACTGGCTCGGGTCGGTCCCGTCGACCGTCGACGCAATCGTCCGGCCGACGCTCCAACGCTCGGCCGGCGAGCCGGAGGACCTCTCTGCTGGGTACGGCATCGGCTACTTCCACCTCGTCTGGGACCGCAGCGGCGGCCTGGCTCGGAACATCCTCGGCGGGCCGAGCACCCTCGTGGAGGCGATTGCGTCTGCCCTCGGCGAGCGCGTACGTCTTCGCGCCCGCGTCGAGGACGTCACGGCCGACGGCGACGAGGTCCGGATCACGCATTCGGCCGGCGAGGAGCGGGCGCAGTTCGCGGTGGTGACGACGCCGGCGTACGCAACGCGCCTGATCATTCGTGGTCTTCCCGACGAGACGCGCGACGCCCTCGGCGAGTTGGTCTACGGACCCTATGTCGTCGCCGCTTTCCGCACCGGGGAAACGGAACCGATGCCGTGGGATCACATCTACGCCGTCGCGACCGCGCGCCGCTCGTTCAACATGCTCTTCAACATGGCCAACGTGCTGCGTGCCGACGTGCAGCGGCGTGAGCCCGGCGGGACGCTGATGGTCTACTCCGGCGCCGGCTTGGCCCGCCGACTCTGGGACGTCGACGATGAGCACGTCGTGGCGACCTACCTCACCGACCTCGACGGCGTTTTTCCTGGGGCAAGTCGGCTCGTCGAAGAGACGATCGTCCATCGCTGGGAACAGGGCCTAGCGTATGTACGACCCGGCAGATATCGGATCCAGCGCGCGCTCGAACGACCCCTCGGGCGTGTCCTTCTCGCCGGGGACTACCTCGGCTCGCGCTACACGGAGACGGCGATCGCGACGGCCAACGCCGCGGCTGCCACGATCCGAGACCAATTGACATCTCGATGACCGTCGCGGGGTGCTAACCGAACATCGGCGCCTGCTCGACCGCGTCGCCCCCGGGGATCCGTCGGATCCCGACCATGCGGTCGACGATCATGTTCTGGTACCGGTGTAGCGGCTCCTCGAAGCGATAGCACATGCGGCCCCCCGGGTAGGCGGGGTTGCTCACGCCGCGCTGGACGCGCTCGACGATGTCGACGTCCTCGCGGTTCACGCTGTCCCAGAACGCCGCGAGCCTCTCGATCTCGGCCTCGGCGCCGGCCGCTTGCAGAGATTCGGGATGTACGAGGAGGTACGTCGCCTCCGAGGTGTGGGACGGTCCAACGGGCCGGGCGAGCATCAGAAAGAGATGATTCGCGAGCGCATTGACAGCGAGGTTCGGGAAGATCCACGCGAACCGCGCGCTAACTCGGTCCGACTCGTCGAGCCCGTCAATCGGCGGCAGCCCGATCCATCCACCGGACTCGCCGTCGTCGGCGATCGGGGTCGTCGTCATACCCATGTACATACCGGGGCCCTGCCAGCGGTAATGCGCCTTCACCGGCGACACCTTGACGAGCTCTGGATGGACCCACGGGAGGTGGTAGTACTCCATGAAGTTCTCGCCGACGAGCTTGTAGTTCGCCTCGATCTCGTACACATTCCGCCGCGCAACCTGCCACTCGTCGAGCCCGTAGCCGGCGAGGCGCTTCGGAAGATCGCCGAGCTCGTCGGCAAGCGGCGGGCCGTCCGGGTCGAGGTTGACGAAGATCAGGCAGCCCCACGTCTCGGCGCGGACGGGGAGGAGACCGTAGTCCGCCCTGTCGAACTCCTTCGCGTCGCCCATGTCGAAGATGTGCTGCTCGCTCTCAGGGATCTCGGAGCCTTCGAAGAGCGGCGTCCCGAGGCAAGCGCCGTCCAGGCCATATGCCCAGCTGTGATACGGGCACCGGAAGAAGCGCTTGACGTGGATCGTGCCTTCGTCGACGAGCTGCGTGCCGCGGTGTCGGCAGACGTTGTGGAAGCCGCGGACGATTCCGTCGACGCCGCGAACGACGAACACTGAGGCTCTGCCGACCGTGAAGGCGAACGCGTCGCCGGGCCTTGCCACCTCCGAAGTGGGGCAAGCGGCGACCCAGCTCGTCCCGAACACACGCTCGAGCTCGAGCTCGTGGAAGTCGGGAGACGTATACGCATCCGGGATCAGCGTGGTGGCAAGCGAAACAGGCAGTCGCGTCTGCCGGTACGTGTCCTCCGACTTGTATGCCTCCCGTGGCAACCCTCGCTGCCTGCCCGTCGATGGAGGTCCATGCGGTCCGCTCATCGTGCTCTCGGGCGTGACAATACCGTCCGCCGCCGCAACGGCCTCGAGCATCATGCTGATTCACTTGCGTGATGACATCAGCCACGTCGGCTCTCGATCTGCCCGATCAGGGGCGCCGCGGCCGCGTCTTCATTGCGCTCGCCGCGCTCGCCTGGTCGACGGCGGGACTCCTGCAACGGGAGCTCTCGGTCGGGACAGCGACCCAGCTGGCTGGTCGCGCTCTGTTCGCTGTACTCGCGCTCATCGCCTATGTCGGCGTGGCCGAACGCGGTCGCCTGGTCAAGGGGTTCCGCGCGATCGGTCGCGGCGGCATTGCCGTTGCGTTCTTCACCGCAGTTGCCTCCGCGTCGTTCATCGTCGCGCTGAACCACACGACCGTCGCCAACGTTCTGTTCGTGCAAGCATTGGCTCCAATCGTCGCGGCGGTGCTCGGAACGCTTCTGGGGGAACCGGTATCGAGGCGCAGCTGGCTCGCGATGGCCGCCGGATTGATCGGCGTCGCGGTGATGGTCGGGGGGCCGGGCAGACCCAGCTTCGTCGGCGAGGGACTCTCGGTGGTGATGGCGCTCGCGTTTGCAGGCGCGCTCGTGATCACGCGTCACCGCCGCGACGTGTCGATGGCTCCCGCGACCTGCCTTTCGCAGCTGATCGTCCTGGCCGCCGCGGCGCCGTTTTCGCACCCGAGCGAGATCCAAGGGCACGACCTCACGCTGCTGATCCTGCTCGGCGTCGGCCAGATCGGCCTCGGGCTGGTCTTCCTGTCGATCGGGGCCAGGCTCATCCCGGCAGCGGAAGTCGCGCTAATCACTCTGCTCGAGGTGGTGCTCGGGCCACTCTGGGTCTGGCTCGCGCTCTCTGAGACGCCCAGCGCAGCCACCCTCGCCGGCGGTGCAATCGTCGTGGTCGCGGTCGCAACGCAAACCCTCGTGGGCACTCCGCATAGCGCGCTCCCCGAGGTGCTCGGAAGTCGTCAGGCCAATTGAGCTACGGCTCGCGCGGCGCCATGCCGGGGAACGGCCGCGACAAGTCGCTCCACGCGCTCAACAAGTACACGGACCTAAAGGCGGTCTGGATCCACCTCCATTGAGCGCGTCACAGCGGCCGCCGTAGAGTTACCTGGTGATCGAGGCCCGCACCGATGTCGTTGGCAGCCTTCTGCGCCCGCCCGACTTGCTTGCCGCGCAGGACCGGCTCGCCCGCGGCGAGCTGACAGCGGCCGAGTTCAAGCGCGTGGAGGACGGCGCCGTCGACGAGGCGCTCAGGCTGCAGGAGGAGGCGGGCCTCGACGTCGTCACCGACGGCGAGATGCGTCGCCTCTCGTTCCAGAGCCAGCTCCCTGCCGCGGTCGAGGGCTTCGGTGAGTGGGACCTCGACGCCTTCCTGTGGGGCGATTGGCAGAGCGAGGAGCTCGGTGAGCTGCGCGTCGAGCGGCCACCGCTCGCGGTCGTGGGCACGCTCAGGCGCAAGCGGTCGCTCGCGGTCGAGGAGTTCGTCTACACGCGCGGTCGTACCGACCGCGTGGTGAAGGTGACGCTCCCGAGTCCGAGCCTCTTCGCGAACTTCTGGGATCCCGAGCGTTCGACCGCCGCGTACC
>WNEY01003142.1_pt1 | contig 12310 bp, 6 predicted proteins | sample 5400531 | NCBI WGS metagenome assembly WNEY01 (sample SAMN13153338, study PRJNA577476) | soil metagenome | isolation source: 200 cm saprolite under Douglas fir tree site 1 | place: USA:California | collected 2015-04-18
GCTGCACCTGTACGACGCGCATGACCCCTACGATCCGCCGCCGCCGTTCCGCGAGGCGTTTGCCGGACGCCTCTACGACGGCGAGATCGCGTTCGACGATGAAGTGATCGGATCGGTGCTCGACGGGCTGGATCGTGCCGGCCGTCTCTCGTCGACGATCGTCGCGGTCATAGGCGATCACGGCGAGAGCCTCGGCGAGCACGGCGAGGACACGCACGCGGTGTTCGTCTACGAAGCGACGCTCCGCGTCCCGATGATCGTCGCGTGGCGGGGGCGCCTGCCGGCCGGCCGCCGGGTCCCGTCGCTCGTGCGCGGGATCGATCTGGCGCCCACGCTGCTGGATCTCGCCGATCGGCCGCCGCTGACGGGTGCGCACGGACGGACGCTGATGCCGCTCGTTCGTGGGACCGCGGGCGACGCCCCGTCCGCGTACGCCGAGAGCTACTTTCCGTTGCTGTACATGAACTGGGCGCCGCTTCGATCGATTCGCGACGGCCGCTGGAAGTTCATCGATGCGCCGATGCCGGAACTCTACGATCTCCAGCGCGATCCGGGCGAGCAGACCAACCTCGCGGAGCGGGAGCCCGCGCGCGCGGCGGCGCTGCGGCGCGGGCTCGACGCGCTGACGGGCGGGGAGCCGGGCGCGATGAGCCGGCGCACGATCGACAGTGAAACGGCCGCGAAGCTCGCGGCGCTCGGGTATGTCGGGTCCGCCGGCAGCGGCGTGACGCCGGTTTCCGCCGAGCGTCGTCCCGACCCCAAGCAGATGATCGGCCTCTTCAATCGGCTCCGGCGCGCCAACGCCGCCGCGCAGGACGGACGATTCGGCGAGGCGGCCGCGATCGCGCGCGACGCGCTTCGCCAGGATCCGCGCAACGCCTTTGCGACCATCGTGCTCGCCAACGCGGAGCTCGAGCTCGGCCACTACCGCGAGGCCATTGCCAACTACCGCGCGTACCTGGATCTCGTGCCGGAGAGCGCGGATGCGCATCATCGCATCGCGATCTGCTATGCGCGGCTCGGCGATGCCGACGAGGCGTTGAACGAAGACGAGGCGGCGCTCGCCATTGATCCGCGCAGCGGCGATGCACGGATGCTGCGTGGGGGGCTGCTCGCCGCGCGTGGGCGAACCGACGAAGCGGTGCGGGAACTGCGCGCAGCCGTCGAGATCAACCCCGAGAACGCGGCGTTCCGCGTCGGCCTCGCGCGCGTCCTGGTGAGGAACGGTCAGTTGGAGGCGGCGGAGGGGGAACTGCGCCGCGCGCTGCAACTCCAGCCGCAGAGCGCAGACGCGCACGCTGCGGCTGGCGGCCTGCTCGTGGCCCGCGGCCAGCCGGAAGAGGCGGTGGCCGAGTTCGAGCGGGCCCTCACGCTCCGGCCCGACGCGGACGACATCCGGCTCGACCTGGCGCGCGCGCTCGAAGGCGCCGGACGAATGGCCGACGCGCGGGTCGAGTACGGACGGCTCGCGGCCGCGCGGGAGACGCCCGCAGATATCAAAAGGGCGGCAAAAGCGCGGTTGCGATGACATCTTTTAACAATTTCGCAGATCCAGGGGCTGTACCATTGGCTGCAGTAATCTGGGCCTAAATAGGCCCAGATAGAACCCTTTAGGGAGCGCGACCGGATGACACGCGTCAGATCAATGACCCTGCTCATCGGCCTTCTGGGACTCGGACTGACGGCAAGCGTCGGTTTTGCCCAGAAGCATTCGACTGCTCCAGCGGCTCAGGATCGTCCACCGGCGCCTGCTGCTCCCGTCAGCGCGCGCGCCGTGTCCGTGCGTCCGAGCGCGCCGAAGGCCGCGGCGCCCATCGCGCCGTCGCAGGATCACAACGCGGTCATTCGCAAGTATTGCGTCACTTGCCATAGCGAAACCCGCAAGACCGGTGGCTTGTCGCTGGCAGCGTTCGACGTCGCGCGCGCCGCGCAGAACGCGGATGTCGCGGAGAGGATGATCCGCAAGCTGCAGGCCGGCTACATGCCGCCTCCGCTGGCGCCGCGGCCCGACGCCGAAACGCAGGCGGCGCTCGTCGCCGCGCTCGAAACGACCGTAGATGTCGCGGCCGCGGCAAAGCCGAACCCCGGCGTGCGCACGTTCCAGCGCCTCAATCGCCCGGAGTACGCGCGCGTGGTGCGCGAACTGCTCGGGCTCGATGTCGACGCCGGCAACTGGCTGCCGCTCGACACCAAGAGCGCGAACTTCGACAACATCGCGGACGCGCAGACGCTGTCGCCCACGCTGCTCGAGGCGTACCTGAATGCCGCCGCCGCGATCAGCAGCATGGCCGTGGGCGACCGCAACGCGCCAACCATCGACTACACGTACACGGCCCCCGGCTACGTCTCGCAGCATCCGTGGGATCACGTCGACGGCGCCCCGTACGGCACGCGCGGGGGCATCGTCGTGAACCACGTGTTTCCGGCCGACGCGGAGTACGTCTTCGAGATCACGTTGAACTCCGGCGCCAACGCGCGGTTCGAGGACATCGACGTGTCGATCAGCGGCGAGCGCGTCGCGCTGCTCGTGTACGAGCCGGGCCCCGCCGGCGGCTCGCCCGCTGCGGACGGCCGCGGCGGGCGCGCCGTGCGCACCGAGCCGGTGCTCGTCCGCGCCGGGCAGCAGCGCCTGGCCGCGGCGTTCGTGCGACGGCTCGACGGTCCGTACGAAGACCTGATTCGCCCGCACGATTGGTCGTACGCCGGCGGCGGTTCCGGCGGCCCCGGCATCACGACGTTGCCGCACGTCAGGGATCTGATCGTCAAGGGGCCCTACAAGGCGACGGGGCTCTCGGAGACGCCGACCCGTCAGAAGATTTTCTCCTGCCGCCCGACCGTGGCGGCCGAAGAGCGGCCGTGCGCGCGGCAGATCCTGTCGCGCCTGGGCGGCGAAGCGTATCGTCGTCCGCTCGCCGCGGGCGAGGTCGATCGCCTGATGCCGTTCTACGAGCGGGGCGCCGCCAAGGGCGGATTCGAAAGCGGTGTCCGCACCGCGCTCGAGGCGATTCTGGCGAGCCCGTACTTCATCTTCCGTCTCGAGCGCGAGCCGGAGACCTCGACGCCCGGCGGAACGTACCGTGTCGCGGACGTCGACCTGGCATCACGCTTATCGTTCTTCCTCTGGGGCACGCCTCCGGATCATGAGCTGCTCACGCTTGCGGGCCAGGGGAAGCTGTCGGCTCCCGCGATGCTCGAGAAGCAGACGCGACGCATGCTCGCCGATCCGCGAGCCGACGCGCTTGGTTCACGGTTCGCCGCGCAGTGGCTGCGCCTGCAGGACGTCGACAAGGTTCACCCCGATCCGAACAACTACCCGGACTTCGACAACAACCTTGCCGAAGCGATGCACCGCGAAACCGAGCTGTTCTTCAACAGCCTCGTGCGTGAGGACCGCAGCGTGCTCGATCTGCTGCGCGCGGACTACACGTTCGTCAACGAGCGGCTCGCGCGGCACTACGGCTTCCCGGGCGTCTCCGGAGAAGAATTCCGCCGCGTGCAGTATCCCGACGACACGAGGCGCGGCCTCCTCGGGCAGGGCAGTATCCTCGTGCAGACGTCGCTCGCGAACCGCACCTCTCCCGTGCTGCGTGGCAAATGGGTGATGGAAGTCCTCATGGGAACGCCGCCCCCGCCGCCGCCGCCGGATGTGCCGACGCTCGAGGAGACGGCGGAAGCCAAGGACGGCAGGATGTTCACCACGCGCGAGCGGATGGAGATGCATCGGTCGAACCCCACGTGCAACTCGTGCCACCGCTTCATGGACCCGATCGGTCTGGCGCTCGACAATTTCGACGTGACGGCGAAATGGCGTGTCCGGGAAAACGGCATGCCGCTCGATACGAAGGGCGATTTCTACGACGGCACGCCGGTCTCGACGCCGGCGGAGCTGTTGCGCGCCCTGCTGAAGCGTCCCGTGCCGCTGGTGAGGACCTTCACCGAGAACCTGTTCGCGTACGCGCTGGGCCGGCGCAGCGAGTACTACGATCAGCCATCGATTCGCGCGATCACGAAGGCCGCGGAGGCGAACGAGTACCGCATGTCGTCCTTGATCCTCGGCGTGATCAAGAGCGACGCGTTTCAGATGAAACGCGCGGAGCCCGTCGCGACGACCGACGACATCAGGGGGAGTGGACGGTAGGGCACCGCTGGTAGGGCACCGCTTCAGCGGTGCCGGGAACGGTGCCGGGCACAACGCGGCGCCGGCGACGCAAGTAGGCAGCACTTCTCGAGAAGTGCCGAACAGGAGATTCTGACGTGGACTTCATCACTGGCAAGCAGATGCCCCGCCGGACGTTCCTCCGCGGTGTCGGTGCGACGGTGGCGTTGCCGTTTCTGGACGCGATGGTGTCGGCCGGCGGACGGTTGAAGGCCGCTCCGATCGATCGCGTGCGCCTGGTGTGCATCGAGGAGGTTCACGGCCTTGCGGGCTGCAACGCCTGGGGCGCGACCAAGCACCTCTTCGCCCCGGAGCAGACGGGCAGCGGCTTCTCGCTGGTGCCGGATAACCCGCTCACGACCATCGAAGCCTTTCGGGACTATCTGACCATCGTCAGCAACACCGACGTGCGGAATGCGGAAGCGATTCTGCTGCCCGAGATCGGCGGCGATCACTTCCGATCGAGCGCCGTCTTCCTGACGCAGTCGCATCCGAAGCAGACGCAGGGCTCCGATCTCTGGGCCGGGACCTCGATGGATCAGCTGTACGCCAAGCGATACGGCCAGAGCACGCCGCTGCCGTCGATGCAGTTCTGCATCGAGAACCTCGATCAGGCTGGCGGCTGCACGTACAACTACTCCTGCGCGTACACCGATACGATCAGCTGGGCGTCGCCGAGCGAGCCGCTGCCGATGATCCGCGACCCGCGCGTCGCCTTCGACATGCTGTTTGGCTCGGGCGTCACCCCCGCCGACCGCGCGGCGCGCCGGGAAACGCGCAAGAGCATCCTCGACTGGATTGGCGGCGAGGTCGAGCGCGTGCGCCGGCAGGTCGGGGCCGGCGACCGCCAGCGGCTCGATCGGTACCTGGACAACGTGCGCGAGATCGAGCGCCGGATCGAAGCGGTCGAGGCGCACAACCGCAGCGGCGAAGCGCGGGAGCTGCCCGATGCGCCCGCGGGCGTGCCCGACTCGTTCTCCGAGCATATGAGGCTGCTGTTCGACATCCAGGTGCTGGCGCTCCAGACCGACATGACCCGCATCATCTCCTTCAAGACCGGGCGCGACGCGCAGAACCGCGTCTTCCCGGAGAGCGGATCGAACCAGCCGTTCCACCCGTCCTCGCACCACGGCAATCGCGAGGAACGGATCCTGGAATTCAACAAGATCACGAAGTACCGGGTCGGCCAGCTCGCGTATTTCCTCGACAAGATGAAGAACACGATGGACGGGGACGCCAGCCTGCTGGACAAGACGATGATCCTGTGGGGATCGCCGATGGCGGATCCGAACATCCACAACCATCGCCGGTGTCCGCTGATCCTGCTCGGCCATGCGAACGGCCACCTGAAGGGCAACATGCACCTGAAGGCCGCGGACGGCACGCCCATGGCGAATGTGATGCTGACCCTGCTGCACCAGCTCGGGCTCGACGACATGCCGAGCTTCGGCGACAGCACCGGTGAATTCTCGTTGTCGCTGCCGGCCAGCGCGACGGCGGTCGCGTAAATGCAACCACGAAGACACGATCCTCCTTCAGGCCGTGCCGTCTCGGAGAGACATATGAAACGTTTCGTGTTCTCGAGCGTCATTGCGCTGGCGATGACGGCGCTCGTCGGCGCCGCGCCGTCGAACGCGCCGGTCGCCGATGCCGCAATGCGCGGCGATCGCGACGCCGCGCGGGCTCTGCTGAAGCAGGGGGCCGACGTCAGCGCGACGCACGGCGACGGCATGTCCGCGCTGCACTGGGCGGCCGAGCGGGGCGACGCCGAGATGGCCGAGATGCTCATCTATGCCGGCGCGAACGTCGCGGCGGTGACGCGCATCGGCCAGTACACGCCGCTGCACCTGGCGAGCCAGGCCGGCAACGCGTCGGTGGTCCAGGCGCTCTTGAAGGCCGGCGCGAACGTGTCCGCCCGCACGACCAACACCGGTGTGACGCCGCTGCACCTCGGTGCGGCGTCGGGCAATGCCGACGTGGTGAAGATGCTGCTGGATCGCGGCGCGGACGCGGACGCGAAAGAGGCCGAGTGGGGTCAGACGCCGCTGATGTTCGCGGCGGCGCAGAACCGCGGGGCGGCGATTCGCGCGCTGCTCGCAGGCGGCGCCGATCCGAAGATCACGACGAAGACGATCGACATCGCGACGCAGTCGGCGCTCGACAAGGCGGCGACCACCCGCCAGCGCAAGGTGCTCGAGGCGTCGGTGCCGAACGGTCAGACGCCGACGGCGAGCCAGGTTCAGGCCGCCATGCAGGCGGCGCGCGAGCTCTTCGCGTCGGGGAAGGTGCCGCCGCCAGACAAGGACGCCAAGAACGAGGTCGGCAGCGCCGGCTTCGTCGATCCGGAAGAGATCAACCCTCCCGTCGCGAGCAAGGGCGGGTTGACGGCGCTGCTCCATGCGGCGCGCCAGGGCAACATCGAAGCGGCGAAAGCGCTGCTCGACGGCGGCGCGCCGATCGATCAGGTGGGCGCCGGCGATGGGACGAGCCCGCTGCTGATGGCGGCGATCAACGGGCAGTTCGACCTGGCGATGATGCTCGTCGAGCGCGGGGCGAACCCGAACATTGCGGCGAATGGCAACGCCGCCACGCCGTTGTGGGCGGCGGTCAACACGCAGTGGCAGCCCAGAACGCGCTTTCCCCAACCGCAGCAGATGGAGCAGCAGACGGCCACGTACCTCGACGTCATGAAGGCGGTGCTCGCGGCCGGAGCGGATCCGAACGCCCGCCTGCGCTCGCATCCGTGGTACCTGGTGTACAGCGGCTGCGGCAACCGGAACTGCGGCCTCGCGGACACGTCGGGCTCGACGGCGTTCTGGCGCGCGGCGTACGCCACCGATCTGGAAGCGATGCGCCTGCTCGCCTCGTACGGCGCCGATCCCAACATCCAGACGATCGCCCCGCAGCAGGCGATTCGGCGCGGACCGCCGCCCGGCGCGCCGGCGGCTGCGCCGGGAGCGGCCGCGGCGCCGGTGCCCGGCGCGGGCGGCCCCGTGGCTCCCGTGCCTGCGGCCAACCAGGAGCGGTTCTCAGCGCCGCCCGTTCCGTACGGCGGGCCGGGCTCCTCTCCGCTGCACGCCGCGGCGGGCGTGGAGTACGGCGAAGGCTTCGCAGGCAACGCGCATCGCCACGCGCCGGACGGCTGGATGCGATCGGTCAAATACCTCGTCGAGGAGCTCGGCCTCGACGTGAACGCGCGCGACAACGACGGCTACACGCCGCTCCACCATGCCGCCGCCCGAGGCGACAACGAGATGATCCTGTATCTCGTGTCGAAAGGGGCGGACGTGACGGCGGTGGCCCGCAGCGGCCAGACGACCGCGGACATGGCGAACGGCCCCGTGCAGCGCGTGTCGCCGTTCCCGGCGACCGTGGCGCTCCTCGAAAAGCTCGGCTCGAAAAACAGCCACAAGTGCGTGACCTGCTGAGCGCGTCACGACGATGGGCGCGCGGCCCGCGCGACCATCGTCTTGATTTTCTCGATGTTGCCCTCGCGCACCGGGCACGTGCTGTCGGTGGCGACGCATTGGGCAAGCGTCATCCCGCATCCGCAGGTGCACCGCGCCTTGTTGGCGGCCTCCAGCGCCGTCCGCTTCTGACGCGCGTCCAGCAACGAGAAATCGACGACCCGGATCTCCCGCTCCGTGTAGGCGATGCTCGACATCTGCGACACGCCGAACCCGATCAGGGCCAGGATGCCGATCACGACGACCCATTTCCACCACGTCGACCTACGAGAGGGTTTCCGCCGAACCGGGCTTTTCATAGACGCCAACCTGGACAAATTGTTGCTGGTGACGATGCTGTCGAGTCATGGCAGACTCTCGTCGTGGCAGTCACCCGGACTCTCGAAGAGAACACCGAACTTGCGGCGCGCATTGTCCGCATCCGCAAACGGTGCGGCGATCTCGAGGCGGCGCCCGGCGCGGCCGGGCAGCGGCGCGAGCTTGCCGCGCAGATGAAGCGCGATGCGTATGCCGTGCACAAGGCGCTGACCGCAAAATCCTCGCCGGCCGGTTCCTAACGCGATGTCGCCCGATCCAAACGCGCTGCGCCGCTCCGCGCCGTGTCCCGAGTGCGGGAGCATGATGTTGTGGACGCAGGGCGCGTGGGCGCACGGCGACAGCCTGGCGGCGGCTTATCTGTGCACGAACGGCCACATCCTGGACCCCGCGACGACGCGCGAGTGCCCGGGGTGTGGTGTGCACGACACGCGGCTCGAGCATCAGTTCGCGAACAAGATCGCGCGCGCTTGTAATCAGTGCGGGACGCGTTTCATGACGCCGCGCTGAGCCGTCACGCAGCTGGAAAGCGAACCGGGCCGGTTCAGCGGCGCGGCGGCGCGGTATAGCGAATGCCGCAGCGCGCACACATGAACCACCGCTTGGAGCTGCCTGACTGATCCTCTTCTTCGGCCTGGTCGGCGCGGCCGCATTTTGGACACGGCGGGATCGCGCGGGAGCTGCTGGCCATGGGAACGACCGTGAATGTAGCACAAGCCGACTGTTCAATCGTTCACAGCGAGTCGGCGCTGGTTTCACTAAACTGCACCACGAGGCGCCCGTGATGCCTTGCGTCGAAGACGCTCGGGCCGCCACGACGCGTCACAGCGGCCGGTCAGATTGCAGCAAATGACCGCGTCTGCTCCCTTTTCCGGCCGCGGCGGGTCAGAGGCCATCAGGGCCCGCGATGGAAAACACCCGCCATATTCGGCGCGCGCGGGTGTAGTATCACTTCGTTCCGGCCGGGTACAGGGACACTCTGGATAACCGTCTTTCACGGGAGAGCACGCGAATGTCACACCAAGATGGGCTGAATCGTAGAGCGTTCCTGAGGAACGCGGGTATGACAGCGCTCGTGGGCGCAGTCGGCACAGGGTCTTCGGTGGCGACCGTCGCCGCCAGCGCCGCGTTCGGCGCGCCGGATGCCAATGGCAAGTACGATTTCGACACGCCGTACAACCGCTTCGGGACCGATTCCACCAAGTACGATCAGCCGATCAGGATCTACGGCAAGGACAGTATCCAGGTCGGCATGGGCATCGCGGACATGGACTTCCGCGCCGCGCCTGCCATCACCAAGGCCCTGATGGACCGCTTGCAGCACGAGAACTGGGGCTATCTCGACATGCCCAAGTCGTTTTCGGAGGGCATCGTCAGCTGGAACAAGCGACGCTACAACATCAACGTCGATCCTGAGCTGCTCGTGATCACGACGGGCGTTCACCCGGGGCTCATCGCCGCGCTGAAGACGTTCTGTCCTCCGGGAAGCAAGGTGCTCCTGAACACGCCGACCTACAACGGCTTTTATGGCGACCTCACGTACACCGGAACCAAGCCGGAAGAGAATCCGCTGAAGCTGGTCAACGGTCGCTATTCCATCGATTTCGAAGATTTCGAACGGCGCATCAGCCACGACACCAATGCGTTCATTCTCTGCAACCCGCAGAACCCGACGGGCAACTGCTGGTCGCCCGAGGATCTGACGCGGCTGGGTGAAATCTGCCTCCGGCGCCGCGTGGTGGTCCTTGCCGACGAGATTCACTGCGACTTCGTCAACAAGGGCAGCAAGTACACGCCATTCGCCACCCTCCCGAACAAGGCGGTCGTCAACAACAGCATCACGTTCAAGGCTGCGAGCAAGTCGTTCGGCCTGGCGGCGATGAAATGCGCCTGGTTCTTCTCCGACAACGCCGACTACATCGCCAGAGTGAAAGCGAACAACCGGGCAGACTTGACGACGATGGGGATGATTGCCAGCCGGGCCGCCTATTCCGGAGGCGAGGATTGGCTCAATCAGGTGGTGACGTATATCGACGGCAACCATGACTTCGTCGAGAAGTTCTTTGCTGCGAACATCCCGCTCATCAAGATCGCGAAACCCCAGGGCACGTATCTGGCCTGGCTGGACGTCCGCCAGGTCGTCGACAAGATCAATGCGAAGGATCTGGCCGCCGAAGCCAGCAAGAAGCAGAGCGCGTCGATGAAGGCGCTGACACCCGAGCAGATGGTCGAGCGGTGGTTCGTGAAGAATGCGAAGGTCCACATGAACGCCGGCTCGTCGTACGGCTATGGCGGCGAAGGCCACATGCGGATGAACATCGCGACGTCGAGAAAAACCCTCGAGCTGGCGCTCAATAATCTGGCCGCTGCGTTGAAGAACTCTCCGCTCTCGTCGGCTGTCTAACAGGTGAAAAGGAAAAAGGGGCCCCGCGCTCGAGCGGGACCCCTTTTTTCTTCGTAGACCGCCTCCGGCACGTCCCCGATACTTCTGCTTCCGGCGACGTCAGCGCCTAGAACGGTCAAATCTCAGGGCGCGAGGCCCGCGTGGTGCGCGATGAATCCCTCGACCGCAGCCTCGTCTACTTCCGTGAAGTACACACCGGCACGGTATCTGAGCGCTCCCGTCGTGGCATCAGGTTCGAGTCGCGCCCACACGATCTTTCCCGTGCAGGAAATGAGTTGGCCCTCGTGCGGCAGCGCCAGATTTATCACGCGATTCGGCTTCAGCGTCGTCAGGGCCAGCAGCTGAGCCCCGATGAGCGACAGGTCGGCGAGCACGGCGGGGACGCCGTCGACCTCAACGGAAACGTCCTCGTGGAACGCGTGGCGGGTGGCACGGCGCGTCGGCGGAATGGGTGCAGACGCCGGTTGACCCTCGGGTGAGCCCTCAGCATCATTGGTCAGGTCAATGAGCGCGGCGTCGGAGTCTTCTTCCGACCCGGCCTCCATCCGCGCCGACAACAGGTCGCTCTCGAGCTCACGGATGCGAAGTGCAGCGGCCTCGCATTGCTTCTCGTGCGCCTGCGATTCCGCCCGCGCCTCTCTGATGGCCCGCTGCGCGGCTTCGAGCTCCGCCGCGATCGCGTTCCGTTCGCTGCGTGCCGTTTCACAAAGCGACTCCGCCTCGTGCCGCCCCCGCTCGAGCTCCTCGCACTGGGTGGCGAGGGCCTCGACTCGCGAAAGGACGCCGGCGTCGGCCGCGCTGTTTTCCGACCGAGCCTCCTCCAGCTCGCGGACGATATCGTCGCGATCGCCGATCGCCTCGTCGGCCCGCGCCTCCGCCTGGCTCGTGGTTCGCTGGGCGTCGGCCAGGTGTCGCTCGAGCGTCTGGGCCCGTGCTCGGGCGGTCTCGATGTCGGCGGCCTGCGCGGCGGCGCCCTTCAGCGCCTCCGCCAGCTCCGCATGGAGCCTGGCCGCGGTCTCGGCCAGTTCCATCGTCGCCACCTGCTGCTGATCGAGCTGCGCCGACAACCGGGTGTGAACATCACGGACTTCCGTCTGCTTCGTGGCGTTGACGAGCGTGATCTGCTGCTCGAGGTTGTTGACCGTCTCGCGAAGCGCAGCGCTCGCGGTGCGTTCCGCCTCCAGCGCGCCACGCGTACCCTCCATGTCCAGGCGTTGTGCGGCGGCGGCCGCCCGCTCGACCTCCAGCGCCGCGTGTGCCTCGTCCAGCCGGGCGCGGCCAGCCTCCCGTTCCGCTCCCAGCGCAGCCTGCGCATGTTCGATGGCGCCACGAAGCGTGACGCCGGCCTCGCGCTCAGCGGCCAGCGCCGACCGCGCGGCGTCGATGTCGAGACGTTGTGCGGCGGCGGCGGCGCGCTCCGTTTCCAGGACTGTCCGTGACTCTTCGAGATCGCGCTGAAGCGCGAGGCCCGCGGTCCGTTGCGTTTCCAGCGCGGCCTGCGTCTGTTCGAGCCCGCTACGCAGCGTGACGCCTTGTTTGCGCTCGGCTTCCAGGGCCGACCGCGTGGCGTCGATGTCGAGACGTTGCGCGGCGGCGGCGGCGCGCTCCGTTTCCAGGACTGTCCGTGACTCGTCGAGATCGCGCTGAAGCGCGAGGCCCGCGGTCCGTTGTGTTTCCAGCGCAGCCTGCGTCTGTTCGAGGCCGCTACGAAGCGTGACGCCCGCGGCGCGTTCGGCCTCCAACGCTGACCGGGTAGCCTCCATGTCGAGATGGTGGGTGGCGGCGGCGGCGCGCTCCGTTTCCAGGAGTGTCCGCGACTCTTCGAGATCTCGCTGAAGCGCGAGGCCCGCGGTCCGTTGTGTTTCCAGCGCGGTCTGCGTCTGTTCGAGCCCGCTACGAAGCGTGACGCCTTGTGTGCGCTCGGCGTCCAGGGCTGACCGCGTGGCGTCGATGTCGAGACGTTGCGCG
>WNEY01008709.1_pt1 | contig 12310 bp, 15 predicted proteins | sample 5400531 | NCBI WGS metagenome assembly WNEY01 (sample SAMN13153338, study PRJNA577476) | soil metagenome | isolation source: 200 cm saprolite under Douglas fir tree site 1 | place: USA:California | collected 2015-04-18
GGTGAGCAGCAGGCGCGGCTTCAGCGCCGGCTGGACGGCGTGCGCTTCGTCGTCGCCGTCGTGTCGGGCAAGGGCGGTGTGGGCAAGTCGACCGTCACCGCCAATCTCGCCGCGGCGTGGGCGTCCACGGGCTGGCGAGTCGGCGTCCTGGACGCCGACCTCAACGGCCCCTCGATGGCCAAGATGCTCGGCGTCCGCGGCCACGCGCTGAAGGTGGCCGGCGACGCCGTCGAGCCGCCCCGCTCGGCCATCGGCGTGAAGGTGATGTCGATGGACCTTCTGCTGTCCACCGACGCCGAGCCCCTGAGCTGGCGCGCGCCGACGCAGCAGGAAGCCCACACCTGGCGAGGCACCATGGAGGCCCAGGCGCTTCGCGAGTTCCTGGCGGACACGGACTGGGGAGAGCTGGACGCGCTCGTCGTCGACCTGCCGCCGGGCACGGATCGTCTTGCCACGGTCGTCTCGCTGATCCCGGTGCTGGCGGGAACGATCCTCGTGACGATTCCTTCCGACGTCTCGCAGCTCGTCGTGCGCAAGTCGATCACCGTCGCCCAACAGGTGGAGAAGCCCATCCTCGGTCTGGTCGAGAACATGGCCGGGCTCTTTCCCGGGCCCGACGTGGCCACGCTGGCGGCGGAGGCCGGCATTCCCTTCCTCGGCAGCGTGCCGTTCGACCGCGGTCTGAGCCTCGCCGGGGATCGCGGGGATCCCTTCGTCGTCACCGAACCAGCGAGCCCCGCGGCCCAGGCGCTCTCCGCCATCGCGGCCAAGATCCGCGACGGCCTGGAGCGCCGGCCGCGCTGTTGACGCGCGACTGCTTGCGGGAAGGGCGGGTGAGGGGGAGGGGAGGCTACTGGCGGCAGCTGACTCCGCTCGCCAACTGATAGTTGGCGACCTTGTACGTGGCGACGAAGTTGTCGTCCCACGCCTTCAGCTTGAGCGCGCCGAGGGCGGTCTCGCCGTCCCAGCCCATGACCTGGGCCACCTCGGCCAGATGAGCGACCGACCCTCGGCCCGCCACGAAATCGGCGACCACCGCCTTGCGCAAGAAGATCGCGATCGTCTCGTGGATGGGCCGCTCACCGGCGGCAGCAGCCAGCTTCTGCCACTCGAGGATCACGGTGAAGCCGTCCAGGTGACTGTCGGAGAGAAGCGTGCGGTCGGCCGTCATCCTCCGGAGGAGAGGACCCACGTAGCGCGAGAACATGGCCGAAGCGCGCTCCTCCACCCGCAGGTGCGCGAACTGCGGCGACGGGTCCTGCTCGATGTACACCCGCATCGAGAGGTACCGATCGTCCTGCGTCGCGCCCTTGGGCCGGAAGAAGCCGATGCTCGCCTTCTGGACCTCCAGCCAGGGCAGGCAGTGGAACACGCCCTCGTTCAGCTCGCGCAACGCCCCGCCGTGGTCCTGGGCCAGCCGCCGGGCCTTGTCCGACGTGTACTGGTCGGACGGGAGAATGCGGTCGTTGGATGCCTGGGCGGCGGCTACGCCGGCGGAGATGAGGAGGACGAGGGACATGACGGCGAGGGCCAGAGACAGGGTACGAATGAGGTGGCTCCTGTGTATGCTCATGGTCGTCTCCGATTTGCACGGCGAGTGCCAGAGCAGTGCCAGAGGCGAGACCGTCGAGATGTCGCCGCGTTAGCCGGCTCGCGCGGTGACGTCAACGGAGCCGCGTCGTGCCAGACCGACGCGGTCCTGACGCCGATTGTCCGTCTCAACGCTCGAGAATCTGCTCTTGGCCCACCGTGATCGGCCGTCCCCACCAACCTTCGTCGCGGGCCGAGGCGATGTCCTGACGACTCACCTTTGCCTGCCCGCCGTCACGATTCCGCACGGAGAATCCCATGTGCGTCCCCGAAGCGAAGTGCGTGGGATGCGACTTCCAGGTCTCCCATTCCTCGCCCGTTGCACAACCCCCCACCGCCAGCAGCCCACCGCAGATCACGATCAGGTGCCACCGCTTGCTCCGCATGTCCGGCCCTCCGGTTGCGTTACGTTGATGATCGGGAGCCCATGCTACCGGTGGCGCCGGGAGCGGTCAACCGAGGGATGGACGTGATAGACTCGACGTGAGCTGGTGTCGGGGGAGTCCACGCATGGACCCGCTGAAGATTCACGCGATGCCGGAGCGCTTCCGGCGACCTGTCCTGATCATGGCCTTCACGGGCTGGAACGACGCGGCCGAAGCCGCCACCACGGCCGCGCGCTATCTGGCCACGGCCCTCAACGCAGAGAAGTTTGCCGAGATCGATCCCGAAGAGTTCTATCACTTCGGCCTCACCCGCCCCTACGTGCGCTTCAAGACCGGCTCGGAGACGGAGCGCGAGGTCGTGTGGCCGGTGACGGAGTTCTCCATCGCCCAGTCGCCTGATTTGCCGCGCGACATCATCGTCGGTGTCGCCCCCGAGCCGCATCTGAAGTGGCGGGCGTACTGTGACGCGATTCTCGAGATCAGCCGCGCCACGGAGACGTCGCTCGTCCTCACGCTGGGCGCGCTGCTCGCCGAAGTTCCCCACACGCGGCCGGTGCGCCTCGTCGGCGGCGCCTCCGATCCGGAGCTGGCGGCCCGGCTCGGCATCCGGCCGACGAAGTACGAGGGGCCGACCGGTATCGTGGGCGTGCTCAACACGACGTGTCGCGAGCGCGGCCTGACCACGGCCAGCCTGTGGGCCAACGTGCCGCATTACATCTCGGGCATCGAGAATCCCAAGGCGTCGCTGGCCCTGCTGCGCCGAGTCGGCACGCTGCTCGGGATGGAGATCGATCTCAGAGATCTCGCCGAGGCCGGCCGTCAGTTCGACCAGAACCTGACCCAGGTCATCTCTCAGAACAAGAAGATTGCCAACTACGTGGCCAAGCTCGAGTCGAAGGACGTCGAGGAAGAGCCGACCCCCGTGGCCGGTGAGAGCGATCTGCCGCCGGCCTCCGAGCTCGTCGCCGAGATCGAGCAGTTTCTCAAGCAGCAACGCCCCGAGTGAAGCTCGGGCGCGCCAGCCTTCCACTCGTCGCCGCGCTCCTCGCCCTCGCCGCCGGCCCAGCCCTGGTTCTTGGCGGGCCACCACCCCCTCGAGGCGGGTTCACGGTCGGCTGGCAGCCGGCACAGATTCGTGTCGGCGACGTCGCGTTGGTCCACGTCAAGGGCGTCCCCGAGGGCGCCGTCATCGAGGGCTCGCTCGGCGGCCGGCCGCTGTCGTTCTTTCCGCACGCCGGGGGCCGGGCCGCTCTCGTCGGCGTCGACGTCGAGACGAAGCCGGGTGTCCAGACGTGGCACCTGGCGGTCGTGATGCCCAATGATCCGCCGCAGAGGGTCGAGGGGCGACTCAGCATCCAGCGCCGCGACTTCCCGGTGCAGCGGCTGACGCTGCCAACCAAGATGGTCGACCTCGATCCCGAAACGGAGCGGCGGGCGGTGACGGAGGGCGATCAGCTCAGAACGCTGTACCGGGCCATCACGCCCGAGCGGCTCTGGCGGGGGCGCTTCACGCGGCCGGTGGAAGGGACCGAGCCCGGGACGGGCTTCGGCTCACGTCGGGTGATCAACGGCCAGCCGAAGGCCCCGCATGCCGGAATCGATTTCGGAGCCGCGCCAGGCACGCCGGTGGTCGCCGTCAACGACGGGCGCGTCGCGCTCGTGGCCGACTTCTTCTTCCCGGGCCGGCTCGTCGTGATCGATCATGGCCTGGGGCTCTACACGCTCTACTTCCATCTCCAGGAGGCCAAGGTCACCGACGGCGAGCGGGTGAGCCGTGGCCAGCCGATCGGGACCGTAGGCGCCACGGGCCGCGCGACGGGGCCACACCTGCACTTCGGAGCCCACGTCGGCGCGGCACGCATCGACCCCGCGACCCTCTTCGAGCTGAGAGTCGCGAACTAGCTAACGGCGGCGCTTCGGCCGCGCCTGGCTCCGCTTGGCCTTCGCCTTGCCCCCGCTCTTGGCCTTCTTGGCCGCCTTTGCCTTGGGCTTGGCCTTGGCTTTCGCCTTGGCCTTTGGCTTGGCCTTGGCCATCGGTTTCGCCGGGGCCATCGGTTTGGGCGCCGTCGCCATCGGCTTGGCCGCCGTCGCCATCGGCTTGGGCGGGGCCATGGGCTTGGGCGGGGCCATCGGCTTCGGCTTGGCCGGGGCGCTCATGGGAGGCGCAGCCGGCGGAGCCGGCGGCGCGGGCGGCGTGCTGGGCATCCAGGGCTGCGTGTCGCCTGACGGTCGCTCCATCGTTCCCTCCCCAGGGTTGCTGCGGGCGCTGATGTCGCCCTACCCTGCGACACGCATCCCGCGCGCGCAAGCGAGAAATTGCGCCGCTACCTGGCGTGAGTGGCGACGGTGACGCCGCCCGATGCCAGCGTGATGCGCCGGCGCAAGCCCGCCGCGGCACCGGAGAGTCCGCGATTGGACCACACCACGAGCGTCGAGCGCGCGAGCAGGCGCCGCACTTCCGCGCGCGAGATCTTGATCGGCGCCGGAGCGCCCATCGGATCGGGGTGCGCGGCGAGTGCGGCCAGCGTGGCGAGCCCGATCATCAACGGCCACGCACAGGCCAGCCGCATGCGCCACTCGGCGGCGGGAATGGCGAGCGCGTAGTCCCAGCCGTGATCGTAGTGCGCGAGCGCGCGGGCGAGCAGCCGATCGTACAGCGCCCGCGCGCGCCGGCGGTGCGCGGGCTCGAGCAGGTCCACCGCGCGCAGCCCGACGCCCGACAGCTCGCGGGAGGGGATGTAGCACCGACCGTGGGCGAGATCCCCGGCGACGTCGCGCAGCACGTTCGTCATCTGCAGCGCCTTGCCGAAGGCGATCGCCTGGCCGCTCCGATTCGCGACGTCCCATCCGTTCAGGCGCGGTCGATGGGCCACGTGGACGGCGGTCCAGAACGGCCCGACGCACCCGGCGACGAGATACGTGTAGTGATCGAGCTCCTCGAGCGTCTCCAGCGCGGCGAGCGAGTGTGCGTCGTCGCCGGGAAAGCGGGTGAGATCGAAGATCATGCCGCTGGTCAGCGTGTCGAGGACGGTGCTGATCGCGTCACGGTCGGCGCTCGGCAGCGCGCGCATGCGGGCGATGGCCTCGGTGACGCGCTCGAGGAGCTGGCGCTCCGCCGCGAGCGTCTGGTGATGGCCCGCGGCGCGCACCACCTTCGCGACGTCGGCGGCGTCCCCGCGGAACGCCGCGCGCAGCGTCTCCAGATGGTCGAGGCGCTCTCCGCGCGCGATGAGCCGTGTGTCGGCCACGGTGTCGGCGGCGCGGGCGAGGAGATAGGCGAGGCCGACGGGCTCGCGCACGCCGCGGGGAAGGATGGTCAGCGAGAGGTAGAAGCTCCGACTGACCTGTCGCAGAAGCGCGCCGAGCAGGTCGTCGGCCATGCTAGTCGAAGTCGAAGGGCCTCCGCGGGGGATCGGGCGTGTCCTTCGCCTTCTTCAGGCCTTCCTGGAATTTCCGATCGAGCACCTTGCCCTTCTGGGACTCCGCCTCCATCTGCTGGCGGAAGCGGGCCTCGCGCTCGGCGGCTTTCGTGCCCAGCGCGCCCAGCGCCGAGCCGAGGTCGGCCACCGTGCGCTTCGGCGGCGCCGGCTCGTGGGCGATGACGGCGCGCAGCTCGGCGTCGATCGTGAGCTTGCCGTCGCAGCACGGGCACACGAGCGTGAAGGTGCTGTCGTTGTTCGCCATGATGTCATCACGGTAGCACGTGTTGACGACGGGTGCACCAGCGCCTAGACTCGCCGCCCTCAGGCGGATGCCATGCTTCACAGCATCGTGTCGTGTGTGGTCGCGCTCGTCGTGCTGCTCGCCAGCCTCGCTCACGCTCACAGCCCCAGCCAGCCGCCCCATCAGCTCTACACGATCGGCGACCTGAAGCTGGAGAGCGGCGACGTGATCAAGGACTTCGCCATCTCCTACGTGACGCACGGCAAGCTCAACGCGAAGAAATCGAACGTGATCCTGATGGTCACCGCGATCAGCGGGAACCACCACCGCGTCGACTTCCTCATCGGCCCCGGCAAGGCGCTGGACACCAACAAGTACTTCGTCGTGGCCACCGACGCCATCGGCAACGGCCTGACCACGTCGCCCAGCAACAGCGCGGCCCAGCCGCGCATGAGCTTTCCGAAGTTCGCGATGCGCGACATGGTGGAATCCCAGCGTCGCCTGCTCCTCGACCACCTCGGCATCAACCACGTCGTGGCCGTCATCGGGCCCTCGATGGGCGGGATGCAGACGCTCCAGTGGGGCGTCAGCCATCCCGACTTCATGGACAGCCTGGTGGCGATGGTGCCGCTGGCCAAGACGCCGGCGTGGTCGGTGGCGGTGATGGAGGCGAGCCGCAAGGCGATCATGCTCGATCCGGCGTGGAACGGCGGCAACTACACGAGCCCGCCCGAGAAGGGCATCCGCCTCTGGCGCGACATCCTGGGTTTCCTGGCCGCGCGCAGTCCGGAGATGTACCGCGATCAGTTCCAGAACCAGCTCGACGTCCTGCCCTGGCTGGAAGCGCAGGAGAGCAACCTCATCCGCGTCTTCGACGCCAACGACTGGATCTATCAGACGTGGGCCTACGACCGGCACGACGTGGGCGCCACGCCCGGCATGAACGGTGACTACGTCAAGGCGCTGCGCGCGATCAAGGCCAAGACGATCATCCTGACCGGGACCAAGGACTTGCTCAATCCCGAGTGGGAGCCGCAGGAGGCCGCGCGCTACATCCGCGACGTTCGGGTGGTGACGATCAGCCCGGGCACCGTCACTGGTCACGCCGCCGCCGGCGGCGGCTTCCCCGCCGACGTGGATTTCCTCAACCGGGAGATCGGCGCCTTCCTCGACGTCGTGACCGATCGCGGAAGGAAGCTGGAGTAGTTCTCACAGCGCGAGCAGCTCGTGACGGAGGGCCTGGCTCTCCCGCAACGCCGACGCGGGACCGCTGAAGCGAAGCGCGCCCTTCTCCAGCACGTAGACGCGGTCGGCCAGGGCGAGCGAGAACTCCACGTTCTGCTCGGCGAGCAGAATCGTGAGGCCTCCGCGCTTGAGCCGGGCGATCTGCTCGCCCAGGTGGTCCACGACGATCGGGGCCAGGCCTTCCGACGGCTCGTCGAGCAGCAGCAGCTCGGGATTGCCCATGAGCGTGCGCCCGATCGTGAGCATCTGCTGCTCGCCGCCGGAGAGGAAGCCGCCGTTGCGGTCGGTCAACTCGCGCAGCTTGGGAAAGAGGTCGAACACGCGCTCGATGGAGAAGTCGTTGGAGCCCCGGCTGCGCGCGCTCCGGCTGGCGATATCGAGGTTCTCCCACACCGTCAGATCGGCGAAGATCCGCCGGTCCTCGGGCACGAAGCCGATGCCGACGCGCGCGACCCGGTAGGCGTGCCAACCCGTGATGTCGGTACCTTTCCACACGATGCGACCGGCGTGGGGCGGCGTGAGCCCCATGATGCTGCGCATGGTCGTCGTCTTGCCCACGCCGTTCCGGCCGAGCAGGCACACGCACTCGCCCGCGTGGACCTCGATCGACACGCCGAAGAGCACGCGCGACAGCCCGTAGGACGTCTCGATCGCTCTCACGTCGAGGAGCGGGCCACCCGGCGCCGTCATCGCTGGCGCTCGCCGAGATACACGCGGCGCACCTCGGGATCGTTGCGCACCTCGGCCGGCGCCCCCTCGGCGATCAGGCGCCCCTGGTGGAGCACGCTGATCCGCTGGGCAATGGAGAAGACGACGTCCATGTCGTGCTCGGTGAAGAGCAGGGTTAGGCCGCGCTCGCGGGTGATGCGCTCGATCAGCCGGATCGTTTCCCGCGTCTCGGCGGCCGACATCCCCGCCGTCGGCTCGTCGAGCAGCAGGAGGTCGGGCTCGCTGGCCAGCGCGATGCCCAGCTCGAGCTGCTTCTGATTGCCGTGGGAGAGGAAGCCACTCACCTCGTCGGCCTTCTCGCGCAGCCCGATCGATTCCAGGACTGCGTGAGTCTCGTCGCGATAGAGGGGTTCGACCCGCGCGAAAAAGCTCAACCCGCGTCCCCGGTGCGAGATGAACGCGGCCTGCACGTTCTGGAACACCGTGAGCTTGGGGAAGATGTTGGTGCGCTGGAACGAGCGCCCCATGCCGAGGCGGCAGACGTCGTGGGCGCCCGTTCAGGACCACCGCGCCGGCGTCGGGACGGAGATGGCCGGTGATGAGGTTGAAGAACGTCGTCTTGCCGGCGCCGTTCGGTCCGATGATCGCCGCGATCTGGCCGCGGGCCACGCCGAGCGTGACGCCGGCCACGGCCTGGAAGCCGTCGAAGGCCTTGCGGACGTCACGCACCTCAAGCATGGCGCATCCGCAGGCGGGTGACCGCGGCGGCCAGCGCACCGACGATGCCGCCGGGGAAGGCGAAGAGGATCACGATCAGCACCGTGCCGAGCACGAACGGCCAGTACTCGGTGTATGAGGTGATCTGCTGGTTCAGCACCAGCAGGACGAGCGCGCCCACGGCGGGGCCCCAGAAGCTCCCCATCCCGCCGAGCAGCGTCATGATCAGCACCTCGGACGACTTCGTCCAGTAGGCGAAGTCGGGGAAGACGCCGCGGTTGAAGATGCCGAAGAGCCCGCCGCTGAGCCCGGCGAAGGCGCCGGCGATGACGAAAGCGATCAGCTCGTAGCGCCGCACGCTCACGCCGATGAACTCCGCCCGCTCGGGATTCTCGCGGATCGTGGTCAGCATGCGCCCGAACGGCGAGCTCACGACGCGGCGGAGGATCCAGAAGCACGCGGCGACCAGGACGACGGTCAGCAGATAGAAGTGGTCGCTGCCCCGGAAATCGCCGAAGAACGGGAGCTTCTGCATCCAGCCCAGATCCGGGTAGGGAATCTCCGGCATGCCTTGCTCGCCGCCGGTGACGTCGTTCCACTTGAAGCAGATCGCCCACACGATCTGGGCGAAGGCCAGCGTGAGCATGGCGAAGTAGATCTTGGTCAGCCGCACGCAGAAGAAGCCGAACACGAGGGCGCAGAGGCCGGCGAAGACTCCGGCGGCGGGGAAGGCCAGCACGAACGGCACGGCCAGCTTCTTCATCAGGATGCCGGTGGCGTAAGCGCCGACCCCGAAGTAGGCGGCGTGACCGAAGGAGACGAGGCCGGTGTAGCCGATGAGGAGGTTCAGGCTGACCGCGAAGAGTCCCATGATCACCACGTCGGTGGCCACGAACGTGTAGAAGCGCGAGCCGAGCGCGGGGACGAAGAGCGCGGCGATCATGACCAGCGGTCCCCAGGGCAGGCGGCCGAGGCGGTCGATCAACGGAGCGGGCGCCCGAGCAGGCCCCACGGCCGCACGATCAGCACCACGGCCATGAGCGCGAAGACCGAGAAGATCGAGAAGCGCGGGAAGATCAGGATGCCGAAGGCGAGCACCTGGCCGTAGACGATCGAGCCCAGGAACGTCCCCCAGAACGAGCCGAGGCCTCCGATGACGACGACGATGAACGCCTCCACGATGATCTCGACGTCCATGCCGGGCACGATGGTCTTCACCGGCGTGACCAGCGCGCCGCCCAGGCCGGCCAGGAACGAGCCGATCACGAACACGCCCGTGTAAAGCCGCGTGACGTTCACGCCGAGGGCGCCCAGCATCTCGCGATCGAGCGCGGCGGCGCGGATGAAGCGCCCGGTGCGCGTGCGGTGGAGGACGAGCCAGAACGCCAGCGCGATGGCCGGGCCCAGCAGCAGGATGAAGAGGTTGTAGTAGGGCAGGCGCGTGCCGAAGAGCTCGAGCGCGCCCGTCAGCCCCGACGGCCGCGACACCGAGAGCTGGCCGGTGCCCCAGAGCTTTTTGGCCACGTCGCCCAGGATCAGCACCAGCGCGTACGTGAAGAGAAGCTGGTACAACTCGTCCTTGGCGTAGAGGTGGCGGAGAAGGAGCCGCTCGACGAGGCCGCCGAGCACGGCGATGCCGAGGGCGGCGCCGATCGCCGCCCACCAGAAGTGCCCGGTGCCCGTGCCCACCCACTGGACGACTTGATAGGCGAGGTAGGCGCCGAGCATGTAGAACGAGCCGTGCGAGAAATTCAGCACGCGCAGGACACCGAAGATCAGCGAGAGGCCGGCGGCGATGAGGAACAGGAACATCGCCGCCGTGAGCCCGCTCAGTGCCTGCGCGAAGAGGAAGGAGGGGTCGGGCAAGGCGCCTGAGCTTACCGGCGGGTCGACCAGGCGGTCAAGCGCGGGGGGGGCAGCCGCCGACGATCCAGAACCAGGGTGCTTTGTAAAGCGCTGTGCTCAGGGTAAAGTATAGTGGCCATGGTAAAGACCGTCAAGGTGTCCAGCAAAGGGCAGATCACGCTGCCCCGAAGCGTCCGTGCCGCCCTCGGCACGGACCACGTCCGTATCGTCGTCGAGAACGGCCAGGTGCGGATCGAGCCGTCGCCCGACCCGGGCGGAAGCCTCCACCGGTACGCGCGAAAGCGGCGAGTGCCATTCAAACAGGAGCGCGACCAGGCGTGGGAAGCGGTCGTCCGTGACAAGTACAAGCGTCGTTGATACCAACGTCGTCCTGCGCTATCTATTGCGGGACGACGAGCGCCTGTATCAACGGGCGCGGGAGTTCTTCCACCGGGTCCGCGATGCTGAAGAAGGCGCCTATTTCCCCGGTGCCGTGATCGCGGAGTGCACCTACGTGCTGGACAAGCGCTACCGCGTCGTGCGTGACGAGATCGCGCAGCGACTGCTGGAGCTGGTCACGTTTCGGGGCGTGGACGTTCAGAATCGCGCCCTTCTCCAGGCCGCGCTTTCTCTGTATCGTTCGCGCAAGGTCGACTTCGTCGACGCACTCGTCGTAGCGACGGCGCGCGAACGGGGTTTTGGGGTGTTCACCTTCGATCGCGACCTCGGACGACTGGCGAAGTGAGCACCCATCCGCTGGAGACCATCCGCGGGGCCTTGACCACAGGCGGCGCCGCGGCGCGATGCTAGTCCATGAACCTCGTCGGATCGACGTACGTCACCGGCTTCATGATCGCGAACGGATACTTCGAATCCTTCACGGTCTTGCCGTAGAGCTGGCCGCGGTTGGCCTGATGATCTTTCTCGCGAATCGTGACCTTGCCGACGGGTGTGTCGATGCTGAGGCCGAGCAAAGCCTTCGAGACCTTGTCGGAGTCCGTGCTGCCCGCCTTCTTGACGGCCTCGGCGAGGAAGGCCATGCCGAGCCAGCCCTGGATGGGCCAGGACGACGGGTACTCGTCCTTCATGTACTTGCTGAGCCGCAGGATCCACTCCTTGTGCGCGGCGGGGGCGTCGTCCCAGTAGAACGCGTCGTAGGAGTTGCCCCAGATGCCCACGGGATAGTCGGCGCCCATGGCCTTCGTCGACTCCGGCGAAGCGCCCTCGCCGCCCGCGACCATGTTGTGCTTGATGGCGTCGAAGTAGCCGAGCGGCTTGGCCTGCTTGGTGAAGTTGAGGAAGTGGCCGCCCCACAGCGAGGAGAAGACGGCGTCGGGCTTCTTGGCCATCTGGGCGTTGATGAACGGCGTGTAGTCGTTCTCGCCGAGCTTGGGCCACTGCTGGTCGACGATCTCCATCTGCGGCGCGATCTTCTTCAGGTAATCGACGAACGACTTCGTCACGTCCTGGCCGTAGGCGTAGTCCGGGCTGATGGTGGCCACCCGCTTCACCGGCCACTTCGCGATGATCTCCGCCGCGCTCCGCCCCTCGATGGTGGTGTTGGAGGCCACCCGGAAGATGTAGGGGTGCAGCTTGTCCTGGGCGGTGAGCTGATCGGTCTTCGGGATGGGCGCGATGAAGACGATCTTGTTCTCCTTGGCCACCACCGACACCGCCGGGCCTTCGGCCGACGTCAGCGTGCCGACCAGGAAGTCGACGTTGTCCTTCAGGATCAATTCCCGCGCCACCCGCACGGCCTCGTCGGGCTGGCCCTTGGTGTCGCGGATGACCAGCTCCATCTTGCGCCCGAGCACGCCGCCCTTGGCGTTGATCTCGTCCACGAACATCTGTGCGCCCTTGGACGCCGGCTCGCCGAAGAGGGCGCCGGGGCCGGACAGGATGATGGGGAACCCGACCTTGATGGGCTTCTGCGCGCTGGCCCCGAGCGGGACGAGCAGGGCCGCGGCGAGGAGCGCTCCGAGTACGATGCGACGATGCATGAACACGCCTCCTTGCTTGGCGATGCGGCTAGAACACCGGAAGTCCGGGCGTCTGGACGCGAATGCGATAGAGCGACGTCGAGGCGGTGACGAAGAGCGAGCGATAGTCGTCGTCGCCCCACGCGAAGTTGGCCGTGCGCTCGGGCGTCTCGATGACCTCGCGCAGCGCGCCCGTCGGATCGAACACGTGAATAC
>WNEY01015267.1_pt1 | contig 12305 bp, 10 predicted proteins | sample 5400531 | NCBI WGS metagenome assembly WNEY01 (sample SAMN13153338, study PRJNA577476) | soil metagenome | isolation source: 200 cm saprolite under Douglas fir tree site 1 | place: USA:California | collected 2015-04-18
TGGGACTCATCGCGCAAGCGGGTCGAGGTGATCTGTGGCCAGGGGCCGGCCCCGGCGGCCGCAGGCATCGCGCGGATAAGGTCGATGGGCATCGAGGACATACCGGGCACCGGCTTGCTGGCCGCATGCGTGCCCGGCGCGTTCGCGGGCTGGATGACGCTCCTTCGCGACCACGGCACGCGCCGGTTGGAGGACGTTCTGCAGTTCGCGATCGAATACGCGGAGGCTGGCTACCCGATCGTGCCGCAACTAGCCGGTGTGCTGGCTGCAGTGGAGGACCTCTTCAGGAACAGCTGGCCCACATCGGCCTCGGTTTACCTGCGTAACGGCGTCCCCGGCGCAGGCATCCGCTTTCGCAATCCCGACCTCGCCACCACGTTTCAAGGGCTGCTGGCCGAGGCGAAAGCGGCCGGCGGCGGGCGCGAGCAGCAGATCGATGGAGCGCTGAACGCGTTCTACTCAGGCTTCGTCGCGGACGCCATCGACCGCCACAGCCGAAACGAGCTGATGGACAGCACCGGGGCGCCCCATCAGGGCCTTCTTACCGCCGCGGATCTAGCTCGCTTCGAGGCGAATCACGAGCAGCCGCTGACTGTCGACTTTGCCGGCTGGACGGTGGCCAAATGCGGGCCATGGAGCCAGGGGCCGGTGTTCCTGCAGCAGCTGCGCCTCCTCGAACTGGACGATCTGGCCGAGGCTGGGTTTCTAACCGCCGATCACATTCATTCCGTCGTCGAAGGCGCGAAGCTCGCGTTCGCGGACCGCGAGGCTTGGTACGCCGACCCCGGTTTCATCGGCGTCGATCTCGAGCGTCTGCTCTCGCCCGACTACGGCCGCTCGCGCCGCAGGCTGATCGGTCGGGCCGCGTCACTAGAGCTCCGGCCCGGCACACTCGACGGCAAACAGCCGGTGCTTCCTCGGCGCTCGGCCCAAGTTGTCGCCGAAGGTCACTGGACAGGCACCGGGTCCCAAGCGACCGGAGGAGTACGCGGCGATACGGTTCACGTGGCGGTCGCTGATCGTCACGGAAACCTGGTCGCGTGCACTCCCAGCGGAGGCTGGCTGCAGAGCTCTCCGGTCATCGACGGCCTGGGTTTTTGCCTTGGCACGAGAGCGCAGATGTTCAACCTGGATCCGGACCACCCCAACCGCGTCGAGGGCGGCAAACGTCCGCGGACTACGCTCAGCCCGACCCTCGCGCTGCGTGAGGGCGAGCCAAGGATCGCGTTCGGCACTCCCGGGGGCGATCAGCAGGATCAGTGGACGTTCGAGTTCTTCCTTGCGCACGTCGTTTTCGGGCTCGATCTGCAGGCCGCCATCGACGCGCCCATGTTCCACACCTCGCATTTCCCGAGCTCTTTTGCGCCGCATGACGCGCATCCGGGTCGAATGCACGCCGAATCAAGGATCGACCCTTCGGTCATGAGTGAGCTGCGCCGCCGAGGACATGAGGTCATCGAGGCGGGCCCGTGGTCGCTCGGTCGCATATGCGCGGTGGGCCGCGGCAGTGGCTCAGGCCTCCTCTGCGCGGCGGCCAGCCCCCGCGGCGGCAACGCTTACGCCGCCGGTCGATAGAAACGAACGTTCACGAACGAAGCCTCGGATCGAGAGCGTCTCGCAGCGCATCGCCCAGCCAGTTGAAGCTGAAGACGGTGACAGAGATCGCGGCCCCAGGCACGATCGCCAACCACGGGTCGTTGTTCAGAAACGTGCGGCCTGAGTTGATCATCTGACCCCAGTCCGGGGTTGGAACCTGGGCGCCCAGGCCCAGAAAGGAGAGCGTCGCCTCCGCGAGGATGGCAAACCCGGCGGAAAGGGAGACCTGCACGAGGACCGGGTTCAGCAGATTCGGCAGGATGTGGCGCAGCACGAGGCGCAATGGCCGTGCTCCGAGCGATCGCGTGGCTGTGATGAACTCCATCTGCTTCAGCTGCAGCACCTGGGCGCGCACCAGGCGGGCGTAGATCGGGATCGCGACGATCCCGATCGCGATCATCGCGTTGCGCAGGCCGGGACCAAGGGCGGCAACGAGACCGATGGCGAGGATCAGGCCTGGGAAGGCCAGCAGGGCGTCGATGAATCGCATGAGCAAAAGGTCGGTGGTGCCGCCCGCATAGCCGCTGACCAGGCCGATGATGCCGCCGGCGACAAGGCCCACCGCGACCGCGACGAACGCGACCGGCAGCGAGACACGTGCGCCCCAGAGCACACGACTGAAAAGGTCTCGCCCAAGCTCGTCGGTGCCGAGGAGGTGGCCCGGACTGAACGGTCGCAGATAAGAGTCGTCGGGATGAACAGCCAGCGGATCGTGGGGCGCGATGAGCGGCGCCAGGAGCGCGACAAGGAACAAGAAGGCGACGAACGCCGCCGCCGCGGTAACCCGCGGGTAGTTACGAACCAGTGCGAGCCCGTTGATCCTTGTCGCGCGGAACTGTTGCCCGGCGGCCAACAGCGCGGGCGCATTGCTCATGGAAGTGGTCCCCACGTCATGCGTACGAGATCCGTGGATCGAGCCAGCCATAGACCAGGTCGACCAGCAGGTTGGCGAACATGTACGAGAAGGCCGCCAGGAGAACTATGCCCTGCACGACGGTGTAATCGCGGTCGCCTATCGACTCTACGGCCAACCGCCCAACCCCGGGCCAGGTGAACACGGTCTCGGTGACGACTGCGCCCTCGATGATGCCCCCGATCTGAAGTCCGACCACTGTCACGACCGGGATGAGCGCGTTCTTCAACGCGTGGATGAAGACCACACGGCGCCACGACGCTCCCTTCGCCCACGCCGTGCGGACGTAATCGTTGTTCAGGACCTCGATCATCGACGACCGCGTGAAACGCATGTTGATCGCCGCGCCGGCGGTACCCAGCGCGATGGCGGGCAGCACAACGTGGCGAAGGCTCTCGATGGGATCCTGGCCGAACGGAACGTACCCACCGAAGGGAAACAGCCGGAGCGACACTGAAAGCACGAAAATCAGAACCACCCCGATGAAGAAATTCGGGACGGAAACGCCGGCCACCGTTATGCCTGAAGCGAGATAGTCAAGCGGCGACCCGCGGCGCACGGCCGCGATCGTGCCGAGCGGGATGGCGACGATCAGAGACCAAAGCAACGCCACGATGCCGAGCTCCAAGGTTGCCGGTAAGCGCTCGGTGATGGCGCTGGAGACGGGCTGGTGCGTCGTGATCGAGCGCCCGAAGTCGCCATGAGCCATGCGGCCGAGCCAGATGCCGTACTGGACATAGATCGGCTTGTCCAGTCCGAGCTGTTTGTGGATGTCCGCGATTGCCTGCGGTGAGCGGTCCTCGCCGAGAAGGATGAGCGCCGGGTCGCCAGGGGTGAGGCGGATGAGCATGAACACCCCAACGGTCACGAGAAAGGCGACGGGCAGCATCAGCATCAGCCGCCGCAGGACGTAGGTCGTCATGCCGGTACGTACCCCGGCATCAATCTAGGTGCTCGAGAGTGAAGTGGATCGGTTAGCTCTTCCAGACCTCCGCCATCCGGATCATGAGATCGGGATACAGAGTGAAGCCCTGGACCTTGTTGCTGGAAATCTGGGCGCTTACGCCGAAAACCGTGAACACGTACGGTGCGTCGGAAACGATCTGCTTCTGCGCGTTGTCGTAATCCTGCTTGCGTTGGGCCTGGTTCGTGTTGGTGCGAGCGTCATCGAGCCAGCCGTCGACCTGCGAGTTGCTGTAGAGGCTGTCGTTGAAATCACCGCCGGTATGCCACCACGCGTACGTGTTGCCGTCGGGGTCAATTCGTCCAGACCAGTTCACACCGCAGGCCTCGAAATGGTGGCTCTGGCATTCCTGCTGGTAGGTTGCGAATTCCTCGGTCTGGATCTTCATCGTGATGCCGGCGGCCGCCAGCTCTGACTGGATCAGCTGGGCCAGCTGCTGGTTGACCGGATCGGAGGTGGTCTTGTAGGTGAATGTGAAACCGGTGGCGGCGCTCTTGGCCGCGGCCGCGTCGGCGTGGTCGTAGACCTTCTCCGAGGGATCGAAGGCCCAGCTGGAAGGCGGTATCGGGCCGTAACCGACGACGCCGATGTTGAAATTGATGTTCTTCAAGATCGCGTATCTGTCGATGGCAGTTGCCACCGCTTTCCGCTTGGCAGGGTCGTTGAAGGGCGCGGCTCCCGCGTTGAGCTCGAAGCCGTTGAAGCCGATCGCCGGCGTGTCACGGTAGATGAAGCCGGAGTCGGCCTTGATCCCCGCCACGTCCTTGGCCGCAATCGTCCGGGCGATGTCGATATCGCCTGTCTTCAGCGCCGCCACAATCGCATTGACGTCCGGAATCGCTTTGTACGTGACCCCGTCCAGGTAGGGGAGCCCGCTCCGCCAGTAGCCGGCGTTCCTCTTCAAGGTCAGGTGGTCGTTGCGCTTCCATTCGACGAATTCGAACGGCCCACTCCCGGCACCGGTCGGCGCCAGCGAGAAGTTCTGGCCTCCCTTCTGGACCGCATCCATCGAGAGCATCATTCCTGCTCGGTCGACCAGTGTCGCGAGCAGGGTCGCGTCAGGCTTCGCGAGGTGCAGAGTGACGTGGGTATCGTCGACGACCTCCACGCTCGTCACGCTCTTCAGATCCGACTTCCGTCGTGAGCTGGCATTGGTCTTGTATCGGGTGATGTTGTCCTTGACCGACTGCGCGTTGAAGGACGTGCCGTCGTGGTACTTGACCCCGGACCGCAGCGTGAACTTGTAGCTCGTGGGGTCGGTGACGTCCCAAGACTTGACCAGACCGGCCTTGATCGTGAGGCCGGGGTCGATTGTGAAGAGCGAGTCGTACATGTTGTAGAAAACCTCGCGCTCCACCAGAAGTGACGAGTCGAGCGGATCCAGGGTGCGCAGCTCGCTTTCGAGCGCGATGGTCGCGGTGCCGCCGTGCTTAGGAGTTGCCGACTGGGTGCCGCCACCCCCACCGGAACCGCAGGCAGCGACCAGGAAAAGGCAGGCGACCGCAAGACCGGCTCGTCTCATCTCATCTCTCCACACACTCCCGAATGACGCTGACTCCCTCCAGCCCCCTGTATTTACGCAACGGTGCTTCGCTGGTGTCAACAATGAGATCGGGCGAGGCCCTCAGGGCAGCCTATCTGCACGATTTGGCGTCGGGTGACTTATCTTCGCGGCCATGATCAAGGTCTATCCGGATCGTCCCGTGGCGGCGTTGCTTCGTGTCCTGGCTGACGTGGTCACGACCGGCTGGACGGTGGCTTGGGCGGTCCTCGGATGGCTGATCTACAAGACGGTGCTCGGCCTGGAGGTGATCGCCGACGGGCTTGTGAGCACGGGGACGACATTCAATGGCTGGATCATGCAGTTTCGCAACGCCATCCCGGGCGGCATTCCCGGCGTGACGCAGTTCTTGATCAATATCGCCGACGCCCTGCGCAAGTACTCGGGGGATCCGCTCGTGTCGGCGGGCCACCAGGTGCACGACGCGATCATCCAGGTCGCAATCGTGCTGGCTTTGCTGGTGGCGCTGCCGCCGATCCTGCTGGTGTTGCTGCCTTATGGCGCGTGGAGGTGGCGGGACATGCGGGAGACCGGCGCTGCCCTGGCGTTCGTGCGGATTGCTTCGATCACGGGGCGGGCGGAGCAGGCGCGCGCGGTCCTGGCGTATCGGGCGGTGTCGACACTGAGCTTCCGGCAGCTCATGTCGGCCAGCGCTGATCCTGTCGGTGACATCGCGGAGCGGCGGTATGAGCGGTTGGCCGATGCGATGTTGAAACGGGCGGGCCTCGACCCGAGTCGACTGGCGCCACCGGAGCTGCCGGAGCTGCCGGCGCATCGAGAGCCTCGGGAGCATCGGGAGCATCGGGAGCATCGGGAGCATCGGGAGCATCGGCGGCGGTAGCCTGCCTGGCCCTCGTATCTTTCTCGCGTGTGCCGAAGCATCAAGACTCTGCGCCAGGCTGACGTCGTCGCCACCGAGGAGGAGATCCGCGCCGCCGCACGCCAGTTCGTGCGCAAGGTGAGCGGCTTCCGCGAGCCGTCGGGGAAGCACCACGAGGCCTTCGAGGGGGCGGTGGACGAGATCGCGCTCGCCTCCCAGCGCCTGCTCGTGTCGATCGCCGAGAACCTCCCCGCCCGCCGGTCGGCTTAACAACCTGGGTTGGCGGCCGGGCCTCCGACTATTAAGGTCGAGGCCGTCAGGTGTTGTTGGGCTGGGGGAGGGGCCCAAACGAGAGGGAGGGCCCGATAAAGGTATGCCCGCTCAGAACTGGCAGCCCCGGCAGAAATTCAGCGGCTCTCGGTTCGTCCCCAGCTGACTGATCCGATGCCCACATCGCGGGCAGGTCTTCCCACCTTTCATGTGCACGGCCATGAACGACCGATCCTGCTTCGACTCGTGCACGGCCATGAACGACCGATCCTGCTTCGACTCGTCGTAGTTGGGGTTGGCCAGGATCGCCTCGACGGCGCGCGAGAGCACCACCGGGATGGCCGCGAACAGGGCCTCCTCCTCTGCCGGCTTCAGCGAAGCCCGCCTCCGGAGCGGGAGCAATCGGGCCTCGAACAGGATCTCGTCCGAATACGCGTTGCCGATCCCGGCCAGAAACTCCTGGTTGCGCAGCAGATCCTTCAGCTCGTCGCGAAAACGCCGCAGGCGCTTGCGAAACACGTCGATGCCCATCGCACCCACCGAATCCGCCTCCGGCCCGAGCTCCGCCCATCCCGGAACCTCCCGCGCCAGGTCGCTGACCCAGTAGATCCGTCCCATGTCGCGGAAGTCGAGGTAGCGCATCTCGACGCGGCCCTCGATGCGGACCGTGAACACCTCCGTCGCCGGCACCGGCGTCTCACCGTCGGCCATCTGGAACCGCCCGCCCAGCATGGGGTTGATCACCAGCCAACGCTCCGAGCCGCCGGCGCCCAGCTCGGTCGCAAACACGAGATGCTTGCCCCGCCGGGAGAGTGAGACGATGCGGCGAGCGGGGAGCTCGTTGGCGAAGTTCTCGACCGGGTAACGAAGCATGTGAGCCTTCTTGGGGTTCACCGTGGCCGCGGTGATGAGCCGGCCGTCGAGTCGAGGGCCGAGTCGGATTCGCAGGGCTTCGAGCTCGGGCAACTCGGGCATGAAGCCAAGATACGGGTCGCCCGTTTAGCGGCTGCGGTTGCGGGGGAAATTCAGGAACATGCGTTTGGAAAAGTTCACTGAAAAGGCCCAGGAGGCTCTTCAGGAGGCTGCCGCCCTCGCGCGCGGTCTCGGCCAGCAAGCGATCGAGCCCGAGCACCTGATCCTGGCGCTGATTCGCCAGGAGGGGGGCGTCGGCCGCACCTTGCTGGAGCGTGCGGGTGTTTCCGTTCAGGCTTTGGAGCCTGCGCTCGTTTCCTTCGTCGAGCGCCTGCCCAGGGTGAGCGGCGGCGGCCAGCCTTACCTGTCCACAGAGCTGCAAAAGGCACTGGACCAAGCCGAGCAGGAGGCCGAGAAGCTCAAGGACGAGTACATCTCGACCGAGCATCTGCTGCTTGCGCTCGCGGCCAATAAGACATTGAAGGACGCGGGCGCCGGGCATGACGCGCTACTGCGCGCGCTGCGCCAGATCCGCGGCAGCCAGCGAGTCACCGACCAGAACCCGGAGTCCAAGTACCAGGCCCTGGAGAAGTACGGCCGTGACCTGATCAAGCTCGCCGCGGAGGGCAAGCTCGACCCGGTCATCGGTCGAGACGAGGAGATCCGCCGCGTCATCCAGGTGCTCTCGCGCCGCACAAAGAACAATCCCGTCCTCATCGGCGAGCCCGGCGTTGGCAAGACCGCGATCGCCGAAGGTCTCGCCCAGCGCATCGCCGCCGGCGACGTGCCGGAAGGTCTGAAGGGTAAGCGTGTCATCGCCCTGGACCTGGGGGCCCTCGTCGCGGGCACCAAATATCGAGGTGAGTTCGAGGACCGGCTCAAAGCGGTGCTCAAGGAGATCGAGGCGTCCAACGGCCAGGTCGTCCTGTTCATCGACGAGCTGCACACGCTGGTCGGCGCCGGCGCTGCAGAGGGCGCCATCGATGCTGCCAACCTGTTGAAGCCGATGCTCGCGCGCGGCGAGCTGCGCGCGATCGGCGCGACCACCCTCGACGAGTACCGCAAGCACATCGAGAAGGATGCGGCCCTCGAGCGGCGGTTCCAGCCGATCATGGTCAGCGAGCCCACGGTCGAAGACACGATCAGCATCCTGCGTGGCCTGCGCGAGCGCTACGAGATCCACCACGGCGTTCGCATCAAGGACTCCGCTATCGTTGCCGCGGCCGTCCTTTCCAACCGCTACATCACCGACCGGTTCTTGCCCGACAAGGCGATCGACCTCATCGACGAGGCTGCCGCCAGGCTGCGTACCGAGATCGACTCCATGCCCGCGGAGCTCGACGAGCTCGAGCGCCAGATCCGCCAGCTCGAGATCGAGCGCCAGGCCTTGAAGAAGGAGACGGACAAGGTTTCCAAGGAAAGGCTCGCCTCACTTGAGAAGCAGCTGGCCGAGCTTTCGGAGAAGCGGACATCGCTGCGGTCGCGCTGGGAGCAGGAGAAAGAGGTCATCGGCAAGATCCGCGGCCTCAAGGCCCAACTCGAGGAGGTGCGTGCCGAGGCCGATCGTGCCGAGCGTTCGGCCGATTTCGCGAAGGCCGCGGAGCTCCGCTACGGAAAGGCTGTCGAGGTCGAAAAGCAGATCCAGGCCGCCCAGGCAAGGCTGACCGATCTTCAGGGCGGCCATGCGCTGCTCAAGGAAGAGGTCGACGAAGAGGACATCGCGCAGATCGTCGGCCGGTGGACCGGAATCCCCGTCTCGCGGCTCATGGAGGGCGAGATCGCCAAGCTCATCAAGATGGAAGAGCGCCTGCACGAGCGGGTCATCGGGCAGGACGAGGCCGTCAGCGCGGTGGCGAATGCCGTGCGGCGGAATCGGTCCGGGCTGTCAGACCCGAACCGGCCGGTAGGGTCGTTCATCTTCCTCGGCCCGACCGGTGTCGGCAAGACCGAGCTGGCACGCGCGCTGGCGGAGTTCCTGTTCGACAACGAGCAGGCTCTGATCCGCCTCGACATGTCCGAGTACCAGGAGAAGCACACGGTTGCGCGCCTGATCGGCGCCCCGCCCGGCTACATCGGTTACGACGAAGGCGGCCAGCTCACCGAGGCGGTGCGCCGGCGCCTCTATTCTGTCGTGCTCTTCGACGAGATCGAGAAGGCGCACCCGGATGTCTTCAACATCCTGCTGCAGATCCTCGACGACGGCCGTCTCACCGATGGTCAGGGTCGGACCGTCGACTTCCGCAACGCTGTGATCATCATGACTTCGAACCTGGGCAGCCAGATCATCCAGGAGATGGCCGGGCGGCCCTTTGATGAGGTTCGCGACTTGGTCATGGCCGTGCTGCGCGATCACTTTCGGCCCGAGTTCTTGAACCGCGTCGACGAGGTCATCGTCTTCCGCCCGCTGACCGAAGACCAGCTTGCCGCAATCGTCGAAATCCAGCTGCGACGGCTCGAGAAGCGCCTCGCTGAGCGACGCATCCAGCTGGTGGTCACCGACGCGGCGCGCAAGCTGCTCGCCCAGCGAGGATGGGACCCGGTCTATGGCGCACGCCCGCTGAAGCGCGCGATCCAGCGGCTGGTGCAGGACCCGCTCGCGATGATGCTGCTGGAGGGCAAGTTCTCCGATGGCAGCGCCGTGGAGGTCGACGCCCGCAACGGCGAGCTGACCTTCAGCAAGGCGAAGGTCGCGGCCACCGTCGCGTAACCGGCGCCGCCGGCGCTACGAGCAGGTGGAGCCGTCGGCGGGAAGCGTGAGATTGATCAGGTATGCGTCTTCTGCCTGCTGCGCGCACGTGCTCGCGAAATACGAGACGTGCCCGTTGCCGTTTCGAGTCAGAAGGATCGATCCCGCCAGCTGCTGATGCACCGACTGCGCCCATGCATATGGCGTCGCGGGGTCGTTCGTGCCTCCCACCAGCAGGATCGGAGGCGCTCCATCCGCCGTCAGCGGGCCGGGGGCTCCGGTCGGCTTGACCGGCCAGTACGCGCATGGAAGGTTTGAGTATTGGAAGGCTGGACCGAACACCCGTGACGCCTGGGCAAACGCCGGACCGAGCTGATCGTAAGCAGCGAGGTCGGTTGGCACCGGGCGATCGAGGCAATTGATCGCGTAGCTGGCGTCGTTCGCGTTCGTGTAGGTGCCGTCGGCGCTGCGTTCGAGATACAGGTCGGACATGGTGAGGAGGACTGTACCTTTGCCCTGGTCCGCGAGCGTCAAGCCCTGGTCCAGGTAGGTCCAGTAGCTCTGGTCGTACATGCCGAAGCCCACGCCGATGATGGCAAGCTCTCGGGTCAAGAACCGGTTGCCGACCGGCAGCGGATTGGTGTCGAGACGGGCCATGAGGGCGTCAAGCTTGGTGGCCGGGTCGCCCGACTGCGCGTACGCGCATGCGGGCGACGCACTCTTTCGGGCCTTGCAGTCGGCCAGGAACGCCTGAAGGTTGCGATCGAAACTCCGTATCTGGGCGAGCAGCAGGTCGTTCGCCGACAACTCGGGATCCACGACCCCGTCCAGAGACAGGGCGCGGACGTGGGTGGGAAACAGGTGCGCGTAGGTGACACCGAGGAACGTGCCATAAGAGAACCCGAGGTAGGTGAGCTTTTCGTCGCCAAGCGCGGCGCGGATCTCGTCCATGTCGCGGGCGGCGCTCGGCGTGTCGACAAACGGCAGCACCTTCTGGCTCATCTGCTGGCAACCGGCCACGAAATCTTTGTCGGCCTGGATCGCGGCTTGCTTCTCCTGCGGATCGTCGAGGACGGAGTCGAGCGCGTTGTACGCGTCCTCCTGCGCAGCGGTGAGGCAGCGCACCGGCGAGCTCTGACCGACCCCACGTGGGTCGAATCCGATCAGGTCGAACCTGGCGTTCAGTCCGGACATCGCTGACGCGCTGTCGCGCAAGAACTGAATGCCGGATGCACCGGGTCCACCGGGATTTGTCAGCAGCGATCCGATGCGGTTGGCCGGGTTGGTCGCCGGCTTCTTGATCAATGCAATGCCGATGTCGCCGCTCGTGCGATGGCTGTAATCGAGCGGAACCTGCACCGTTCCGCATTGGAAGCCGCCGCCGCAACTCGCCCACACGATGTTGCTCGGGCTGGGCAGCGGGCTCGGGCTTGGGCTCGTCTTGGCATGCTGTGGTCCGCCGCGCGTGCACGCACTGAGTAAGAGGATGGCCGCGATCGCGACCGCGGTTGTTCGCGGGCCCACAAATCCGAGTCTAGCCGGATCGCTCGGCCGGATAGTCCGAGCGCAAACGCTTCGGGTCTTAGGCGGGCCTCGCCATCGCAAGGACCTGGTCGCGAGTGACCTCCATGTTGTGCGCCTCGCGACCATGCTTCCTTACAAGTGGAATCAGCTTCTCCTCGTCACCCCGCGCCTCGAAACCGCATTCGCACCGAACCACGAGCTCGGTTTTGGTCGGATGCTTGTCAGTCGACACAGCGCCTCCTTCATCCACGAATGGATCGAAACTCAGGCTATCACCACTTGTTCCAGCCCGACTCAGCCCAGACCGTGACCTCCGGCTGGCCTTCGAACAGCTTGCCGAAGAACTCTTGTATCTGCGGGCTGCCCGCGAACGCTTGGGCTTGCTCGGCGGACTGCCAGGTGTCGATGCCGAGGAATTCGCGTTGATCCTGCGGCTGCAAGAAGACGACGTGCGAGATGTCGCCGGCCTGCTTCGCCATGTCCTTCGTGGCGCCGGTGACCTGGTCGTGGACCTGCTGCATCGATCGCGGGTCTCCCTTGAGCCGTGCGCGGATGGTGATGGTTACCGCCATGTTTCCCTCCTGACGCGATTTCGCCACGACGCTACCTGCCGGTGATTGGCGAAACTTTGGCTTGAATGCTGCGGATCTACCTCATGGGCGAGCTGTGCCTGGCATCGCGTGAGAGGCTTGTGCGCGCGGAACGACTGCGCGGGCGGCAGGGGCGGTTGGCGTTCGCGTACCTGGTCAGCGAACGAGGCCGGCCCGTCTCACGGGACGAGCTCATCGAGGTGCTGTGGCCCGACCGCACCCCTCCCGCATTCGAGGTCGCGCTGAGCGCTCTGCTGAGCAAGCTGCGCGCGATGCTTGCAGCCGCCGGCCTGAGCAGCCGAGCTCTTCCTCCGGTCGCTCACTCGTATCAGCTTCGGTTGCCGGCCGGTTCATGGATCGACACCGAGGAGTCTGTTCGGGCAGTCCACGACGCTGAAGCGGCGCTGCGGTCAGGTTCGCCGCAGAAGGCGTATGGACCCGCAGTCGTCGCTAATTCGATTCTTCGACG
>WNEY01003144.1_pt1 | contig 12304 bp, 9 predicted proteins | sample 5400531 | NCBI WGS metagenome assembly WNEY01 (sample SAMN13153338, study PRJNA577476) | soil metagenome | isolation source: 200 cm saprolite under Douglas fir tree site 1 | place: USA:California | collected 2015-04-18
CTTGGTGACGATCCCGATGCAGAGCGCGCCGAGATCACGGGCGACCTGAGAAATGATCGGCGCCGCGCCGGTCCCGGTACCGCCACCCATGCCGCAGGTCACGAACACGAGATCCGCGCCCTGGAGGGAGTGCAACACCTCGTCCCGGTTTTCCTCGATCGCCTGGCGGCCGATTTCCGGCCGCGCGCCGGCGCCGAGCCCGCGCGTCAGCTTCTTGCCAATCTGGACTTTGACGTCGGCTTTGTTGTTGAGGAGCGCCTGGGCGTCGGTGTTCACCGAGATGAACTCGACTCCGCTGACGTGCTCGTCGATCATGCGGTTCAGGGCGTTGCCGCCGCCCCCACCGACGCCGACGACCTTCATCCGCGCGTTTTGCGTGACTGTTTCTTCGAGTTCGAAGATCATGGTTCTCCCCTAGGGCCCAGAGATGGGAGGATCAAAAGAAATCCTGTAGCCAGCGCTTCAATGGTCCGAACAGTTTTTCAGGTGAGCCGCCGAACAGCACTCCCGGCGCGTTCCCGTGCGCACTTTTGCGCGCCGCGTACAACACCAAGCCCACCGGCACCGCGTACCGCGGCGCCTGCACGCTGTCGACGAGTCCGGAGATACCCAGCTCGGGATGTCCCGCGCGCACCGGCACCGCGAACACTTCGCGCGCCAGCTCGACCATGCCGGGCAGGTGCGCCGTGCCGCCGCTCAAAACGACGCCCGCCGGCAACCGGCCGCCGCCGTACCCGGCGCGCTCGAACTCGCGGCCCACGAGCTGAAAGATCTCGTCGACCCGCTGGTGGATGATGTGGGCGACCAATTCGCGTGACGCGGTGCGGGCACCCTGCCCCGGCGTCGACGGCAGACTCACCATTTCCCCGGCATCCACGAGTGGCGTGTACGCCGCGCCGTGCCGCTCCTTCAGTCGCTCGGCGTCTGATTGCGTCACGCCGAGGCCTTGCACCAAATCGCTAGTGACATGCGAGCCCGCGTACTTGAGCGACGCGAGGTGGCGGATCTTGCCTTCGTGAAAAATCGCGACGCCGGTCGAGCTTCCGCCCACTTCGACCAGCGCGACCCCCAGCTCTTTCTCGTCGTCGGTCAGGATCGCGTACGAGGCGGCCAACGGCTCGAGCACGAGATCGGCGACGCGATAGCCGGCACGCTGCACGCTCTTGCGGAGATTCTGCGCGGCGGTAGCCTGCACCGTCACGAGATACATCTCGACTTCGAGCCGCGTCCCCGTCATGCCGACGGGATCGGAGATGCCGTGTTGCTGATCCACGACGTATTCCTGCGGGATGTCGTGCAGCAGCTCATGATCGCGGCCGAGTGAGACGGCGCGGGCGACTTCATTGACCCGGCCGACGTCCTGCGGCGCAATCTCCTCGCCGCTCACCGCGACCACGCCCGTCGAGCTCCGCGCCGACACGTGCTCGCCGGCGATGCCGCAGGTGACGTCGGGCACTCGCGCCCCCGCCATCCGCTCGGCGTCCTTGAGCGCGGCGGCGACGGAGCGCGTCGTCTCGTCGATATCGCGCACCATGCCGCGCCGCACGCCACTGTTTTTCGCGAGCCCAACGCCGAGGATCTTAGCGATCGGGGCGCGCGGCAGATCGCCCGCCAGCTCCGCGATCACCGCGCAGGTTTTGGTGCTACCAAGGTCGAGGCCGGCCACGAGTTTTCGATCGGACATCAGGCGCTCCGCGCACTCCCGGTACGCTTCGCGGCATGCCGACGCACGACGATCTGTCCCGCATACCGCGCATCGAGCTCGGCATAGGGGCGCGCTTTCGCCGCCAGATCTCTCGCGACCAGCACCACGCTCTGGATCACCTCCGGGCCCGCGTCAGACGTCAGCAGCACACGATGCCGGCCCAACTCGAGAACGACGTCACGATTCTCCCCGCCGGTCAGCCGGGCGGCGTCGATCGTCTGAAACAGCGCGGGATCCACGGCCTGGATCCGCGCCAGCACCGCAACCACTCCGCTATCGCCCTTCTCTCCCGTCTGCACCACCGGCAGATCGAGACTCACCAGCTCGAACGGGAGCGGCCGCGCCACGGCGTCCACCACCGTCAGCGCGCCGCGAGCATTCGCCACCAGGGCGACCGGCTCCGTCTCGCGCACGACCACTTTCAGCGACGCCGGCGGCCGGCGGGTGACCGCCACGTCGGCGATTCCATCGAGCGCGCGCAAGCGATCGACTAAAACCTCTGTATCGTCAAAGACGCTCGCCCGCGGTGACAGCTGCAGCGCCGCCAAGACCTGATCCGCATCCAGATAGCGGATGCCGACGAGCTCGACCTGCTGCACGCGGAAGAACGCCACGCGCCGTAGCCCGAGCGGCGCCGTCATCCACAGCAGCATAACAGCCAGCGCCGCGCCGGCCCAGAGCACCACGCGCCGCCACTTCACGCGCGGGCTCCGTGCTCCTTGCTTCCGTTGCTCAGTATCTCCAACAACTCGGGGCCCACACGCGTCACATCGCCCGCTCCGAGCGTGAACACGACGTCGCCTTCACGCACCGCGCGCGCGACGTGCTTGGTGAGTCCGGCGCGATCGCGCACCGCGACCGTGGCCGCGCCCGCGCGCGTCGCGCCGCGCACCACGAGGTGATGCGTCACGCCCGCGAGCGGCTGCTCGCGCGCTCCGTAAATCGGTGCGACAACGACCATGTCTGCCGCAGCCAGCGCCTTTCCGAGCGACTCACCATGCAGCGCCGTCCGCGAATAGAGGTGCGGCTGAAATACGGCGACGAGTCGACGGCCGGGAAACGCCTGCCGCGCCGCCGCCAGCGTCGCGGTCACTTCCGTCGGGTGATGCGCGTAATCGTCGACCACCGCGACGCCACGCGCTTCACCGAGCCGTTCGAATCGCCGACCCACGCCGCGAAAGTCCGCGAGCGCCTGCGCGCCCGCTTGCACGTCCGCGCCGAGTGCATGGAGCACACCGAGCGCGGCGGCCGCGTTGCGCACGTTGTGCATTCCCGGCACCGCCAGCTGCAGCTCGACCGTGTGTCCGCCCGGCAACGAGATCGTCGCCCGCGAACCGCTGGGCTCGAGCCGGACGGCGCGAATGCGGACGTCAGCGGTGGGACCAAGTCCCACGCGCCAGACCGGCGCCTCAACCTTCAGTGCCACTCGATCGGCGCCCGCGTCATCGGCACCGACGATCACTCGCGCGGCCCGGCCCGCAAAATCCGCGAACGCAGCCTCGAGCGCGTCGATGCTGCCGTAACACTCGAGGTGATCCGCTTCGACATTGTTCACGACGGCAATCGTCGGCTTCAACGACAGGAAGGCTTTGTCGTACTCGTCGGCCTCCACGACGAACAGCTCATCGCCGCCGATGCGGGCGTTGCCACCCCACGCAGCGACACGGCCGCCGGCGAGTCCCGTAGGATTTCGCCCGGCGGCCGTGAGCGCCTCTGTGGCCATGACCGTGGTGGTCGTCTTACCATGTGTGCCAGCAACCGCCACGCTCGCTCTGCCGGCTGCAACGAGCTCTCCCAAGGCATCCGCGCGACGTACGACCGGGACTTCCAAAGCGCGGGCCCGTTCCAATTCGGGGTGGTCCCGGGGCACGGCCGCCGTGACAATCACGGCGCGGGCGCCGTCCACATGGCTGGGATCGTGGCCCCGCCAAACGCGCACTCCGAGGGTGGTCAGGTCATCGAGCGCAGCCCCGGAAGTATCAGAATCACAACCAGTTATGGCGACTCCCCGGTGCCTGGCAATCAAAGCCAAGGCGCTCATCCCCGCCCCGGCTATGCCCATGAAGTGGATGGGTCGGGGATCCCCGGTTCGAAACAAGTTCATCTGTGGGCAGCTAATATAGGAAATCTACGCGACTTGCGAAAGCTCTAAAACCTTTTCCATGATGTTTCGGGCAGCGGTCGGATGACCCCTTTTTCGGGCACTTTTGCCGAGGGCTTGGAGCCGGACGGTGTCATGGACCAGGGTCGTGACAGTCTTGGCCAGCGACGCCGGATCGAGCTCACGCTCGAGTAGCATCACGCTCGCACCGGCAGTCGTCAGAGCTTGTGCATTGAACGTCTGGTGATCGGCCGCGGCCGTCGGCAGTGGGACCAAGACACTCGGCTTCCCCCACGCACACAACTCCGCCACCGTCATCGCGCCGGCGCGCGCGACGACGAGATCGGCAGCGGCATACGCGGTTGAGATCGGATCAAAGAATCCGCGCACGACGATGCGGCCTGATACGGAGTGCAAGGCGTACAGCGGCTCGTGCAGCGCACCTGTGCTCCAGAGCAAGTTCACATCGTTGAGCAGACCGCGGTCGAGGGCGCGCGCAACGGTCTCATTCAAGGCGCGCGCGCCCTGGCTGCCTCCGACGATGAGCACCGTGCGTCGATCTGAAGTCAGACCAAACTCGGTGCGCGCGGCGTGCGAATCGATGTGACCTGGAGGCGCAATCGGATTTCCGAAAACGAACAACTGGGTGCGGGGACCCGGAGAGAGTTTTCGCTCCGCTTCGGGGAAGCCGAGGTGGACCTGCCGCGCGCGACGCGCGAGCAGCCGCGTTGTGAGACCCGGGAAAGCGTTTTGCTCCTGCAGCGCGGTCGGAATTCCCGCGAGCTGCGCGCGCACCACGACCGGTCCCGCCGCATAACCGCCGGTGCCGATGACGATCGCCGGCTGTTCTTCCCGCAGCACGCGGCCCGCCGACCGCCACGCGCGGACCGCGATCGCCGGCCAGCGGAGATTGCGCCACCACGTTCTGCGATACAGCGGCTCCATGGGAAGTAAATGAAATCGGAATGGATGGCGCGGCAGGATCTGCGCTTCGATGCCTCGCTGGGCGCCGACGAGCGTGACCTCGTGTCCGGCTTCGGCCGCGACTTGCGCCAGTACCAGGGCCGGCATGAGGTGCCCTCCAGTACCTCCGCCCGCAATCAAGATCTTCACGAGATAGAATTATGCTTTCCGAGCCCGCCCAACGCTTGCCAGCACACCTGTAGCAGCCAGCGCAACAATCAGTGACGACCGCCCATACGACATGAACGGCAGTGTCACCCCTGTCGCCGGAATCACCGCCAGGCTCACGCCGATGTGGAGCACGACGCTCAGACCGATCATGACGCTGATGCCCGTCGCGAGCAGCTGGCCGAACGGATCCGACGCGTTGCGGGCGATGCGGAAGCCGATCCACACGAAGGTGCCGAAGAGCAGCGCGATCGCGAGCACGCCGACGAAGCCCCACTCCTCACCGATCGTCGAGAAGATGAAATCGGAATAGGCGTACGGAAGATAGCCGAGCTTCTGCTGACCCTGTCCGAAGCCGACGCCGAGCAGCCGCCCTGCCCCGATGCCCGTCAGCGATTGCTGCACCTGCCACGTCGCTTCCGTCGGCGCGGCGCCCGGATTCAGGAACGTGAGCACGCGCGCGAGCCGATACTGCGCGCTCGCGACCGCGCCGTAGAGCAGCGGACCCGCGCCGGCGCCTAATGCCAGGAAGTGCCCGATGCGCGCGCCGGCCGTGAAGAGCACGCTGCCCGCGAGAATCGCCACGAGCAGCGCCATCGACAAGTGGGGCTCGAGGAAGATCAGTCCGATCACGGGGACGAGAATGACGACGAACGGCAGCACGCCGAGCTGAAAGTTGCGAAGTTGATCGCCTTTCTTCGCGGCGAGCATTGCGCACCAGACGACCACCGCGAACTTGGCCAGCTCGGACGGCTGCAGGGTCAGGACACCGAGGTTCACCCAGCGACGGGCACCATTGATCGTCGGTGTGATCACATGCGTGAAGGGCAGCAGCGGCACGAGCAACAGCACGACGGTGATGCCGAGCAGCGGCCATGCCCAGCGGCGCCACCGATGGTAATCCATCCGCGCAAACACGATCGCCAGGAGACCGCCGACCGCCGCCCCAACCGCCTGCCGCAACGCGAAACTCGCACCGACCTGGCCGCCCGCCGTCGTCACAAGACTGGAGGCGCCGTAGACGGCCGCGAGGCCGAAGACGACGAGCACCGCCGTAACGACAGCGAGGAGCCTCGGCTCCCACTCTTTCATCCTTCTACCAGGCGCCGGAATGTGGCCCCTCGCTCCTCATAGTTCTTGAACATGTCGTAGCTCGAGCACGCAGGAGACAGCAGTACGGCATCGCCGGGCCGCGCCGCGCGTCGAGCACGCTCGATCACATCCTCGAATGTCGTCCCGCGCTCGAGCGGCACCTTTCCGCCAAGGTCTTTCTCGACCAGCGGCCCCGCCTCTCCGTATGCGATCACCAGCCGGCAGCGCGGCGCGAGCAAGTGCGCCAGGCTCGTATAGGGCTCACCCTTATGACGGCCACCGAGCAGCAGCACGAATGGCCGCTCCATGGCGAGGACCGCGACCGTCGTCGCGGCAATGTTGGTCGCCTTCGAATCGTTGATCCACAGCACGCCACCGACTTCGCGCACCGGCTCGAGCCGGTGCGGCAACGGCCGGAACGACCGCAGACCCTCCGCAATCAGCGGCGGCGGAACTCCCGTTTCGTGCACCGCGAGCGTGGCGGCGAGCGCGTTCGCGATGTTATGGTCGCCCAACAAATGCAGCTCGTCACGCTTGAGCAACTTCTCACCACCCAGTCGCAACGTGCTGTGCGCTCTGTCGTACCACGCCTCACTGTTCTTTAGTAGCGAGAACAGCACGCGGCGCCCAGCGACCCCCTGCGCCAGTTGCAGCACGAGTTGGTCGTCGGCATTCAGCACCCACACGTCGCCGGCGCTCGCATTGCGAAACAGCAATCGCTTGTCCGCGTAATACGCCTCCGCGGACGGATAGCGATCGAGATGGTCGGGCGCGAGGTTCGTCAGGATCCCGACTTCGGGAGCGAAGTTCGGGCTGTCATGCAGCTGAAACGACGATACCTCGAGACTCAGCCATTGATACTGTTCCTTTGCCATGGCGAGATCAGTGAGCGGCCGCCCGATGTTTCCGGCGGTGGTCGCCCGCAGGCCCGCCGCGCTCAAGAGGTGGGCCACCAGCGCTGTGGTCGTCGTCTTTCCATTCGTCCCCGTGATCGCGATGCTGCGCGTGCCAGCACCGCGCGCGGCGAGTGCGCGGAATCCGATGTCCAGCTCAGAGACAATCTCAACGCCCGCGTGCCGGGCGGCCGCCAGCACCGGCGCGTCGGGCGGCACGCCCGGCGACACGACGACTCCGGTGGCGTGGCGGATCTTGTTGAGGTCGTGGCCGCCGTATTCCACCTCCACGCCGGGGACGCCTTTGAGCGCGTCCGCGGCCGCGCCGGCATAGGGATGGTCGGACGCATCGCTCGCGTACACGCGCAGCCCCTCGCGCGCGAGCAGCCGCGTGACCGCGACCCCGCTCTTCCCCAATCCGATGACCGCGACGGCACTTCCCGCGCGGCGCCAGGTGTCCGGAACCACCGGCAGCGCTTCGATCATCGCACCTTGAGCGTAGCCAGCGCGATCATCGCGCACAGTACGCCGAGGATGTAGAAGCGCATGACCACCTGCGGCTCCGCCCAGCCGAGTTTTTCGAAATGGTGATGGAGCGGCGCCATGCGGAAGACTTTGTGCGCGTCCGCGTACTCCTTCCCGTAGCGGCGCTTGCGCCAGCGATACACGCCGGTCTGCATGATCACCGAGACCGCTTCCGCGGCAAAGACGCCGCCCGCGATGAGCAGCAGAAACTCCGCCTTGAGCAGAATCGCGACGGTACCCAGTGCGCCGCCGATCGCGAGCGCACCGGTGTCGCCCATGAAGACCTGAGCGGGATGCGCATTGAACCACAGAAATCCGAGCGCCGCGCCCATGAGGGCGCCGCAAAAGATCGTCAGCTCGCCGGCGCCCGCGAAGTAGAGGACGCCGAGATAATGCGCCGCGTCCGCGCGGCCGAAGAGGTACGCGAAGATCGCGAACGAACCGGCCGCGATGGCGGTCAGTCCCGTGGCGAGTCCGTCCAGACCGTCGGTGAGATTCACCGCGTTCGAGCTTCCGGTGATGACGATGGTGACGAAAATGATGTAGGCCCACCACGGCAGCTGTACGAGGATGTACTTGAAGAGCGGCAGCTGCGTGGACGTCGGCTCGACGCGCGCCGCGATCGGCACGAGTATGAGCACGATGCCGAGCGCGAAGCCGAACGAGACCTGCCCCACCAGTTTCCAGCGCGCGACCAGACCCTGCGACTGGCCCCGCACGATCTTGAGATAGTCGTCCAGAAACCCGATCAAGCCCATCCACAGCGTGGCAACGACGGCGACGATGACGTAGCGGCTATCGAGCCGGGCCCACAGCAGCGTCGGCACGATGGTGGCGAGGATAATGATCAATCCACCCATCGTCGGCGTGCCTCGCTTGCCGTGATGGCTCGCGGGTCCTTCCGCGCGCACGATCTGGCCGATACGGAGGTCGCGCAGCTTGGCAATGATGCGTGGACCGATGACGAAGGCAACGAGCAGCGCCGTCACGGTCGCGCCCGCCGCCCGGAACGTGATATAGTTGAAGAGATTGAAGACGATGTGCTGGCGGGCGAGTGGCGCGAGCAAGTGATAGAGCATCAGGTGATGTAGTTAAGGACACGTTCCAAGGCGACCCCCCGCGAGGCTTTGAGCAGGATCAGCTCGTTGCCGCGCAGCGCCGACTTCAGTTTGGGGCCCAGCGCATTGGCGTCGGCCGCGGTGATCAGGCGACCGCCCAGCTCCTCGCGCAGCGTCTCGAACACGCGCGCGAACGTTCCCACCGCGGCGACGAGCGCCGGCTTCCGTTTGACGATTTCGCGCGCGGCTTCGGCGTGCAATCTTGCACTTTCCGCTCCTAACTCCAACATCGTTCCCACCACGACGACGAGCGGCCGGCGCTGCCGCCGGGCAAGCCAGGCCGCCGTCTGGACGGCCCGGCGCATCGAGGCGGGGTTGGCGTTGTAGGTGTCGTCGATCACCAACATGCCTCCGATGGTGCGCAGGTCCCCCCGGCCTTGCGGCAATCGCACGTTGGCGAGCGCCCGGACGGCGGCGTCGTGCTCGACGCCGGCCCGCTGCGCCACGGCCAGGGCGATCTGCGCGTTCTCCAACTGGTGGATTCCCAGTGCGGGAAGGGTCACGACCTCACCCGAGTCGAGCATGAGCCGCGGCCGCCCGTCCTTGTCCAGATGGCGATCGAGGAGAGCGTCGTCGCCGCTCTTCCCCGGCAGCGCCGCCGGAATGACCTGCGTGCGGCGCCGGGCCTCCGGCCAGATGGCATCCGGACCCGAACCCAGGATGGCGACCGGAACACCGTCCAATAGCGACAACTTCTCCGCCATGACGCGCTCGAGCGAGCCGAAACCCTCCACATGGGCGTAGCCGATGCTGGTGATGACCGCAATCGTGGGCTCGATGATGTCGCGCAGCTTCGCGATCTCGCCGGGAATGCTGGCACCCGCCTCGACCACGAGCGCTTCGGTGTCCTCGGGCGCACTCAGAATCGTCAGCGGCACGCCGACGAGATTATTCAAGTTCCCAATTGTTGAATGAACCCGATACCGGGCCCCGAGCGTGGCACGAATCATCTCCTTCGCGCTGGTTTTCCCGCTCGTGCCGGTGATGGCGACAACAGGCGTGCCCTCGGGCAGCATGCGCCGCCGGGCGTGCGCCAGCTGGCCCAACGCCGTCAGCGTGTCATCGACTGGGAAGTAAGGAAGCCCCCCCCCGACGGCCGGCGTTCCGCGCCGGACGACGGCTGCGGCGGCGCCCTGCGCCTTCGCCTGCGCCAGGAAGTTGTGTGCGTCGAAGTTCTCGCCCTTCAGAGCAACGAAGAGCGCACCAGGTGTCAGGTGTCTGGTGTCAGTGGAGACTCCCGTGAATGTGAGCTTGGCCGGCGGCTGCACACCGAGGGCGCCCGCGACCTCATCGCTCGTCCAGACATGACCGCCCCCCTCGCCCGCCATCACGCGGCTCCCAACGCGCGAATCACCTCGCGCTCGTCGAACGGCTCTTTGGTGGTCCCGACGACTTGATAGGTCTCGTGCCCTTTGCCAGCGAGCAGGATCGTGTCGCCTTGGCGGGCGACCTCGAGCGCCTGCGCGATCGCTGCGCGGCGGTCCGCCAAGCGGTAATGCGGCTTGGCGCTCATGCCCGCTTCCACGTCGTCGAGAATCTTTTCGGGATCCTCGGTGCGCGGATTGTCGGACGTGGCGATCGCGATGTCGGCGAGGCGAACGGCGATTTCGCCCATCGGCGCCCGCTTGCCGCGGTCGCGATCGCCGCCTGCTCCGAACACGACGATCACACGTCCGCCCGCGGGCGTCACCTCGCGAACCGTTTCCAGGGCGCGCTCGAGCGCATCCGGCGTGTGCGCGTAGTCGCGGAGGATCACGCATGGGTCCACGGCGATGCGTTCCATTCGGCCGGGAACCTGCGGAGCGGTCGAGAGTCGCTCGGCGACAACGCGCGACGGCACGTCGAGCCCAATCGCGCAGGCCGCGACACCCAGCGCATTCGCGATGTTAAAGCGACCGAGCAGTGGAAGCGAAACGGGATGGCGACCTTCTTTGCCGACCATGGTGAAATGGGCACCGCTCGCATCGACGCGCACATCCGCGGCGGTCACGTCGGCCTTCGTTCCCGAAAGCGCCGAGAAGGTGATCCGGCGTGACGTGCGTGGCAGGCGACCCCAGGCGGCATCGTCGGCGTTGACGACGGCTAGCCCAGCGTCGGCGAGGTAGCCGACCAGCTTCGCCTTGGCGGTGAAGTACGCCTCGAACGTCTCGTGATAATCGAGGTGATCGCGCGTCAAGTTCGTGAAGATGGCGGCGCGAAAAACCAGTCCGTCGACTCGACCCTGATCGAGGCTGTGCGAGGATACTTCCATGGCGACGCCACCCGCCCCGCGCTCCACCAACGCCGCCAGTGTCGCCTGGAGATCAATGGGGCCTGGCGTCGTGAGATTCCCGGCCTCGCTCTCGACGGCGTGGCCGGCAGGGTCGATGCAGCCGAGCGTGCCGATCGCCCCCATCGGCCACAGCGCGCTCAGCACATGACGCGCGAGCAGCACCGAGGTCGTCTTGCCGTTCGTCCCAGTCACGCCGATGAGCTGCAGTTTCGCCGCGGGCCGCCCATACCATGCCTCCGCCGCAACCGCCGCGGCGCGCCGGCCGTTGCGCACGACGACTTGCGGAATGGTCACGGGCTGCCGCACTTCGACCAGCGCCGCCGCCGCGCCGCGGGCCACCGCATCGGCAACGAACTGGTGCCCGTCCAGCACCGCGCCGCGCACCGCGCAGTACAGCATCCCGCGCTCGAGACGGCGCGCATCGGCCGTCAGCCCCGTGATCTCGGGAAGGCTGCGTCCATTGCCATCAGGCGGCCCCCCCCGCCCCCCCCCTTCGATCAACAGTCCCGCGCGGGCGAGCGCGTCGACGACGACCTGGAGCGACGCTTTCATCGGTGCGCTGTCGGGAGAGGCTCGGCGAACATCGTGACGGTCGAGCCGGCTGGTGCGCGCTCACCCGCGGCGGGCCACGTGTGCTCAATAACGCCCCCGCCGGAGCCCTTCACGACGACGTGAAACCCGCTCCGGTGGAGCGTGCGCGCCGCGGCGCGCAACGATCGGCCGGTGACGTCCGGCACGATTCGCTCCGGCTGCGCTGCACTGCGCACGCTATCGGGGGCGTATGGCCAGGAGATTACGTACGGCACGACCCCGTCCGGCTCTTCTGGCGATGTATTCGCGTGTTCGGCGCTGGGCGCGACATTCGAAAGGCGGGCGCGATCGAGCGCGACCGTGCGCGCCGCGAGCGCCTGCTCGAGCATCGATCGCGTCACCGGGGCGGCGGTTTGCGCGGCGAAGTAGCTGCCCCTCTGCGGATTGTCGATCTTCATCACGACGACGAGCTGCGGCTCGTCCGCCGGAAAGAGCGCGGCGAACGACGCGGTGTACTGCCCCACGGCGTAGCGCCCGCCCACGACCCGGCGCGCCGTGCCCGTCTTGGCCGCGAGCTGGAAGTTGGCAAGCGCCGCACGCTCCGCGGTGCCGCCCGCGCCGACCACGCCACGCAGCAGCTCACGCAGCTGCGCGGCCACCGCGCTCGTCACGACCCGACGCACCGGCTCCGGTACGTGCCGGTAGCGCAATCCGCCGTTCGCGGAGCGGATCTCCCGAATCAATGTCGGCTCCAGAAGAATGCCGTTGTTGGCGATGGCGCCGTACGCCGCCGCGATCTGGATGGGCGTGACCGCCAGCTCGTAGCCGATCGCCAGACTCGCCGAGCTGGGCCGCGACCATTCGCGCGGCGGCCGCAGTCGGCCCGGTGACTCAGCGGGAAACTGGACGCCGGTTGGCGCGCCGAACCCGAAGCCG
>WNEY01003146.1_pt1 | contig 12301 bp, 9 predicted proteins | sample 5400531 | NCBI WGS metagenome assembly WNEY01 (sample SAMN13153338, study PRJNA577476) | soil metagenome | isolation source: 200 cm saprolite under Douglas fir tree site 1 | place: USA:California | collected 2015-04-18
TGAACGTCTTCGTGCACGGCGGCGCCTGGCGCTCGGGTCTCGCCAAGAACTACGCCTATGCGGCGGAAATGCTGGTCCGCGCCGGCGCCCATCACGTGGTGCTCGACTTCAACAACGTGATCGAGACCGGCGGCGACCTCATGGTCATGGCCGACCAGGTGCGCCGCGCCGTGGCCTGGGTCTATCGCAACGCCGGAAGTTTCGGCGGCGATCCGGAGCGGCTCTACGTCTGCGGCCATTCCTCCGGCGGGCATCTCGCCGGCGTGCTGTTGACCACGGACTGGCAGCGCCAGTTCGGCCTGCCGCCGACCCTGATCAAGGGCGGGGTGTGCGGCAGCGGCATGTACGATCTCAAGTCGGTGCGGCTGTCGAAGCGATCGGACTACGTGAAGTTCACCGATGAGGTCGAGGACAAGCTCAGCGCGCAGCGCCATCTCGACCGGCTCGTCGCGCCCGTGCACGTCGTCTACGGCACGCTGGAGACGCCGGAATTCCAGCGCCAGAGCCGCGATTTCGCCGCCGCGGTGAAGGCCGCCGGCAAGCCGGTCGCGCTGTCGGTAACGGAAAGCTGCAACCACTTCGAGGTAATGGAGAGCCTCGGCAATCCCTACAGCCAGTTCGGCCGCGCGGTGCTGGAGCAGATGCGGCTCGCGCCCGCCTAGCCAGGGCCCTCCGCTCGCTCGGAACGGGCACTCCCTCGACTGCATCGACTTGAGCGTTTGCAGGCGGCGGCCGGCGCACGCTGGCGATGCCGCGCGACGCACCATTTGGGGGGTACGAATGGTAAACAACGGCTGAAAGTGACGATGACTTAACAACGCCACACGAATTACCCAGGATTAACGGCAAAACAACGCCTGGAGGCTAGCTTTGGTCGGGCAACGGACCAGACATGAATAGCCTCATTTTTCTCCTCTCGGTTCTTGCGGCGGCGGTGGTCGCCATGTGCCTGATTGGTGCCATCAGGGGGCGCCGATCGGAGGAGATGCTGCGTCAGCGCAATATCCTTCTCGACGGCGCGCTCAACAATATGAGCCAAGGCCTCAATATGTTCGATCAGGCCGGCGTTCTGGTCTTGTCGAATGCACGCTACATCGAGATGTACGGGCTTACGCGCGAGACCGTGAAACCGGGCGTGACGGTGCGCGAGCTGGTGGATCAGCGCCTCGCGGCGGGGACATTCTTCAAGACCGATCCGGATCAATACGCCAAGGACCTGCTGGCCTCGATCGTGGAGCGCCGGGGAACGCGGGTGACCCGCGAGCTCGCGGACGGCCGCGTCATCACCGTGGTCAATCAACCGCTCGAGGCCGGCGGCTGGGTGGTCACGCACGAGGACGTCACCGAGCGCTGGCGCGCCGAGCACGAGCTCGAGAGCACGCGCAACTTCCTCGACACGGTGGTCGAGAACGTGCCGGCGGCGATCGTGGTGAAAGACGCGCGCGATCTGTCCTATGTCCTGATCAATCGCGGTGCCGAGCAATTCTACGGCATTCCGCGTGGCGCGATGATCGGCAAGCGGTCGCAGGACATCTTCGGGCCGGACACGGCCGCGAAGATCGCCGCGAACGACAAGGCTTTGCTCGATAGCCGCCGCTCGCTCTACATCGACGAGCACCCGATCGAGCTGCGCGCCGACGATCGCCGCATCGCCACGACCACCCGCCTGCCGATCATGGGGGACGACGGCGAGACCAAATATGTGCTCACCGTCATTCAGGACGTCACCGAGAAGAAGCGCACCGAGGCGCGCATCGAGCGGCTCGCGCACTACGATTCGCTCACGGATCTTCCCAACCGCGCCGCCTTCAACCAGTGCTTCGCCTCGGTGATGGAGCGGGCATCGATCTCCGACGAAAGCTTCGCGGTGCTCTACGTCGATCTCGACCGCTTCAAGGAGATCAACGACGTCTTCGGTCATTCCACCGGCGACCGCCTGTTGCGCGCGATCTCCGAGCGCCTGAGCGCGACGCTCGAAGGCGCCTTCCTGGCCCGCCTCGGCGGCGACGAATTCGCGGTCATCGTCACCGAGAGCCCGGCTCCGACCCATGCCGCGCGGCTCGCCGAGCGGCTCATCGCCGCGGTCGCCGACGATTTCGAGATCGAGGGCCATCGCCTGCGCATCGGATTGAGCGTCGGCATCGCGCTCTATCCGATCGACGGCATGGATGAGGTCTCGCTGCTGGGCAACGCGGATGCCGCGCTCTACCGGGCGAAGGCGGATGGGCGCGGCTCGATCCGCTTCTTCGAGCCGGACATGGATCATCGCCTGCGCGAGCGCCGCGCGCTGCTGCAGGACCTGCGCGCCGCCGTCGAGCACAGCGAGTTCGTCGCCTACTACCAGCCGCAGGCCCGCATCGACGGAGAGATCACCGGCTTCGAGGCGCTCGCCCGCTGGCAGCATCCCACCCGCGGCCAGGTTCCGCCGGGCACGTTCATTCCAATCGCCGAGGAGAGCGGGCTGATCCATTCGATCGGCGAGTGGATCTTGCGCGAGGCTTGCCGGGAAGCCGCATCGTGGCCCAATGCGCTGCACATCGCGATCAATCTCTCGCCGATCCAGTTCCGCCACGGCGATCTCGCCGGCCTGGTCCACCAGGTGCTGCTCGAAACCGGGCTCGCCCCCGGGCGGCTCGAGCTCGAAATCACCGAAAGCGTGCTGGTCGACGACCTGCCGCGCGCGCTGTCCATCCTGCGCCGGCTCAAGGCGCTCGGCGTGCGCATCGCCATGGACGATTTCGGCACCGGCTATTCATCGTTGTCGAATCTGCAAGCCTTCCCGTTCGACAAGATCAAGATCGACCGCTCCTTCATCTCCAATCTCGAGCGCAACGCCCAGGCCGCCACCATCGTGCGCGCCGTCATCGCGCTCGGGCGCGGGCTCAATCTGCCGGTGACCGCCGAGGGGGTCGAGACCCAGGCGCAGCTCCAGTTCCTCTCGAAGGAGGCGTGCTCGGAGGTGCAGGGCTATCTGCTCGGCAAGCCGCTTCCGATCGCCGAATATGCTGGGATGGTCGGCCGTACGGTTCCGCCCGAGCGCAAGGCGAGCGTGGCCTGACCCGCGGCGGGACTAGGCAAGGGCGCCTTAGCGTTTGCTTGTCCGCAAAAACAGCGTCCGTCCTGCGGCTGACCAACGGGCTTGCTGCCGGAGAGCAAGTCCCGGCCGGACAGCCACATCGCGGCCGGGACTTGGCATCGGCCCCCAACCACCGAGGAACCGACACGATCGAGCCTAGGCCGTGGGAGCTTGCGCTGACGTCAAGTCGACCGCGCAAATGGACCTAAGGGCCGTTAACCCCGCGGTCCCGCGAGGGTGCAGCAGTTGTCGCATGATCGTGCGCGGCGGGGTGGCGGCCCCGTACGTACGCAACGGTTGGCGGGCCGGGCTTGTGGTAAAAACAGCACACACATCTCAGAAATGTGGAAATAGCCGATTTGTAAGTTGGCAGGCGGCGCGGATTTGGTAACCTTGTTACCGCCTAATCATGGGCGTTTCCTCCCTTAGACTTGAACCCCGCTTCGGCGGGGTTTTTTCTTCTTGTCGAGGGGGGTGGCCAGCTCGAAATCGCTCGGCGCGACGAAGGTTTGCGCCGGGGAACTCAGCCGCCGCTAGAACGGGAACGGCAGCCCACGCCGGTGCGCGGACGGGGGCCGAATCGGGCGGATCAGGCCATTGCCGGGTCGCCCCTGCGGTTACGCCTGCTCGGGCGGCTGTGGGCCATCGCGCTCTGATGCTTGAACGCTTCGGCGCATTGCCGCCACCGCTCCGCCATCCTGGTCCATGTCGCCTTGCTCGCCGGGTCGCGCGTGAACTTGGCCATCTGGGCGCAATCTGCGGCGTGCCGCAGAAATTCTTCAGACGGATTCATGGACGCATTCATCGGGACGTTCCTCCTTGCTCATTGGGGGCACGCGCAGCCGGAATGCCCCGCACGATCGCGAAGTCGCGGAACTCCTCGGCGTGTGCGGATAGACGTTGCCAGCATAGGGCGAGTTTGCGCCATGCACCTGCGTCCGTCCGGATTGGATGATTTTTGAGCGAATCGCAGGCATTCGCTAGCGCGGCATTAGAATCGAGCGGCATCGCAAGGTCGCCCTAACTGGTTCCCCCTGCTGTGTCCGTTTACCGGACGTAGGCCTAACGCGAATGCAGCGGGAAGGTTCCGTGCGGGCAGGGGGCGCGATATGCTTCGCCGCAGCAGCGGCAACGCGACTCATCACATTGCCGCAACCTACTAGTGCCGCGAACCCGAAGTTCGCACATATCGTGTGGCAAGTGCGGTTGCGAACTTCGGGTTCAAAGCGGCACTAGAATCATAGAGTTGCTAGTGTCCCTTTGGTTCCGACGTTCGTACAAGTGCCTGCTGCGAAGGGATACGAACGCCGGAACCGGGACACTAGTGCAAACATGCCCGTCTACGTCGACGACGCGATCTGGGGATGGCGGGGCCTCACCTGGGCGCATCTGCTTGCCGACGACACCGACGAGCTGCACCGCTTCGCTTCGCGCCTCGGCGTTCACCGGACGTCCTATCAAGGACCGCCCAAGACCGCCGTGCCCCACTACGATCTCACCGCCTATGAGCGGCGGCGCGCGCTCGCCTGCGGGGCGATCGCGTTGAGCCGCGACGAGATCGTCGCTGTGCTCCGCCGCGTCAGGCGTCAAAGGTCGGTAGGAGTGGGCGCATGAGCTCGGACGACGCGGCCGCTATCGAGCAGACGCTGCGCACGGTGCAAGTCGCCTTTCTGCGCCGCGACGCCGACGCGCTGCGCGACGTCTACGCGGCCGACGCGGACTGGACCAACGCGTTCGGAACCACCTGCTCGGGTCGGGACGCCATCGTGAGCTATCTCCGCGGGCTGTTCGCCGACCGGCATTTCGGCGCTGGCGCGCTGGTCGGCGCGCCGCAGGTGTCGGTGCGCGCGGTCTCGCCCGAGGTCGTCGTGGCCAAGACCTATGTCGAGATCGCGGGCCAGCAGACGGCCGACGGCAAGCCGATGCCGAACCGGCGCAACCACTCGCTCAAGGTCCTCTCCCGCCAGGGCGACGGCCGCTGGCTGATCGTCTCGGACATCTACATGGATGCCCGCGACGAGGCGACCTACGTCGCCGCTTGAGTGTCGCGGGGTGTCCGTGTCAATCGATCCTGCCGCGCTGATCTCCGCCTACGGCCTTTGGCTGATCGCCGGAATGATCGCGATCGAATGCGTCGGTGTTCCGCTTCCGGGAGAGACCGTGCTGGTCGCGGCCGCGATCTACGCCGGCACGACGCACCAACTCGATATCGCCGCGGTGATCGGTGCCGCCATCGTCGGCGCCATCCTCGGCAACGTCGCCGCGTTCGCGCTCGGGCGCGCTTACGGATACCGTTTGTTGCGACGCTACGGCCGTTACATTCATTTGGACGAGACGCGCATCAAGATCGGCCAGTACCTGTTCTTGCGTCACGGCGGCAAGGTTGTTTTCTTCGCGCGTTTCGTCCCGGTGCTGCGCAGCGTGGCGGGCATGCTGGCCGGAGCCAATCGCATGCCGTGGGCGAGCTTCATGCCGGCCAACGTAGCCGGCGCGGCGGTGTGGGTCGGGGTCGACTGCACCGGCGCTTATCTCTTCGGCGAGGAGTTGACCAAGCTCGCCGCGCCCGTCGGCATCGCTTTGGGCGCGGTGGTGCTCGCGATCATCGCGGCCGCGGCGCGCTTCATCGCCCGGCATGAAAAGGAGCTTGCGGAGGAGGCCGAGCGCGCGCTGCCCGCAGCAGCGCAGGCGCCCGGCATGGATTGACCACATTGGGCATCCGCGAAATTCACAGACGACTATCCCGGCCACGGGATTTGCGTTCCCGCGCCGCCCTTGTTTGTGCAATCGCGGTTTGTGCAATGCGGGACTTCGATGGTACGATCACGTCCCCATCGGAGAAAGGTCTCTCAATGCGAACGATGCGAACGATTGTTGTTGCCGCGCTCATCGCGGGATTTAGCTTTGCGGCCGCCGCCGAGGTGATCGACTTGTCGGCCAAGACTTGTCAGCAGTTCAGGCAAAGCGGCAAAGAGGAAATCGGCATTATTCTGGCCTGGCTCGATGGCTACTACAAAGACGAGAAGGACCCGCCGATCATCGACACCGAGAAGTTCGTCGAGAATTCCAAGAAGCTCGGCGAGTATTGCGCGGCCAATCCGACCATCGGGCTGATTACCGCCACGGAGAAGCTGTTCGGCAAGTAAGGTTCTCGGCAACAAGACTGACAGAAAAGTTTCGGTCGGCGAGCCTCCGCCGACCGATGACGCCTGCGCCGAAAGTTGTCAGATACCGGCGGACGGGTCCGTTTCAAGAACCCGTGTATCCTTTTCATACTACAATCATTAATTGTTCAAAGAACATATTGCGAACAGAGAACAAATAGTGTACGGTACTTCCACTTGCCGGACCGGCGGCTTTCGTTGTCGGTCTTCCGAATCCCGTTCATAAGGAGTGGGTGCAATGGCCACCGCTGCGCTACGTCTCGTCGAAGGTTCCTCCATGGATAAGTCGAAGGCCCTGGATGCCGCGCTCTCCCAGATCGAGCGCAATTTCGGCAAGGGCTCGATCATGCGGCTCGGCAAGAACAACAAGTCGATGGACGTGGATACGGTTTCCACCGGCTCGCTCGGGCTCGACATTGCTCTGGGAATTGGCGGCTTGCCGCGCGGCCGGGTGGTCGAGATTTACGGCCCGGAATCCTCGGGCAAGACCACGCTCGCGCTGCATTGCCTGGCGGAAGCGCAGAAGAAGGGCGGCATCTGCGCCTTCATCGATGCCGAGCACGCGCTCGACCCGATCTATGCGCGCAAGCTCGGCGTCAACGTCGACGATCTCCTGATCTCCCAGCCCGACACCGGCGAGCAGGCGCTCGAGATCGCCGACACGCTGGTGCGCTCGGGCGCCGTCGACGTGCTGGTCATCGATTCGGTCGCGGCGCTGGTTCCGCGCGCGGAGCTCGAGGGCGAGATGGGCGACAGCCAGCCCGGCCTGCAGGCGCGCCTGATGAGCCAGGCGCTGCGCAAGCTCACCGCCTCGATCAATCGTTCCAACACGATGGTGATCTTCATCAACCAGATCCGCATGAAGATCGGCGTGATGTACGGCTCGCCCGAGACCACCACCGGCGGGCACGCGCTCAAGTTCTACGCCTCGGTGCGCCTCGATATCCGCCGGATCGGCGCCATCAAGGAGCGCGACGAGGTGGTCGGCAACCAGACCCGCGTCAAGGTGGTCAAGAACAAGCTCGCGCCGCCGTTCAAGCAGGTCGAGTTCGACATCATGTACGGCGAGGGCATTTCGAAGATGGGCGAGATCATCGACCTCGGGGTCAAGGCCGGCGTGGTGGAGAAGTCGGGCGCCTGGTTCTCCTACGACAGCCAGCGCATCGGCCAGGGCCGCGAAAATGCCAAGGTCTTCCTCAAGGCCAATCCCGACATCGCTACCAAGATCGAGACGATGGTCCGCCAGAATTCCGGCCTCATCGCCGAAAAAATTCTCGCCGGCGAAGAGGGCGGTGAGGACGACAAGGACGACAAGGACGACAAGGACGAAGCCGCGGCGGAGGAGTGAGTTTTCTCCACGGCCCGCTTCTCTCTAATTATTTCTCTGCGAGCTCCCCGACCGTCATTGCCGTTCCCCGACGGCAATCCATCCCCCTTTGGCAAGCTGTGCATGCGTATGTGCTGAGTACTTGCAAAAGAAAGATGGGCCCACCCGCGGGTGACGGAGGGGATTTGAAAAAGGTTCAACTGATCTTTCGTTGAGGCAATCGTTTGCGCGCCTCGGCAATGACCTCCGGCACTGCCGCTTCGTTCGCCGGCGCCATGATGTGAACGCCCGCCACGCCCGGGATCGTCGCCAATTCCTCGATCAGCTCGATTGCGATACGCCGGCCTTCAGCGGCGGGATCGCCGGCCTTCTCCAGCCGCTCGACGAATGCATCCGGAATGATCGTGCCGAACAAGTTCTCCTTCATCCAGCGCGCCGACTTGGCCGCGCGCAAGGGCGCGATCCCCACCAGCAGGAAGAAGTCGCGCGTGGCGGCGTGCTCGGCAAGCCGCGCGGCGTAGCGCCGCACGACGCCGGCATCCATGCAGAACTGGGTCTGTGCGAACGCGGCGCCGGCGGCGATCTTGGCCGCGAGCTTGTCGGGCTTCCAGTCGGGCGGGGGATCGATGGGCGCATCCGCGGCGCCGATGAAGAACTCCGCGCGGCCGCCGACCTTGCGCCCGGATGGAAGCTCGCATTTGTCGCGCAGGTCGCGCGCCATTCTGGTCAGCGTCGTCGAATCGACGTCGAACACCGCCTTGGTCTCCGGCTGGTCGCCGGCCTTGGGGTCGTCGCCGGTCAGGCACAGGAGGTTGCGCACCCCGCAGGCGGCCGCGCCCATGAGGTCTGCTTGGAGCGCAATACGATTGCGGTCGCGGCACGTGAACTGAAGAATCGGCTCGATACCCTCGCGGGCGAGGATGGCGGCCGCGATCGGCGCCGACAGATGGGCGCGGGCGCTGGCGCCGTCGGTGACGTTGACGGCGTCGGCCAGCCCCGCGAGCGGCCGTGCCTTCTGCAGGAGGTCGCCGGCATCGCAGGAGACCGGCGGCGTGATCTCGGCGGTGATGACGAACTGCCGGGATCGCAGCAGCCGTTCCAGGCGCGAAGCCGGCGGTCTGGTGCTCATTCCTTGTCCGGTGGTGCTAGGCGCGGCGGCCGCGGGCGCGGCGCGGTGCGCGGGTGGGGTCGGGCGCTTATATAGTCGATCGATGCCCTATCGGTAAATGCGCGCAACGGCGCCCGGGGGCTTCCTGGACAGCGCCCGGGGCCGCCGGTAAAAGCAGCGCAATCCTGGGCCTGTCGGGTGCCGATGGGCCAGCGGATGTCCGGCGGTTCGCCGACCGGGATATTCGCCACTCCGAAACGGTGGAAGTCATCTTGCGATGAGCGGCGTCAACGAGATCAGGTCGAGGTTCCTCGACTACTTTGCCCGCAACGGCCACGAGGTCGTGCCGTCCTCGCCGCTCGTGCCGCGCAACGATCCGACGTTGATGTTCACCAATGCCGGCATGGTGCAGTTCAAGAACGTCTTCACCGGCCTGGAAAAGCGTCCCTACGTGCGCGCGACCACGTCGCAGAAATGCGTGCGCGCCGGCGGCAAGCACAACGACCTCGACAATGTGGGCTATACCGCGCGCCACCACACGTTTTTCGAAATGCTCGGCAACTTCTCGTTCGGCGACTACTTCAAGGACCGCGCCATCGAGCTCGCATGGAATCTGATCACCAAGGAGTTCGGCCTGCCGGTCGATCGCCTCATGGTCACCGTCTTCGTCGACGACGACCAGGCGTTCAATCTGTGGAAGAAGATCGCGGGGCTCCCCGAGAGCAAGATCGCCCGTATCGCCGGCTCCGACAACTTCTGGCAGATGGGGGAGCTCGGCCCCTGCGGGCCTTGCTCGGAAATCTTCTACGACCACGGGCCGCATATTCCTGGCGGGCCGCCCGGCTCTCCCGATGCCGAGGGCGACCGCTTCATCGAGATCTGGAATCTCGTCTTCATGCAGTTCGAGCAATTGCCCGGCGGCGAGCGCGTCGACCTGCCGCGGCCCTCGATCGACACCGGCATGGGACTCGAGCGCATCGCCGCGGTGCTGCAAGGCACCCACGACAACTACAAGATCGACCTGTTCGGCGCCATCATCTCGCATGTTGCCGACCTCACGTCGGTCGATGCCGAAGGGCCGAGCGGCGTGCACCATCGGGTCATCGCCGATCACCTGCGCGCGTCATCGTTCCTGATTGCCGACGGCGTGCTGCCTTCGAACGAGGGCCGCGGCTACGTGCTCCGCCGCATCATGCGCCGCGCCATGCGCCACGCGCAGCTGCTCGGCGCGCACGAGCCGCTGATGTGGCGGCTGGTGCCGACGCTCACGCGCGAGATGGGCCAGGCCTACCCCGAGCTCTCCCGCGCCGAAGCGTTGATCTCGGAGACGCTGAAGCTCGAGGAGACGCGCTTCCGCCGAACGCTGGAGCGCGGCCTGTCCATCCTCGACGAGGAGACCCGCGGCCTCAAGCAAGGCGACCGGCTCAAGGGCGAGACCGCGTTCACGCTCTACGACACCTACGGCTTCCCGCTCGACCTCACGCAGGATGCGCTCAAGCCGCGCGGCATCGCCGTCGACACCGACGGCTTCAATGCCGCGATGGAGCGTCAGAAGGCGAAAGCTCGCGCCTCGTGGTCTGGTTCGGGCGAAGCAGCGACCGAAGCCGTGTGGTTCGGCCTGCGCGAAAAAGCCGGCGCGACCGAATTTTTAGGCTACGAGACCGAGCGTGCCGAGGGCGTGGTCGCCGCGCTGGTGAAGGACGGCAAGGACGTGCAGCGGCTGAACGCGGGCGAGAGCGGCGCCGTCGTCCTCAACCAGACGCCGTTCTACGGCGAGTCCGGCGGCCAGGTCGGCGATACCGGGCTGATGATCGGCGACGGCGTTCGTTTCAGGGTGGCCGATACCCAGAAGAACGCGGGCGACCTTTTCGTCCATTCCGGCACGGTCGAAGCGGGCACGCTCGCGGTCGGCGCCGCGCTCGCGCTCGAGGTCGATCACTCGCGCAGAACCGCCATCCGCCAGAACCACTCGGCGACGCACTTGCTGCACGAGGCGCTGCGCCAGGTGCTCGGCGACCACGTGGCGCAAAAGGGCTCGCTGGTGGCGCCCGACCGGCTGCGCTTCGACTTTTCCCATCCCAAGCCGATGACGGCGGCCGAGATCGAGCGGGTCGAGGACATCGCCAACGACGCCGTGCTGCAGAACACGCCGGTGACCACGCGGCTGATGGCGCTCGACGACGCGCGGGCCTCCGGCGCGCGCGCGCTGTTCGGCGAGAAATACGGCGACGAGGTGCGGGTGGTCGCGATGGGCAATGATCCGCAATCGCGCGGCGGCAACACCATGGGCTGGTCGGTCGAGCTCTGCGGCGGCACCCACGTCAGGCGCACCGGCGACATCGGGCTCATCGCCGGCCTGACCGACAGCGGGGTCGCCGCCGGCGTGCGTCGGATCGAGGCGCTGACCGGCACCACGGCGCGCAAGCACGCCCATCATCTGGGCGACCTCGCCAAGATGGCGGCGGCCGAGCTTAAAGTACCGCTTGAAGAGATGCCCGGCCGCTTGGCTCAAGTTCTGGATGAACGTCGGCGGCTAGAGCGCGAGCTTTCCGAGGCGAAGAAGAAGCTCGCCATGGGCGGCGGCGCGCGCGCCGATGGCGCGGACGGCGTCCGCGTGGTGGGCGACGTGAAGCTCATGGCGCGCGTGGTCGAGGGCATCGAAATCAAGGATCTGAAGAGCCTCGCGGACGAGGGCAAGAAACAACTTGGGTCTGGCGTCGTTGCCCTTGTCGCCACCACCGCGGACGGAAAAGCCAGCATCGTGGTCGGCGTGACGCCTGATCTCGTCGCGCGGATATCGGCCGTCGATTTGGTGCGCAGGGCCTCCGAGGTCTTGGGCGGCAAGGGCGGCGGCGGGAAACCCGACATGGCGCAGGCCGGCGGCCCCGATGGCACCAAAGCCGAGGCGGCGCTCAAGGCGATCGAGGGCGCGCTCGGCGGAGGGTGACCGCGCTCTGACAGGGGACCGCATTGGACCACGGGGCCTGGTTGAAGGACGTCCTCGTCTTTCTCGCCGCCGCAGGCCTCGTGGTTCCGCTGTTCCACCGCGCGCGCGTCGGCGCGGTGCTGGGCTTCCTCTGCGTCGGGCTCGCGGTCGGTCCCTACGGCTTCGGGCAACTCGCGAACGACGTTCCCTGGATCCGCTACCTGACCATCGAGGACCGCGCCCGCGCCGAGCCCTTCGCCGAGCTCGGGGTGCTGTTCCTGCTGTTCCTGATCGGGCTCGAGCTGTCGCTGGCGCGGCTGTGGTCGCTGCGTCGATACGTCGTCGGCATCGGCGGCCTGCAATTCGTGCTCTCAGCGCTTGCCATCGGGGCAGGGCTGGCGGCGTTCGGCGCGGGGCCCGCGAGCGCGGTGCTGCTCGGCCTCTGCCTCGCCATGTCGTCGACCGCGATCGTCATGCAGTTGCTCGAGGAGCAGGGCCGCTCGGCCACGCCGGTCGGCCGCGTCGCGCTCGCGGTGCTGCTGTTCCAGGACCTCATGGTCGCTCCGGTGCTGTTCGGCGAGGAGGTGCTCGGGCGCGGCGGCGACAACGTGGCGCTCGCGCTCACCAGCGCGCTCCTCCAGGCGGCGGTGGTCGTGGCGGTCATCGTCGCGGCCGGCCGCTATCTGCTGCAGCCGGTCTTTCG
>WNEY01003147.1_pt1 | contig 12295 bp, 11 predicted proteins | sample 5400531 | NCBI WGS metagenome assembly WNEY01 (sample SAMN13153338, study PRJNA577476) | soil metagenome | isolation source: 200 cm saprolite under Douglas fir tree site 1 | place: USA:California | collected 2015-04-18
CCGAGGCATTTCGGCAGGAGGTGCGGACCTGGCTTGAAGCCAATGTTCCAAGGGAGCCGATGCCGAGTGACCCTAAGGGTGCTTTTCACTATACGCGGGCCTGGCAGAAAAAAATGTTCGATGCCGGCTGGGCCGGCATTCACTGGCCTCAACTGTATGGCGGGCGTGGTGCGACACTGCTGGAGCAAGCGGTCTTCCAGCAGGAACTGGCTCGGGCCCAGGCGCCGCCTATGGCCAACATACTCGGGCTGATGATCGTTGGCCCGACGCTGATGGTACATGGGACAGAGGAGCAGAAAAAGCGCTATATCCCGCGCATTTTGAGCGCCGAGGAGATCTGGTGCCAGGGGTTTTCTGAGCCCAACTCTGGCTCTGATCTGGCCTCGCTGCAGACCCGAGCGGTCGAGGACGGCGATGATTTTGTCGTCAATGGGCAGAAGATCTGGACCAGTATGGCGCACGTCGCGGATATGTGTATCCTGCTGACGCGTACTGATCCGCAGGCGCCCAAGCATAAAGGCATCAGCTTCTTACTGGTGGATATGCACAGCCCCGGGATCACAGTCGAGCCGTTGCGTCAGCTCACCGGGGGCGCGGAGTTTAACGAGGTGTTTTTTGAGAATGTGCGCGTGCCCAAGCAACAGCTCGTGGGCCAGCTCAACGACGGCTGGCGCATTGCCATGACGACGTTGACCCATGAGCGTGGTTCAGCCTCATTTGGGACGCAGATGCAGATGAAGCGGGCCCTGGATAACATCATAGACGCGGCCAGAAAAGTCAAACGTCATGGCCGGCCGCTAAGTGCTGACCCAGTGATCCGACAAAAACTGGCGCAAGCCTACATCCGTGTGGATGTCATGCGCCTCAATAACTACCGGTCGATGACCAACCAGCTGCGTGGGCAGCCACCAGGGCCCGAAGCCTCGCTCGATAAGCTCTACTGGAGCGAGATGAACAAGTGGATGCAGGAGATCGGCCAGGAGATCCTCGGGCCATTCTCGCAGTTGGATCCAGAGTCGCGGCATTATCCGACGTCGGTCAATTTGCAGTATAGTTTCCTATGGAGTCGTGCTGAAACGATCTATTCTGGAACCTCGGAAATCCAGAGGAACATCATCGGTGAACGGGTCCTGGGTTTACCTAGAGGATGATGCCCAGCATGGTATACTTGTGACACCCAGGTACTGGGGAGGCAGAGCAACCCAGCACGGCTTCCGGATTGAGAGAAGGAGAGGCGTATGTCCGGACACTCGAAATGGGCCACCATTAAGCACAAGAAGGCAGCAGTCGATGCGCGTCGGGGCAAGGTTTTTACCAAGCTCATTCGCGAGCTGACCTCCGCCGCACGCATGGGTGGTGGGGACGCCGACTCGAACCCGCGTCTACGCACTGCAGTAGCGGCAGCCAAGACGGCGAATATGCCGTCCGATACGATTCAACGCGCCATTAAGAAAGGCACCGGTGAGCTGCCAGGCGAAATCTATGAAGAGATCACCTACGAGGGCTACGGTGCCGGTGGGGTGGCGATCCTCGTAGACGTGCTGACCGACAATAAAAATCGGACCGTCGCTGAGATCCGCCATCTCTTTGCCAAGCATGGGGGGAACCTGGGAGAGACCGGTTGCGTCGCGTGGATGTTTGCCCGCAAGGGTCTCATTGCACTGAATACGAACCAGATCGATGAAGATACGCTGCTCGAACTCGCCCTCGAAGCCGGGGGAGACGACGTCAAAACTGAGGCGGACGTGTACGAAATTGTCACCGCTCCCGAGGCGTTCGAGGACGTGCGCAGCACCCTTGAACAGAAAGGGCTGACGCTCGACGTAGCTGAAGTAACGATGATGCCGCAAAATACGGTGCCAGTAGAGGGCAAGCAAGCCGAGCAGGTCCTACGTCTGATGGAAGCCCTGGACGACCTGGACGACGTGCGCAAAGCGCATGCCAATTTTGATATCTCCGACGAGGTCATGGCCGCTCTGGCTTCTTAGCCTGAGTTTGACTCGCCTCCAGTGCCCTCTCCCTCTGGGAGAGGGTTAGGGTGAGGGGCCCCCAGAGGACAGCATGCGCGTCTTGGGTATTGATCCCGGCTCCTTGATCACTGGCTTTGGTGTGGTAGAGGATGCCGCTGGAGGTCTCTGTGCACTCGCCTGGGGTACGGTGCGCACGAGTTCCAGCCAGCCACTGCCGGTGCGCCTAAAACACATTTACGACGGCCTCTCAGAAGCCCTGCACACGTGGCAACCCGAGGCCGTGGCGGTGGAGCGTGTATTTTTCGCCGAGAATCCTAAGACGGCGCTGATTCTCGGCCATGCTCGTGGGGTGGCATTGTTGACGGTCGCCAATGCGGCCTTGCCCCTGGTCGAATATTCTGCCCTGGAGATTAAGCAAGCTGTGGTAGGGTATGGCCGTGCTGGGAAAGCGCAGATGCAACAGATGGTGCGCGCACTCCTGCGCCTGGACACGTTACCCCAACCGGCTGACGCTGCGGATGCCCTGGCAGCGGCGATTTGTCACGTGCACACCCACGGGTTCCGGAGTAAGGTATTACGATGATTGCTCACCTGCAGGGCGTATTAGTGGTGAAAACCGTTGAGCGTGTCGTGCTCGATGTGCATGGGGTCGGCTATCAGGCGGTGGTGCCACTCTCGACCTATTACGCATTGCCAGACCTGCAGGAGCGCGTGACGCTCTTGACCACCATGTATGTCCGCGAAGATACCATGCGGCTCTACGGTTTTGCTACCCCGGAGGAGCAGGAGATGTTTGAACTGCTCATTAGCGTGTCGTCCGTTGGGCCGCGCCTGGCATTGAACATGCTGTCGAGTCTAACCGCGGCGGATCTCCGGCAGGCCATTGCGCAGGCCGAAACTCGTCGGTTGCAGGCCATCCCCGGGGTGGGCCGCAAAACCGCCGAACGCGTGGTGTTAGAATTGCAAGATAAAATGGCGGCGCTGGCTCTGACCGCCTCTGGGCAGCCGAGCCTGATGGTGACCGCGGACGAGCAGGTGATGCGGGACGTGATTTCGGCGCTGCTCAATCTCGGCTATCGACAACAGGAGGCAGAAAGAGCGGTGCGTACAGCACGCGCCAAACACGATGGCAGTTTGACGTTAGAGGTGCTCCTGAAAGACGCCTTGCAAGTACTGGCGCGCTGAGCGCTATGAGGATAGTGGTGTGGTAGAACGTTTAGTAGATCGGTCACGAGAGTCGACGGATGAAGCGCTCCTGGAAACCAGTCTGCGTCCGACGGCGTTGGATGAGTACATTGGTCAGGAGCAGGTCAAGGAAAATCTCCGCATCCTGATTGAAGCGGCACGGCATCGGGGTGATACCATCGATCACATCCTGTTCTGCGGTCCGCCAGGACTCGGGAAAACTACCCTGGCGCATATCGTCGCTCTCGAAATGGGCGTCAACTTCAAAAGTACGTCTGGGCCAGTCGTGGAACGCCCCGGTGACCTGGCAGCGCTGCTTACCAACCTGCAGCAGGGCGATATTTTTTTCATCGACGAGATTCACCGCCTGCCACACATTATCGAAGAAATCCTCTACCCGGCCATGGAAGATTTTCAATTGGACATTATCATTGGCCAGGGGCCTAGCGCCCGTACTATCAAACTCGCCTTGCCACGCTTTACCCTGGTCGGGGCCACGACGCGTGCTGGCTTACTGACCTCCCCCTTGCGAGACCGTTTTGGCGTGGTCATCCGCCTCGATTTCTATTCTCAGGAAGAGCTGCAAACCATCGTCAGTCGCTCCACCCAGTTGCTCCAGATTGGCATTGACGAGGCCGGCACTGCCGAGATCGCCCGGCGCTCGCGTGGAACCCCGCGCATCGCCAACCGTCTCCTCAAGCGCGTGCGTGACTACGCGCAGGTGCGTGCCGACGGTTTTATTACACGGGAGGTGGCAGCACAGTCCTTGCACCTCCTGGAGGTAGACGATATCGGTTTGGATAAGATGGATCGTCAACTGCTGTTAACCATCATCGACAAGTTCAACGGTGGTCCTGTGGGGCTTGAAACCCTCGCCGCCTCGATCAACGAAGAGCGCGAGACTATCGAGGACGTCTACGAACCCTTTTTACTGCAGAGTGGCTATCTCAAGCGTACTCCGCGTGGTCGAACGGCCACCCCCCTTGCATACCGCCATCTGCACCGCCAGCCGCAGGTCGATGATCAACCCCGGCTATTGTAGCGGCAGTGCTTCCCAGGCACACCCTGGCTGGGCTTCGGTGTCTCTGATCTTGCAACTGCTAGGGGTCGTGCGCAATGTGAGCCACACCCCCTCTGGCAGGGCACTCCACATTCGTTTCCGCAAACGGCTCCTGCCAGAGGGGGACACGCTTCTGTGGCATCTCGAGGGCGGTTTTGCGGAGCAAGCTGACCCTGGGCCATAAATGACCCAGGTGTCGGCATACTTTAGCCTTCCTGGCGTATGTAATTTTCGGCAGCTGCGACGTCCTCGGCAGAGCCTATAATAAGGGGTACACGCTGGTGTAGTTGGGTCGGTTGCAGCCCCAGGATATCTTCGGTGCCAGTGCTGGCACGGCCTCCAGCCTGCTCGGCCACGAAGGCCAACGGCGCCGCCTCATAGAGCAAGCGCAATTTGCCGGAGCTTTTTGGATCGGTTATATCGGCAGGATACAAAAAGATCCCGCCAGTGAGCAATGTACGGTGAAAATCAGCCACCAGGGTGCCGACATACCGTCCCTTATATGGTTTGTTGTGTGGGTCCTTCAGGCTATCAACGTACCGGCGTACTCCTGGACTCCAGGCGTGGTAATTCCCTTCATTGGCGCTGTAGGTACTGCCGCGTTTCGGCATGTGAATATTTTCGTGCGACAGAAGAAACTCGCCGAGACTTGGATCAAGGGTATAGCCATGCACGCCATAGCCGGTGGTGTAGACGAACATCGTGCTTGAACCATAGACGACATACCCGGCAGCCACTTGCTGCGCCCCTGGTTGTAACAGATCTGCCACAGTGCTGTCCGGACCTGAGTTGACTTTACGATGAATCGAGAAGATGGTGCCAATGGTGATGTTGATGTCGATATTGGAGGACCCATCGAGCGGATCGAAGAGCACCACGTATGGCCCGCGGGGATAACCAGGCGCCGGCAGGATCGGCTCCGCAGCTTCCTCCGAGGCCATGGCACAGACGTGCCCACTCGCTTCGAGCGCCTCAACGAGCGTCTGATGCGCAAAGACGTCGAGTTTTGTTACCTGCTCGCCCTGGACGTTCTTCTCGCCCGTAAATCCAAGGATATTCACCAGTCCCGCTTTATTCACCTCGCGGGCGATGACCTTCGCAGCCAGGGCGATCTGTGTCAGCAGGTCGGTAAAATCTCCCGTTGCCCCTGGATAGTCCCGTTGTTGTTCCATGATATGTCGGCTCAAGGTAAGGCCTAGTCGACTCACGGTATACCCTTTCAGATACAGGAAGAGCCTCCGCTTAGGGAAGGACCGCTCTTCTCCCTCCTCCAATGCGATAGGCACAGGTCTGAGACCAGCCCTCGGAGTGGAAGCGGCCCCTCCATTTCCACACGCAGGCGTGGCGCTGGCTAGGCCACTCCTGCTTCCATCTCGCTTGTGTACTTCCCATAGCGCGCGGCGCCGTTACATTTCGCCCGCTGATAGAAGCACTGCTGGGCCGTAGCGAGATTGGCCGCATTGCCACGCCAGGATTCGAGCACCGGCCCCTGCAGGGCACGCCCATACGAGAAGCTCAAGGCCCACGGGTGCTCACCCAGGGCATTCATGGCATTGAGATGCTCTGTGGCCCGTTTGGCACTCTGGCCACCTGAAAGAAACACGATCCCAGGCACCGCCGCCGGGATCATCTGGCAAAAACAGCGCACGGTCGCCTCTGCCACTTCATCAACGCTCGCTTGCTGCGGGCAGCCTTTGCCTGGCACGACCATGTTGGGCTTGAGCACCATCCCTTCCAGGAGCACGCGATGCGCGCGGAGCTGGGTAAAGACTTCCTGCAGCGTCGCTGCCGTGACTTCTTCACAACGCTCGAGCGTGTTATCCCCATCCATCAGCACCTCGGGCTCCACAATCGGCACTAACCCGGCCTCCTGCGACAGCGCGGCATAGCGGGCTAACGCATGCGCATTGGCCTGCAGGCAAAAGGACGTTGGGATGCCTTCCCCGATGGTGATCACCGCCCGCCATTTCGTGAAGCGCGCCCCTAAGGTCCGGTATTCGGCCAGACGATCACGTAGGCCGTCGAGCCCTTCGGTGATCGTTTCGCCCGGGAAGCCAGGCAAAGCTATCGTGCCCTTATCTACCTTGATCCCGGGCATGATGCCACGCTGTTCCAGCAGGGTGGGGAAGGGGGTGCCGTCCTGCGCCTTCTGACGTATGGTCTCGTCATAGAGAATGATACCGCTGATGAAGGCCTCGACGCCCGGGGTCGTGAACAAGAGCTCGCGATAGGCGCGGCGGTTCTCCTCTGTTGAGGGAACGTTGATACTATCGAGACGGCGTTTGATGGTCCCGGAGCTTTCATCGGCAGCCAGGATGCCTTTGCCTTCCGCAACCATGTCACGAGCAGTGGACACGAGAATATGTTTGTCCATGGGACACCTCTGGGTAAATGGGTTTTATGTCTGACCTTACTCCACTCCGTTGTATAACTCCTGCGTCACGCTCTGAATTGTCTGCGCATAGGGCGAATCTTTCCCAGTGATCCGGTTGAGCACCTTCATTAACGGGTAGGCCGGCTCGACATCGCGTGCCCCCACGCCAATTGGGGTAAACTCAGAACCCTGGGAGCGCCAGAAGTGGGCGTTGATGCGGTCGATACGCAGGCGCGCCTCGCGGTAGCTCGGCTCCGCAAAGACATCGTGCGTCTCAGTAATGCCGCGCGAGTTCAGCGTCACCATCAGGCCGATCTGCAGGCCACGACTACGTACTGTAGCGACAGATTCGGTCAGCGGCTTAGGCAGCAACATCATATAGTGCGAGCCACGCTCGTCAGAGGCCAACGCACAGACTTTGGGGTTATGCAGCCCCTGCCCTAAGGTCATGATCTGCATCACGAGATCACTGCCGAGAGCATAGAGGCGATAGTCACGAATCGCGCCGTCTTGCTGAGCCCGACAGAGTACCGCGCGCCCCGCCTCGAGCACCTCGTTGGGGATAGTCGAGAGTCCCCCGAGCCAGCGCAGCACGTTGGCGCTCATCACGGTCATGGTTACACGTGTGGGTATACGCTCGCGTTCTTGGGCGAGAAAGTCGTCTTTGGTGAGAGCAGGGAAGATGGTCTGTGTAGATGGCATCGCTCTATCTCCCATCAAGAAGGTATCGAGCTATTCTCTCGTCGGTGACGAGCACATTAAAATACGGCTTGGCCAGGGCAGCCTCTATCGCTTCTCTTTTATGCTCGCCACCGGCAATGGCTATGACATAACGATCTTGTTGCCTGGCTATCTGTCTAAAATCATCGAGTTTAATGGCAATAAGCTTCTCTTCAACCTCCTTATTCTGAGTTCCATCCTTGCATATCGGGATGTAATTGCTCTCAGAAATAAATTCATCTTTATTGATATTGACCCCTATTTGTTCTTGAATTCTATCATAGGTTTTATTTTTCAGATCTCCTATACCTAAGAGGAAAATTTGCGATTGTTTTGCACATTCCATCATATCTTTTATGTGGTATCTGCTACTGTAACCCTCCATTTCCTTTGGTTCTAGTTTTGTGTAGAAGTCAGGAGGAAGACTCGATATATGTGCCTCAATGTCGAGTGTCTCATCACGTCTTTTCATCATGATTGCCAATATTGACACGATGGTATGCGGATAACAGGCTTCGAGCCGGCTATCGGCGTAGAGAGCAGAGGGATACAGCTCTAATTTTTTCTGTCGTAAATACCGAGAAAGTTCAGCATCCATCGCGAGTAAATTCAGAAAGTTGTCCACCACGGCGAGCAGCGTGTCGCCGCATGACATGGCAATTCTTATGGTCGGCCCTTGCGCCTCGCACAGCAGGGTAGCGAGCGTTCTGGCACCGGCTAAGCCCAAGTTTTCCGTGTTTTTGCCACCTCCTCCCGGAACGATATAGACCGTGCGGATGCCTTTGGCGGCGAGTTTGTCCCTCAGCTCAGCTTCCAATTTGAGCAGTCGCGGGGGTTCGATGTGCGCCTTCACAATCCCTTCGCGCCTGGCTCTCTCCAGCAGCCTCGACACGGAACTTTGTGAGAGACCTAATTCCTTGGCCACTTTGTCCTGGGTCAGCCCTGCAACATAAAAGAGTCGCGCCGCAGTCACTATCGCCTCGTAATCCTCCCTGTCACTTTCTGGCGCGGATATGCGCACAGCCCGCATGTTCTTTCTCCTTACTGCACGGCACAGCTCTCGTCAGACCCGAGAGTTTTTGCTTGGAAATATAAACGAAGAATAATTATATGCATGAATATGCAAAATATCGAGTATCAATGCAAAAATATATCCATTGTAAGAATGGAAGTAGACGATGTCAAATGAGGGTAGCGACAATATGCGCGTTACAGCCTGCAGCGGGTAGTTTGACGCCTGAGTGCGGAGTGCGGGCCAAGAGGCAAATGCGAGAAACGGAAGACCAGGCCCGGGAATCACCAGATGACTATAGGAACGATTCGGGGTGATTCTCGGGCCCTCATACATCGGCGTGCGCTTACCGCCTTGGGGACTTTACCCACGCAGGTTCTTCGCGACAAACTCCCAGTTCACCAGATTCCACCACGCTGCGATATATTGGGGGCGGGCGTTACGGTAGTCGATATAGTACGCATGCTCCCAGACATCGCAGGTCAACAGTGGGGTTTTGCCCGAACGCAGCGGGCAGCCGGCATTCGACGCGGGTTCAATGCTGATATTGCCGGCCGCATCTTTCACCAGCCAGGCCCAGCCAGAGCCAAACTGCCCGGCCGCAGCGGCACTAAACGCGTCCTTGAAGGCCTGAAAATTGCTCCAGCCCTTATTGATCGCAGCCGCCACCTCACCCGAAGGTTCGCCGCCACCGCGGGGCGACATAGAGTTCCAGTAAAAGGTGTGGTTCCAGACCTGGGCAGCGTTGTTGAAGAGACCGCCTTCCGGGGCAGTGCGGATCAGCTCTTCGAGCGTCTTATCGGCTTCAGGTTTGCCTTGCGTGAGGTTATTCAGGTTCGTGACATAGGTCTGGTGATGCCTGCCGTAGTGAAAATCGAGCGTTTCGGCAGAGATATGGGGCTGCAAGGCATCTTTAGCATACGGGAGTGATGGTAATTCAAAGGGCATGTGATGGTCCTCCGTACTGGTGTAAACGTTTTCATGGCTCGCCCAACACAGATGCCGAGCGCACTCTACACATCAAGCGCCTGCTAGCCAACGTCGGCAAGCGACGACGTCCCCCGTCATCAGACAAGGGGTGCTCAGAATACGGCCCATACAGAGTTCTGAGGTCTATAGGGCGATACTACCAGCTTTCCCGTTGTGTGTCTAGACATCAGCATCGTCCTATGGACCTCTCCTGAAGGCTGTGTGGGCTTGGCAGCGGGTGTTTTCCGGTTGCATTCCCCCTACAGATCCCCTATACCACTGCTGCGGGAGGAAGGGACGGAGCGCCAGAGAGAGGAGAATCCCTGTGGCACGACAGCACGATCAAGAACATACAGAAGTGGTACGCGGCGCCACTGGCCGACCAGTAGTGCGGGGTACGCATGGCGTTGTGGCCAGCGGCCATTATCTGACATCGATGGCCGGCATGCGCATGCTCCTCAGCGGTGGCAATGCCTTCGACGCGGCAGTGGCCATGGGCTTTGCCGCCGCGGTGATTGAGCCTACGGCGTCCTATTCCCTGGCGACCGAGGGTGTGGGGATGCTCTACCATGCTGCCAGCGGTACGATGCAGGCACTGAGCGGGCAAGGGGTGGCACCACAGGCGGCGACCGTGGAAGCATTCCGGGCCCGTGGTCTCACGAAAATTCCCACCGGTCCAGGCGACCAGGCGCATCTTTCTTTTACCGTGCCTGGGATTGTCGATGGTTATTGCAAACTCCTGGAGACCTATGGCACCAAGACCCTGGGTGAGGTGCTGGCACCAGCCATCGATCATGCGCAGCACGGCTTTCCCATGTACGAATACATGCACCGTATACTCCGCATCTCACAAACCCTGGAGCAGTTTCAACGCTATCCCGCAGGAGGAGCCGAGGTATTCTATCCGGGTGGCCAGGTGCCAGCCGTTGGCAGCCTGTTTGTGCAGCCGCAGCTCGGCCAGACCCTGCGCTTGCTGGTCGAGGCGGAACGGGCGGCCCCAGGGCCACGCCGTGCCGGTCTACAGGCAGCGCGCCGCGTGTTCTATGCGGGCGAGATTGCGCACCGCATTGCCGCCTTCTCTGAGCGCGTGGGCGGGCTGTTGCGGCTGGAGGATTTGCAGCGTTATCAGGCGGGATTCGAAGCGCCCATCCGTACGACGTTTGCTGGTTATGAGATCTGTACCCAGTCTACCTGGACGCAGGCAGCGGTGCTGCTCCAGTCCCTCAATATGCTGGAGCATGTTGACATACGTGCCCTGGGGCACAACTCCCCAGCGTATATCCATACCGTGACCGAAGTGCTCAAACTGGCCTTTGCCGATCGCGAGCGCTACTACGGTGACCCCAATTTCGCGGCAGTGCCAATCGCGGGCCTGCTGTCGAAGGCGTATGCTGCCGAGCGCGTCAAACTCGTTGGCGCACGGGCCTGTCCACAACTTCCTGACCCGGGCGATCCAGCGCTTCCTGGCGCCACGGTGGCCCCAGCCGCCCTCCCGTGGGGGTCCCCCAGCACCGAGATGGCCGGGGCAGTCTCCGAAGAAGGCACCACCCACCTGGCGGCCATTGACCGCGATGGCAACATGGTCTGCATCACGCCCAGTGGTGGGGTGTTCCGCAAATCGGCGTTTGTCCCAGAACTCGGCTGTACCTTGAGCACCAGAAGTGAAATGTTTTTTCTTGACGACGACCATGCCAACGGGTTGCAACCAGGCAAGCGGCCACGCACGACCCTGATCAATTACCTGGTCTGCCGTGACGGTGTGCCGGTGATGACGTTTGGCTGTCCTGGCGGCGATGATCAAGCCCAGGCGAACTTGCAAATGATGCTCAACGTGCTGGTTTTCGGCATGGACCCGCAGCAGGCCGTTGAGGCACCACGCTTTGCCACGCAGAGTGTGACGAATTCGTTCTACCCCCGCTCGTCCTACCCTGGCCGCTTGCACCTCGAGGAGCGCGTCCCCGAGGCAGTAGCGCAGCAGTTGGTTGCGTTGGGGCATCAAATCGAACGCGTTGGCGCCTGTGGCATTGGGGCGATAGTGACGCAGCGTGATCCAGACACCGGTGTGCTGGCGGCAGGGGCTGATCCGCGTCGACCAACGTATGCCATAGGCTGGTAGACGAGGGAGGGTGCAAGATGGCAGTACGCGAGAGAGTTGCAGCCGTCACCGGGGCGGCGTCAGGCATTGGGCGTGCCACCGCGTTGGGTTTGAGCCGCCAGGGGGTACGTGTGGCACTGTGCGATCTGAATACGTCTGGGCTAGCTGGGGTGGCGGCCACCATGCAGGGGGCTGATGGGCAAGCGCGCGTAGTCGAGCTTGACGTCTCCAATCAAGAGCAAGCCACCAGGGCCATGGATAGTATTGTGCAGGCCTGGGGCCGGCTCGATGTGCTGGTCAATGCCGCTGGCATTGCCAGCGCTGGACAGACGAGCCGTGGCCCGGTGCTCAACATCTCTGAGCTGGACTGGGACCGCATCATGGATGTCAATTTGCTCGGCACGGTCTACTGTGCCCAGGCTGCGGCGCGCCATATGATGCGACAGCGTTCTGGCCGCATCGTCAACATCGCCTCCATTGCTGGGGCGATTCCGCGGCTCAATGCTGCGGCCTATGGCGTCTCGAAGGCTGGTGTGCGCATGTTTACGAAGTGCCTGGCATTGGAGCTGGCGCCTTACGGCATCACAGTCAACGCTGTTGCTCCTGGGCCTACTGATACCCCCATGTTGGGACGCGACAGAGAGGGAAGCGAAGATCCGCAGATACGCGAGCGCTTCATTGCTGGCATGCCCGAAATCTTCCGCCTTGGAGTACCACTGGGGAAGCTCGGCAAGCCCGAGGATGTGGCGTCAGCCATTCTCTATCTGGCCTCGGATGAGGCGCATCACGTCACTGGCGTGATCTTCAATGTGGACGGTATGGCACAGCTTTCATAACTCTCTCTAAGAGGGGAGAAGGGGATGCCTTTTACCAAGAAAACCGTGTTGATCACGGGTGCTGGCTCGGGCAT
>WNEY01003368.1_pt1 | contig 12288 bp, 13 predicted proteins | sample 5400531 | NCBI WGS metagenome assembly WNEY01 (sample SAMN13153338, study PRJNA577476) | soil metagenome | isolation source: 200 cm saprolite under Douglas fir tree site 1 | place: USA:California | collected 2015-04-18
CAGCGGGCACGGCGCTAGCGGGCACGGCGCTGGCGGACCGAGGGCCGGCCGGCCCGGTGGTGTCTCGGTCAGCGCTGGTCACTGCCCCGGCGGCGGCCCTGGCGGCAGCCCTGGCAGTTGCGCTTGCTGCGACTGGCCGGAACCGCCCGCTGCGCCGACGCCAGGTGAGTCCGCCGATGGTCGCGACGGCGAGCGCCGCCACGCTTACGATCAGCCCTGCCGTCACGCCGTATAGAGCGCCCGCTGGTGTCCGGGCATTCCCGGGTCAGGTGGCAGGAACTGTTACCAGCACATGGCCGCCCGACGTGATCTCGAAGCTGCGCACCTGCGCGGCGGCGACCGACACGGAAGCGGGGTAGTCCGAACCCCGCTGGCCATCGGGCACCGTCCAGCTGCCGGCTTCCCAGCGCTGCCCGCTGGCATTCACCGCGACCTGGCCAGGGATCGTGTGCCCGGCAGGGCCGATGATGCGCGCGCCCGCTGCCCCGCCAGCCACCGCGATGACGACCGCGGCCGCGGCCGCGGCCAGGCCTCGCCACCTGCGGACCGCCCGCCGCTCGGCCACCCGCCTGAGCAGCGAGCTCAGCAGTTCGGCAGGCGGCTGCTCCAGGTCCTTGACCTCGGCGCTGTGCAGGATCAGCCGTTCGGCGTCGTGGGCGGGCACCCGGCCGAGCAGAGCCGGCAGGCCGGCCAGCCCGGCCAGTTCCTCCCGGCAGTCCGGGCAGCTGGCCAGATGAATGTCGACCAGCGTGCGCTCGGCGGGATCGATCGCGCCAACCACGTAGACGCCAAGCGACTGGCGGATGTTGCGGCAGGCCGGGCCGGTCATGGCGCAAGCCCCCGTTCCTCTAGTGCCAGCTTCAGCGCCCGGAGCGCGTAGAACGTCCGGGATTTGACGGTGCCGGCCGGTATGCCGAGCACCACGGCCGCCTCGGCGACGGAGCGGCCTCGGTAGTAGGTCTCAAGCAGCACGCCGCGGTGCTCAGGCCGCAGCGCCCTCAGCGCGTCCGCGACCGCCCACGACTCAAGAGCCCGGTCGGCTTCGTCTGGCGCGGGTATCAGCTCTAGGGCCGCCTCCCCGACCTCGTGCGGGCGCGCCCGCCTGGCCCGGTAGGCGTCCACGGCAAGGTTGCGCGCGACTGCGAAGAGCCACGGCCGGGCCGGGCGCTCGGCGATGGCCTCCGGATGGAGCCAGGCCCGCAGCAGCGTTTCCTGCACGATGTCCTCCGCGCGCTGCCGGTCGCCGTTCGTCAGGTGCAGCGCGTATCGCAGCAGCGGGCCAGCATGCTCCGCGTAAAGCGTTCGCACCAGCGCTTCGTCGGACACCGATCCTTGCGGTCCCCGGCGACCCGTGCTGTTCCGGGCAGTCACACTTGGAGGAACGTCCGGCCTGGCCGGATGGTTCATGGTTCCGCCCAGGACGTGCTTCAGGACGCCTCGCTTCTTGCGCTTCATGCCGCGAGCCCGGCCCTAGCCACCGGCGAACGGCGGCAGCACCTCGATCACTGCCGCGTCATCGAGAATGACCGCGCCCGGGGCGCGGACGCCTACCGGGGCGCCGTCGACAAGGAAGGACGAGCGGGCCAGCACCGCTCGGAACCGGTCGTCCTGCGAGACCCGCGCGCCGGCCGCAGCCAGCGCGTCCGCGAGGGTCTCCGCCTTGACGGTCTCCTCTGCGGTCCCGGCTGCTTCCTTCGCCGCGGCCCAGTAGCGAAGCGTCACGATAGCCATGTCAGCTATCCTCGCGTATAGCGAGTCCGGGCAGTGCCGCCCTGGCCCTCGCGGGTGCCGGTGGGTAGCTTGCCGCGGACGGCACCGCGGACCGGAGGTGGCAGCGGTTGAGTGACGTGCTCATGCTCACTGACGCCCCGGATCCGGCCGCCGACATTCTGCCATCGCTGAGCCTGCTGCCGCACTCGGTCCGGCTTGCGCCCGCCGAGGCGGCGGCGCTGGGCGGCGGCCAGCCTGCGGACGTCGTGCTGATCGACTCACGACGCGATCTTATGCATGCCAAGAGCCTGTTCCGTGCGCTCCGCGGCGGCGGCCTCGACCTGCCCATGCTCGCCATTGTGGCCGAGGGCGGCTGGGCAGCCGTCACCACGGACTGGGGCGCTGACGACGTGATCCTGTACACGGCGGGCCCTGGCGAGGTGGAGGCGAGGCTGCGGCTGGCCATCGGGCGGCGGACGGCGACGGTACCGGCAGCCACCGGCGAGATCCGCTCCGGCGATCTTGTCATCGATGAGGCCAGCTACTCGGCGCGGCTGCGCGGCCGCACGCTGGACCTGACCTTCAAGGAATTCGAGCTGCTGAAGTTCCTTGCGCAGCACCCGGCCCGGGTGTTCACCAGGTCGCAGCTGCTGCAGGAGGTATGGGGCTATGACTATTTCGGCGGCACCCGGACCGTGGACGTGCATGTCCGCAGGCTGCGCGCCAAGCTTGGCGCCGAATATGAGCTGCTGATCGGGACCGTCCGCAATGTCGGATACCGTTTTGTGCCGGCCCCTGGCAAGACCGATGCCCGCCGGAAGCCGCCTGGGACGGCGGTCCAGCCGGGACGGGACGGTGACCAGCCGGGCGCGGCCGGCCAGCATGGCACGGATCAGCATGGCACGGATCGCCGCGCGAATGCTGGCGGCGGCAAGGGGAGGGAGATCAGCCCTGCACACGCCAGGAGATGACACACTCGCCTCCGCCAGCGCTGGAGCACCGGACAGTCCAGGATCGCCGGATGTACCGGGATCGCCGGCCAGCCCGGGATCGCCAGCCAGCCCGGGATCGCCAGCCAGCCCGGGATCGCCAGCCAGCCCGGGATCGCCAGGCAGCCCGGGATCGCCGGGGCTCCCCGGATCAGCAGATGGTCCCCGACCGCCAGACGGTCAGGGACCGCCAGACGGTCAGGGACCGCCAGACGGTCAGGGAACGCCAGACGGTCAGGGAACGGGCATTCGCGCGGACGGAATCAGCGTCCGCGAGCGGCTCTCCGAACGCGAGTCCGCGGCGGTACTCGCGCTGGTCCGCGCTGCCACTGACGCCGACGGCGTCGGGCCGCTCTCCGAGCACGTCATGCTGCACCTCAGGTACGGCGGCGACCCTAGGGCGCGCAATCTGCTGCTCTATAGCCGGGGCGAGCTTGCGGGTTACGCCCATCTGGACCCGACCGACCCGGTCGAGGGCCCGAGCGGCGAGCTGGTGATCCATCCCGCGCGCCGCCGGCGCGGCCTGGGACTTGAGCTCACCAGCGCGCTGGTGGCTGCCGCCGGCCATGGCCAACTGCCGTTGCGGCTCTGGGCGCATGGTGACCGGCCGGCCGCTACCAGGCTCGCAGCGGCGGCCGGATTCGAGCGGGTCAGAGCGCTGTGGCAGATGCGGCGTTCCCTGCAAGCCAGGATAGACCGGCCGCAGGTCGCCGATGGCATCACGATCCGTACCTTCATCGTCGGCCGCGACGAGGATCCATGGCTAGCGCTGAACCGCACGGCCTTCGCCCGGCATCCGGAGCAGGGCGCCTGGACACGCGCGGACCTGGACCTGCGCGAACGTGAGCCGTGGTTCGACCCGAACGGCTTTTTCCTGGCCGAGCGCGACGGAAAAGTCGTCGGGTTCCACTGGACCAAGATTCACGGCCGCAACGCAACGGAGCGAGCCAGCGAGGCGGCGAAGCCAGCAGGCGAGGCAGCCGCGCCAGCAGGCGACGAGGCGGAGCAGGCGGATGGTTCCGGTGCCGGACCGGCTGGCCATGGCCATGAGCCGATCGGCGAGGTTTACGTCGTCGGGGTCGATCCTGCCGAGCGCGGCCGTGGCCTGGGCCGCGCGCTGACCATGATCGGGCTGCGCTACCTGCGCTCGGCCGGCTTGTCCGAAGTGATGCTTTACGTCGACGAGGCCAACACCGCAGCCATCAGGTTGTACGAGTCGCTGGGCTTCACGCATTGGCATACCGATGTGATGTTCGCCAGCCCGGCAGGCCGGGCAGCTCACGGGGCGGCCTCAGCGGGCCGCCGACCGGGGCCGCCGCCGTCTGGCGCCACCACTACCGAAAGATGAAGTCCGGCTGGAGCACGGACCAAAGACGAAGTTCGGCTGGGACACGAACGGGCCCTGCCGGGCCAGGACAGGGCCGGTGATCGGCCTGCTCAGCCGGCCGCAGGCAGGGCTGCCCCGGCGGCCATCGCGGTGGACGTGCCGCCCAGCGGGTCAGCCCGGACCGGGCGCCGGCCGATGGGCAGCAGGCCGAGTACCTCGTCGAGCTCGTCGTCGGTCAGCGGCCGGTCGCTTGCCGCCACGGCGCTCAGCACTTCCGCGTACAGCTCGATCTCATCGAGCGCTACTGAGTCGTGGACCCGCAGGTCCACGTAGTCTCGCACCGCGTCCACCTCCACTGGCTGAGCGGTCGCGCGGGATCCTGCTATCACGTTAAGGCCGGCCGCCATGCCCTCGCATGACCCATCAGGATCATTTTTGGGCCACCTTCGGGTAGTGTCACGCCCCGCCCGCACGGATGAGCCGAGCCCGGTAGGCGCAGATGTTTCCGGTGAGCTAGCGGTGCCGCCTGATGATTCCGGCATAGGTCGCAGTTTCCCGCTTTTCACTTCCACGCACCGCTGTTTCAGGTATCTCGGAAATCACTCCATGATGCCGCGCGGTGCCGAGCAGCCTGGCCGACGTAATGAGCCGGCGTATCGGCGAAGGTCGCCCGGTCCGCATCGGTCAGCTCGCGCACGATCCGGCCGGGCACTCCGGCGAACAGAACCCCGGCCGGCACCGTGGTGCCCGGCAGGACGATCGCGCCGGCGGCGACCAGCGCGCCGGCCCCCACCCGGGCCCGGCTGAGCACGATGGCGCCGATTCCGATCAGGGCTCCCGTCTCGACCTGGGCGCCATGCACCGTGGCCCGGTGACCGAGGCTGACCCGCTCGGCCAGCAGCACCGGCTCGCCGTCGTCCACATGCAGGCAGCAGTGATCCTGGACGTTGCACTCCGGGCCGACGACTATCTCGCTGGAGTCCGCGCGGAGCACGGCGCCGTACCAGATGCTGGCCGACCGGCCGAGCGTCACCCGGCCCACTACCACGGCATCGGGGGCGACCCAGGCGCTGGGGTGAATGACGGGGCCAGCCCCGCCAACCGTCCCGATCAGGCTCACGTCACGCTCACGGGCCAGGTTCCCTCCCCTTGCCGCTGCGATGCCGCTGGGATGCCCCTCCCGCGGCCCCGGCCGCCATCATCCGCCAGCAGGCTTAAGCCGGCGCCGGCGGGTCATGCACTGATGCGATATGTTGCCCCGCGAAATCGGACAAAATAGGATACTCAGCCGTTTCGGTTGCGCGAGAGGGTGCTTCGGGACAAGAGTGATGCCCGTTATCACCAAGCCAGACACGCGCGGCCCGCGGCCCGGCATACTAGCCGCAGCGGGCCGGCCCAGCCGACCAGAACCGCAGACCCAGCCCGCGCCACCGTCCGTGGCATGGCCGGCCCAGCCGACCTCACGTGGGTCTGCCTGACCCACGACGGGTGACACTATGACCGACCAGACTGATCTCCTTGCCGATCTGGGCCATGAAGACACTTTCGAAAAGGAAATGCGGGGCTACAGTCGCCGTCAGGTCGACGAGTTCGTGGCCCGCTCGCGCAGCCAGGCCCGGGATCTCGAGGAACAGCTGTCCCGGTCTCTGGACGAGATCGAGCGGCTCAGGCTTGAGCTTTCCTCGGCTCGTCAGGCGGCCGGCGGAAAGCCGGCTTACGAGGAAATCAGCGAGCGGATGGGGCAGATACTCAAGCTGGCCGACGATGAGGCCAAGGCGCAGAAGAACCGCGCGCAGGACGAGATTGCCAAGATCCGCGCCGAGGCGAAGCAGGAAACCGAGAAGTTCAGGGCGGAGGCGCGGGAGCAGTCCGACCGCATGCTGAGCGCGGCGCAGGAACAGGCGGAGCACGCCATTGCCACGGCTCGAACGGAGGCCGAGAAAACCCGGAGTTCCGCGCGCAACGAGGCGGAGCGCTCGATCGGCGACGCGCACAAGCAGTCGGAGAGCGCGCTGGCCACCGCCAAGGCACAGGCGAAGCAGGTACTTGACGAGGCGACTGCCCGCGCTACCGCGATCCACGACGGCGCGGAGCGCCGCCTGAACCTGCTGACCTCCCGGCACACCGAGGCGATCCGGCGGCTGACCGAGATCCGTGACGTGGTGACGACGCTGGTGGCCGGCGAGGCGGCCCGCGGCTCGATGGAAGAGGAAGTCGCGAAATCGGTCGCCAACGCGATCGCGGCAGGCAACCAGGGAAACGGTGGCCCGGCCGAGGGCAGGCACGCGCCAGCCGCTGCCGTTCCCTCGGCTCGTGGCCGCGGTCCCGCCGTGGAGCAGGCCAAGGCTCAGCAAGCGACGGCCGCCGTGAAGCCCCCGGCCGAGCGTGAGGGCCGCAGCCAGGCACCGCCGCAGGCCGCTGGAACTCCGCGCAGCACGGCTACGCACCGCGCGGAGCCAGGCCAGCCGGGTGCCGCCAGCCAGCCAGGAGCGGCTGACCGCCGGCCTCCGGACGCTTGACCGGCCGGCGGATCCGCGTTAGGGGGATAGTCCGGCCCGACGATAGTCCGGCAGGGCGTCCAGCCGCCGGAGGATAACGCCCTCGCGCAGCGCCCACGGGCAGATCTCTAGTTCGGGCAGGCCGAACAGGTCCATCGCCGCGTCTGCCACGATCGCACCGGCCGCCAGCTGGGGTGCGCGTCCCCTGGACACGCCAGCCAGCTGGGCCCGGTCGGCGGCCGTCGTCCTGGCCAGCCGTTCGGCCAGGTGCTTCACGTCGGCGTGATGCAGGATGCGCTTGACGTAGGGCCCGTCGCTGGACGGTGCCGCGCCACCTATCCTGGCGAGCTGCCGGAACGTCTTCGAGGTCGCCACGGCGTGATTGGGACGGCCGTCGCGCATGACCGTCCCGGCTGTGGCGGCGATCTCCGCCCGAACGTGCTTGCGCAGCCGCCGGACCTCATCGGCCGACGGGGGGTCACCCGCCAGCCAGTCGCGGGTGAGCCTGCCAGCCCCCAGGGGCAGGGACACGGCCACGCCAGGTTCCTCGTCCACGCCTGAGGCGATCTCCAGCGAGCCGCCGCCGATGTCCAGCATGAGCAGGCGGCCAGAGGACCAGCCGAACCAGCGCCGGGCAGCCAGGAAAGTCAGCCGGGACTCGTCCCGCCCCGACAGCACCCGGATGTCGACCTTCGTCTCGGCCTGGATCCGGGCCAGCATCTGGTCGCCGTTGACGGCGTCCCGAACCGCCGAGGTGGCGAACGCGAGCAGTTGCTGCACGCCCTTGTCCTCGGCTTCGCGCAGTGCCTCGTCGACGAATGAGCGCAGCTGGACCGCGCACTCCCGAGACAGCCGGTTGGCGCTGTCCAGATGATCCCCCAGGCGCAGCTCGGCCTTGTGCGAGTACGCGGGAACCGGCCGGGCGCCCTGATAGGCATCCACGACGAGCAAGTGGACAGTATTCGATCCGACGTCCAAGACACCCAGTCGCATAGCTTGCACGCTACTGTCCCGCGGCGCGTCAGGCACTCCGCCGCCTCGCCCAGGCCGGGGAATGACGGCGAAGCGCCCGCGGCCAGCAGGCGCAGGCCAGCGGGCCGCCGTCAGCCGGCCGCGGGCTGGGCAGTCCCGTCCAGGTCCTCGATCCGCGCCCGGGAGGGCGCCTGCCGCGCCGAGATCGTGCTGGCCGCGGCCTGCGCCTCGTGCATGACCCGCAGGATGTTGCCACTGGCGAGCTGGCCGCAGTCCGCCTCGCTCCAGCCGCGGGCTAGCAACTCGGCGATCAGGCCGGGATAGCAGGACACGTCCTGCAGGCCGTCGGGCAGCTGATCGGTGCCGTCATAATCGCCGCCGATGCCGACATGATCGATCCCGGCCACCTCCCGCACGTGATCGACATGGTCGGCCACCTGGGCCAGCGTCGCCGCAGGCCGGGGATGACCGGCCGTCCACTCGGGAAGCAGCTGCTTTCTGCCTGCCATCTCCTTGCTGTCGAGGTCACGCCGCTGCATCTCGGCGGCGAACTCAAGTTCCCAGTCCCGGCAGACCTGGGAGACGAAGGCGGGGACGAACGTCACCATGCACACGCCGCCGTTGGCCGGCAGCCGGGCCAGCATGTCATCGGGCACGTTGCGGGGGTGGTCGCAGAGCGCACGCGCCGAGGAGTGCGAGAAGATGACCGGCGCCTGAGCGGCATCGAGCGCATCGCGCATCGTGCCCGCCGAGACGTGTGACAGGTCCACCAGCATGCCGAGCCGCTGCATCTCGCTGACCACCTCGCGGCCGAATGCGGTCAGCCCGCCTGCGGCCGGCTCGTCGGTGGCCGAGTCGGCCCAGGGCACGTTGCGATTGTGGGTCAGGGTCAGGTAGCGGACGCCGAGCGCGTGCAGCGCGCGCAGCACGCTGAGCGAGCAGCCGATCGAGTGCCCGCCTTCCGCGCCGAGCAGCGAGGCCACCTTTCCGGTGGCCAGGATCCATTCGACGTCGGCCGCGGTCAGCGCGAGCTCCAGGGCGGCCGGGTACCGGCGGATCATGTCGCGGACAAGATCGATCTGCTCGATGGTGGCGATGACCGCCGCGTCGCCTGCCAGCTCGGCCGGCACGTAGACCGACCAGAACTGGGCGCCGACCCCGCCGCTCGCGAGCCGCGGCAGATCCGTATGGGTACCCGTCACCGGGCCTGCCAGATCGACCGGGTCCTTGCTGCGTCCGGCCATCTCGCGGAGCGCCCAGGGCAGGTCGTTGTGGCCGTCCATGACCGGGAAGCGGCGCAGCAGTTCACGCGCGGCGGTCGGGCTGCTGGTCATCTGGCCAGCCTACGGAGCCGTCCGTGGCTGCGTCCGGAGTTAGCCCGCCGCGGCGGATGATGAAGTCGCGTCCGGCCGCGGCGGGCTCTAGTTCCAGGGCCGCCCGCCTGCGGGGCTGCCCGCAGGCCGCACGCGGTCAGCGCGGGCGCAGATGGCCGTAGAACCACGCGACGGCCTCGTCCACGGCCGGGCCGACGTACTGCGGAACGTCATACAAGTCGATGTGGTTGCTGGTGTCCAGCCAGACCAGCTTCTTTGGCTCGCCCGCCCGGTCAAACACCGCTGCCGCCTGCTCCGGGGTCGTGTAGTCGTCCTTGCGGCCGTGCACGAGAAGCAGCGGGGTCGGCGAGATCAGGTCCGCGCCCGCCGCGAGGTCGACGGTGATCAGCTCGAGCACGGAGAGGGCCGACAGCTGGTTGACCCAGCCGGGGGATGCCGATCGCGGCGAGCAGTAATAGTCGGCGGGTTCCTGCCCGCTCATCACGACCGGCCGGCCATCGCCGGAGTCCGCGGCGGCCCAGTACTCGACCTCGCCGGTCACCTGCTGCCGCTGAGCAAGCTCGTTGAACATGGTGAGCTGCGCCCGGTATTGCGTGCTGCCCATCGCGTCCCGCATCGCCGCCGGGGAGTTGTAGCCGCCCGCGATGCCCGCCACGGCCCGGACGCGCGGGTCGAACGCCGCGAACCTGAGCGCGTAGCCGCCGCCCAGGCAGATTCCGCAGCAGCCGATCTGCGCGGGATCGACCTCGGGCTGCCCGGTCAGGAAGGTGACGGCGTCCCGCAGGTCGTGCAGCTTTCCCGCCGCGTCCTCATGCTGGCGGGGAGTGCCGCCGCTGGCGCCGAAGTTGCGGTGATCGAAGGACAGGGTGACATAGCCTGCTGCCGCGATCTTTTCCGCGTACAAGCCGGTGACTTGTTCTTTTACGGCAGACAGCGGGCCAGTGAAGACCACTGCCGGATGCGGCCCCGGGTGCTCAGGCACCCGCAGGTGGCCGGCCAGCGTGATCCCGTCGCCGGTGAAGGAAACATCCCTGATCTGCATCCCGCCCCTCCCCCAGCCGGCCAGCCGCCCTGGCCCGCTCATCGGCTGGCTTGCCGATGACGGCCGTCGGCAACCGGCTATGCCCATTCTCCGGGGTGCGGGCCACGCGGCGCTACCGGTCCAGGACCTGCTTCAGGCGGTCGAGCCGGGCGATCTCGGCAAGCGGGGCCGGCCCGGCCAGGACCGCGCCGTACGGCGGTTCCCATGGCGGTTACATGGTGCTCGCCGGGCTTTGCGTTCCAGCCGGAGCTGTGGGCTGCGGGCGTCGACATCGTGGGTATCTCGTCGCTCGTGACCTTCCTGGCCAGCACCTGGCGTCCTGACCGGGCGTCATGATCGCGGGGATTGCTCAGTCACGGTGACCGAGAAATCCCGGGGTCATGAACGGCTGGCTCCGCACCGGCACGGCCGGGCTGGCCTCAGCAGCCGGCCCGGCCCCGGCCGCGGGCCGACGGCTCGTGCCGCAGCCAGCCGGACGTGCGGAAGAGGAACTCGGCGTAGGTGTCGGGCGCGCGGTCGGAGTCGGTGATGTACATGTCCGGCGCCATGCGCAGCGCGGTGAGCCTGCGCTGTGCCTCGTTGCACTCCGCGATCAGGCCGGCCATCCAGCGGGTGACGCGCACCGCCGCGGCTGCCAGCCACGGCCTCGGCGCGGGCTGGTGGCTGCTCGTTCTCATGACACGAGCTTCTCGCACGAACGCCGGCCGCGATAGTGGCAGAGACCGACGCGACCGTGGATTTCGTCGCCGAGCGATCCGGGTTCGGCAACGCGACCGCACTGCGGCACCATTTCCGCGCCTGGCAGGCGGCTGAGGCGCCCGCCCCGGCGGCGGGCGGCTGAACCGGGCCCGGTGGCCGAACCGCGCCCTGGCGGCGGAACCGGCCTGCGGGTGCCCCGCTGCGGCCGAGCCGGCCCAGTGGACATATCGTGACATGAGCGGGCCGCCCCCCTGACCCGCGCTGGAGAGGCCGATGACCCTGCAGCCTGGACACGGCATGCCCGGCGGGCACGGGTCCATGCGCTCCTCAACCGCCGACCGGGATCGCGCGATCGACGTGCTGAAGGCGGCGTTCGCCGAAGGCCGGCTTAGCTGGGACGAATTCGAGCAGCGGTCCGGACAGGTCTACCGGTCGCGGACCTATGCCGAGCTTGCCACGCTCACCGCCGACCTGCCGGCCGGCCCGCTCGGCGCGATGCCGCATCACGTGGCGGGACCGCAGCTGCCGTTTCCGGTCGTGGTACTACGCCGCCCGGTGAACTCGCTGGCCGTCGTCGCGCTGATCTGCTCGCTGATCCCTGGCTTCCCCGCGGCCGCCGCCGTCATCACCGGCGTTATGGCACGCAGGCAGATCCGGGAGACCGGCGAGCGGGGCGATGGCGTCGCCACTACCGCGATAGTGATCGGGGCAATCTCCCTGGTGGGATTCCTGCTGTTTCTGACAAGCATGATGCTTGCGTGACTCGGCGAATTTCCGTGGTTAACATTTGTGGCCCTCCTGCCGGTTCCGTGCGCAGATCGGCGATCATCTTTCCGGGGAGGGCGGGGCGGATGCCTAGTGCAAGCCTTCGCTTACACTTCCGGGTTTGTTGATCACGGAAGATTCGCGCGTCCAAGCACCCCGGATCATCCGTAGTAATAGGACGAGCGCGGGAGGCGCCTGTGCTGCCGGTCCGGTGATCATGAAACAGCTGCCGCCGAGGTGGCTCGGGGGCTGGCTGGCGCTGGCGGGTCAGCTGGTCTGCCGGACGTTGAACTTGGTGATGACGCCGTTCTCGACGGTATAGGTGCCGAGGTAGGTCTTCACTGAGCCGTCGGTCTGCCGGGCGGTAAGCTGCGCGGTCACCACGTTGCCGCTGACCGATTCGATGGCCAGCGTGTCCCTCGCCGTGGTGCTGAAGCCCTGCCTGAAGGCCGGGTAGGACGAGGCGCTGTTGCGCCCGCCGAGGCTCCAGGCCCTGATGTAGTCATGGCTGTTGATCGCCGCGATGTACGCCCTCACCGTCCCGGCCGTGCTGGCGGATCTCGCGTGGCCGGCCTGGCTGGCGGTCGCGGTGGGTGATGACTGCCCGGCGGCCCTCGTCGGTGCCGGGCCGGCCTGCCGCAGGTAGGCGAGCACGCCGCCGGCCACGCCGAGGATGATCAGCACGACGATTGCCGCGATGGCCAATGACCAGCTACGTGACCGGCCGCGCGGCGCCTGCTGGGAGTACTGCACTGGCGGCAGGTACGGCGTCACCGGCCCAGAGCCTGACGACCCTTGCCCGTACGACCCCTGCCCGGGGGACCCTTGCCCGTACGACTCTTGCCCGTACGACTCTTGCCCGTACGACTCTTGCCTAGACGTTGCCTGCCCGTCCGGGCCGCGCCCGTACGTTGCCTGCCCGCCCGGTCCCTGCTCGTATCGCGCCTGCCCG
>WNEY01014778.1_pt1 | contig 12288 bp, 8 predicted proteins | sample 5400531 | NCBI WGS metagenome assembly WNEY01 (sample SAMN13153338, study PRJNA577476) | soil metagenome | isolation source: 200 cm saprolite under Douglas fir tree site 1 | place: USA:California | collected 2015-04-18
CGACGGTCGCGTGGTCGATGTCTCCCCAGGTGCATCCGGCGTCGGCGCGGACGGTGCGATTCTCGGGGTCGACCGTGGTGCTGCGCAGCAGCGACAGGTCGATGACCAGGGCGTCGTCCCATACCCCGAGGCCGGCTGCGTTGTGGCCGCCGCCCCGGACCGCGATCGTGATGCCGTGCTCGCGGGCGAACCGCACGCACGCGATGACGTCGGCGGTGTCACGACAGCGGGCGATGGCCGCCGGGTACTTGTCGATCATGGCGTTGTATACCGCGCGTGCCTGGTCATACCCGGGATCCCCCGGCATGATCAGGTCACCGCGCACAGTGGCGGCCAGTTCCGCATACGGAGCGGTAGTCGTGGCGGCTGATGTGGTCATGTCGCCCCCTTCAGGTGCGTCGTAGGTGCACACCGAAGGTAAGAACCGCGGCGTTCGCGGAGCGTTCGGATGACGCGCTCGGCGCTAGACCGTCGGAGGAACGCCCGGGGCGGAAAGACGAACGTTCAGCGTGCCGAGGTCATGCTCGCAGCGCCGGAGCAGAGCGACACTGCCCTGCTCCGACGCCACCTTCGCGGCGGAGAGCAGGCGCGCGATGGCGGCCTGCTCGCCGTCATAGGCGGCACGCATACGCATCACCTCGGGCAGCCACCAGACGTCGTCGTGGACGCGCCCGGCGGCGAGGGCGGCGTCAAGGGTCGCCCGCGCGGAGCCGGGCCGGTTGACCCGCGCCGAAAGGTCGGCGAGCAGCGACAGCCAGTACGGCATGCGCGCGAACGAACCCTGCGACTTGAGGTTGTCGATGCCTCGCCGGGCGAGGCCGATGCCCGGCTGGTCCGCGGCGGACCAGCCGCCGAGAATCAGCCCCCACTCACGGTAGTAGGCGAAGTCATACCGGTCGCATAGCTCCCCCAGCTCATCGACGGCCAAGCTGAGCTCGGGCAGGTCGTGGTGCATCTGGTAGGTGATGCAGCCATAGGCCAGGGCCATGGCCAGGCTGTAAGGCTCGTCGATGGCCCGGGCTAGCGCGATGGCCTCGCGGCAGGCGGAGAGGGACTCGCCGTCATGGCCCAGCAGCCAGTAGGCGTGCGCGGACCATGCCATGCTGTGCACATCTGACCGGGTACCGGTGCTCAGCGAGACAGCCACGCCCGCCAGCTTGGCGGCAAGCCCGAGATAGCGCAGTCCCTCGGCCGGCCTCCCCAGGCTGAGGGCCGACCCGCCGACGGCGAAATGAGCGGGGCCGATCAGCTCGGAGTCCGGGCCGATGAGATCCAGAGCGCGGGCGGCCAGCCGATAACTGTCGGCGGTGCGCCCTTGCACGAACTGCGACGCCCACAGCGCGACCATGCCGGCGACCGTCGAGTCCTTGCGACCCAGGGACTCTGCGAGGGCGATCGAGCGCTCCAGGGTCTGCTGCAGCTCCGGTGACGAGTAGCCGTACCTGGCGTTGAGCGGTGCCGCCAGCGCCTCGAGCACCGCGAGCTCGCGCGAATCCCGGCCTCGTCCCGCAGGCATGGTCCCGATGATCGACAGAGCCTGCCGGTGCAGCCGGATCGCCTCGGCATAGCCGAACCTGCCCGCCGCGACTTCGGCCGCACGCTGGTAGTACGCCACCGCCCGCTCGACCTGCCCGCCCCGGGCGTACTGCTCGGCGAGCTGGGCCGCGACCGCGTCGGTGTCGTCGGCGTGGAGCAACTCCAGGCTCTGGGCGATGCGCCGGTGCAGCAGCCACCGTTTCGGCGGGCTGACCTCGGCGTACGCCGCTTCGCGGAGCATGTCATGGGAGAAGTCGTAGCCGTCCCCGAACTCCTGCATGATCCTGCGCCGCCACAGCTCGTCGACGGCTTGCACCACGATGTCGGCCTCGAGGTCACTCGCCTCGGTGAGCAGGCCGAGGGTGAAGTTCGTCCCCACCGCCGCCGCGAGACCGGCCACCTCCCGGGCTGCTGTGGGCGCCTGCTCGAAGCGTTTGCGCAGCACAGCCTGAAGATCACCGGTTGGCAGCGGCGTGCCGTCGGGATCGGCGGTGCCACGTACCGCCTCGATGACGTACAGCGGGAAACCCCCCGTCGTCGCGTGCAGCAGGTCCGCGTCGGCCGCAAGCAGGTGCTCGCGGGAAACCGCCTGGGCGAGATGCACCGTGTCAGCGGCGTCGAGCGGGCTGAGCGAGAGCTCGGTGAGCAGCCCGGTGGCGCGCATCCGGACGGTCCAGTTCTCGAGTTCAGGATCCTCGCCGAGGTTGTCGTCGCGCAGGGTCCCGGCTACGAGGAGCGGCGAGCCGCTGGCCAGCCCCAGGCAGAAGGTGATGAAGGCGAGCGTCTCCTGGTCACACCATTGCACGTTATCCAGCACGAGCAGCGTCGGGCGGCCTACGGCGATCAGCGCCCGCGCGAGGCCTTCGAAGAAGCGATGGCGCTGCCAGGCATCCGCCATGGCCCGTGGCCCGGTCCCGCGTCCGCCATGGCCCTCGGGCGGGATCAGCCTGCCGACTTCAGCGCGCCACGTGGGATCGAGGGTTGCCGCCGCTGACTGGACCGCCTCGTTTCGCAGCCAGTCCGCCACCGGGGCCAGCGCCAGCCGCCCCAATGTCCCGAAGCACTGGCTGCTCGCGACCACGGCGCCCTGCAGCCGCGCCATCGCCGCGACCTCGGCCACCAGACGGGTCTTGCCGACGCCCGCACCACCGCGGACTAGCACGAGACGGCAGCGACCCGCCGCGGCGGCCCCCCACGCGTCCTGCAGCAGGCTGAGCTCGGCGGAACGGCCGACGAGCTTTACCGCTGCCCCGGGCCGGCCGGCCCTGCGGTCGATTGTCCCCGGGGATCCTGCCGCCGGGCGCGCGTGGGTCATCAAGGACTGGTAGGCCTCGCGCGTCCTGCTGTCCGGGACGACGCCGAGCTCACGTTCAAGCACCGAAGCGCAGTGGTGATAGGTACTGACGGCACCCGCGCGGTCGCCCAGGTCGGCCTGCAGCCGCATCAAGGTGCGATAGCCGACCTCCTCCAGCGGCTGCAGCTGAATCCGGCGGCGCGCGGCATCCACCGCCCCGGTCAGGTCACCGCGCCGCGCCCGCGTCTCGCACAGCAGATCGCATAGGCCGACACACTGCCGCTCGATCTCCGCCCGGGCATCGAGTAGCCAGTCCTCGTACACTCCGGGCAGCAGGTCGCCCCGGTATTCGGCGATGGCCGTGGCGGCGTGCACCAGGACCCCGTCGCTGTCATCGGCGGCCGCGGCGGCCAGGGCAGCCTGCCGCTCGATATCGAAGATACGCACGTCGACACGGCATGTGTCCGTGTCACGCCAGCACAGGTCCCTTGACGTCACGACGAGCGAAGGCTCGTCTCCCAGGACCTGACGCAGGTGGTGCAGCTCGCGGCGCAGGTTGGTCAGCGCCTGGGCATCAGTGGATTCCGGCCAGAGCAGGCCAGCGATGCGAGGCCGGGGCTGAGGTGAACCGGCATGGGTGACCAGAAAGGTGACCAGGACCACCGCACGCGTCGACCCGACCCGGAAGCTGCCGGGCCGGTCGTCGGTGATCGCCTGCTCCCCGAGGAGCGACACATGCAACACGTAGACATGCTCTCCTGGGTCTCAGGCTAACTCCCAGCCACGGTCGAAGGCGTCGATCTTCGCAGGAACGATCATGTACTCAACCACGCAAGTGATCATGCCCCAGGCTAGCGGCGCCCGCTTCTCGGCAGAGCGGCGCCATCGGCGGCGTTAGCGGACGTTTTCCGGCAGATCCAGGCTCATCGATTTTTAACCGTGGTGCGCCGCTGACAGCCTTCTGGCCGTGTGGTTTGGGCTCAGGTGGTTGGTGACGTCGTGTGGTTGGTGTGTGCCCAGATCAGGCAGTTGTGCCAGGTGTCGTGGCCGGGGTCCGGTGCGGTCCATGCGCGGCAGTGGTGTGGGAGGCGTTGTTCGTACCGGTAGCCGACGCGGTCGGCCAGGCGTAGCGAGGGGATGTTGTCGGGGTTGATCTCAAGCCAGATCCGGTCTAGGCGCGGCTCGTCGTGCGCCCAGCGGGTCAGCGCGTGGATACCGCGCAGGGCCAGGCCCTGGCGGCGGCTTTCCGGTTGCACCCAGTAGGCGAGTTCGGCGCTGTGCGGGCCGTCGAGCATCAGCCCCAGGGCGCCGAGCAGGTGGTCGTGCTTGAGTATCCCGTAGGACGCCTGGCGTCCTACGGCTGGATCCCAGGCGTTCAGCGCCGCGCGCGCGTCCCGGAGCGTGTAAGGTCCGGCCGGGCGCGGCCCCCAGAGTGCCGGGGCCGTCTCGGTGCCGGTCGCCTCGACCACGAGGTGGGCGTCCTGCGTGGTCAAGGTGCGCAGCCGCAGGCTCTGGCCCAGGTCGATGTCGGCGGTCAGGTTCATGGGCCCAGATCATCGCGGCGCGGCCCCGGTTGCGCAATCGGAATTACGCGAGATCAGCGCTTTGACGCATGTGGGGCGCCCGCCATCGGGACCGCGGCGTCCACGTGGCCCTGGCCGGTTTGTCTGGATGCTGGGCCTGGGACTGGCCGGCGCATGGCATGGCACTGGCCGGTGGGCGTGGTGAGGGTCTGCGAAGCTGGGGGTATGGAGCCGACGGAACTGAGGGCTGCCGTGACGCTTCCCGATCCTGCGCTGGTGGTGCTTGTCGGGCCGTCCGGGTCGGGGAAGTCGGTCTGGGCGGCGGAGCGTTACCGTCCGGATGAGGTGGTCTCGTCCGACCGGCTGCGCTCGCTTGTGGGTAGCGGCGAGCACGACCTAGACGCATCTGCCGACGCCTTCACGCTGCTTGACCAGATAATGGCGGCTCGGCTCCGCCGCGGCCTGACCGCGGTGGTGGACACGCTGGGCCTGGACCCGGCGCGGCGCCGCGGCTACCTGGAGCTTGCCAGGGGCAGCGGCATGCCTGCCGTCGCTGTGCTCGCCGACACCGATCCGGCGGAGTGCCGCCGCCGTAATCGCGCACGCGATCGGCCGGTGCCCGCGCCCGTGCTGGACGGCCAGTTGCGCCGAATGCGGTTGGCTGTCGCGGAGATCGGCGGCGAGGGATGGGACCTGGTAGTAAGCGCCAAGTCGGCTCAACCCGAGCCCTCGCACACCCCGGGCGCGAGGACCGCGGCCAGCGAGCAGCGGCAGCGGCCAGTCCAGATGGGCTTGGTGCTGCAGCTCTCGCGATTCCCGTGGGATCAGGACCCGGCAGGCCCGGCACATTGGCTGGCTTCGGTGGCCCGCGCCGCCGCCGAGGCCGGACTGCAGGGAATCGCGCTGATGGATCACTTGATCCAGATCCCCCAGGTTGGCCGTGCCTGGGAGCCGATTCCAGAGCCGTGGGTGACGCTCGGAATGCTCGCTGGTCTGGAACCCGGTCTTCGCCTGGGGACGCTGGTGACGCCCGTGACGTTCCGCGCGGCCGGGGTTTTGGCCAAGACCGTGGCCACCCTGGACGCGCTTACCGGCGGAAGATCGTTCTGCGGCATCGGGGCCGGCTGGTGGGCACGCGAGCACGCGGGTTTCGGCCTGCCATTCCCGCCGGCGCGGGCCAGGCTCGACGAGCTGGAGTCGGCCATCGAGACGCTTCGCGCCCTCTGGCAGCCCGGCACCAGGGAATACCGGAGCGAGCGGGTCTGCCTGCCGGAGACGACCTGCTATCCGCGACCGGTGTCACCGATCCCGGTCATAGTCGGCGGCGGCGGCGAGAAGCGCACCCTGCAGATCGCCGCCAGGCTCGGCGACGGCTGCAATCTTCCCTCCGACGTCGGCACGCTGGACCGCAAGCTCGCCATCTTGCGCCAGCACTGCCTGCAGGCCGGGCGCGATCCCGCGCAGGTCGAGGTGACCGTGCTCGACATCCCCGTCATCGGCCGCGACCGCGAGCACGCCGGATCGATCGTGTAAAAACTGCGCGGCCGGACCACCGCCACGACCTTCGCCCAGCGGCACCACGCTGGTACCGCCGATGACCATATCGGCCGCTATCGGCTGCTGGCCGAGCGTGGCGTGCGAACAATATTCGTCACCCTCCCCGACCTGGCCGGCCCCGAGGACGTGCTGCGCCTCACCCCGCTGGCCGCCGCCTTCGCCTGACCACCCCGCTACGCCCCACGGCTCAGCCGGATAACCCGTCCTGCGGCAGATGCTACGCCGGGTACTGGCGACGGACTCGGTCGTGTTGGCATGACCCCACCAAGTCTCATCCGTGCAGGTCAGCAGGTCTGCTGCCAGAGCGGATGGTACTCTGGTCCCGTGGACCAGCTACACCTTGCCAACCTCGCGCGTCTGCGCCGGGCGCGGGATCTGGTCGACCGGGAGTATGCGCGTCCGCTCGACGTGCCGGCAATGGCTCGCCACGCGCTGATGTCGCCGGGGCACTTCTCCCGGGCGTTTCGGGCGGCCTACGGCGAGACGCCGTACAGCTACCTCATGACCCGGCGGGTTGAGCGGGCGATGGCGCTGCTGCGGGCGGGCATGAGCGTGTGGCCAAGGTGTGCACCCGGCCGACTAGGGACCAAGCGATCAGGATTGGAGAAGCGGTCCGCGCAGCCGCCGTCTAGCGTTGGCGGCATGACCATCGTTGGCGGCATGACCATTTCACTCCAGCACTGCCATATCACCGTCAACGACCTGGACGAGTCGCTCGCCTTCTACCGCGACGCGCTCGGCACGGTCACCCAGCCCCACCGGGCCTCGTAATACCTGGTCAGACGGCGCATCCAGCCACGCCTGCCATCACCCACCCACCCTGCGGAATTGCCTGATGCTCGAGCAGGCCCGTCGGCTGATATTCACCGCAGCGATACCGGAGCCTGTTGCTGGCCGGTCCGCAGGGGGCACGGGCCGCTTGGCCTGCGGTACCTAGACACCGAAAGCTCTGGGCATCTTCAGGGGACCGGGCCCGCCGGCGTGTCCGGCTGGCTGGCGGGGTTAAATTTCCTGTCTCATTACCCGCTCATTATTGTCCGGTCCGGCCGGGCAGGGCCGCCGATCGTGAGATGGACGGGTCGCCCGGGCCAGACGTACCGTCGGAGCCATGGCCGCTGCGACCTCCGCCCCGCTTTCCGCCCGCGAGTCCTTCTGGGCCGACGCCGACCGGCACCTCATCCGCTACGCCGGCGCCGGCGCGTTCACCCGCGAGATCATCGACCACGCCGCCGGGAGCTTCCTGTTCACCGAGGACGGCCGCCAGATCCTCGACTTCACCTCCGGCCAGATGAGCGCGATCCTGGGCCACTCGCACCCCGAGATCGTCGCCACCGTCACCCGGCAGGCGGCCAAGCTCGACCACCTGTTCAGCGGCATGCTCAGCCGCCCCGTCGTCGACCTGGCACGCCGTCTGGCCGGGACACTGCCAGAACCGCTGGAGAAGGCGCTGCTGCTGACCACCGGCGCCGAGTCGAACGAAGCGGCCATCCGGATGGCAAAGCTCGTCACCGGCAAACACGAGATCGTCTCGTTCGCCCGGTCCTGGCACGGCATGACACAAGCAGCCGCGGGCGCCACCTACAGCGCGGGCAGGAAGGGCTACGGCCCGGCCGCGCCCGGCAACTTCGCCATCCCCGCACCCGACCGCTACCGCCCTGACTTCACCACCGCCGGCGGCGAGCTCGACTGGCAGCGTCAGCTGGACTTCGGTTTCGACCTGATCGACGCGCAGTCGGCCGGCAGCCTGGCCGCGGCCATCGTCGAGCCGATCCTCAGCTCCGGCGGCATCATCGAGCCGCCGCCCGGCTACTTCGGCGCGTTGCGGGACAAGTGCCGCGAACGCGGAATGCTGCTGATCCTGGATGAGGCCCAGACCGGGCTGTGCCGCACCGGCACCTGGTACGCCTTCCAGCGCGACGGCGTCGTCCCCGACATCCTGACCCTGTCCAAGACACTCGGCGCCGGCCTTCCGCTGGCCGCCGTGCTGACCAGCGCCGAACTCGAACAGGCGGCACACGACCGGGGATTCCTGTTCTTCACCACGCACGTCGCGGACCCGCTGCCGGCCGCTGTCGGCACCACCGTCCTGGACGTGCTGCAACGCGACCGGCTCGACGAGCGCGCCCTCCACCTGGGCGGCATCCTCCGCCACGGCCTCGAGCAGATCGCGCACCGGCACCAGATCGTGGGCGACATCCGGGGACGCGGCCTGCTGGCCGGCGTCGAACTGGCCGCCGACCGCCAGGCCAGACACAGTTCCGACGAGCTCGGCGCGCTCGTCACCACACGCTGCCTCGAACTAGGCCTGCATATGAACATCGTGCAACTGCCCGGCATGGGCGGCGTTTTCCGGATCGCCCCGCCATTGACCGCCACCGAGGACGAACTCTCGCTCGGCCTGGCGATCCTCGACCAAGCCATCAGCGACACCACCGGACAGCTCTGATACCCGACCATGACCGGTACCGCCCGCGGGGTGGCAACACCGCGCTCACTACCTCTGAACTGCAGTCCGGGGAGCCAACAAGGCAGCCATCGCCGGCCGGCACCGGGCGGCAAGAAGCCGTATAAGCTGCCGGCTGTTCATGAGCGTGCTCCCTCAGACGGCATCGACAACGCTCGCCCGGGCGCACGGCTCACCCCGGCCACAGTCAGAGGGACCGCTCCCCCGTGGTGCTCCACCCGAACGCCAGTCACGGGCCACCACCACGCTAGTGAGCGCCCTTGACGCGGCACAAGCCGATTCGGTGCGTCAGTGGTGCTGGCCGTGCGGGACACCGAGAAGGGCAAGCGCGCACCCGGCCGCGACCGACTCCCGAGCTGCCGACGACGACAGCGGCTAGGACGGCGCCAACCCCCACTGGCAGGAACTGGCACTCCCACAGATGAAGCGCGACTCCCGCAGTGCGGACTCCGGCGCTCTGCGCAGAAGAACCAATCTGGATTCCTCACCCGGTCATTCTTACAGCGCCCGTGGCCGCGCAGCGGCGGCTCGGTGGGCGTTCTCCCTGTCTTCTCCTGTGACTCAGCGTGATTGCTGCCGGTCGGCGCAGCGCGGCTTGGCCGGGCGAAGCGGGGTTGATGTATGCCGTGGTTCACGGGCATTGCGGAAGCGCGGGAGTCATGCCGGTTCGGCTCTTGCCGGTGTGCTGTCGTGTGGCTGGAGGGTCAGCTGCGGGCTGGCGGCGGCGATCGTGTCCCAGTCGTACTGCATGGGGATGAGCTCGCATCGGGACCAGGCTTGGTGCTGATCGGTGTAGTGCGGGCTCGCCGGATCTCCTGATGCGCCGCCGACGACGATCCACGTGCAGTTGTCCCAGTTGCCGACGTCGAACACGTAACGGGCCACGGCACCGTAGACGGCCGCTGTGCCGGACTCGGCTCGGCATCCGTTTGCCCAGACGGTCTCGTTGTCGCCGCCGACCCCCGCGCCGGCCGGGCTCAGGGCCGGCGGCGCGTCGGGAAGCAGTGGCGTCAGCGGATGGGTGAGCGCGGCGGCATGGAGCTGGTGCCACGGGATATCCGGCGGTTCGCCCGAGACCTCCTCGAGCGCCTCGGTCAGCAGCTCATCCCAGGTGCTGCCGCAGGTCAGCGCCAGATCACCCGATCGCAGCAGGGCCGGCAGCACCCACCAGAGGTGGCTGACGGCCGAGACGCCGCCGGGCAGTTGCATCAGCCCGGCGCTCCCGGCGGCGGCGAGGCCAGACCGGCCTGCGACGATCCTGGCCAGAGCCCAGCGCAGCCGGGAGTAACAGGCCGCCCCGCTCGAGTCGGGCGACATGCGGGCATCCCAGCCGAGCACGATGTCCCGGACGGCACGGGCGGCCGCGCTGGGCGGTGCGACGTCCGCCAGGGCTGCCTGGAACAGCTGAGCGGGTGCGCTGACATCATCGCGGTGGATCGTCGCCATGTCCCGCGGCGACGCGGGCGCGAGCTCGGCGATGAGCTGCTCGATTCTCCGTGCCCGGTATGGCGGATGGGCGTCAGTGCAGAAGTAGTCACCTGTATCCGGGATGGCTGTTACCACCCGGTTGTTAGCGGTCACGATGAAGCCGCGGGCCGGATCATCCACGCGCGGCATCTGCCCGGCGGGAATGACGCCGTCCCACTCGTACTCACCTGTCCACCCCGGCACGGGCAGCCACCCGTTGACGGCTGGCCGGCGCGGGATCACCGCGCGCACCAGGTGGCCGATGTGGCCGCCGGTATCCGCGGCGACTAGGTTGTGGTCGATGAGCCCCCAGCCGCGTACGGCCTGGAAGAGCGAATCCACCGAGGTGGCTGCCAGCATGGGGAGAAGGCAGTCAAACGACCGGTCAAGGTCAAAGAACTGAACCGATTTGAGCGTCAGCGCGGTGCCGTGCGCCGGATCCCCGGCGACGACCGGGCCGTGAATGGTCTGCACGATCTGCACCGGGTCTGAGTCTGCGCCGCGGACCTTGACGTCCTCGGTGGTCGTCGCGGCCTGCAGCCAGGCGCCCTTATGCAGGTACCAGGACGGATCAGCGCGGTCGAACTGCTCGACATACAGATCGTGAATATCCGCGAACGCATGCGTAACGCACCAGGCCACCTGCGCGTTGTGCGCGAAGTGCGGAAAGGCCGGCACACCCGGAATAGTGAGGCCGATCGCATCGAACTGATCGCAGCCCAGATGCATCTGCGCGTACATGCCCGGCAGCTCGAAAGCGCGGTGCGGGTCGCCAGCCAGTATCGGCCTGCCGGTGGCGGTCCGGCTCGGCGCCAGCGCCCAGTTGTTGCTCCCGCCGCCGGTCTCGGCACTCGCCGCCAGCAGGCTCAGCGCACCGATCGGCTCGCGAAGATCGGCCAGGCTAGCGACCCACCGGCTGGCATCAGCACCGGGCGGAATGCACAGCCGGTCGGCCCCGCCATCGTCGTAGCGCAGCTTGACGAGGTCATCAGCGCTGAGGACGCCGAGCGCTGCAGCGCGCCAGAGCTTGAACCACACGGAGCCCATGAGGTAGCCGCGCTGCCGCATGGCCGCTATGCAATGCCAGCCCTCCCAAGGCTCCGGCGCGCTTGCCACCAGCCCGTACTCGGCCGGAGCCGGATGACTGCGCAGATAAGCGTTCACCCCGGCCGCGTAGGCATCGACCATCACCCTGGCGTCCGCGCCGAGTGCCCGATAATCCCGGATCGATGCCGCACCAACGCGCAGACGCCGGGCCAGCCGGTCGGCCGGCAGGCCCGCCACGCCGACCCACTCGGCCCATCTGCCTTCCATCTGCTTCCTGGCCGCGTCCATCTGCCATAGGCGGTCCATAGCGTGCACGTACCCCTGACCGACAAACACGTCATGCACCGACCGCGCGCGAACATGCGGGATCCCCCACTCATCGCGGTAAAGCCGGACCGGTCGCTCGACCCAGCCTCCCCGGTGCAGCACATCACCGCCTGCCTGGGCACCGAACTGGTCCATCAGCGCCTCCCTCGTGCCCTGGCCCAGCCCGCACAGCACTCCACCTGCCGCCACCAGCAGCAGCGACCCAAACCAGCGTATAGGGAATGCCTGGAGATAACTGGCCGCCACCGCCTGCGGCAAGCCACGGCAACATCGGCCAGATCATGGGCCGTACCCCCGAGGCGGTCCGCCAGCTTGCCAGCCGGGCGCGGCGGCGGGTGCAAGCCGCACCCCAGCCCGACCCCAACCTGCTGGCGCAGCGCCGGGCCGTCGACGCCTTTCTCGCCGCCGCCCGCGAAGGGGACTTCGCCGGCCTGCTGGAAGTGCTGGCACCCGATGTCGTGCTCCGGTTCGATCCCGGGCCAGGCCCGCTCGCACTGTTCGAGATCGCCGGCGCCTAGGCGGTCGCCCGCCACGTCCTGCGCACCGCGCCACGCGGTGGGGTCGCCGCGCGTTACCGCCGAGCAGCCACTGGCGCGGGGTGGTCAGGAGCAGATGTAGGTTACCGTGCGGCTCCGGCGATGTAGGCGGCGACGATGTAGGTCGCGTGCCGGTCGAGGGCGAGCAGGGAGATCAGCTCGTGCTCGGTCGGCGGGCCGAGCCCGGCCGCGACCAGCATGGCGCCGAGCCCGTTACGGTCCAAGGCGATGGCGTGAGACTCATAGTCCAGCCGCGGCCGCCGGACAGGGGACAGGGCTGCATGCTCCCGGCGGGTCTGGCCGGCAGGATCCGTCGTCCTCCCGGCGTAGCGTCAGATCCTGCGTCGGCCGGGCCTTAGAACTCCTAACAGAATGGATCTTGGAAGAGATTGATCACGGTGGTTGTTGATCGGGGTCGTGAGGAAGGGTCAGCAACTGCCGTGGATCGTCTCCGACGAGCTGTGGGCACGTATCCAGCCGTTGCTACCGGTCCCGCCTCGACGTGCCGATCACCCTGGGCGCAAGCGCCTGGACGAC
>WNEY01003150.1_pt1 | contig 12287 bp, 11 predicted proteins | sample 5400531 | NCBI WGS metagenome assembly WNEY01 (sample SAMN13153338, study PRJNA577476) | soil metagenome | isolation source: 200 cm saprolite under Douglas fir tree site 1 | place: USA:California | collected 2015-04-18
GCCTACCTCGACCAACGCCGCTTCCACTTGGCCATCGACGACTACACGCGCGCGCTCGGGCTGGCACCTGACGACCCGATTGCCTACAACAATCGGGGCATTGCGTATCGCAGCCTGGGCGACCCCGCGCGGGCGCTGGCGGATTATCGGCAGGCACTGGCGCTGGACGGGACGTACCGGGATGCGTACAACAATCTTGGGCTCGCGTTGTCCGATCTGGGCGAGTTCGCCGCGGCCGTGCAGGCCTACACCCAGGCCATCACCATTGATCCGTACGATTGGCACGCGTATAACAATCGCGGCCTGGCCCTCTGGGCGCTGCGGCGCCGGGACGAGGCTCGGCGCGACTACGCAAAGGTCAAGGAGCTACTTGGGGGTGCGCCGGGCGGGGCGCCGTCGCATTGACACGCCTTGCCTGGGCACATAGTATCGCCTGGCAAGGATAACTGTGCAATATCGGGAGAGGCAAACCCCATGTCCACCACGCGTCACGTCAGTACCACAGGCCACGCGTCACTACCCACCGAGCCGCAGCCGACGGAGTCGGACATTGCCGTGGTCTTCCGAGGGGATGGCGAACCCCAGACGGCACTGGGGCTGATGCGCCGTCTTGAGGCCTTTGAGGGCGACGTGGGCATTACGCCGGACAGGTTTGCGCGCGGCGGGACAGTGGCACAGCTCGAGCATCGATGCGCCGAGATGCTGGGCAAGGAGACGGCTGTCTTCATGCCCACGGGCACCCTGGCCAACCACCTGGCACTGCGTCAGCTCTGCGGCGCGAAGCGGCGCGCCGTTGTGCCGGAGCAGAGCCATCTCTACAATGACACGGGTGACTGTGTGCCGCGGCTCAGCGGTATCCACCTTGTGCCACTGGCGCCGGGTCGTCCATCCTTCACGCTGGACGAACTGCAAGCGGTCGTGCAGCGGTCAGTGACAGGGAGAGTAGACAGTCCTGTGGGGGCGGTGCTGATCGAGAGTCCAGTGCGCCGACAGCATGGGCAGCTTATGCCCTATGCAGATATGGTGGCAGTCACCCGCTACTGCACGGCGCAGGGCATCGCGACCCACCTGGACGGGGCGCGGCTGTATATGATGGCCGCCGCGACCGGCATCAGCCCGCAACAGTATGCGTCGCACTTCGACACGGTGTATGTCTCCCTCTACAAGTATTTCGGTGCACCGTTCGGGGCCATATTGGCAGGGCCACACGCCTGCCTCGATAGCCTTTACCACGAGCGGCGGATGTTCGGCGGCGGGCTGGCGTCGGCGAGCCTGGCAGCGGCGTTGGCCCTGCAAGGCACCGAGGGGTTCGTGGACCGTTTTGGCGCTGCCATGACCAAAGGGGCGGCCCTCATTGACCGCCTCAACGAGTGCGAGGGGATCAGGGTGAGACGCTTCCCGTACGGCTCCAACATCTTCCCCGTCGAGTTCGACCCGCGTGTGGACGTCGAGACCTTCCTTGCTGCCCTGCGTCGTTGCTGGGTCTTCCTCTATCCAGATGAGGACAACGAGCACCAGATCCACCTCACGGTGAATACGACGCTCCTCAGGCAACCGAACGAGGCTATCCTGGCAGCCTTCGAGCGCGCCTTGCATGCTGCGTGGACACGCTCATAACCACTTGGATGCCCTCAGCCCTCCTGGTACGCGGATTAGCCCTGCCTGGACCCCTCAGATAGGGGGCGTCTGCCAGTCACCATGAAGCGCGGACGGGCAGGCGTTTCGAGCCACAGCGCGGCATCCATCAGTGGCCTGACAGCGGTCTCTCGAAAACCTTCTGCCGCCAGCAACGCTGCCAGTTCTTCCCCCGGACGTCCGCCAAAGAGGGGCAGATGGGTCTCAAGCTGTGGATAGACGGTGCGATCGGACATCTCAAAAATGCCTTCGATCAAGACCAGCAGGCCACCGGGCTTGAGCAGCGCCTGCCAGGCCCGCACCGCCTCCCTGGGCTGCGGCAGGGTCCAGATGACGTGCCGCTCCAGAATGACGTCGTAGGGGGCGCCGTCGTGCGGGGGCGCCTCAGCATCACCACGCCGGAAGGTCACCGGCAACCCGGAGTCTATGGCTTTGCGCTGCGCGGCAGCGAGCATCTCTTCAGCGAGATCGATCCCGACTGATGTGTGTCCCAATTCGGCCATATGCATAGCGAGAAAGCCCGTGCCACACCCCACGTCCAGGACGGTGAGCGGCGCAGGGCCAGCCACCTCCCGCAGGAGATTGAGCCAGGCCTGATGTTGCGCCTCGGTGAGCACGTTATGGCTCGGCGCCAGGTCAAATCCTGCCGCCCGTCCGCTCCAATAGCGACTCACGGCCGTCTTGATGTCTTGTGCAGTGAGCATGAGCAGTCTCGCTTTCTGAGGGCCACACGAGTTGAGAGATGTTTTACGCCGACTATTCTAACACCGCCGAGCGCTGTCGACTATTGCTGCATCCGCTGCACCAGGGTGCGTAACTCGCGGGACATCTGCTCCCGTGGCAGGCTGATGCGTTGCCCGTGTCCTGGCAGGACCCACGTGAAGTCAAAGCGTGCTAATGCTGCCATGGACGCCGTCTGGTGGCTCCATGAATACCAGCAGTAGTCCCGCGATGCGCCCAGTTGCTGAGTGTCCCGCTCCCACCAGAGATGATCGCCGCTGAACAGGAAACGCTGCTTGTACAGCAACACGCAATGCCCCTGCGTATGCCCGGGCGTTGGGATAACCAGGAAGTCCGGGCCGAACGGCACGGGCTCCGCGCCTGCAAGGACGATTTCGGCATCCGGCTGGGCCGCGAGTTCGGCGCGGTGGATGATGCGCTGAGCCGCGAAGTGTCGGGCATAGCGAGCCGCATCGGCGACGTCGTCCCGATGCGTGAGGAAAATTCGTGCCAGCCCACCCATGGCCTCGAACTGCCGCACCAGCGGGGGTAGGAATTTGGGGGCATCGATCAGCCAGTTGCCGTCAGCATGCTGCACGAAATAACTATTCCCTCCGTACGACTTGGGCGAATTGCAGCCACAGTAAAACACCCCGTCGTCGAGGTGCAGGGGAAAGTCCGTCCGCACTGCCTTGATATTGTGATGGTGTACGGTACCTATAGACCCGGTGGGACAGGCCAGTAAGGCGCGTAGTGCCTGCCGCGTATCCTCGGAGGTCTGCGGTTGTGTATGGACGAACGCGTAAGCGGCAGTCTCTCCGAACGTGGCGGGAGCAAGCTGCCGACAGGTATTACAGTCAATGCAGGTGGCATCGACGCAGAACTCGCCCGGCGCGTTTTCCGGGACACGTGTGTTGAAGTTGGCCATGCAGACCTCTCCTTGGGGTTGAACGACGAGCCATGACCTGTCACAGTATACAACCAGTCGATGGTCGTTGTCTGGGGTGCAGGGTCACGCAGAGGCAGTGCCTGCCTGGGAGAGAGACGGATGGGAGAGACCGCACAGATACTCCGCGTCGTGGTGGCGTCGCCCGGCGATACTGAAGCAGAGTCCGAAGAATGCGAGGAGTTGATGTTTAGCCCCCACTACTACTCTCCCCTAAATCGGTCCACAGGAGATTCGTACACTTGACGATCCGAGGACGCCTATACTGCGCGCTTGTGCGAACTGCCAGTGTGCCAATGTTGTGTGGTCTGACTTAGACCGATACGGTACGAGCCCGGCAATTCTGGGAGGCGTATCAGCGTTAGCATGATGTTACGGAGCGAATCGGCCAAACAGCAGGCATCGATGCGATCAACGGCCAAGTCTGGTTCGGAGCCTCGGCCAAAGAGATCGTAGCCCAACTGGAGGCAGAGGGGGTGACCAGACCTCTGTATTTTGTCCGCGTTGGCGCCGATTATTACTTCCGGAAGGGTAGGCGTCAGTGATGATGGGGACCGTGACGGACGACGGGATACCCATCATTCTGCTTCCTATTGCTGGCGAAGTCTGGCAGGGCATTGTTGACACAGGCTTCAATGGAGAACTCGAACTCCCTGAACGCCTCCGAGTAGTTGTGAACGCGCGGTGGATTGGGCATATAACCTCCTTACTGGCCAGCGGGCAGCAGAATGAGGAAGATCTCTATCTGATGGATTTCCCGTTTGATAATCAGACAGTCCAGGCAGAGGCAACCTTCGTGCCAGGGAGTGAAGTTCTGATTGGGACGCAGCTCCTGCGCCAGTATCGCCTGGAGATCCATTTCCCTGCCCGAACCGTGCTGCTAGAGCGTGTGTAGATAATGAGGGCTGCAATACGCTAGCAATGCCAAGGGACACCGGCATGAGGCCCATGCCGCCCTGGCGAGAGCCACTGCACCTAAACCGCCATTACTATGTGTGCTGCAGCAACGCCGTTAGCCAGTCGGCCTCAGCCTGGGACAGAGGTGGCGGTGGTAGCGGTTGGCCATAGTCGATCTGGCTGGCATAGGCCCCACGCTCGTAGACGCTCGCGACCGCTGTACCCAGGTCGCAGGGCACGTCCGGGTCCGGCTCTAGTAGCGGTACAGGCAGCACGGGTAGGCGGTTAGCCAATTGGATCGGCCATACTTCCACCGTCGGACGCCGCTCTCCTCGGCTGAGCGTGACGTAGTACGGTACAGATGGTACAGGGCGTTCCAGTGGTGGCCATTCACCGCCTCGCAATAGATCGATCTCCAGCAGATGCACCTGCGAGCGCAAGAAGTCCCGCCGTTGCTGTTGGAGGTACCTCAATCGCCTGTGTCACGGCCTGTGCCTTAGCGCCAAACCAGGGGGGGATGACGGCGCCAAACCCACCAGCCGGCCCCCCGGCAGCCACCACTAAGAGATCATCCGGCGAACGCAGTGCTGTGAACTCCTGGTTCGGACCCCCACTGTGCTGGACAATAGTGGCTTTGCCGACTGTTGCCCAGTCGCGCCGCAACACACGGGCAGTGCGGTATATATATGCGCGGATGTCTTTTTTCTGCCAGCCAGCCGCCACGATCAACTCCCGCAATTGCTTCGGAATGACCAGAGCGTAATTCCCAGCCCAGACCGAATAGGTCAGCATATTGTGCCGCATCTCAGCCGCAAAGATCGCCAAAATTTCCTCAGGATCGTGCGTCCATTCGTTCAGGAGCTGGCGTGGCGCCTCACACGCCAGCACGGTGATGCCAGACATCCCCGCTGGCACTCCGCGCTCCTGCGCCAGGGGGGGCCACGGACTGTCCTCTTCGTCCTCGGCAATGCAGAAGGTGTATTTGCCCGGATGACCGAGCGTCGAGCGATCGAGTTGGCCCGGCACACACCCGAGCACATTGATCAAGACCAGGCGTATGGCTCTGCCAATGGTCGCGTTGGCCCGATTGCCGTTGGCCAACACGTTGTGCGTGGCATTCATGCCAAGGGCCGTACGGACGGGACCGTTCACCACGATGAACTGCGCGCTGCCTCCCGTGCTCGCGGTACTGCCGTGCAGGTTGAACGGCTCCTGGCACATGGCCTGAAGGATGGCCACCACGACCGGCATATACGCCGGTAAACATCCAGCCATGACGGCGTTGATCGCGACCTTCTCCGCAGTAAGGGGTCGCTGCCGTACCCTCTCAACCCCCACGAGGTCATCCGGTGCTAATCCTGCTGCCGCAAGGCAGGCCCAGACCCGCTCCTCAGTTGGCGGCACGATCGGTAGGCCGTCTGTCCAACCCTTCTGCTGGTAAAACTCATTCACATCGAGCGCCTCGGCCAGATCATAGGCGGCCGACCGCAGCGCTTGTGTAGGCCGCGTCATCAACATCTCTCCCTCAGGCGTTGTGGCCAAGCTTGCGTTGGCGCTCTAACTCTCGCAAATCGCGGCGTCGTACCTTCCCGGTAGTGGTCATGGGAAGTTCCTGGATAAACTCAATCTCGCGCGGGTACTCGTGTGCTGATAGCCGTGTGCGCACGTATTCCGAGAGCTCGCGCGCCAGCGCCGGGGTGGGCAGGACCCCCTCACGCAGCTGTACGAAGGCTTTGACGACCTCACCGCGTACCGGGTCGGGACTGCCAACTGCCGCAGCCACGGCGACTGCGGAGTGCCCGGCCAGACAGTCCTCGATCTCCCCGGGGCCGATGCGATAGCCACCACTGGAGATCAGGTCGTCCTTACGCCCGACGAACCAAAAATACCCCTCGTCGTCCTTGCGTGCCAGATCACCGGTCAGGGCCCAGTCCCCAACGAATTTGTCTGCAGTCGCTTGCGGGTTCTGCCAGTAGCCCAGAAACATCACTGGATCAGGGCGGCGTATCGCCACCTCACCGATGTCGCCCACAGGCACGGGCTGGCCAGCCTCATCAACGACATCGACTACATGGCCAGGGATGGGGCGCCCCATCGATCCAGGCTTGACCGGCATCAACGGCGAACAGTTGCCGAGGACGAGATTGACCTCTGTCTGGCCGTAGCCTTCGTGCGGGGTGACACCGAGTGCTTCGCGCGACCAGCGGATCACTTCTTCGCCCACCGCCTCGCCACCGCTAAACATCGTGCGCAGACGCACCTCATAGTGGCGACGCGGGGACTCAACCTGACGCATCATCTTGAGCATGGTGGGCACGAGGAACGCATTGCGTACCCGGTGCCGCGCCATCAAGTCGAAGGCGTGGGCCGCATCGAATCGGCGCATACGGTGCGCCACCACGGTAACGCCATAGTGCCAGCTTGGAAACAGCACATCATACAAGCCGCCGATCCAGGCCCAGTCCGCCGGGGTCCAGAAGCGGTCGTCCGGCTTGGGGAAGTACTCATGATAAAACTCGATCGCCGGCAGATGCCCGAGCAAGACCCGATGCGCATGCAGGGCCCCTTTCGGCGGGCCAGTGGTGCCAGAGGTGTAAATGAGCAGCGCCGGGTCATCGGCAGCGGTAATCACGGGGGTGAAAGAGTCAGACGCGTCGGTGAGGAGACGCTGGTAATCCAAAATGCCCTCGGCGTCGGCGCGGTCGACACAGAGCACATGGCGCAGTTCAGGAAGCCTGTCGCGCACGCCGAGCACGCGGTCGAGGCTCTCGGTGTCCGTCACCACTACCTTGGCCCCGGCGTCACGCAGCCGGTAGTCCAGTGCTTCAGGTCCGAACAGGGTTGAGAGCGGCAGCGCAATAGCCCCAAGCTTATAGGCGGCCAGGTGCACCACGGCCGTTTCTGGGCGCTGCGACAGGATAATACCGACCCGATCCCCACGCCTGATGCCGAGCCTGATCAGGGCATGGGCCAGCTGATTGGAACGCGCCTGGAACTCGGCGAAGGTGTGGGTGCTGACGTGGCCGGTGTCGTCTTCGTAGAGCAGCGCCAGACGAGATGGGTCATTGGCATGGCGGTCACAGACGTCCACGCCAATGTTAAAGGTGGTCGGGATGTGCCAGCGGAAGCGGGCGTACACCTCGGCATAGCTCGCCCCGACCGGCAGCAGGCTCTCTCCCATCGTCATCTCCTTACAGACCACTCCAGCAGTACACTGCCGTAGAGATGCAATGTACTACAAATCGTTATAAGCTATGGATGAAGGTAGCGAGAGAGCCATGCTTGTGCAAAGAAAATCGGTATAGGTGGAGGCAACCATGGCAAAGCTGGTTCCGGTCGAATCGAGCATGATTCAGGCCGTTGGCTACGACCCAAAGACGCATGTCCTGGAGGTCGTCTTCAATAGTGGTCAGACCTATTGCTATGAGGATGTGCCCCCTGAGGTCCATGAGGAACTTATGACGGCTGACTCGAAAGGGCGATACATGCGCGCGGCAATCATTGGGGTGTACCCCGACTATCGCGTATCGCGTCGCCGGCGGAGGTGAATAGGGGGGCCGAGTCAAATCCCATACGCTGGATCCAGCAGCCCCGGCCTCGCTGGCCCCCCACTCAACCCGGCAGGGGCGCCGTCGGCGCGCCAGCAGGCGGCGCCGTGGATATGGCCGGTGGTATGGTCGAACAGAATGCCATTCATGCCGCCAGCGATCTTGGGCACGACCTGCAAGGGATGGCCGCGCACGGTCAGCTCATGGCGTACGGCAGGGGCGATGCCCGGCTCCACTTCGAGGGCCTGACCCTGCGTCCAGACGCGCGGGGCCTCGACGGCTTCTTGCAGGGTCATGCCGTGGTCGATCACGTTGACGATTGCCTGCAGTACCGCCGCGAAGATGCGGGTACCGCCAGGGGCACCCAGGGCCATGAGCGGACGGCGGCCTCGGAACACAATAGTGGGCGACATGCTGCTCAGCATCCGTTTGCCAGGCGCAATGGAATTTGCCCGCTTTGGATGAGGATCGAAGATATACATGGTATTGTTGAGTACAATGCCGGTGCCTGGTACGGTGACCTTGGAGCCAAACGTCTCATGGATGGTCTGCGTCATGGCCACCACATTGCCCTGGGCATCAGCGACCGTCAGATGGGTGGTGTGCCCGGTGGTACTGCGGTACGCCCAGGGATTCCCGGCCTCGAAGTCGCCGGCGCTCTGGAGGTTGATTTGTCGCCGGCGTGCCGCAGCGTAGAACTTGGAGGTCAGGCCACGGACCGGTATCTCCATGAAGGCGGGATCCCCAAGATATTCGAAGCGATCGGCAAAGGCGATCTTCAAGGCCTCGGCGAGCAGATGGACTGAGGCTGCGGTGCCAAAACCCAGCGCAGCGATGTCAAACTCTTCTAAGAGGTTGAGAACCTGGATGACGTGCACCCCGCCCGCACTGGGAGGGCCAACCGTGACGATTTCATGCCCGCGATAATTCCCCCGCACTGCCTCGCGGCGCTCAATGCGATAGCGCTGGAGATCCGTGCGCGTGAGGATCCCACCATGGGCCGCGATATCGCACACGACGAGGTCCCCCAGCGCGCCATTGTAGAGCGCGTCAGCACCCTCACGGGCAATGCACTGCAGCGTCCGGGCATAGTCGCCGCATACCAGCTTTTGGCCTGGGTGCGGCGGTGCCCCGTCGGGCAGGAAGCGCTCGCGGCTGGCAGGGAAGCGCGCCAGATCCTGCTGGCAGTTATGGATAATGTCGACCAGATATTGACTGGCCGGGAACCCCCTGGCAGCGTAGCGGATGGCCGGTTGCAAGATGGTGTCAAGATCGAGTCGCCCGTAGCCGGCGACAAGATAGCACCAACTCTTGAGCGTGCCGGGGACAGCCACCGCCAGGTAGCCAACGCGGTTCTGGCGGTCCACCGTTTCGAGGTAGTCTGGCCAGGTGTCAGAGACTGGCGTATACATATCAGGCGTGGCTGCGGCCGGCGCCGTCGTGTAATTATCGACGATGACGATGTTGCCAGTGCTGGCATCATAGAAATTGACGAAGCCGGCCCCGAAGACGCTGACCATCATGGGCTCGACGACCGTCAGCGCAAAAGCCGTGGCGACAGCAGCGTCAATGGCGTTCCCCCCCATGGCGAGCATCTCCAGGCCCGCCGCGGCAGCCAGGGGATGATTCGCGGCTACCATCCCACGCGCAGCCACTGCGGCCTGTTTCTCCGTGGTAAATGGACTACCAGCCTTGTCGCGCCATGCGCTTGCCATCGTTTTTCCTTCTCATGTGGTAGGGGCCAGGGGTAGATCATCGCTTTTATAAGGCTACTATATAACAAGGCGATGTGTAGCCATAGGACAATTTTTGTATAAAATTGAAGTAGTATATATAGCCCTTGAAACAGAGGTTGAGGTTGGTATGAAGCACTGTTACGTTACTGCCAGCGGGAGCGATAGACTTCCAAACTACGAGAGATGATCTTTCTCTCTGGCCAATAGGGATAAAGATTGCTACGCTCTTAGCACATTACGGGCGAAGGGTACAGCAGTAGACATGTGCCGAGTACTATCATGGGGCTTTTTCTGACTCTGACCAAGAGGGAATCTTTCTATGCCAACCCCCGTTGAGCAATGGGTTGAGGAATGTGCCCAGCTCACCCGTCCGCAGCAGATCTACTGGTGCGATGGCTCTGAGGCCGAGTACCAGCGCATGATCCACGAGATGCTCGAAACAGGCACCCTGATAGAGCTGAACCAGAAAGAGTATCCAGGCTGCTATCTACACCGCAGTGACCCCACGGACGTGGCACGGACCGAGCATCTGACCTATGTCTGCCCGGGCGAGCGTGAGGATGCTGGACCGAACAACAACTGGATGGCCCCAGCCGACGCCAAAGCCCGGGTCGGAGCACTTTTTGCCGGTGCCATGCAGGGCCGTACCATGTACGTCGTGCCCTACATCATGGGCCCGGTGACCTCCCCGTATAGCCAGATTGGCGTGGAACTTACCGATAGTCCGTATGTCGCGGTGAGCATGCGCATCATGACCCGCATGGGCCAGGCGGCCCTGGCTCGCCTGGGGTCATCGGAGAATTATGTCAAAGGCCTGCACTCGCTCGGTGATCTCAGCCCAGAGCGCCGCTTCATCATGCATTTCCCCGCAGAGCGCCTCATCTGGTCGGTCGGTTCGGGCTACGGCGGCAATGCACTGCTCGGCAAAAAATGCTTTGCGTTACGTTTGGGCAGCTCTATGGCCCGCGAAGAGGGCTGGCTGGCGGAGCATATGCTGATCCTCGGGATTGAGGAGCCCAACGGGCGGATCACCTACGTCGCGGCGGCGTTCCCGAGTGCCTGCGGCAAAACGAACATGGCGATGCTGGTGCCACCGTCAAGTCAAAAGGGCTACAAGGTGTGGACAGTGGGTGAGGATATTGCCTGGATGCACCCTGGACCCGATGGCCGCTTGTGGGCGATCAACCCTGAGGCCGGTTTCTTCGGCGTGGCCCCGGGCTCGAACTGGCGTACCAACCCCAACGTCATGGCGACCATTCGGCAGAATACGATCTTTACGAATGTGGCCTTGACGCCCAACAACACGCCGTATTGGGAAGGCATGGATGGCCCGGCGCCGCTCGCGGCGTTGGACTGGCAAGGCCAGCCCTGGACGCCCAAGAGTGTCACCAAGGCGGCGCATCCCAACTCGCGCTTCACGACGCCCGCACACCAGTGCCCATCGATCTCGCCGCAATGGGAGCATCCCGACGGTGTGCCGATCTCGGCCATGCTGTTCGGTGGCCGCCGTGCAGACCTGATCCCGTTGATCTATCAGTCGTTCAACTGGCAGCACGGGGTGTTCCTCGGCGCCACAATGACGTCTGAGACCACTGCCGCGGCCACCGGTGCGGTCGGCGTGGTGCGGCGTGATCCGATGGCCATGTTGCCGTTTTGCGGCTACAACATGGGAGATTATTTCGGTCACTGGCTCCGTATGGGGCAGCGCCTTGGTCAGCCGCCGCTGGTCTTCCGGGTGAACTGGTTCCGCATGAATGACGAAGGCAAGTTCCTGTGGCCTGGTTTCGGTGAGAACCTGCGCGTGTTACGCTGGGTGCTCGGGCGTGTGCATGGCGAGATGGGGGCCGCCGAGACGCCTCTTGGCTATCTCCCCCATGCCGCAGACATCGACACGACTGGGCTGGACGTGACGCCAGCAGCGCTCCAGGAACTGTTTGCAGTCGATCGAGCTGGCTGGGGTCGAGCCGTTGCCGGCCAGCAAGAATTTTTCAAGCAGTTCGGTGCTCGCCTGCCCAGCGAGATGTGGCAAGAAACGGATGCTCTGGCACGCCGGCTGCGGGCGTGAGGTCAGTGCACCCCAGCGCGACACTGCCCTGGCTCTGCCGCAAGCGTGGCTTGCGGCACGGGGAGCCGAAGCTGGGAAAAGAAGCTTGGATCGCTGGAAGTGTGTCAAAGGATCAATTGGGCATCTCTGGAGTACAGGCGTTGGTGTGATGTGCATACCCAGTGCGGCTTGTGAGCTATTGGCAGGAGAGGCCCGGTTCAAGTAGGTAACGTCGGCAATCGTCGTAGAGTTCGTCAGGATGACAACCCCATCTGTGTGGGGAATTGCTGTGTACATAAAAAAGGTGACTCTAAAGAACGTCTGTTGTTTCGAAGACCTAACTCTTGACTTCAATCCGCCCAAGGATTCTGGCCATTGGGCTGTGCTTCTGGGTGACAACGGCGCTGGAAAAACGACAGTTCTTCGCAGTATCGCGATGGGATTATGTGGTGAGACCAGTGCCTCGGCACTACTGCGGGAACTTTATACCGATTGGGTCCGCTATCAGGCGGTGGATAAGACTGCGATTATTCGCATTGAATTCGCAGCGCCAGACAGGCCAGAACCAGTGTGGATTGAAACAAAGATCACTGAATCCTCATCTGGAGATACTGAAGTTCACCAGAACACCTTCCCCCAGAAGGATTTCCCCTGGAAGGCTATTTTCGTCTGTGCCTATGGTGCGAAAAGAGGCGGAGATGCGACCGAGAGTGTTACCGTGTATTCCTCCGTTGATTCCGTCTACACCCTATTCAAATATG
>WNEY01003151.1_pt1 | contig 12285 bp, 13 predicted proteins | sample 5400531 | NCBI WGS metagenome assembly WNEY01 (sample SAMN13153338, study PRJNA577476) | soil metagenome | isolation source: 200 cm saprolite under Douglas fir tree site 1 | place: USA:California | collected 2015-04-18
TTGCCGCTCGCGACATGTATATGAGAATGAGACATGACATCTCACTTTGAGAGAAAGACACCCCGCTCCTCTTCTGACTGGCAGGCCGCAGAATAGAGCCGCGCTCTCCGTCCACCTGGACCAGCATATCTTTTGCGACTCGCAGAGATTTGATGGCCTCATGCCTCAGCGGTTTTAGCTCTCTTTCACTATAGGGAGAGAGCAGCGGTGAGGGGCCTAAAGCCCCGGAGACACTGCCTCTCACAGGTGCCAAGCCGGGCATATCGCGTCTGCACACGCTGGGCTCTGGCATGGATTGTGCTACTCTCATGGGCTTGTGACGCGTGGACAACGCGCCAGAGTGTGCGTGGGTCCAGGGGATGTGAAGCGGGATATGAGAAAAAAGCCAGCGGTACAGCGGTTCGGTCGGGTCGATATCTTAGTGAATAATGCGGGAATAATCCAGGTTGGGCCCATGCCCACAGCCACGGAAGATTTCGCGGCAGCCCTGGACGTGATGTTTGGGGTGTGCTGTATCCTCCCCTTGCTGTGCGGCCGCAGATGCGCGCGCGGCGCAGGGGGCGGATGGGGAATATTACTTCCGTTGGCGGCATGGTACGCGTCCCACACCTGTTACCATAGAGCTGCGCCAAGCTCGCCGCCGTAGGTCTGTCGGGGGGCTTACGGGCCGAGCTTGGCCAGGCAGAGATGCACGTCACGACCATTGTCTCTGGGCTGATACACGCCAAGCCTGTCACGCTGCACTAGACGCCCAGATAGTACTGTTTCACCAGCGTGTTCTCGCTCAGCTCCTGCGCCGTGCGGCCTTCGAACTCGATCCTACCGTGCACGATGATGTAGCCCCGGTCGGCGATCTTAATCGCCTGATGGAAGTTCTGCTCGGCCATCAGCACGGTCAGCTGGTATTGCTCCTATGGAGATTGCTGCAGTCCTTGGGCATAAGACCCTGACCATGGTCAAGAGGTACAGCCACTTGAGCGAGCAACACACCGCCAAGGTGGTAGCCCGGATGAACGCTGCGATTTTTGGGCAATAGTATGCTTGTGCTGGTTTTGTCTGATTCCCTATGAAGATTGGAGGGAGAAAGTGAGGTAAACATTATGGAGCCACGTCGTCAGATCGTCTGATTTTCGTGGCTCCTGTAAAGCTGTATACGCCGATTTAAGCCCTTTTCTGGTGAGGACGTCCTTTGTATCATCCGCACCATGGATCACGTCAATGGCCGTTGTCCTAACAAGCGTCAGCGTAACCATTTATGCAAAGAATAGGCCCGATGGGCTCGGGGATGCTCGTCGAGCACGGCAAAGACCTCATAGCCGAGTTTCTGATAGAATCCAGGGGCCTGAAAACTAAACGAGCTGAGCACCATATGGTCACAACCACGGGCACGGGCTTCTTGCTCTGCGGCGTGTAATAATTGTGTGCCGACACCTTGTCCTCGCAAGTCCTGATGTATCCAGACGGTACTGATGTAACAACTGCCACACCAGGTCCAACCTTTGAGCCCTGCCTGGATGGTCTGCTGGTCATCACGGAGAAAAATCGCCAACCACTGTCCGCCATCCACGCCTGTCTGTTCCACGTTGTATGCATACAGACGGTCTTCCAAAAACCGGACGTCGTCAAATGAAGGATCGGTTTCAACGACGAAGGGCGCGGTGTCCATCAGCCTCTCCTTTTGTCCTTGTCATTGCTGCCTCGGTTGCCTCATGATATCTCTGTCTTTCTCCGCAGACAACCTGCTGCACCCATGGTCCATAGACCTGTGGAAGGACGGCACAAAGCCCAGGCACCATGCCAGGATCGCCGTGATCGTAATCGTACATGGGCCATGCCACGTCTCAAAGTGGCAACGCCTCCACAGGGCATGATGGTAGAGGAGCATCGCGATTGGCGAACATTCCTATCCACAATGAGACGGAATACACCTTGACTGACGAAATGGCTGCGCAAATCATCCGCGATGCCCAGGAGCATTTTGGGGAGGAGGTCCGTGCGATCCGGGTACAGTCTGGCCTTGAACGCCATGCCTTCAACGCCCGGACGCATGAGGTGCGCTACGCGTTTTCTCCCCAGGACTTTGGCTTTGGTCATACGATGCCAACAGCTCCAGAGCCACTCACCCCAGAGACGCCTCGATCACGGCGGCGACCACCGCGCAGAGATGAGGAGACAGAGGCAGAAATCCTGCCAGCACCATTCGAGGACGTTGCGGTGGATACGGAGGACATGGAGCCACTCGAAACGTCGCTGGAAAGCCTCGATGAAGGGCAAGACGAAGACGAGGTGGACGACATCTTCACATTGGATAACCCGAATGACGAGGAGGAGGACGAGGAGGCAGGCGAGGAGGACGAGGAGGACGACAGTTTCTTCGATCCTGATGAACAGGATGCGTAATGCCTGTATAAAGTACTCCCTACAAGCCAAAGGTGACCACTGTGCTGTTGAGGATGATCTCTCCATCATCCTCAGCCTGAGCGCCTCAGTGTGTTGGAGGAAATCTTTGCCACGGAAGATGTGGCATTACAGAGCAAACTGCGCCATGCGTTGGGCGGCAAATCGCATGCGACCCCGCCACGACCTTCGTCCGTGAGACCTCCAGAACATCCGTAGAATAGAGCGAGAGTTATCCTCTCTAGGGGAGGGTGGCAAACGACCGGACCTCCTCGTGTAGTCGCATCTTTTATAATCCACTACTGACCTTGCGAATGATATCACCCAGCGTATAGTCCGTGTGACCCTGCCAGTGCTCAAAGGCCACGATTTGCCGCAGTCGCAAGGCGTTCTCTAAGGAGGTAATCCCGTCTTCATAGAAGTGCACCGGGAGTTTCTCGACGTCTGGCAGTGGCTCTTTGGACTGTTGTTCCATCATCGCGAAGGCCATGGCCATACGTTGCCTAGGGTCTTGGATGGTCTTCAGGGATTCAGCAGCTCGCAGGAGCATCTCTTCGCCATCTATCTCGGTGATCGTGTCAGGCGCAAACAAACCTTCCAGCTCAGGCAGACCGCTCGTGGTGTACGCGAAGAGCCGATTCACGATAGCTGCATGAGTCACTTGGGTGATAGACCGCTTGAGATACCGATCAAAGAATACCACGGCTTTCGTTGCTCGCTCACATGACCGGACATCGAGGTACATCTCCTCAGCACTGGTGAAGCGAAAATATCCCAGGACAATCGGACGCATCTTTCTTGGGATTGCAGAGTACGAGGTGTGAAACTTCAGTTTTTTTGCCTCTCCGTGATACAGCCAGACCCATCGCTCTTGGTCCCGATCATCATCCATGCAACCCAGCTTCGCAAAGGCGTGCAACACTGCCGCCTGATCAAACACCTGATAATAGAGTCTGACAGGCTGATGGATTTCCCCGGTCATGGTCATCAAGAGTTGCTTCGCACTGGACATGGTGACTTCCCTTGCTCTCGCTTCAAGATGGATACGCTTCGAGACCAGCTTGCATCGCGCCCTCCAGGGTCCCATCGACGTGTTCGACACCGGGAAAGAACCATTCCTCCTCATCGTAACGCTCATCGCTGTACTTGTAGATGGCGAAAGACCACTCCTGCATATTACCCGTGTATTCCAAACGACAAATGGGCTGGAGGCGTCCGTAGTCTTGACGATCCAAATACAGAAACTTTCCTCGGTAGCGAGGCACATAACCGCAATGCGGATCGCGTATCTCTGTGGTGTTGAATTGCTTCACCGCTACTTCCACGTGTGTTTTGACTTCGTCCGGTATCCCTGGCTTGGTACGGCTTCGCTTGGCAGGGCTACTCCTGGTGTCACTTTGCTTGGGGTCACGATCTTGCGGTTGTTTCGGGCATTGTATCTCGACCATCTTACCCCTATAAAACACAATGGTGTGTTCTTCAGATGCGGCGTCCCTGAGATAGACTCGCTTCTTCTGGCTCATCGCCTTGATTTCTCGGACGGTATTCTCAGAGAAGTCTGACTGATAGCCACAATCACACTCAAAGGATGACGGGAAGATTTCTTTGGGCATGAGGTGTACTCCGTTGGAAGTCATCGCCAGTTGACGAACCAGACCGCATAATCATGCAGTAACTGATAATTGTTCCATGGTTCTTCGGTAGCTTGCAGATTTTTCAAAGGCAAAGCAAACCGCTTTTTATCTGACACCCGTCTCACTTGGACAATGAGGCCGTCGTCTACATCATACGCATCCTCAAAACGCAGCAATGCAGTCGTGTTGATCACTCATCACCGATACCTTTATCTCCGTTGCGCTGGAGAGCGGAACACACCCTTCACTGCGCCTTGCCTTTGGCCTTCCCAAGATACTCTAACATCCATAAACAGGCCAGTTTGGTGGCTCCAAGTTCATTGAAATAGTGATTCCGTAACTCGCTTGATTTAATCGCTGCCAGGTGGCGCGTGTTCATCCCAATCTGCTCCGCAAACGCTTTCTGCGTGATTCCCTTGGCTTTGAGCTGAGTTAACAAGGCATCCAAGGTCACACTGTCCAGGTATGCCCGAACGTCCGTGAGATCATGCACGTCCTTGACCTGTTTGGATTTCACAGCCTTAAACTTACTGGAATCAGCCAAGAACGTGATGGCTAATGCCTCACAATGGTGACAATAGCCATGCTTCCCGATATAGCAACTACAGGCAGACCGCAGCCCTTGCTCTTCTACCTGTATCGACACAGTGTACGTCCCGTGATTCCCAACCACTTTAGCGCTGATTTTTGTGCCACGTCGTTCAGCCGCAGAGAACGCATTGACATAGCCTTGGGCTTTCTTACTGGGTACTCGTGACCAATGGCGTTGGATAGCAGTTTGGAGGAGATCGAGATCGGTCATACGGACACATCCTTGATGTTAATTGGTTCGCATCCCCAGGGACCCTGTGGAGCAACATGGCTCGTATAACTACCCATCATTGTCCGATGTGGAGCGACGTACCGCCTCGATAGAATTGCTCAATTTCGGTATCCAGGTCGAAAAACGCGTAGCCCAGTCGCTCAGCCAACCGTTTCCCAATGGTGGTTTTCCCGACACAACTCACGCCGACGAGGAAAATCTTCATGATGCTGGGTGGTCCTCTGCCATCATACAGCACCCTGTCCCGGTCCTCACGGACTTTGCTACTGGGCTCCACTGTTGAGGTATCACCTCAAGACAATGTCGGATTTGGGTTACACGCGGATAGGGAGACAGCAAGCCGCTGATGCGCTGCTCTCCTGCACAGCATTGCTCCTCCTTGTGCTTCATGATACCAGAAATGGCCTCCATGGTGCACTGCCTTCCATGCTGGTAGCGAGCGCGGTGCTGGACCAAGGGACGCCAGCACCGCGCTATTGGAGCAAGGGATTGAGAGGATTGACTGGATGGTCCATTGGTGGTCCAACGAGAGGACAGCACACTGCACAGAACCCAGCAGGGACAATAGCTTTCAGGTATAATAGTCGCTGCATCTCACCGATGGTGTGTGTCGTCTCGGGACATGGCCAGCAGACACAGAGGACAGAGGCATGCGCTATCGGGCAGATATTACGGCAGGGGCTCTCAAGGTGCCAGAAAGCCGCATCATCGCTGATCTGCTGCTCCGTGGCCTTGATGAGACAGGCTGGAAGGAAGCCATCTACGGCCAGAATGTGCTTCAGACTCGAAGCCCAAAGACCGCTGCACGCTTAGCTTTGCTCCTGCGTGGCCGTCTTGCCCTGATGGATGCCGATTTGTGGACGCTCGTGTGCAATGGCTCGGGGACCGTGGCAACCCAGGCGTGTCTGGCCGCTGCGGTGAAGCATAGCATGCTGCTGGGTGACTTTCTCGATCTCGTGGTCCGGGAGCAGTACGCACGCTATGCTAAGGCACTGTCCAACACGCTATGGGATGACTACATGCTCGACTGTCGAGGACGTGATCCCGAGATGCCCCAGTGGAGTGCGGCGACCATAGAGCGTCTGCGGTCGTCGGTCTTCCAAATCCTCGCCCAGGCCAGGTACATCGCCAACACGCGGACCCTGACGCTGCAACCGGTCTACATTGCGTCTCCAGTACTCGACTACCTCACGGCGCACCAGGAGCACTACGTGCTGCGCTGCATCCAGGTGGCACCATGACTGATGGGCTTACAGACCGACTGAATCAGATTCTCCCGACCATCACCTCGGAGGCCTTCCTGCGTGGCACAGGCCTGGGCAACGAGATTGCATTCTACATCTTTGACTATCCGCCTGAAGCCGAATTGCGTGTCCGCGAGCACATCCAGTTCGTACTCCATCATCTGCCCAGAACCAGGTCCGGATTACGTGTCAGTCATGTCCATCTCCTGGATTTCGTTCTGACGTACCTGCGCCAACGGAAACTGCTTGACAAAGCCATCGTCATGCAGCAGACGAAGGGTGATGCGTTCACGCTGAGGCAGTTGGCGACGATTCTGCATCCCAACAGGCTTGCCAGCGAGTTTGCTGAGGTAGCGCAGCCTGACCAGCATGATCTGGTGCTGGTGTCGGGTGTCGGCAGCGTGTATCCCTTGCTGCGTGTGCACACGTTATTGAACAACCTGCATGCAGTGATGGGTCAGACACCGTTAGTGCTGTTCTATCCGGGCCGATATGACGGCCAGGCGCTCCGGCTGTTTGGTAAACTGCAGAACGACAATTACTATCGCGCTTTCAAACTGGTACCGTGAGGCCAGCACCATGCGTATCAAGGCTCTGTTCCAGAAAGATATCGCTCGCTCGATCAACGGGGTAGTGAAGGCGGACCAGCTTGACGCCTCATCGGTCTGGCAGGAACTCGACGAGTTCGTCGTCACTCGCGAACTGGACCAGCACCTCCGTACATTCTTCTCCGCGTACTGTGCAGCCATCGATCACCGCCATAATCCAGAGGTTGCAGGCAAGGTCGGTGTCTGGGTCTCCGGCTTCTTTGGCTCCGGCAAGTCGCACTTCCTCAAGGTGCTTTCCTACCTGCTCCGCAACGACAGCCACACACACGATGGCCAGGCTCAACAGGCGGTCGCGTTCTTCGAGGCCAAGATCACAGATGCCATGTTGCTGGGTGACATCAAACGTGCCGTGGCCTCACACACGGATGTCATTCTGTTCAACATCGACAGCAAGGCCGATACGAAGTCGGGACGAGACGCCATTCTCTCGGTCTTTCTGAAAGTCTTGAACGAGATGCAGGGCTACTGTCCGGATCATCCGCACATCGCACACATGGAACGCTATCTGGACGAGAAAGGCACACTCGCGACCTTTCATCAGGCTTTTCGCGAGGCCAGCGGCACGGCATGGGTGAAGGAGCGAGATGCCTACCAGTTCCATCGTGATGAGGTCATCGCCGCCTGGTCAGCAGCGACAGGTCAAAGTAAGGAAGCGGCTGAGAAGTGGATCGATGGGGCCGAAGAGCATTTCGTGCTGTCTGTGGAGCATGTCTGTCAATGGGTGAAAGCCTACCTCGACACACGGGGACCAGACCATCGCCTCATCTTCCTGGTTGATGAGGTAGGCCAGTTCATCGGTGGCGATACGCACCTGATGCTCACCCTGCAAACGATCACCGAAGACCTGGGGACGATCTGCCAGGGTCGAGCCTGGGTTGTGGTCACCTCCCAGGAGGACATTGACGCTGTCCTGGGCGAGATGAAAACCTCTACCGCGAACGACTTTTCCAAGATTCAAGGCCGCTTCAAGACGCGCCTCTCCCTGTCTAGCGCCAATGTGGATGAAGTGATCCAGGAGCGTCTGTTAGCCAAGCGTGACGAGGTGGTCGAGAGCCTGCAACAGGTGTTCCAGGAGAAGGGCGATATTCTCAAGAACCGGCTCACCTTCACGGACTGCGGCATGACCTTCAGGCCGTATCGCGACGGGGTGGACTTCGTGAAAAACTATCCCTTCGCGCCGTATCAATTCCAACTGGTGCAGCGTATTTTCGAGGCCATCCGCAAGGCTGGAGCCACGGGGTTGCACCTATCGCGAGGCGAACGCTCCATCCTCGATGCTTTTCAGTCCGCTGGCATCGCTGTGGCGGACCAGGAGGTCGAGGGCCTGGTGCCTTTGTACGCGTTTTATCCGTCGATTGAGAGCTTCCTGGACACGGCTATCAAGCGCACCATCGACCAAGCCAAAGACAATCCCAGCCTGGAACCGTTCGATGTCACGCTCCTGCAAGTGCTCTTCCTAATTCGCTATGTGGACGAAATGAAAGGCAATGTCGAGAACCTGGTGACGCTCTGCCTGGACCAGATCGACGCCGACCGCCTGGCCCTGCGTCGGCAGATTACTGAGAGCCTGCAACGCCTCGAACGGGAAACGCTGATCAGCCGCAGCGGTGATGTGTACTTCTTCCTCACCAACGAAGAACGGGACATCAACCGCGAGATTAAAAATGTCGAACTGAGTAGCGGCGACGAAGCCAAGCTCCTAAGCGAGCTGATCTTTGACGAGGTGCTCAAAGGCCAGCGCAAGCATAAGTACACAGCCAACAGGATGGATTTTCCCTTCAACCGTCACTGTGATGGTTTTCCCGTTGGCAATCAGATGGACGGTGCGCTGCTCGTGTCCGTGCTCACACCGCTGGCGGATGGGTACGAAGCCGCCAAGGATCACCAATGCGTCCTGGACAGTACGCAAGACGGTGGTCACATCCTGATACGGCTCGATGACCAGGAGAGTCTGGGCCGTGAGCTGCGTGCCGCCCTGAAGACGGACAAGTATCTCAGGACCAAGAGTGATGGCACCCTGCCTGAGTCCGTCAAGCGTATCCACCGTGATCTGGCTGAGGACAATCGCGAACGGCGCGAACGGCTGACCCGACTCCTCGCTGACATGCTGGCACAGGCCAGGTATTTCGTGGCTGGTCAGTCGCTCCGGATCACAGCGGCGGCTCCTATGGCCACCCTGACAGAAGCGCTGGAATACCTCATCACCAATACCTTCAATAAAATGGGCTACCTCAGGAAGGTCCACGACACACCCGAGCGTGCCTTGCAGGAAATGCAGGCGGTACTACGGAGCAATGACATTGGCCAACAGACGCTGGCCATACAGATGGAAGAGAGCAATCCCCAGGCCATCGAGGACCTACGCACCTATGTCGATCTCTGCACCAGGAGCAGTCGGCAGATCGTGCTGCACGACATGATCGAGAAACGCTATGCGGTGCGTCCGTACGGCTGGCCTGCCGAAGAAGTGCTCCTGTTGCTCGCTCGGCTGCTCGTCTTCGGTGACATCAGTCTGATAATGGATGGGGCGCTCCTCCCTGTGGAGAAGGCGTATGCGGAGTTGGCCGCACCCAATAAACGGCGCAGGATGGTCGTGATCCAGCGCAAGACCTCCGATCCCAAGGCGCTCCAAAATGCTCGAACCCTGGGGCAAGGGGTGTTTTCCACCATGGGGCCAGATGGCGAAGACGCGTTGTATGCGTTCTTGCGCACCAGGCTCGAAGGGTGGAGGACCACGCTGTTTGGCTACAAGACCCTGGCTGATACGGGCCAGTATCCTGGCCAGGACGAAATCAATGATGGACTCACGCTCGTCAAGGCGCTCCTGACATGTGAGGAGTCGTACGCATTCATTGAACGCTTCAATGCGCGCAAAGACGATTTGCTCGACTTCTCGGATGGCTATCACGATCTGGAACACTTTTACGAGTACCAGAAGCCGACCTGGGATAAGCTCCGCAAGGCATATACCACCTACACGCTCAATCGCTCCCAGTTGGAGCAGGATGCCAAGGCGGCACCAGCACTCAGGCGTATGCAGGACATCCTGTCAGCCCAGAGCCCGTACAGCCTGATCCAGGAGGCCGAAGGCCTGATCACAACCGTGGAAGGCGTCAACACGGCCTTGCTTGCCGAGCACCGGACGGTGACCTGTCAGAAGATCGATGACGTCATTGCTACTCTTACCCAGGATATTGAAGCGGCGAACGGAGACGAGGCGCTCACATCGGTCTGCCTGGGGCCACTGGGAAAGCTCCGTGTACAGGTCGAAGGCGAGGCAAGCATTGCACACATCGTCCAGGCTGAACAGCAGGCGCTGACGTTGTTTGATGCTGCGCAGGGCCGCATCCAAGAGTGTGTCAGGAAGGTGCCGGAGCAGCCCTCTACAGAGGGCCCTGGTCCTGCACCAGAAAAGCCCAGGCCTGTGGTCAAGAAGGTGCACCCGATCAAACCAGCGGCGTTGGTCAGGGCAACCTACCTGGAAACGAAGGAAGAAGTGGAGAGTTTTCTTGAGGCTCTCTCACTGCAACTCTATGACGCGCTTGAGCATGAGGAACGTATTCAGATCAGGTGAGTGGCACCACACCCTGGGCAGCACTCTGGAGAGGAGTATACTCAGGGAGAAAGCGGGAGAGGAGCAAACCATGAGTACAAAAACACGCGCCACGATTGAGGATTTGTACCAGGTAGAAGGGAAGGCGGAGTTGGTAGATGGGGAGATCGTGCTGATGCCGCCAGCGGGGGATGAGCCGGGCAGGGCAAGCGTGAATACCGTCATAAGCCTGCACGACTACGAAAAACGTACGGGGATAGGACGCGTCTATGGAGATGGCACGGGTTTCCATGTGCATCTTCCGCATCGGGAAGCATTTGGCCCAGACGCGGCCTATCATATCGGCCCTCGCACGGGGATGCGGTTTCTCGAAGGCGCCCCTATCTTCGCCGTGGAGATCAGGAGTGAAAACGACTACGGTCGGTCGGCGGAGGAGAAGATGACGCAGAAGCGCGCCGACTATTTCGCCTGCGGCACGCTTGTCGTATGGGATGTGGACTTATTGAGTGAGGATGTTGTGAAGGTGTACCGGGCGAGCGACCCGTATAACCCGACGATCTATCGGCGCGGGGATATTGCAGAGGCGGAGCCAGCGGTGCCAGGGTGGCGGATGGCAGTGGATGATCTTTTTCGGTAACGAACCACGGAAGACACGAAAGAATACGAAAGGGTGCGGGGATGGAGCTGGTGTACAAGGAGGAGAGTTACCGCATCATCGGGGCGTGTTTTGAAGTGTACAAGGAGATGGGCTGTGGTTTCTTGGGGGCAAGTCCGGAAGAAATAAAGGCAACGTAAGAAAGAGGCTGTCAGCCACGCAGGATCAGGAAGGAAACTACCATGACAGCTTATGCTTTTTGGAATAATAAAGGCGGCGTAGGCAAAAGCTTCCTGTGCTTTATCGCGGCGACAGAATATGCCCACCGACATCCAGAGACGGATGTCTACGTTATCGATCTTTGTCCCCAGGCCAACGTCTCTGAGACCTTGCTGGGGGGGTACAAAACGAGCTGGACCGCACTCGCACAGCTCACGGGCGCAACACCGCGGGCAACAGTGGCTGGATATCTTGAGGCACGCCTGAACTCGCCTTTCTCGATGATCCCTGATGTATCTCCCTTTGTGTCAGTTCCAAGGGATACAAATTCGAATATTCCAGAGAATCTCAGTCTTATCTGTGGCGATAACTTACTGGAAATTCTTGCGGAAGCGATCCGTCAGACCTCCCAACTTGCCATCCCCACCGACTCCTGGCGCAAGGTCCTCCTATGGATTCAAGACCTTACGGCGGCCTTGGCAGAGCGGAGTGGCGAGCGCGATGCCATTTTTGTTCTTGACTGCAATCCAAGCTTCGCAATCTACACGCAGTTGGCGCTTGTAGCCGCCGAGAGCATAATCGTACCGTTTACAGCCGATGACAGCTCTCGGCGCGGTATCGAAAACGTTGTAGCCTTACTGTATGGCGTCAGTAATGACAAACAAAGAGCCACGTATGCCAGAATAAATTTCGCGCAGAGGGCCAGGGAAGAGGGCTTACGAGTTCCCAAACTGAGTACGTTTGTCAGCAATAGGGTCACCCTCTATGAAGGCCAGGCGAGCACCGCCTTCGCCGCGGTGACCAAGACGATTAAACAGACGATGGACGACATCCATCGTAGCCACCGGAATCTTTTCGCAGACCCCAGGACTGTACCAAGCAAAAGCTTCTTGGAAATTCCGGATTACCACAGTGCTTGCGTCGTCGCGTCCATGACTGGGACTCCTCTCCATAAGTTGAAAGCAGGTCCGACGATGCTGGCGGGAGAGCGTGTCCAGATTAATCCGGCCCCGCTAGCGAGGTACAAGAAAGCGCTGAGTGAGTTTGTCGATAGGCTGTAGGGATTGGCGATGCCATCACCGGCCGCCTATATCTACAGGCGAGGGGTGCAACGTGCACGCACTTTGCGAGATGCTCCCGTTGATGTACGCCTGCGCCCAATGTCCAGAGAGGATGTGCAAACCTTTGCGCATGCTTATCTTGCCTCCCTAG
>WNEY01003152.1_pt1 | contig 12285 bp, 12 predicted proteins | sample 5400531 | NCBI WGS metagenome assembly WNEY01 (sample SAMN13153338, study PRJNA577476) | soil metagenome | isolation source: 200 cm saprolite under Douglas fir tree site 1 | place: USA:California | collected 2015-04-18
GACCCGTTTGCGCAGCGTGCGATCAGGTGAGCTTGCGACGGGTCGTTGGACAGGCCCTCGCAAACGCTCGCAGACGTTGAGGACATTGGTGGAGGCGGCGGGAATCGAAGAGACGCAGACCGGATGCGCGAAACCATTTGCGAGATGCGGACTTGCTTCGCATCCGGCTGCAGTGACAAAGGAAGCTCGATCCCGCCGTCTTCTCCGTCGTTCCGACCCGTACCGCCCCAATCCGCCGGTTCATGGCAACCACGTGGCAACGTTGAGCCGCACCTCGTAGCGAATTGACGGATAAATGCAGTTCCGTCGACCCCTCCCCTCTCGGTGAGCCAGCAGAACAGCGCGCGGCGGTGCTGCCCACCCGCCGCGCAGGAGCACATACAAGCGCGTTTCGGCCCGCAGCCACGATGCCGGATGCTTCAGATCATTGACCCGCTGCCATCACCAGGCGAGCGGCATCCTCCTCGAGAAGGTAGCCATCGGCTACGAGCTGAGCCGCTGCTTTCGCAGCGAGCTGCTGTCGGGTCGCGACGGTGCCATAGCGCTCCACGAATGAAAGGCGCGGATCGCCGCTCGCGATTCTGTCCGCTGCGGTGGCAGGGAACGGATAGTACTCACCGTGCAGCTGACACAGGCGGTTGCCGATGAATGCAGGCTTGCGAAGTGTCCACCCAGTATGCGTTCCCTTGGGCACTCTCAGCAAAGGAGAGTGAATCCCAGCGATCTCGTTCCCGTCCGCATCCACCTTGGGGACGCGCACGCCGTACCGGTTTGCATAGATGTGAACCGGGGGTTGTACCGATTGATCGTTACGATAGAGATGGTTGTAGTCGCCATTGAAGACCGGCGCGCCGGGGATCGTTGGGAACGAGAACGTGCCGAGGAAGGACTCAGGATTGGACGTGGCGGGAGCGACTGTGTCGTCGATCGATGGCCACACGCTCGGCGGTGGCTCGGCACCGCTCTTCACCCATGCTTCTAGGTCGGTGAGAAGCGCACGTGAAATCTCGTGCCAAGTGAGCGGATTCGTCGTCCCGACGCAGACTGGATTGACCATCTTGGGAGTGTGCTGGACACCCGCGATGAAATACATCCGCACATTGCGCGGGATTTCGATATCGTGCATTCCCAGCGGATCTGTGTGATTGAGAGACGCTCGACCGCGCCACCACTCGTTGGCTCCGTCGATGTGAAAGATTTTCGGACACTTGTTGTCATGGCCGTCCAAGCACTTGTCTAGAATGCCGGCGGTCTGACCTGTGTATGGATCCGCCTGCCGCGCATAAGAGAACGGGAACTGATCGCTCGGGTATGCGTGCCCCTCGATCATCGCCGAGAAGCGACCGGGTTGCGAGAAGCGCTGGTTGATATAGGTGAGGTTGGCAGCCGCGTGGGAGACGATGAGGCCGTCGAACTGGTTCCTGTCAAAGAACCCCTGATTGAGACCGTCACGAAGAACTCGGCCCGATTGCGAGAAGCCGACGCCGATGACGGCCTCCACGGCTTTATCCACACCTGGAATCGAGAGAGGGTTAGCAGATGTATTGTCCGAACGAAGAAATGAGACGACGTCCCGAATCGAAATGAATGAGAGTCCATGAACGATAGGATTCTGACCTGTGTACACTAGATTATAGATAAGATTGGACTGGAAACCTGATGGAAAGCAGACATCTGTATCGCTGGGCGTGATCGTAGTTCCGTTCGTGCAAATCCCGAACGACCACTGATCACGCGGAATCACGGTATCCGGTCCGTCAACATCCTGCCGCGACAAGAGAACGGCGTTGGCCATATGCTCTGGGACCGGCTTCGGTGGGGTAGAAACCTGTCCACGGTCCCACCCGATCGGCACCGTAAAGCGCGGAGTCGTGGCGGTAAACACCCACTCCTGACGGACCGTACCCGTGATCGTGCCTCCATCCGGATTCGTTGCCACCGGGTACCGCGCCCCCATCACATCCGGAGCATTCGGTGGAGCGTTGTTGATGTCACCCTGCCAACCACTCCATACCAGCGTGTACCCCCGCCGCATCAGGAAGCCGTCGCCCGCGTCTGCTGCGTTCGGGAACTCGTTGAGCCAGGGCTCCTGACGCCCGAGATAGTAGTTACCGAGCAGCAACTTACGGCCGCGGTTGAGGACTTCGTACAGGACCGTCTTGCTCCGCTTCGTGGGATCGACAGGACGAATGATGTAGAGATCCACATCGTACTCGACCATGCCACACGCGTTTCGCGGAGCCTCATCGAGATCCACGACGTTGCGGTTGAAGGAGGCATGGGGGCTTACCTGCCCATGCGCTGTACCAACCAGCTTTTCATATTGACCAACAGTACCAAACGACGCGCCACCAAGAATTATGGCTTCGCTACTGATATTGATACTCGTAATTCCTTGTCTACACCGCGAATCGTGGCTTTGATTGGGCAAATGCCGACACCCGGCGACAAGGATGAGAAAAGCGATCGAGAGCAGCTTAGCGCTACGTCGCATGGGTCCAGTTCCAGGTCCTCCGCCACTCCGTGCACACGAAGGCGCGCGGTGCGGTGCTCGACTTCGTCGTGTAGCTCGTCGCGATCATCGTCGACTGGAGGCCGCGCGGCCCACATCTCGTGAGCGGTACGCCACTGCAGTGTAGGACGACGCCAGCGGCAGGTCAATGCTGACTGCCCAAGCGCGGCGAGTCCGCCGTCCTCGAAGCGGCGCTGGTAGCGGCGCACGCTGCGGTCCGAGTGCTCGATCAGGCTCACCATCGCGCTCAGCCATCGCGTCACGTCGCGACGAACCAACGCGCCGCGTGTTACTTTCTCCACGTGCCGATCTCGGAGAAGTTCAAGGAGGGGGAGGATCAGCAAGAAGAGCTTGCGGCCGTAGGAGATTCAAGCTGCGGATCGGCGTCCGATAGGATCTGTTCCGTGTCCTTGCTCCAGCCCCCCCGGGCTCCCCCGGGCGACCTTACCACGCTGCCAGACCGCGGCCGGGGTCTGCAACCGCGGCCGCGCAGTCGCCAAGGTGAGCTCCTCCACGCGCGAGGACCGCCTTCAACTTCTCCATCATCGCTGGCACCTGAAGGAACGGCTCGCCTGACCGGGCGAAGTGCGGAGCAAAGCCGCGACGGCTTGCCAAGGTCTTATCCCACTCGCCGTCACACATTTGGCTTGTGACCCACTCAAATGAGTGGTACCTATCGAATCCGGATGAACGTCGGCCTTTCACCCGTGCAAGCGAGGGTCTTGGCCGTAATTCGGCGTCGCGCCGAAAGCGGAGAACCCTCGCCGAGTTATCGAGACCTCTGCGCGGAGTTTCGATGGTCGTCTACCGCGACTGCGCGAGACCACTTGAAGGCTCTCGCACGCAAGGGATGCATCGAGCTTTCGCATCACCGGCATCGTCGGATCAGGCTCCTTGAGGGAGTTGCAGCATCTGCCGGTGTGCCGCTCCTCGGAGCGATCGCCGCTGGCATTCCGTCCCTTGCAGAACAGAACATCGAACGGCACGTCGCTGTGCCGGCCGAGTGGACGCGCTCAGGAGTCCACTTCTCGTTGCGAGTTAGCGGCGACAGCATGATCGGAGCGGGCATTCTCCCAGGTGACTGCGTCGTGGTTCGGCAGCGGCCGAACGCTGAGCATGGAGAAATCGCCGTCGTAACACTTGACGGCGAGACGACGCTCAAGCGCGTCGAGCGTCGCGGAGCCAAGTTCGTCTTAGTGCCGGAGAATCCGAAGTACGCCGATATTCCCGTAGAGACGGACTCCGCTGCAATTCAGGGAATCGTCATTGGACTGATCCGGGATTACGGGATCAAGCGCGGTGAACGAGTTCGTTCAGCCAGGTCCAGGTCAGCGCATAAGCCCCAAGAACACATCTCCCGCAAACGAGGCGTGAAATGACCATGACTCAGACGAGAACCATTCAGGTTGCGCCAGGCCGTATGCTGACCGTAACGCCGGTGTACGAGACATATTGGCGATTTGCGATGAAGCGCCAGGAAGTGTTTGTGAGGCGCGTCGGCGGGCTGCCTCCGCCCTGGACTGACGATCCGGTGATCGCCGCCCATCGGTTCACAAACGTCTATCGGGCATCCGACCGCGTCAGCCAGTACTTGATTCGCCATGTGCTGTACCAAGGACCTCAGAGCGCCGAGGAGATCTTCTTTCGTACCTTGCTTTTCAAGTTCTTCAACCGAATCAATACCTGGGAAGAATTGAGCGGCGAAGTGGGGGCTCCGACATGGAAGACCTTCGATTTCGATCGCTACGCGCGAGCGCTCGACAAGATTCTGGCCCGAGGGGAGCGTATTTACTCTGCAGCCTACATCATGCCATCACCCAGCTTCGGGCACGCGCGAAAGCACCGCAATCACCTGCGGCTACTCGAATCGATTATGACGGACGGAACCCCTTCCCGCGTGGGGCGCGCTCGATCTCTAAAGGACGTGTTTGATGTGCTGCGAGGGTACCGCTCGCTCGGAGATTTTCTTGCCTTCCAATTCACGATCGACCTGAACTACAGCGCGATGATCGATTTCGCCGAGATGGATTTCGTTGTTGCTGGCCCAGGGGCGAAGGCGGGCATAGGCAAGTGCTTTGCTGATACTGCGGGCCTCTCCCACGAAGATGTTATCCGCGCAATGGCCGACCGCGCCGACCATGAGTTCCGGCGGTTCGGTCTACCTTTTTGCCGTCTTTGGGGCCGTGGCTTGCAGCTCATCGACTGTCAGAATCTCTTCTGCGAAGTCGACAAGTATGCTCGCATTGTTCATCCTGAGATTCAGAGCTCTACGGGACGCACTCGCATCAAGCAGAGATTTCTTCCGCGCGCCACGCCTATTCCGCAGTGGTATCCACCGAAATGGCATCTCAACGTCGATGCTGCGCTATCCGTGAGCAATGCGAACGCCGTTCGAGCTAATCAGTCGACACCTCTCGCTCCCGCACTCGTTGAGGGTTACCGCGCAGGTGCAATGTAGCCAAGTTCGCGTTTCTTCAGATCAAGAGTAACCCTTCCTCCACGGTTGTCCCGCAGCTTGCGGAACGTCGAATAGCCGTCAAGGATTGCTGCCTCCCACTGCCACAGTGGAACTGAATCGACCTCATATCCCTCGACGAATTCCCTAACCGTCTTGAGCAAGTCGTAGTCGAGATGGTCGATTCCATCGAAGAAGCTGAGCTGCTTTGCGCGGCTAAAAACGATCGCCGATACCGCCTCCTCCAAGATGACCGCGCGTGCTCCATCCTGGCCTTCATCCTTCTTTGAGCTGCTCTTGCGCTTACATCGCAGTAGCGCACGAACCACAGGCGACCAGCCCAAGTGGACAGCGTGCGCGAAATGAAAGATGTCGTGGTACCGATAACCGTCGGGATCCTCGATGTTGTCAGTCAGGCGGTCGCCAAAGGTGATGCCATTGCAACGCAGAACAACTACGCGCTGCTCGCCGTAAGCCCGCTCCCTGAATTCAACGTCCAAGCGACGTGGGAGCTGCTCTTCTTCCGGGAACTCGTCATCAAAGAGGCGCGAGTAGACGCGGCGGGAGGGCCAGCGGCTCTCAATCTTGCGTATGTTGTTCTGGGCTGCCTCGCTGAGTTCCACGTGCACCTCGCGAGCTGCTCTGGCAAGCGCCGACCACACCCTGCGCAGCAACCGCTCCACGTCGCCCCGCTCCGGCTCGCTGGGGCGCTACCGCCCCGACGACAAGCTCCTCGCCTTCCTGGAGGGCCTGTGATTATCCCGCGTCCAGCATGCGCCAGAATCCGCGTACCGACGGCGGCGACGCGCATGCTGTGTGCCGATGCGGGATAATCCGGCGGTCGGGATAATGACGGTTATCCCGCGCGCGGGATAACGGGCACACGTTCGCCTCGCATCTGGTGATGCGCGGCGTTCCACTGAAGGCGGTGCAGGAGTTGATGGGCCACGCGACGATCGAGATGACGTTGCGCTACTCGCACCTGAGCCCGGAGGTCGGGCGCGGCGCGGTGCAGCTCCTCGATCGGCATGGCAACGGCATGGCAACGGGCACCACCCCGTCTGCCAACTAACGAGAACCAGAGGAGAAAATTGGTGGAGGCGGCGGGAATCGAACCCGCGTCCGAAAGCACTCTGTCTGGTCGCACTACATGCTTAGCCCGTGCTTTTCGTCATCCGGGAGCCGACCACGGGCAACCTGCCCCCGGACCATCCCCGAATGGATCTCGTCCGGCGCCGTCAGGGCGCCACGCCGGACCAGCCGACTTTTTTGGCGGGACTGACCGGCGCCATCGGCTGGGCTCCGGGGTCCCGTCGCGTTCAGACCGCTCTAGGCGGCGAGCGCGAGCTCAACGTTGTCGTTGGCGTTTGTTGCGTTGCCCGTCGTTTGAAGAGGTGACGTGCACCCTCTGCATGCGCTCCAGATTTCGTTGCCCTCGTCGAAACCGGTTCGCCCCCAAAGCGAACCCCGCTCGGGCGGAATGCCCTCGCGGCTGCCGCGACAACATAACCGGCCGGAACGGCTGGTCAAGCTACCCCGCGTCACCCCGTCCCACATCGGCCTCTCCCTTTGAAATTGCTAGGCTGCCGGGCAGGAGGGCGCCATGTTGCTCGACGTTCTACGGACGGCCTACCGCTGGTACGGGCTCAACAAGGCCCCCTTCGAGCTACTGGCGCTGATGCTGGCCGTCCTCGGTACGCTGTTCGCGGTCCTCTCCATCAAGGACGGCCAGAAGCTCACCCGCGATTTGCGCACGGTCTTCGATCACCTCACCACCCGCGAGGCGGGTGCGTTTCCCGCGTACATGCAGGAGGTGGAGCTGCTGATCGCGGACGCGCGCGAGTCCATCTTCGTCGCCACCGACTTCCCCGCCCACGGGGCCTGGAACGACCGAGGCCGCTACGGCAATTACGTGAAGGCGCTGGAGAACCGCAAGGCCGACCGCGTTCGCCGCGGGCACCCGCTGAACATCCAGCTGCTCACGCTGGACGGCACCGCTCGCGAGCGCGTCCTCGAGGAACGCTTCCCCGAATCGCGCTGGAAGGAGTACCTGAAACGCGGCGGGTTCCAGAAGAGCCGCCGCCTGTACGAGGAGCTGGAGAACTGCCAGGTCTCCGAGTCCCGCGAGAAGTTCATCGCGGAGATGCGTTCCCGCCAGGAACGCGCTCTCGACGCCGACCTCCGCTTCGCCGAGCGATGGGAGTACCCGGGGCTGATGCCCATGTACCTCTGGATCGTGGACGGCGAGAAGGCGGTGTTCGCCATCCCCAGCTTCGGCGACCAGCTCACCGAGTACGGATTCGTCACCCAGGAGGCCGGGCTGGTGCAGGCCCTCCTCTCGGTGTGGTCGCGCTACGTCGAGGCCTCGAGGCGCGTGTCGTCCGCGCCCAACTTGACGTCGGTCAAGGCGAGCTGAACCGATCCGCGACGTCGCTCCCGTGACCAGCGAGACAGGCCGGCCACCGGAGCAACGCGCAGGCGAGATCTACGGAGTCGTCGCCACGCAGCCGCCGGCCGCGTTCGACCACTCGGGCTGGTACCCGAACCCGCCGGCGATGAAGAGCCCGGTCCAGGCGCACTTGTCGTCCGCCTCGAACCCGCGCCGGTCGAACCAGGCGTTGAGGTCCTCGTCGGTGACCGCCTCGCGCGTCTCGTGGCAGGAGAAGTGGTCGAAGTTCTGCGCCGTCGTCCAGCCCGCCGCCTGGCACCCGCCGCAGCTCGGATAGGGCATCGAGGCGTACTTCACGTCGCGTCCCGCCGAGGAGAAGTGCCCGTGGTACGCGCAGTACCGGAGGTTCGGACCGCCGCACGAGGTGGCGGTGCCGTCGGACGAGAACGAGGTCGCCGGGAGGAACACCTCGTAGATGGTGCTCGCGTCGAAGCCGACCACCGCGACGGCCTTGAGCACCTCCTGCTGCACGATCGCGTCGGTCGCGTTGGTCGGTGGCGTGCTCGAGTCGAAGAACGAGGTATTGCCCAGCGAGCTGGTGTGGATCGCGCCCGCGCCGTCCGAGTACTGCGTGATGGTGTTGTACTCGGCCGAGGTTCCGAACTGGCCGAAGAAGCTCTGGATGTGCGTGGCGATGGCGGCGTCCGAGCCGCCCGCGCCCCAACTCGGGCCCCAGAAGATGGGGACCACACGCGCGGAGTGGATGACCGGCCCGCCGTGGTAGACGAGGTTCTGGCCGCTGCGGCCGCCCGGTTTCGCGGCGTGCTCACGCTGGAACCTTTCCTGCGTGGGGAAGTGACGCGGCAGCGGGTTGTCGAGCTCGGGATATTGAGTAGCCGCGGCAGCCCCCGCGAGCGCGAGAGCGGCGACGACGAGCAGCATCTTCGGCATGTGTGGGTCCCCCCAGGCCCTGGGCAAAAGGCGCGGCGATGGTGCTGGGCGGCAGCGCTGCCGGTCAATGCGACGTTCGTCTGAGTTGCAGGGGGTTACCGGCGGCGCGCCCGGTCCATCTCGCGCTTCGCGTCCTTCTCCGCGATCGCGTCGCGCTTGTCGGCGGCGCGCTTGCCCTTCGCCACGCCGATCTCGACCTTCACCCGGCCGTCCTTGAAGTAGAGCGAGAGCGGGATCAGCGCGTACCCGCCCTTCTGCTGCTGCTCGAGCAGCCGGTCGATCTCGCGCCGGTGCAGGAGCAGCTTGCGCGTGCGCTTCGGCTCGTGGTTCAGGAGCGGCCCCGCCGCCTTGTACGGCGGGATCTGCGCGTTGAGCAGGAACAGCTCGCCGTGCTGCCCGACCGCGTAGGCGTCGGACAGCTGCGCCGAGCCCTCGCGCAGGCTCTTCACCTCGGTGCCGGTGAGCGAGATGCCGGCCTCGACGCGCGACTCGACGTGGTAGTCGAAGAAGGCGCGGCGGTTCTTCGCGATGATCTTGACGTGCGACTTCTCGCCCTCGCTCATCCGCCCTCGCCCAGCGCGCCGTTGTCGATGAGCCTCGTCTTGCCCGCGAAGGCCGCCAGCAAGAGCCGCGTCGACTCGTCCGCCTGCGCGGGCCGCTGCAGCTCGATCGGATCGCGCAGCTCCGCGTAATCGGCGCGCAGCCCGTGCCGGTCCAGCACCTCGGCCGCAAGGCCCTCCAGGGCGGCGACGTCGCGCTCGCCCGCCGCGAACCGCGCGCGGGCCTCCGAGAGCGCGCGCGACAGGCCCAGCGCGCGCTGGCGTTCCTCGGGCGAGAGATAGGCGTTGCGCGACGAGAGCGCGAGCCCGTCCTTTTCGCGCACGATGGGGCGCCCCACCACGTCGGTCCCCAGGTTCAGGTCCTGCGCCATGCGGCGGATGACGAGCAACTGCTGGAAGTCCTTCTCGCCGAAGAAGGCGCACTCCGCCCGCGAGAGGGCGAACAGCTTCGCGACCACGGTGCACACGCCGCGGAAGTGCCCGGGGCGCCGCGCTCCGCACAGCGGCTGCGCCAGCGGCCCCGGCTCGACGTACGACTGGAAGCCGGCCGGGTACATCTCCTCCGGCCCGGCGGGCGCGAAGACGAAGGAGGCGCCGGCGGCCTCCGACTTGCGCAGGTCGCCGTCCAGGTCGCGCGGGTAGCGCGCCAGGTCCTCGTTGGGTCCGAACTGCGCCGGGTTCACGAAGATGGTCACCGCCACCGTCGGCGCCGCCTGCCGCGCGGCCCGGATGAGCGAGGTGTGGCCCTCGTGCAGGTACCCCATGGTCGGCACGAGGGCCAGCGGTCCGTCGAGGCGCGCTTCCTGGCAGGCGCGGCGGAAGTCGTGCGCGGTGCGGACCAGCGGCAGCACGGGTCACTCGCTCCCGGCCACGGAGTACAGCTTGACCGCGGCGGGCATCGCGCTCGGTTTCTCCGAGCTGAAGGTGTGCTCGGCGGAGGGGAAAGCGCCGCCGCGCACTTCCTCGCGGTAGCGGGCCGCCGCGTCGCCGATCACCTGCGCCAGGTTCGCATACTTCTTCACGAACCTTGGCGAGAACTCCGGGTCCATGCCGAGCAGGTCGTAGATCACCAGCACCTGCCCGTCGCAGTCCAGCCCCGCCCCGATGCCGACGGTCGGGATGGCGACGCTGCGGGTGATCTCCGCGCCCAGGTCGCCGGGGATGGCCTCGAGGATGAGCGAGTAGCAGCCCGCTTCCTCCAGCGCCCGGGCGTCCGCGATCAGCCGCGCCGCCTTGTCCTCGCCACGGCCCTGGACCACGTAGCCGCCCATCTTGTGGACCGACTGGGGGGTGAGCCCGATGTGGCCCATCACCGGGACGCCGGCGCGCACGATGCGCTCGATGACGTCGCAATACTCCGCGCCGCCCTCCAGCTTGACGGCCTCCATGCCGCCCTCGGCGACCAGCCGCATCGCGTTCTTCACCGCCTCGTCGGCGCCGGCCTGGTACGACCCGAACGGCATGTCCCCGACCAGGTGGGCGCGCTCGGTGCCCCGGGCGACGGCGGCGCAGTGGTAGACCATCTGGTCCATGGTGACCGGCAGGGTGGTGTCGTGGCCCTGCACCACCATGCCGAGCGAGTCCCCGACGAGCAGGACGTCGATCTGCGCCTGGTCCAGCAGCCGGGCGAAGGACGCGTCGTAGGCCGTGAGCATCGTGATGCGCTCGCCGGCCTGCTTCATCTTGCGGAGTGTGTGGATGGTAACCTTCTTCAAGGTTCACCTCCGGATTGTGGGGACCGCGCCTTCCGCGTCGCCGCGCGCCGGTCGCCGACCCCGAAGGGTTCAGCGCCGGACAGCTCGCCTCGGGCCACACCAGTCCGTATCGGAAGATAGCATTCCTGCGGCCCCGCGCTACTCACACAGGCCTACACCCGGGTGCCGAGGGGCTGGTAGTACTGCGTGCCCTTGCAGCGGGCGATGGCGCGGATCAGGTCGTCCAGGTCCTGCTCGCTCTCGGCGAAGTCGATGTCGCTGGTGTTGATCACCAGGAGCGGCGTCTCGTCCCAGCGGTGGAAGAAGTCGTTGTAGGTGCGCGAGAGCTCGCTCAGGTAGTCGGCGTCGAAGCGGCGCTCGAACTCGCGCCCGCGCTTCTTGATGCGCGCGAGCAGCACGTCCAGGCGCGCCTGCAGGTAGATGACCAGGTCCGGCTTCAGGACCCGCGGCCCGAGGTGCTCGTAGACGCGCTCGTAGAGGGCCAGCTCGTTCGGATCGAGGGTGATCGAGGCGAAGATCCGGTCCTTGGCGAACAGGTAGTCGGAGATGGTCACGCTGCTGAACAGGTCCTGCTGGAACAGGTCCTGCTGCTGCTTGAAGCGCGAGAGCAGGAAGAAGAGCTGGGTCTGGAAGGCGTACTTCTGCCGGTCCTGGTAGAAGCTCGCGAGGAACGGGTTCTCCTCGACGATCTCGTAGAGCCCCCGGCCCCGGAACCGCTTGCACAGCGCTCGCGTCAGCGTCGTCTTCCCGACGCCGATCGGCCCCTCGACCACGATGTAGCGGTGCTTCAGCCGGTCCATCGGGGGGCGCAGTCAAGCACAAGGCCGGGCTCGTTGCGAGGCTTGACATTCGCCCGGCCGTTCATTTGCGCACGAGCGGACCAGGACGCAGGATCGCCCGCATGGCGAGCAGCTTCCGGATCGACGATCCGTACAGCGGAGAGATCGTCGCCGAGCGCAGGTTCCTGGCGGCGGGCGAGATCGAAGACGTTCTGGCGCGCGCTTCCCGCGCCCAGCGCGCGTGGGCGCGCACCGGCGTCCCCGAGCGGGTCGCGCTCTGCGAGCGCTTCTGCGCCGCGTTCGAACAGGATTCGGAACGCATCGCTGCGGAGATCACCCGGCAGATGGGCAAGCCGCTCGCCCAGGCGCGCGGCGAGGTGAAGACGGCGGTGGCCCGCGCGCGGCACATGATGTCGATCGCCCCGGAGGCCCTCGCCGACGAGCGGCTGCCCCCTTCGCCGGGCTTCACCCGGTTCATCCGACACGAGCCGGTGGGCGTGGTGCTGGACATCAGCGCCTGGAACTATCCGCTGCTCATCACCGTCAACGTCGTCGTGCCGGCGGTGCTGGCCGGCGACGCGGTGCTGATCAAGCACGCGATGCGGACCGGCTTGTGCGGCGAGGCGTTCGAGCGCGCCTTCGCGAGCGCCGGGGCGCCGGAGGGGCTGGTCACCGCGGTGCACGCGGACCACGGCGTCTGCGCGCGCATCATCGCGCGGCCGGAAGTCGGGTACGTCAGCTTCACCGGGTCGGTGCGCGGAGGCCACGAGATCTACCGCGAGGCGAGCGAGCGGTTCATCGACGCCGGCCTGGAGCTGGGGGGCAAGGATCCCGCCTACGTCGCCCCCGACGCGGACCTCGATCACGCCGTCGCCAACCTGGTCGACGGCGCGTTCTACAACGCGGGCCAGAGCTGCTGCGGCA